>WNFJ01719736.1_pt2 | contig 121146 bp, 104 predicted proteins | sample 5400461 | NCBI WGS metagenome assembly WNFJ01 (sample SAMN13153349, study PRJNA577476) | soil metagenome | isolation source: 115 cm saprolite on Douglas fir-dominated hillslope | place: USA:California | collected 2013-09-17
ACGTGGTGTTGTAATCCAGAGGCGGCGAGGGCGCGAAGGTGATCCGGTTCAGCGTCGTGGTGATGGTACCGGACAGAGGCACTCCGTCGCGGAGGACGCGCAGCAGCGGCGGGCTTACCCGCAGGTCGGCGGGTTTGGAAAACGTGGCACTGAGAGGCGAGCTGCCTGGGAAGCTAGGAGTGGGAATGGCCGGAAAACCGATGGTGCCGTCGGAGGGGAAGATGGTGACGATAGGAGGCGCGGTGTCCGGGGAATCGCCGGCGACAAAGCTGATCGTGGATCCGCCAGCAGCGCCGAAGGCCGCTACGTTTCCGGCGAAGTCAGTCAACGCGAACAGCTTCAGCGCATAGGACTTTCCGGGTATCAGGGGCTGGCGCGGGTTCACGGTAACCGACAAGCCGTCGCCGGAGAGGACGAGGTCCGCCGGCTGGAGGATGCTGCCGGCGAGGAGTTGAATCTGCCGCGGGGTTACCGTGGCGGGAGTGATCGGCTTGCTGAAGCGAAGTCGCAAGGGCATGTTCGCCGATGGGGTTGACATAGTCCGGAGCTTCGCCGGTCATGAAGGTGGCGGTGGCCACAGAGCCCATCGGATTGCCGCTCATGTCTGAGGCGCCAGAGAGCGACAGACTGTAAAGGGCGTCTGGGCGAAGGGCGGTCCGCGGAGCGAAAATCACCAGGCTGGGATCGCTGGAATACTGGCGCACGAGTGGAATGAGGTTTCCATCGGTATCGGTGAGCGTGACTCCATCAGTAGGAACGTAAATCGGCTTGTCGAACGCTGCCATGACTTTGGCATTGAGAGGCATGCCGGTGCTTGCATCCGGGGGAGAAATTGCGAGGAGGCGTGGGGGCGTGGTGCTGGGATCGAAGGCCACCTGGAAGGTGGTGGAGACATTACTGTCGCTGGTACCAGGATTACCGCTGAGGTCGGTGAAGAAGTTCAAATTGATTCTGTATTGCTGACCTTTGGCCCAGGCGTGCACTGGTGTGATGGTGAGGAGGCGCAGATCGCTGCTGAAGGTCACGGTTGCCAGGTTGTCTTGCCAGCCGCTATCGGCTCCGATCTGAAGAGTGAGTCCGGGGTCGATTGGCTTGCTGAAGACCATCTGCACAGCTTCGTTGGCGGCGATTTCGACGGGGCTGCCGCCGCTGTAGGCCAGGGAGGTGGAGAGAAGGGAGGGGGGCGTGAAGTCGAGGTCCGTGCCGGTGGTGAAGCTCAAGGAGGAAGGCGGGATGGCGCGGCCGGCGAGGTCCTCGAGTCCGGTCAGGAGCACATCCACGCGTGAATTGGGCGGCAGCGCCTGCAGGGGACGCAGAATGATTTCCCGATTATTTGAAGGAAAAGTTCTCTGCACGGTCAACACTCGGCCACCTACCGACAGCACCGCGCTCTGCAGAGTGACCGTCAGCGGGTTAATGGGGGCGCCAAATAGCACACGAACAGATGTGTTGAGAGGCACGCCAGTAGAGCCGGCAACTGGGCCAGCCGAGGCTACGGTTGGACTTCCGCCCACCGTGGTAGCCGCTGCGAGCGTGGCGATCAGATAACGCGGAGCATTAACATCACCGATGACTTGATTGCTAAGCGCAATGGAGTAGTATCCGGGCTTCCTGGGCGCAGTGGTGGTCAAGCGCAACACATGCGGGCGCGGAATGCTTTCGGTGAATGCTACGGGTATCGAAGAACCATTGCCGGTTCCATAGGAGATGGCGGCGATATTCTTGCCCAACGGCGGGTCTTGTGTGAACTCGATTTCGAAAACTGAATCCAAAGCCGCCGAGGAGCCGACAGTAGTGCGAACGAACCTAAGAACAAGGTCGGGGGGTGGGGCGATGATGAAGAAGGATGGGCTGGAGAAATTGTTGAGACCGAGTATTGGCGTGCGCTCGTAGAACGAGACTAGCGCGCCCGCGGGGAACGGGCGGGCGGGCGAAAAGCGCAAGATGCGCCCTCCACCCGAGAGATCGAACGAACCCGAAGCCGGCGTGTTATCCACCAGCACAAGAAGGCTGGCCTGGATAGCGGCGAGATCGACGGGTTGATCGAGGAACCAGGTGACCGAAGTGTCAGGCGGCACGCCGGTGCTGCCGAACGCGGGACGCATCTCGTGAATAAACGACCGGCCTGAAGACGCAGCGAGGCTCACCGGGTAATTCGCTTCGAACGGCACCAGGGAGTTTCCAGCGAGATCCTTGACATCGCTGGAAGCGATCACAGAGACGGCGCTTATTAACACGTTTGGCAGCATGAAGCTGACGGACCGGTTGTCTTCCGCGCGAACGACAGGCGGGTTGAAGCGCGAGCCGGCGGAATAAAGCGAGATCGAATCGGGAGTGATGGTGGAAGGATTCAGCGGCTTGGAAAACGAAAGAACGAAAGAGGCCGCGGCTTGCGTTATGAGCGCACCATCGCCCGGCGAAATACCGGTAACGACCGGCCGAGTGGTGTCGTCACTGGCTGCCGTGGTGAAGGTGACTTGCGTCAGATTCGAGCCTCCGAGCAGCGAGGTGACGGTGCAGGCGACCCGGAAAGTGGTGTTGGCGGGAAGAGGATTGACCGGGGTAACGGTCAGAAGGGAGCCAGACGCGCCGGCCAGCACAGGATAAATGAAATTGGATGGTCCTGAGATGGAAGCGGATGTCACAGCGGAGACCTGGTTAAGCACCGAGTCGTAGTGAAACACGAACGGGCCGGACGGATTCACGCCGACGTCGCCGTTGGCCACGGAAGAATCGAGCAGCTTTAATGGAGCAGCGAGAGTAGCGCCGCTCGCAGTGGTGAAGCTGAAAGAGTAATCCGGCATGACGTCGCCGGCCAGACTCACGATGCCACTGACAGAGACGGTATAGGTGGTGGAGGGGCTCAATCCTCCGACGTTGAGAGTGAAGCCTGTGTTGTCAGCCCCGTAATCGGAGGAGATCTTCACCGGCAGGCTGCCATCATTCGTCGAAACCATGATGGCGCCTGGAAAGAGGCAATTGGCGCAAGCTTTATTGAAGCGGATCTGTATGTTCGTTGAGAGTGGAACGGAGTCGGAGTTCGGAGGCGGGTTGACGGCCAGCAGAACGGGCGGATCGTGATCTGCGTTGCCGGCCACTGAAAAGCTGATGGCAGAGACAAAATGGAACGCGGCGCCGGAGGTATCCACGATCTCGCTGGTGCTGACCGCGAAGTACTGCGCAGGAAGGGGAGCTAGAGGAATCAGCGTGAGGAGCGTGCCGTCCGCGGAGACGGTGGCGGAGACGGGCACGGGATTCTCGCCGAACTGTCCGTAGGCCAAGCCGAACATGGCGAGCCGGTCGAGGACGATCGGCGCGATCGGCTTGTTAGTCCGGATCAGGACCCTTGCATTGGGCGGAACGATCTGATTCTGCGGTGAGTGCGCCAGGAGGACGGGAGCAATGACGTCGGGACCGGGACCGGTGGTGAACCGAATGGTCTGCGGTTGTTGGACAGGAAATCCGTTGGGGTCTCGCAAGTTGGAGTTGATGACTATGCTGTAGGTCTGATTGGGATCCAGCAATTTGGAAGGGTTGATAGCGAGGACGCTGCCGTTATTCGGATGGGATGGGTCGTTGCTAAAGATGAACGAGATGGGCTGGCCGGTATCTCCCGCCCGCAACTCAATTCCCTTGGACGCAGTTAGGTTATCGATGTTCTTCTGGAAGATAAGGCGAGGCGTTACGTTGGTGGGGATGCCGGTGTCTCCGTCGGCGGGGAGGCTCGCTTTCAAGTGCGGGCCGGAGGAATCGGTGGCTACGAACGTCAAATAGTTGGCGGTAATGGGAGCGCCCTGGCCAACGTTGCCGAACGAGTCGACAAACTGAGTCGGGTCGACTGTAACGTAGTAGGCGTTGGGATAACCCTGAATTACATTGATACGGACGATGAGAGTGGTACCGTCGTCACTGACCGTAACGGAGGGGAAATAAGGGTATACATAATTGGGCAGAGCACTTATCATGATGCCCTGCGAGAGCATGCGGGTGATCCGCTTGTCAAATTGGAGCTTGATGGGCCCATTGAGACCGAGACCGGTAGTGCCGGAGGGAGGATCAATGCTGAGGAGGCGAGGCGGAGCTTTGTCGGCGCTACCGCCGGTGGTGAATGTGAAGGAGTACGGGGCGCCGATATCGTTGCCGGGGCTTACGGTAAATGTGTAGAGCGTGTTGGGGGACAAGGGTGCGGCAGGCGCCAGCACAGTTGCGAAACATGTGCAGTTAAAGAGCGGGGTGAACGACAGGGGCGCGCCGGTTGCGGCTTTGAGCGTGTAGTAACCGGTGGCCGCGAAAGGCGGAACCGGGAGCGACACCCGCGCGCGCAATACGATATTGACATTGGTAGGAACCACGGTGGCGTTGGGAACCGGAAACGTATCAATGAGGTACGGCGGCAACGTCTGACCGCACAAGATTTGCGCGCCTATCCAGAGGAACAACGCTAAAAGACGGCTGATTTGTAGCGTAACGAAAGGGTATCACATCGTAGTAGAGCACTGGGAATGCATGATTAGGACGAGGCAGTCTTGGGTTTTCACGAAAAGGAAGCTCCTGCGCGGTCTCGGCCGCCGGGCGGCGCGGAGAGTCGTCGCAGTGACTCCAAGGACGATGCCGACATCTTCTGGCAGTCCTTGCATGCGAGTGACGGAAACCGATTACACGCTGCAGCTTCCGTTTCAGATGGGGTATCGGGCGGTGGCGAGAGTCTTTTTAAGGCCGCGGATGAACGCGGATTCCAGGTGGCTCAGTGTTGGCTTACTGAGAGGACGTTGCCGTCGGGGTCCTTGAACCAGGCTACTTTGTTGCCGTCGGGCGTTGACCAGATGAAACGTTTGCGGTCCTGGATGAAGGGGTATTGTTCGAAGGCGACGCCGCGCTGCGCGAGCCAGTCGACTATGGCTTCGATGTCCTCTACTTCCCAGCCGAGGACAGTGCTCTGGAACGGCGTGAAACTCGGGATCTTGGATATGCGGATCATGTGGGCGCCGGCCTTGACGACCATGGCGTACTGATCCAGGCTGATGAATTCGAATCCGAGTTTGCCTTCGAAAAAGGCTCTGGCCTTGTCGTAGTCACTGGTGAGCAGGAACCCAACCATGTTGTTAGATGCGAGCATCTTTCCCCCTCCAACCCAGGAATAGCACTTGCGCCGCTTACTTTCTCGCGCTATTGTGACAAGAAATGTCGGAAAAGTGCCACAGCATCCTTTTCGACCGCCGCGGCCGCCCATTGGGGCAGATTGCCAGCGTATCTTACGACTTCAAGCATGGGAGCACGATCCCGGAGCATTTCCATCCGGAGGATCAACTGGTGTTCGCTTCGACGGGAGTAATGTCGGTCCACACCAGGCAGGGAGTTTGGGTAGTGCCGCCGCTGCGGGCGGTGTGGATTCCGGCCAGGACGCCGCACCACATCGTCATGTCCGGGGCGGTTTCGATGCGAACGCTGTACTTTCTGCCGAAGCTGGGGCGGCATCTTCCGAGGAAGTGTTTCGTGATGAACGTGACGCCGCTGCTGCGGGAGTTGATCCTGCACGCCTGCAAATTCAAGAGACTGGACCGGAGGTCTCCGGTCCAGAGGCGGATCATCGACATCATCCTGGATCAATTGAAAGCGGTGGACTCGATTCCATTGCAGTTGCCGCATCCGTCGGACTCGCGGGCGATGCGGGCGGTGGAAGCTCTGTTTCGAGATCCGAGCGACGAAAGAACGCTCGAGAAGCTGTGCAAGGATTGCGGGGCGAGCAAGAGAACGGTGGAGCGGCTGTTCATCCGGGATACGAAGATGACGTTCGGCAAGTGGCGCCAACAGCTCCGGCTGCTGCGATCGATGGAACTGCTGACATCGGGCGAGAAGGTGACGGTGGCGGCGCTAGAGGCGGGCTACAACAGCGCGAGTGCGTTCATATCGATGTTCAGAAAGCAGCTCGGGACGACGCCGACGCGTTATTTGGGATAAGAATCGGGACAGTTACCGGTTTCCGTCCGATGAATGGCTCGATCATCCCAATCGGGCGCCAAAATCGGTAACTGTCCCCATTCCTAGCTGCCAGCCGAGGTGAGGCAACTGCTGACCTGCGAAAAGATGGTGCTAATGGAGGTAGTAATGCTTGGAAAAAGGCCCGCGGCGGCCACGGCGAACGTGGCAGCCAGAAGTGCGTATTCGATCAGGTCTTGTCCGCGATCTTCGTTCCACAATCTTTTTAGCAATGCGCTCATGGAGTTAGCTCCGAGGTGCTCCTGCATCCATCTTGAGGCCGCGAGGCGGCAGTGGCAACCGAGAAATGACCGTAAGTAGGTCGGCAAACTTTCTTAGTCCATTAGTACTGGCGTATCATTGCGAGATCCGGTAAGAACATTGCAGGATGTCCCCGATTTGCGGGACGGATGCGGTTACGAACGTGATGGAATTGCTGGAGGCAGTGTAATCCACGCCCGAGCGGAGCCGCATTCCATTGCGATAGACGGCGAGGCTGGCGGCCGGATTGGGGGTTTGGGAGAGGGTGAATAGAGCGTTCGCGCCGTTGATCGAACCAGAAGGGGACTCGGCGTCGACAAAGCCAACGCCGGGGAGGCTCACGCTAAGGCGATAGGCGGCGAGTAGCGAGTCGCCGGATTGCGGAATGGCCGCCGTAACGAATGCGATTGCGTTGGCGGACAGAGTGTAGTCGACAGTCTGCTTCAGCAGCAGGCCGTTGCGGTAAAGGGCGAGGCTGTACGCGGGATTGGGGGAATTGGCCAGAGTGAACGTCGCATTGGAACCATTGAAGGCTCCCGAGGGGACCTCGGCGTCGACAAAAGAGGCAGTTCCCGATGTTCCCGCGCCGCAAGCGCCGGAAGTTCCGTCGACGTGGATGCAATCGGAAAGGTTGCCCACGGCGCCGTCCAGCGAGCCGAGGGAGTTGATGAGCACGACGCGGGAGACGGCAAAGCCCGCTCCCATGGTGGGGCGCACATTCAAGGCGCTTTGCAATCCGACGACGTCGGAGATCTGAACGCTGGTGGACGGCGCCGGACCGGGAGTGCTGACCGCTCCCGGGGCGAGGCGGACGTCACGGACGCGCAGCGGCGTAGTGCTGGGAGGCACGACCCAAACTTCGGTAAAGCGGATCCCGGTGTTGGTGTTGTACTGCACCGTGTAGCTGGCTGGCGAGTCGGCGTTGGTGGTGGGAACCAATTGAACGTACAGGCTGCCGTTGTTGATCTGGATGCGCTGCGTTAGAGAGCCAATGTTGGATGTATCGACTGCCTCGAAACTTTTCCAACTCACGATCATGAGTCCGTTGAAGCGGCCACCGTCCGCCGTGTAGAGGACGTCTTGGATGGTGGTGAGGGCCGGCTGGGCCATCATTCTTGAAGCGAGGGCCAGGGCCGCACACAGGAGCCACCGATTGAAACGAAACATGCTGCCTCCAATTCCGGTAGTGGGTCAGTTTAGGAGCGCCGGTTGACAACCGGCGCGCAGCTTGACAAGCTGCCCTACAAATTCCGGCTTCAGGTTAGCTTATGGGTTGGAGACTGCCGCGTAATCGTTTTGCGGCGCCGGGGCGGAAGTTTTTGAATTGGAACGGGTTGCGGGGGAAAAATTTTAGTGGAACTTTTGTGACTCGGCTTGGATGCGTTCCGCGCCGAGGTAAGGCCGGAGGGCTTCTGGCACCACGACGCTGCCATCGGCCTGCTGATAGTTTTCGACAATCGCCACCCAGGTGCGGCCGACGGCCAGTCCGCTTCCATTCAGTGTGTGGACGAACTCGGCCTTGCCTTTGCCGGACTTGGCGCGGATGGAGGCTCGGCGCGCCTGGTAGGCTTTCATAGTTGGAGCAGGAGGAGATTTCCTTGTAGCTGTTTTGTCCCGGAAGCCAGACTTCCAGGTCGTATGTTTTGGCGGATGCGGCGCCCAGGTAGGATAATCGCGGAATAAGGGCATGAAGGTCTACCTCGACGCTTGCTGTCTTAATCGCCTCACCGACGATCAAACCCAGTCTCGAATCCGGCAAGAAGCAGACGCCGTTGAACGTATCCTTAGACATACCAGGGATGGCACGATTCAATAGATTTCCAGCGAAGCGCTGACTGATGAGATCGACAGAAATCCGGACCTGGAAAGGAGGTTGGAGAATGCTGCCCTCCTGGCGTTCGCGTCCGAAATAGTCGAAGTGAACCAGGACATTGTCGGCCGCGCCCGGAGACTTCAGGGCACGGGTTACGGGGCCTTCGACGCGTTGCACTTGGCTTGCGCGGAAGTCGCGGCCGTTGATGTCTTGCTCACTACGGATGACCGATTCATCAGCAAGGCTTCACGCGGAAATGGTAATCCAGGTGTGGCCGTGCGAAATCCGCTATCCTGGAGCCAGGAAACGTTGCCATGAGCAGGCTCGACACTTTGACTGACGAACAGTTCGAACGTCATGCATTGGACGTCCTCCGGCGCGAGTTGGGCGTTGATGGGCTTGCACGCTTCCTCCGATTACATCGATCCGGACCTGGCGATTACACGAAGGATCGAATCGGATGGCAAAAACATCTGACTGTCGACGAGATCCTCGATTCAATCAAGCGCCGGCACGGTTAGAGCTGCACTCATTGGTGCGGTATCGCGGCCGTGCTTCAATGCGATGAGTGTGCTAAGCTCCGCCTTCTTCCGGCGAAAATTTTTTTAGTGGAACTTTTGTGACTCGGCTTCAATGCGTTCCGCGCCGAGGTAAGGCCGGAGGGCTTCGGGCACCAGCACGCTGCCATCGGCCTGCTGATAGTTTTCGACGATCGCGACCCAGGTGCGGCCGACGGCCAGTCCGCTTCCATTCAGTGTGTGGACGAACTCGGCCTTGCCTTTGCCGGATTTCGCGCGGATGGAGGCGCGGCGCGCCTGGTAGGCTTCGTAATTGGAACAGGAGGAGATTTCCTTGTAGCCGTTCTGGCCCGGGAGCCAGACTTCCAAGTCGTAGGTCTTGGCGGATGCGGCGCTCATGTCGGCGGTGGAGAGCACGACGGTGCGGAACGGCAGGCCGAGGCGTTTCAAGATATCCTCGGCGTCGGCGGTCAATTGATCGAGTTGTTCATAGCTTTGCTCGGGGCGCGTGAACTTCACCAGCTCTACTTTTTGAAACTGGTGCTGGCGGATGATGCCGCGCACGTCGCGGCCGTGGGATCCGGCTTCGCTCCGGAAGCAGGGCGTGTAAGCGCAAAGCGAGATGGGGAGCTGCTCGGGATCGAGTGTTTCGTCGCGAAACAGGTTGGTCACGGGAACCTCCGCGGTGGGCGCCAGCCAGAAATCGTGGTCCTCGACTTTGAACAGGTCCGCCTTGAATTTGGGAAGTTGGCCGGTTCCGAAAAGGCTGGCGGAGTTGATCATGAACGGGGGCAGGACTTCGGTGTAGCCGTGCTCGCGGGTGTGAACGTCGAGCATGAAGTTGATGAGCGCGCGTTCCAGGCGCGCGCCGGCGCCCCAATAGACCGCAAAGCGAGCTCCGGTGATTTTGGCGGCGCGCTCCAGGTCGAGGATGCGCAGATCGGGGCCGAGATCCCAGTGCGCCTTGGGCTCGAAATTGAATTTGCGCGGCTCACCCCATCGGCGTATCTCGACGTTGTCGTCGGAGGTTTTACCCACGGGCACGGATTCGTGGGGGATGTTGGGAATTCCGGCGAGCAGGGTGCGGAAGGATTCATCGAGAGCCTTGACGTTTTCGGCGAGGGCGGACATGCGGTCGTCCATGGAGCGTAGTTTGCGCTGCTGCTCGGCGGTGTCGACGCCCTGTTGGCGCAGCTTGCCGATTTGGGCGCTTTCGGTATTGCGCTGCGCCTTGAGCTGCTCGGATTCGGTGACGGCGGCGCGCCGCTGGGAGTCGAGCTCGCGAAACTGGGACACATCTAACTCAAACCCGCGGGTGGACAGGCGGACGGCTATTGCATCTAAGTTGGTCCGAAAAAAAGAGAGGTCGTGCATGTAAAGAGTTCGTTGGTTCCTTGGTTCTTTAGTTCCTCGGTTCCTGGAAGAGCGCTGGTTGATCTACCGCTGGCTTATCGGGACCCAGGGCTGTCCGACCGGTTTACCGGTATACTCGGCGCGCGGCCGGATCAAGCGGTTGTTGCGGTACTGTTCCAAAATGTGCGCGGTCCATCCGGACATGCGGCTGACCGTGAAGATGGCGGTGAAGAGATCGATGGGAATGCCCAGCGAGTAGTAGGTGGACGCGGAGTAGAAGTCCACGTTGGCATTGAGGCCTTTTTGTTGCTTGATGGTCTCTTCGATTTTCTTTGAAGTGAGGTACAGGTCCAGGTGTCCGGTTCTACGGCCGAGTTCTTCAGAGAGCGCGCGGAGATGGGTAGCGCGCGGGTCTTCGGTATGGTAGACGCGGTGGCCGAAGCCGGGGACCTTTTTCTTCTCGGTGAGCATTCCCTGGACGTGTTGGAGGGCGGAACGCTCATCGCCGGCCTCGAGCAGCATGCGGATGACGTCTTCGTTCGCGCCGCCGTGCAGCGGTCCTTTCAGCGCGCCGATGGCGGAAGTGACCGCCGAATGGATATCGGAGAGAGTGGCTGCGGTGACGCGGGCCGCGAAGGTGGAAGCGTTCAACTCATGGTCGGCGTGCAGGACGAGGGCGACATCGAAGGCCCGTTCCATGACATCGTCGGGTTTTTGACCGGTCAGGGTGTACAGGAAATTCGCCGCGAAATCAAGCTTGGGATCCGGCTCCACTACCGGCTTGCCCTTGCGCAAACGGTCGAAGGTAGTAACGATGGTTGGGGTTTGCGCCATGAGGCGCGTGGCCTTTTCAACGCTGGCTTCGATGGTGTTATCGCGGCCCAGGGGGTCGTACACGCCAAGCATCGAGACGGCGGTGCGCAGCACGTCCATGGGCGCCGACTTGTTGGTCATCATCAGGAAATTGGTGACCTGGTCGGGGATGGGCCGGTATCTCACCAAGTCCGACTTGAGGGCGTCGAGTTCGGATTGAGTTGGCAGGCTTCCGTGCCAAAGCAGATAGATGACTTCTTCGAAGGTGGCGCTCTCGGCGAGGGTGTGTATGTTGTAGCCCTGGTAGCTGAGGATTCCGCGATCTCCATCGATAAAGCAGATGTCCGATTCGGCCGCAACAATTCCTTCGAGTCCCGCTTGTGTCACTGGCATCTTTTTCCTCTTGTTTCTGGCGCAGCAGATTCGTCCGTTTTGGCGGCGGGCTCGCCGCTAAGGAATGAAGTACCCACGCGATTTTATTTTAGCGGAAGAGTGAGTTCGGCGCTTTGCGCCGACGGTCACTTCGTGACCGGGGGATTCGAGGAATTCAAGAAGGACCTGCGCGCACTGGGAAAGGCGCCGGATTCGAGCCGGTAATGAGGAGGTAACCCGGCCCGAATCCGGCGCTGGCTGTAAGCTTGTGTCTTAGTTTTCTCCCGTTCCGCTGGTGCCCCAGGTGGCGGCGGTACCCCAGGTGGCTGCAGTTCCCCAGGTAGCGGCGGTGCCCCAAGTGGCAGCAGTACCCCAGGTTGCGGCGGTGCCCCAAGTGGCTGCGGTTCCCCAGGTGGCGGCGGAATCCCATATGCCGCCGGTGGTTGACATGCCGGGCTGAAACACGGTTGTGCCCCACGTCGCGGCATTGCTCCAGGTAGTGGAGTTGTTCCACAGCGTTGTGGGATCGGTGACGAGATAAGCCAGTGCTTGGGTCGCGTTGTAGCTGGCCCGCGGCGAACGCGCGCTGGCGGTTGCAACATCGTGGTTGCTCAGAGCGCCGGCGATATCCAGATATCCGGCTCCGACGGTGAAGAGGTCGTAATAGCTGGTGTAGCTGTGGCCAGTGGCGGGATCGTAAGCGGTGCTGGACGCCGGGAAACTCTTGTACGCGCTCTTCATGAGGCGCGCCTTGATTGTGTCCGGCGTCAAGGTCGGATCTTGCTGGATCAGATCCGCCACGGCGCCGCTTACGACCGGGGTTGCCATACTGGTGCCACTGAGCCGCAAATATGCGCTGGCCGTGCTAGAACCCGTGCTGTAGTAGGAACTGCCGACGATATTTGCGGGGAACTCGCTCGCTAGCGTCGAGCCAGGCGCGAGGAGCGAGACGACGAGATTGCCGGGGGCCACGATGTCGGGTTTGACGGTGTAATCGTATTCGGTGGGTCCCTTGGAACTGTAACTCGCGATCAGGTCGTCGGTGCGGGCGTAGGTGGACAGGGTTTTCATGGCGCCGACGGTGATGGCTGCCGGAGTGTTGCCGGGGGACAGGACAGTGGCGTAGCCATTTCGGCCGAGATTGCCGGCCGCAACCACGACCACGATTCCGTTCTTCCAAGCGGCGGTTACCGCCCGGCACAACGGATCGAGATTCGACGATTCATAGATGGGGCGTCCCAACGAGAGATTGATGACGCGGATGTTGTACTTGCTTTTGAGCTGAATGGCGCGATCCAACGCATGGAGCACGACGCTATCGTTGCTGGCTCCGTTGGCGTACAGAACGCGGAGGTCGATGAGATTGGCGTTGGGCGCGATGCCGCGCAGCAGGCGCGTGGAGTGCGGTCCGGACGACGACTTGCCGTTGCCGCCGACGATGCCCGCAACATGGGTGCCGTGGCCGAAATCATCGTTCTGCGTATGGGGCACAAAACTTTCCCGATAAACCACGCGCGAGGCCGTACCGCTGGCGTTCTGGAGATCGGGATGCTCGTAGATGCCGCTGTCGATGACCGCGACGCCGACGCCCGACCCATCCAGGCCGTACTGCAGCGCGGTGCTGGCGTTCACGGCCGCAGCGGTGTAATCCAGGCTGGAGAGCAGCATACGGTCGGGAGTGATGAACGAGACGTTCAAAAGATTCGCAAGGGTCAGCACTTGTGCCAGTGGCAAGTTCACCGCGACGGCGGGAATGGAGGAGTACTGATGCTGAATGGTTCCGCCGAGAAGCGTGATTTGCAAAAGGTCAAGCGACGAGGGCGCCGTCTTGAATTGCACGATCAGGTTGGCGCTGCCGAGCGGGTTGGATAGCACGCTCAATAGGTCGCCCGAGAGCTTGGAGATGTCGGCGAATGCTGGAAAGGCTGTCAGCAGCAGCGCGGAGAGTATCGCTAATTTTATGAGAGCCGGTCGTAATGCGCGGCCGAGTGTCGATTGCTTTGTCATGTGTCGGCCTATAAAGCAAGCGTGCGGCCACACTGTAAGTTGAAGAAAAAACAGCGGAGACAGGCTGCCGCCGGAGACATTCTGTCGATCGAGGGGACAAGAAGTCTCAGGGTGGGTTTAGAATCTAGGTATGCATCGCTTCGTGCTGCACAACGACGACATTCGGGACAGTCATGAAAAGGATCTTGCGGCGGGCCAAGCCGGTTTGATGAACGGCTGGGGCGTGTTCAGCACGATTCGGGTTTCGGACGGAGTGCTGTTCGCCTACGAGCGCCACTGGGAGCGAATGCAGCGCGATGCGGCTCGGATGCACGTCCCGTTTCCGCCGGACGGCGCGGGGCTGAAATCGCGGCTGCTTAAGCTGGTGGAAGCGAACTCAGCCGGGAACGCAACGCTGCGGGTGGTTGTAGTGCGGAATCGCGGCGGTCTGTTCGAGGGTCCGGATCAGGAGCGGGATTTCGACGTGATCGCCTTTACCGCGGACGTCAATCCGTGGGGTGATAGCGCGCGTCTGGCGGTCAAACCGCACGGCCGGCACGCGCAGAATGAATTCGCCGGGGCGAAGATTCTTTCCTGGTCGCAGAATCTGACGTGGTACGAGGAGGCGCGGCAGCGAGGCTTCGATGAAGTAGTGCTGCTGAACGAACGCGGCGAGGTGAGTGAATGCACATCGGCGAACATTTTCGTCATCGACGGAGGGGCGGTGTGGACGCCGCCGCTGAGCGCCGGTTGCCTGCCGGGAGTGACGCGCGAGTTGCTGCTGGATGAGATTCGCGTGCCGGGGATAACGGCGGGGGAAAGGACGCTGTTGCCGCAGGATCTGGAGCGGGCGCAACAGGTTTTCATGACTTCCACGACGCGCGATGTGCTGCCGGTATCGCACATCGAGGGGCTAAACGTGAGAATGGAGGGCCGCGCTGTCGTGGAACAACTGGCGAAAGCGCTGGAAGGATACCGGGAAGCTTATGTGAGAACGAATGCGCCGGCCCGTTTGGATAAGGTGTCTGTCTGAAGTGGCGGCGCTGGGGAGCTGTCTGCATTGAAGACTTCTTTTGTTTCTTGTCCGCAATGCGGATCGAAGAATCTGCGCAGCTCGAGGGTTCGCGGGTGGAGTGAACGGGTGCGCAGTATCATCGGCATTCTGCCGTTTCGCTGCCGGCAGTGCGAGCACCGGTTCGAGGCTTCGATCTGGAGGCTTTCCGCTCTGCGCTACGCACGCTGCCCGAAGTGCCTGCGCATGGAATTGAGCACCTGGTCGGAACAATACTACAATCCTCCGAGTGGAACGCTGCTGATGCTGCGGCTGGGTGCGACACCCTACCGGTGCGAATTCTGCCGGTGTAATTTCGCGAGCTTTCGCGCGTGCAAGGAGCGGTTCTCGTGGCGGCGCAGGAGGGAGCAGGCGCAGGGTGGGGGATCGTAGGGGCAGATTGGCCACGGATGGACACGGATGCACACGGATAAAATTAAATGGCCGCGGATGAACGCGGATGAACGCGGATGAAACTGGCCACGGATTAACACGGATGAACACTGATGAGACGGTTGTCCGTACACCGGAGGAACGGTTCGCCCGGCTCGCCGGTTACGGTTTTTCGCCGCACTATGTTGAGGTGGCGGGGCTGCGGATGCATTACGTGGAGGAAGGGCAGGCGGGTGCGAATCCGGTGCTGATGCTGCACGGCGAGCCGTCATGGTGTTACTTGTATCGCAAGATGATTCCGCCGGTTGCGGGGGCGGGATACAGGGTGCTCGCGCCGGACCTGATCGGTTTCGGACGGTCGGACAAGCTTCTGAATAAAGCCGATTACTCGTACCAGTTTCACGTGGACACGATTGCGGGGTTTATCGAGGTGCTGGATCTCAAGAACATCACGCTGTATGGGCAGGATTGGGGCGGGCTGATTGGCTTGCGAGTGGCGGCGGAACATCCGGACCGGTTCGCGGGGATCATCGCCGCCAATACGGGGTTGCCGACCGGCGACGTGCCGTTGACCGAGGCGTTTTACCGCTGGCAAAAGTATTCGCAGGCCGTGCCGGAATTGCATGCGGGCGGCATCGTCAAGGGGGGGTGCGTGACCGAGCTTTCTCCCGAGGTTATCGCGGCCTATGACGCGCCGTTTCCCGACGAACGCTATAAAGCGGGTGCGCGCGCGTTCCCGCTGCTGGTTCCGTCGCGGGCGGACGATCCGGCTGCGCCGGCGAATCGCAAAGCGTGGGAAGTGCTGCGAGGCTGGCGGAAACCGTTCCTCACGGCGTTCAGCGACGGAGACCCGGTGACGCGCGGGGGCGAGCGGGTATTTCAGAAGCTGGTGCCGGGCGCGCAGGGCCAGCCGCACGCAACCATCGCCGACGCGGGACACTTTCTGCAGGAAGACAAGGGCGAGGAGTGCGCTCGCGTGGTGATCGATTTTCTGGCGAGGATGTGATGTTGCGCCTGCTTGCGGTTCTCCAGACCGATTGCCCCACTTGCCGGCTGATCACGCCGTATCTCAACACGCTGGCGAAAGACGCGACGCTGGTTACCGGCATTTCGCAAGACGGCGAAGAGGCGACGCGCGAATTTGTGAGCCAAATGGATGTCCGGTTTCCGTTGCAGATCGACGCGGGGCTGGAGCTTTCACGACGGTATGAAGTGGTGACCGTTCCGACTTTGTACGTAATGGACGAAAGCGGGCGGATTGTACGCGAGGAGCCGGGATTCGACAAGAATGCGTTGAATGAAATCGCGGGCATGTTAGGACACGCGCCGGTGGCGAGTCCGCACGATGGCGCGCCGGCGAGCAAACCGGGCTGTACGTCGCGGCATCTGGAAGCGCAGACCGGGGATGCGGGCGCGCCGGCGCTGAACATGCATGCGCCGTGGGGCGACGAGGCGTCGACGGTCGAGCTGGCGGACGATGAGGATGTCTTCGAGTACTGTTATCAAGCTTTCGGCGATGCATTGCCGGTTGTTCCACCAACGCAGGAGCGGGTGGAGAAGATGTTGCGCGCGAGCGGGCGGGATGGCGTGGAAGTGATTGGGCGCATTCCGCCGTGTTATGGCGAAGCCACGGTGGAGAAGATTGCGGCCAACGCGGTGATGGCGGGCTGCGTGCCGGAGATGATGCGCGTGCTGATTCCGCTGGTGCGCGCGGTGTCGGATGAACGCTTCAACGCGCATGGCGTGCAGGCCACGACGCATTTCGCCGCGCCGCTCGTCATCGTGAATGGGCCGGTGCGTCACGAATTGGGTTTCCATTGCCGCCAGAACGTGTTCAGCAACGTGGCTCGCGCCAACAGCACCGTGGGGCGCGCGCTGCAATTGATGCTGTTGAACCTGGGCGGCGCGCGGCCGGATGCGATCGACATGTCGGCGCTGGGGAATCCCGGAAAGTTTTCCTACTGTATCGCCGAGAACGAAGAGGAGAGTCCGTGGGAGCCTTTTCATGTCGAGAGCGGGCTTGGCCGGGAGCAGAGCGCAGTTTCGCTCTTTGCGTGCGAAGCGCCGCATGGGGTGAGCGAGCATCAGGCCCGCACTGCGCGGGGTGTGCTGAAGGCGATCACGTACGCACTTGCGGCGGTTTGGAATTATCGCTTTTGCGGGGCGTTCGAGGCGCTGGTTGTGCTGGGGCCGGAACATGTACGGACGATTGATCGCGATGGCTTCAGCAAGGCGGATGTGCGGGAGTTTTTGTTTGAGAATACGGGCGTGCCGCTGCGTTGTTACGAAGGCGATGCGGGCGAAGGCGTAGCGCAACGCGGTACTTATCAGGAGATTACAATCGACGGCGAGCCTTGTTACCGGAAGTTTCGCACGCCGGAGTCGATTAAGATTGTGGTGGCGGGGGGACGGCGGGCAAGTTTTCGGCGGTGCTGGGGAGCTGGGCTACGGGGCCGCGCGGGAGTGAGATGGTGACTTATCCTGTTTGAGCCGCGGATGGACACGGATGGACACGGATAAAAACTTTTTGGCCGCGAATGGACGCGAATGCACGCGAATAAGAAAGAGGGACACATGCCGGTTACTTTGGTTAATCCTTTGAACGAAACTTTGCTGGAGGCGGCTTTGGCTGCGCCGCGGCTGGGTGGGTTGAAGGGGAAGACCATCGCTTTGTTGGATATCAGCAAGCCTGGCGGGAGCGTCTTTCTCGATCGTATCGAACAGCTTCTTAGGGAGCGTCATGGCGTGGCGGGAGTGATTCGGGAAATGAAGCCGACGTTCGCTAAGCCTGCGCCGGCCGGCGTACTGGATAAGATCCGGGGCGCGGACGCGGTGATCGAGGCGCTGGCGGATTGAGGGTCGTGCACAACGTGCAGTTTGCACGATACGTTGAAGCTGGAAGGGATGGGGATCGCGTCGGTGCCGGTGGCGACGCATGAGTTCATGACGGCGGCACGCGCTCAGGCTGCCGCGCTTGGACGGCCGGAGTTCGATGCCGTGTATGTTCCGCATCCGATTCAGGATCAGACCAAGGCGGAGATTGAGGCGAAAGCGGAGGCGGTGGTGGAGGAATTGGTGGCCCGGTTGACGTAGCGAACCGGCGAGCAAGTTTGGTCGCCCGTGTATGGTACGATGACAGATTCGTACCTAGGACTTTTGCATGAAAATTCTTAGTTTGGGCGCGGGTGGATTCATCGGCTCGCACCTTACTCATCGACTTCTTCAGGAAGGGCACAAGGTAACGGCAGTCGACGTGCAAACGGATAAAGTGACCGACTGCCTGGATCACCCGAACCTTACTTTTCTCCAGCAAGACATCCGGAAACCGGGCTGGGATCTGGAAAGCATAGTTCGGGACGCCGACCTGGTGATCGATCTCATCGCCTATGCGAATCCGGGGCTGTATCTGCTAATTCCGCTGGAAGTGTTCCAGCTCAATTTCATCGAGAATCTGAAGATCGCCGAAGCGTGCGTGCGGCAGAGTAAACGGTTGATCCAGTTTTCCACCTGCGAGGTGTATGGCCGCACCGTGTCCAGCATAAAGAATGCCAACCTGGTGGATCCGGAAGATCCGGTTCACGCGACTTTTTCCGAAGACACCAGCGAGTATATCCTGGGGCCGGTTTCGAAGCATCGCTGGATCTATTCCTGCGCGAAGCAGCTTCTGGAGCGGGTGCTGCACGCCTACGGGCTGGAGCGGAATTTCAATTACACCATCATCCGGCCGTTCAATTTTATCGGTCCGAAGATCGACTTTCTGCTGCACGAGAAGGAAGGCATCCCGCGGGTTTTCTCGTTCTTCATGGACGCGCTGCTGAACGGGACCAAGATGAAGCTGGTAAACGGGGGGACGGCGCGGCGCTGCTACACCTACATCGACGACGCGGTGGAGTGCACGTATCGCATCGTGGAGAATCGCGGCAGCGTGTGCGACCGGCAGATCCTCAATATCGGCTCGCCGGACAACGAGATTTCCATCGGGCAGATGGCGGAATTGATGCGTGAGATCTACGCCGAGAAGTTTCGCAACCCGGCGGTGAAGCTGCCGGAGATCGTCAGCGTGACGGGCGAGGAGTTTTACGGCGAGGGGTACGACGATTCCGACCGCCGTATTCCAGACATCGCGAAAGCGCGCAAGCTGCTGGGATGGGAGCCGGTGTGGAGCATGCACGACATCCTGGAGACCACGATGCGGTACTACGTATCCGATTACAGGAAGAACTCGGTAGTCAGCTCCGTAGCGAATGGTTGACCGCGTTTTCGTCTTGATGCCGGCTTACAATGCCGGCGCAACCGTCGAGCGGGTTTTTGAACGCATCCCCAAGGCAGCGCGCGAGCGTATCCGCAAGTACGTCGTCGTGAACGATGGCAGCAAGGACGACACGGCGCAGGCGCTGGCGCGGGTCGAGCAGAAGATTCCGAACGTGGTGGTGCTCACGCATCAAGTCAATCGTGGTTACGGCGAGACGGAGAAGACGCTGTTGGGCTATGCGCTGAGGGAGGGCGCCGAGGTCGGCATCCTGCTTCATTCGGATGGCCAATACTCGCCTGAAAAAATTCCTGAGCTGCTGGAGCCCTTCGATCGCGACGAGGCCGATATCGTGCAGGGATCGCGCATGCGGGGCGGCGGGGCGCTGCGCGGAGGCATGCCGTTCTACAAGTTCGTCTCGAACAAGATTCTGACTGGGATCGAGAATTGGGCCTTCGGAATGAAGCTGGCCGAGTATCACAGCGGCTACATGCTGTACTCGCGGCGGGCGATGGAGACGATTCCCTGGGAGAAGCTCTCGAGCTCGTTCGATTTCGATCTGGAGATGCTGGTGCTGGCGCGCGTCAAGGGCCTGCGCATCGCCGAAATTGCGATCCCGACCATTTACGCGGGCGAGAAGTCGCACCTGAATCCCGTCAAGTACGGTTTGGATGTGCTGACGGTAGTCCGGGACTACCGGCGCGGCAAGTATCACGCACTGTGAAGCGTTCTGGCATTCCGATTCTGATCCTGGGGTACGGGTTGTTGAGCGCGGTGTTTTATTGCTCGCTGTTGCCGCTTTGGGAGGGCTTCGACGAGCTGTACCATTACGGCTACGTCCAACATCTGTCGGTGACGGGCACCTTTCCGGTGATCGGAACGACGACGCTTTCGCGCGAGCTTTGGACGTCGATCGATTACGCTCCGGTGAGCCATTATCTTCAGCCTTACCTGGCGCGTCCGAGCACGAGCTTTCAGGATTACTTTCGGTTGCCGGAGGAGGAGCGGGCTGCGCGGCGGCGCGGTTTGGAGGCGATACCGCGGGCGCTCGCGGGGGAATCGTCGCCGCGAGCGAACTATGAAGTGAAGCAGGCGCCGGCGACGTACGTGCTGCTGGCGCTCTTCGACCGCTTGCTTTCATCCACTCCGCTTCCCTGGCGCGTGCTGGCGCTGCGGCTGTTGCTTGCAATCCCGTCGATGATCCTGCTGTGGACCGGCGCGCGAGGGCTGGCGCGGCGGCTGGGGCTTCCGAGCGAAATGGAGGCGGCCGCGCTGTTTTTGATTTTTTCGTGCCAGATGCTTTATGGCACGGCTTGTCATGTGGCGAACGACGCACTGCTGATTCCGTGGCTGGTGATTTTTCTGAACGCTGCGATCGATTCGTGGGCGTCGCCGGGGCGGCGCCGGATTGCGGCGGCCGCGATCCTGATGGCTCTCGGTGTGCTGCTGAAGGCTTCCGCGCTGATTTTTTTGCCGCTCGTTTTCGCGGGGCCATTGGCTATCCTGGTGCGGCGCAAAGGGGGATTACTCGAAGCCGCGAAGCTGGCGGCGGTGACGGTGGGAATCCTGATCGGCGTGGCGGGGCCGTGGTACCTGCGGAACGTCATGCTCTATCACAACGTGACAGCAACGCTCGATACGACCACGGGCGTCGGCGCGGCGGAATTGTGGCGCGCCGCCGTTGCTCTGCCGTGGCTCGACAGCATCACCTACATGGCGCACGCTGCGCTGTGGACCGGCAACAGTTCATTTACGAATTTCTCAGCGCACACGTTGGATGTTGTTTTGGCGCTGCTGGCTCTCGTGGCGGCGATGTATTGCTTGCGCTTCAGGCGATCCGCGGCCGAAGCGATCACGCTGGTTGCGATTGTGCTGTATTGCATCGAAATGGCGGGGATCACGCTGTCGTTCTTCCATTCGAGCAAGGGAGCGGTCAACGCGGCGATGCCGTGGTATATGCAGATTCTGCTGGCGCCCGTCGTTCTGCTGTGTCTCGCTGGCCTGGCGCGGTGGGGACGCTGGGCGCGATGGCTCGCGGTTGCGCTGGTTTTGCTGTGGGGCTACGTCGCGGCGGCCACGTGGGTTGCCAAGCTCGTGCCGCTGTATGGCGGATTCGACGATCCGCACGCACGTCCGCGGCAGTTGATCGCGTGGTATTTCGGAGACGCGGCACAGCGGGATTCGATTCTTCGTTATCTCTCGCCGGGGCCGCTGCCTTTGCTTTATGTGCTTTTCTTCGCGGTGCTCTGCACACTGGCGATTGCGGCAGCGGTGGTTGTTCGAAAATCGCTGAGTAGCGCGCGGCCTTAAATCTGGGACAATGGCAGCAAATGCTGCGCTGGATGAAATTCGTGGGGCTGCTGGCAGCGGCGATTGCTTTGCATGGACAGAGCGGACGATCATACGGACCGGGCAATGCGTGGTGGAACGCCGGTCAGGGCGGAGTGCTGCCTTGGGAAGAAAACTACGACAATCCGGAGGGGCAGGTCAGCGTCCTGAACAAGAATGGGGCGGTGCGCACCGAGCATCATCCGTTCTTCGAGGCGCTGGGCGTCAACAAGCGCGCCTGCGTGACCTGCCATCAACCGTCCAACGCGATGAGCGTGTCGGCCGCGAGTCTGCAGGAGCGATGGAAGGAAACCGCCGGCCAGGATCCGGTGTTTGCAGCCGTCGACGGATCGAACTGCCCGGATCTGCCGCAAGGCGAGATGAAGTCGCACTCATTGCTGCTCGAACGAGGGCTGATTCGGATTTCGTTGCCCTGGCCGCCCGCCGTCAAGCCGGAATTTCGCATCGAGGTGATTCGCGATCCGACTGGGTGTAATAGCGGCCCGGTCTATGGGCTCAAAAGTGCGAACGCGGCTATTTCGGTTTATCGGCGACCGCGAATGGCAGCTAATTTCGATTCGGTGATCGCTGGACCCGAGGGGATGCGCTTCATGGCGGATGGACGCGAGCCGGATCTGCGCGCTCAGGCCATTACCGCGATCATGGTGCACGAGCAGGCTAAGGCGCCGCCGTCTGCGGAAACGCTTCGTCAGATCGTCGAGTTCGAGACGCAGATTTATGCGGCGCAGAGCGCCGATATCCGCGGCGGGCTTCTGAATGAGAAAGACGGGCCGCCGGCGTTGGGGCCACAGAATCTGGCGAGCGGCAAAGCCGGGAGTCTCGCGGGCGTTCTCTCATTTGATATTTGGAAGAAGCCGAAAAGCGCGCCCGACCTGGGCCTGCAGCGCGAATTTCGTGCGTCTGTGGCTCGTGGGAGCGAGGTATTCGCCGCAAACTGTGCTGCATGTCATACGGCAAAGACTACGCGATGGATGGACATCGGTACGAACAGCCTGCCGGCTGCGAAGGAGACGGCGGAGCTGCCGCTATTCCGAATCACTTGCGACAGCGGACGCGTCATCTACACGCAGGACCCGGGGCGCGCGCTGATTTCGGGCAAGTGCGCGGACGTCGGGGCGATCGTTCTCCAGCAACTCAGAGGGCTGGCCGCGCGAGCTCCGTATTTCTCGAACGGCTCGGAGCGGACTCTGCGCGAGGTGGTGGAGTTCTATGAAAGGCGGCGCGACATCCGGTATGCCGAACAGGAGAAGCAGGATCTAGTGAACTTCTTGCGGGTGTTGTGAGGGTACCAGCGAGGACGCCCGGCCGCGGACACGACGGTAACTGTCCCACTCAGACCGGCGAAGGCGGCGTGGTCGCGTACAGGTTCGTGGGAGTTGCGTCCAGAAAGTCGCGGGGCTCGATGTGGAAGGACAGGTACTCGTAAGGAAGAACCGACGTCTCCTCACCGAGCTGCCGGGGTTCGTGATGATGACGCAGGCAGTGCCAGACCACGACGTCCTTTCCATCCACCGAAGCACCCTTCCCATGTAGATAGGTTGTGCCCAGGACCTGGTCAGTGAAACCGACCGCCGCGCCGTCCTGGCTTGCGTCGTAATTCAGAACCCAGAGGTCTGCCGACGAGTACGTTCCGTCCGGAGCCATGTCCGAACCAGGAATCAATTCGTAGGAACGAAACTGGCCGTTTCCTTTGGCCGCTTTGTTGATCACTCGCCACTTGGTGGCCTGGTCCAGATTCCTGGTCCGGGTTCCCTCGACCGTTATGTCCTGCCATCCATCCTGACCCGGGTTGTTGCCCGCATGGGAGAACTGCTGCACCAGATTGTTGGCGGCGGAAACCATGTCGAAATCGAGGCGGAAATAGAAGTTGTGCACGTGCCCCATGGTCGGCGGGTTGAAGGTCCACAAGCGGCCGCCCAGGCCCACGCTGGCCTCGATGGAGCCATCGCCTCGGAACTCCCAGCGGTGAATGTACTGATAGTTGACGCATTGCAGCTTGCACCACACCACCGCCTTGGCTGGTTCGAGCAGCGTTGCGGGCGTCTGCTCGAGCACCACCGCTCCGGCCGGATTCAGCATTGGATCCCAGGCGTTGTCGTTGCCGGCAGGCGGCGTGTTCACGCCAGCCGGCGAATTGGCCGAAGTCGGCAGCACCGGCGTGAAAGCCGCACCAATGTTGTTGAGCCCGTCCTTGAAGTGAGGAGAGTCGCCGTGGTATGGGACCAGAACGAACGGCTGAGTGGCCTTGAAGAGAACGGATGTGTTGTTGAAGGCGGCCTTGGAGATCACCAACCCTCCGTCCCAATTGTTCGGAATCGACCAACTGAAGGTCCAGCCGGCGTAGTTTACGGATCCTGGCATGATTGTTCTCTCCTTATTTCTCGATCAGGGGATCGGATTGGATCCCAAGGCGAAACGTGGCGAGCCGGACAGAAGTTCTTTTTGAGGCACGACCTCTTCCGCCTTCAGGTCCACCGTGATTTGGGATTCGCTCTCGCCGGGCCCGGCTGAGAAATACAAAGTGACACACCGATGTTTCGCACGGGCGTGGGTCTCGGTATACCTGGGAGTCGGGAATGCGACCACAGTGGTTCCGGGCTGGTTCAGGCGCTCGTGGCCGGGGTGGCTGCCGGCGACCATTTTGGATGCGGCTTTGAGTTCCTCGTCGGTCACTGGCGGCTGGACGCCCGGCCGCTCTTCGATCCCGGCGACGGCACCTTTGTGGAGGTCGACGACGACCACCACCAAAACATCCTTCTCGTAGTCGTATAGTCCGACATCCGCCAGCCATCTGCATCGTCCGTCGGGCGCGGGCTTGTCAATGCGGAAGTCTACGCCCATCATTCGGTGTTTGACTCCCTTCATCCGCGCCCGAACACGCTCCTCCGCCAGCACCGCCTCGATGTGTCGTTCCTTGATGTCTTCGATCAGTTCGAGCAATTCGCCGGCGCTGGCAGGTTGCGACCGCGCCAAGCGCATCAACCTGACCTCCTCCCGACGGCTAAGCATCGATGGCATATTTGCTCCTTTACCCTAGATAGTGACAGTCAACCCAAGTAACGTTTCACAGGGGGACGGTGTAGGTAAAGGCGGAGGAGGTCAGGCGGGACTCAAAAGAACATTTGGGACAGATACCGATCCTGCGAGGACACTCAGCAGCCGAGGCGACGGCTTTGAACCGGTAACTGTCCCAGAAAAAGTTATGGTTCCAAGTGACCCATCGAACAGTCTGTTCTCTGACCGGCATGCACGGCCCGAACCTAGCATGCAAGTAGCTGAAACGCTGCCCTCTTGCTCCCCGTAACCGCTTTTGCACGGCCACGGATCGGTGCGCCAAAGCCCGTCTGCTTTTTTCTACCTGCTAGAAGCCTAGACCTCGAAACGGCCTTTAGCTCGCCCGCAGCGACTGCTCTCTTTCGAAAGCCCCCGCGACGGGGTCAACGCTCCTGGCCTATCTCTTCGGCCCAATTCTGAACTTTTCTTCCAGCCCGTTCGGTTTTTGGCTCCCATCCTCGGTTGCGCTCTTCACGCCCCCGGGGTATGTTCGATGCCTCAACCCGTTGCCGTCTTCTAAGCTCAGAACTCCCAGGCGTCCATCCAACTTTCGCTCCCCTTCAGGACTTTCGTCCCTCCAGATCGTAGCGCTCAGTCAGCGTCTTTGCCTGTTAAGCTTACCTTTGCGTGCGGCCCGCTTTCCCTTCGCTCCCCGTTAGCGCCAATCACTTTTAATAACTGCTCGCTCTCGGATCATCGTTCCAGGCTCGCTACCGTCCACCAGGCTTACTGCTCTCTGAACCTCTTGGAACCATGTCTATGTTGCCTTGAAATGCCTTTTGAGTCAACACAAAAATGCATCGCTCCCGGCATTTTCCTACACTTTTTTTTTCAATCGATTGAGTAGCTTACGGCAACACCACTGTGCACAAGGTGTGGATAAAACAAGGACGCGCGAGGTTGTTTCAGTTTTTCTTCAGCGCGATGAGTTTTCCGTGTCAACCAGGTTCAAAATCATGCCTGTGTCGGTAGCGGCCCATACGTGCCTGGCATCCGGAGCGGCCAGGGTGACGCGTTGCGCGACTGCGCGATAGTCCACATCCATCTCGACCCAGACCCTCATGTTCTTACTTCCCAAGATTCTCAGCTTCCCTGGAATGGGGACTTGGTTGGAAGTGCCCGGCGGCTCGACGGCTGCCAGGATCGCATTGCCGTTGGGAAGCAACGCGAAGTCCGTCACTGCCCGGTCCGATTCGCGGAAGAAAGTCTTTACACCCTTCGATTCGAAGTTGAGCTTGGCGACGCTGGAAGGAACAGTGTAATACTCGTGATACTCAAAGAGAGCGATCGCGGAACCGTCGGGGGCGAGCTGCACGCGGGTGATGTTGCCGTAGGCGGAGGAAGTCCAGGTTTTCCAGTTCTTGCCTCCATCCAACGTTTCCAGAATCGCAACCGTGGATCGGCGCTGGCGTCGAAACGGTGCTTCCTGCGGATTCATCCAAATCGGCTCGCGTTCGTCCTGAGGTCCGGAGACTCGTCCGGTAATCACGCCATGCTGTCCCAGGAAGGAAATGCAATCATAGACGGTTTCCTCGGCTCTTGTTGCGGCGTCGCCGGCGGCAGCTACATTGGTCCAGGTCTTGCCACCGTCCGTGGTAGCGAAGACGGCCTTGGGGAACCCGATCGCAAAGCCGTGCAACGGATCGCGAAAATACACGCGGACGATCCCCTTTTTCAGGCCCTCGAGTTTCCGCCAGGCGCGTCCGCCTTCATCGGTGGCCCAAACTCCGCGATCGGTGACCATCCAGCCCAGCGAGTCGTTTAGAAAGAACAAGGAAACGGGCCGCTCCCGGACATCCACAAATGACCAATTCTTGCCCTGGTCTACGGTCAAGAGCACTGTGCTTTTGGAATGCCCGCTCTTTTCGGAAATGACGCCGGCGGCGATGCAGCGGGCCGAGGAGGGGCATTGGATATCTCGGAGATCCAGAACGGATTGATACTTTTCGTAACTGAACTGGATCTTCCAACGCTCGGCGGCTTGGATGGAAAGTGGAAGGCAAAGCAGCAGGGCCGTCGCCAAGGCCGGCGGGAATCTACGAGCGCACCAGGTCCGGAAGCTCATTCGGCGCCTTCCCGCCCGCTTTGGAGAGCATGAGCAGGCAGCCGAGCTGCTCGCCCACGGTGGTCAGCAGCTCCATTTCCATACCGGTGTGCGGATGTGGGTCGCGATGCTGCACGTTAATGACGCCTTCCACTCCCTGGCGCGAGATCACGGGCGCCGAGAGGAAGGCTTCGTAGGTGTCCTCGGGAAGATCACTGAAGAATTTGAAGCGCGGATCATGGTAGGCTTCGCGCGAAATGGACAGCAATCGCTTCTCGCGGGCCACCCAGCCGGTCAAGCCTTCGCTCAGCGCCAGCTTCACGTTCCCGACCGCGGCCGGGTGAGGAGTGTTGGTGGCGCGCAGGACCAGTTCGTTGCGGTCCAGGAGATAGAGCAGGCAGGAATCGCACTCCATGAAGTCGACGACCAGTGTCACTACCTTGTCGAGCGCTTCCTGGAGACGCATTTCGCGCACCATGCAGCGGCTGATCTTCTGCAATAGCCGGAGCTGCTGCTCGGTACGCGCGAGGCGTTGTTCAAATTCCTTGGCTCTGGACACGATCTCCATTATCCCACGCGGAAACACGCCAGCGCGGTCCTGTTTCATAATTGAAGCTTGAGCCTGCGCAGAATTCAGGAGCATTGGACTTTCTTCGGGCGCGAGGATCCGCTGCGGTCCATTCTGCAGCAGGGCGCAGGCTGGGACACGGACGAATTCTTTCACACCGGGGTATTGGAGATTGAGTCCGTGCTTCAGTACGTGGAATCGCTCCATCCCTTGCGATCCAGAGCGCGGGCTTTGGACTTTGGATGCGGGGTCGGGCGGCTGACGCAAGCGCTGGCGCTGCATTTCGACAAGGTGCGGGGCGTAGATATTTCCCCGTCGATGATCGAGCACGCGCGCCGCTATAACCGGCACGGCGCCCGCTGCGAGTATGTGCTGAACGAAACCAGCGATCTAGGGCGATTTGCGGACGGCGAGTTCGATTTCATCTACTCAAACATCACGCTGCAGCACATGCCACGCCGTCTGATCAAGCGCTACCTGGCGGAGTTTCTGCGAGTGCTCGATCCGGCGGGGGCGCTGCTATTTCAGTTGCCGGGCGCGGGCAGGGACAAACTCACCGCGGTTTTGTCTCTGGCGCACAATCTTTACTATCGCGTCGTTCGTCCGAAGACACCGGTGTTTCCGATGCACGGCATTCACAAGGACGATGTGATCCGGTTCTTCACGAAGCGCGGTGGTGCGGTGCTGGATGTTACGAGCGACGCCTGGGCGGGGCCGCATTGGAAGAGCTTCCGGTACCTGGTCACCCGGTAAGCGCTGGGGTGCTGAACCCCGGATTCAGCGGTCCGGTGAAGGGTGACGCCTTGTTTCGCCGGTTTGACATATCATTCCTGCCCGTTTTGGCGCACCGCTGGCGGCGGTCTGGCTGCCGGTCAATCTTGCCCGGTTACTGCTTTGGTGGCGCAGCAGCGTCCGGAGGCGGTGGCGCCACCAACGGTTCCTTTGCACCGCGGTGGCAAGTGTAGCAACTTACATGCCGCTTGCCGTCGGGGAACTTCGCGTTGATCTCTCGCGCCATGACAAGCATGTTGCGCGCGATTTCCTTTTTCGGGTTGTCGTCACTGGCGAAATCTCCCTGCACGTGACAGTGGACGCACTCCACGCCCAGCGCCGTCCGGAAGGATCGCATGGTGGCGATAACTTGTTCTCGAGTTTCGCCCTTCAAGATTTTCAGGTTCTTCGGCTCGGGCGGCGGGCCTTTTTTGGGAGCATCCTGCGACAGTGCGCAGAAAGAGAAGAGGAACGCAGTTGCGACTAGTAAACGCATAGGCGCATCGTATCACACGACCCGTAGGCTGTCAACGTATTTCTGATATTGCAGATCGTTCTTGCAATGGCCGCCCGCTGACGGCAAAAGTCTGCTCCGGCCGACTCCGCGACTGGCAGACGGCAAGGTCGACCTCGCACTACCAACAGACACCTTCTCGCCAACACGCCTGCTAGAATCTGCATAGAGCTTTGTGAAAGGGGCAGTGCCCGCCTTCCAGTTGAGGTATCCACACGAAGCGGACGGGCCGAACAAATGAGGTGTGCGGTGAAGCAGGACAGGCTGGAGCACGCATAGAGGTGAAGGTATTCACCGCAGCGTGCTTGTTGGGTGCGATTCTTTTCAGCGGAACCGCATCCTGGGCCGCGATCACGGGCAGCCTTTCGGGAACCATCCGGGATGCTTCCGGAGCAGTAATCCCCGGAGCTTCACTGATCGTAACGAACACCGCCCAAGGGTTCCAAAGTAAGACCAACACCGACCCGAAAGGCTTCTACTCGTTTCCCAGTCTGGCGGTTGGGCGATACGAGCTTCTAGTGAGTGCATCGGGGTTCCGTTCCCAAAAGCGAACCGGCCTCTCGATCGATACGGATAGCGCATTAACCATCGATGCGACGCTGGAAGTCGCCGAAAGGGTGGAGGGCATCACAGTCGAAGCCACTGAGATCCAAGTGGAGACCACGAGTTCGCAAATGAGCGATGTGGTGACGAGTAAGCAGATGACTGCGGTCGCGCTCAACGGGCGCAGCTACACGGACCTGCTGGCGCTGCAGCCAGGCATCGTGCCGGCCACCACACAACAGCCGGATTCCATCGTGATGGCGGGCGTCACGGTGGCGATTGCCCCTTCGGGCGTCTTGAATGCCGGAAATCAGTCCATCGGCGGCCAGCGCGAAGATGCCAACGGATTCATGGTAAACGGCGGGGACGTGAAAGAGCTGATGAACGGCGGCACGTCCATCGTCCCGAATCTCGATTCCATAGCCGAATTCCGGATTCTAACCAACAACTTCGATGCCGAGTACGGAAACTATAGCGGCGGAGTGGTCAACGTAGTCACGAAATCCGGCGGCAACGAAATGCACGGCGGCGGATTTGAGTTTCTGCGCAACACGGCGCTGGACGCGCGCAACTTCTTTTCGCCCGAACGCAGCTTCTATCGCCAGAATCAGTTCGGCGGAACGCTAGGCGGACCGATTCGAAAGAACAAGGCGTTCTACTTCGGAGATTATCAGGGGACCCGGCAAGCTCAAGGAATCGACACCGGCTTGATTCCAGTGCCCTCGGTTGCCGATCGAGGCGGCAACGTATCGGATCTGGCGGGTTCGCTTACCGAATCGGTCAGCGGTCCTTATCTCGCCAAGCTGCTTTCCCAAAAACTGGGGTACGCCGTGGCTGCCGGCGAGCCTTATTACACGGCGGGCTGCATCAGTAGCATGCAGTGCGTGTTTCCCGGCGCGGTCATTCCGCAGCGCGCGTGGGCGGAACCGGCGAAGCACTTGCTCCCGTACATTCCCGCGCCGAATACGGGTGAGTCCACGTTTTCCACGGCCGTTCAAGGAAAGACGCTGCGCGACGACAAAGCGAGTCTCCGCATCGATACGAACACCCAGCGTTGGGGTTTTCTATCGGCTTACTATTATGCGGACGATTACCGCTTGAACAATCCGTATCCGCGGGATCAAGGCGGCTCGAGCGTTCCCGGCTTCAGCGCCTTAAATTCCGGACGGGCCCAGTTGATCAACCTGGCGCAAACCAAGACTTTCACTGCTTCCAACGTGAACGAGCTTCGTTTCAGTTTCATGCGCAGCGCCAACAATGTCGGCCGTCCTGTAGGCGGCGTTGGACCAAGCCTCGCGTCGCAAGGTTTTGTCACCGGAGCGGGAACGCCGGGAATTTTTCCGCTCGCGCCATCCATTGAAGGAATCGAAAACGTGGTGTTCAACTCCTTCGTAATGGGAACGCCCATCACGAATCTTGCGCAAGCGAACAACACCCTTTCCGTGATGGATAGCTTCTCCAAGGTGCACGGCGCGCATACGATGAAGGCCGGGGCTTATTTCAGCTATGAGCAGGTGAATGTGAACCCGAACGCGACCTTCAACGGGTCGTTTCTGTTCACGGGATCGGAGACCGGCTCCGACTTCGCCGACTTCCTGATCGGTGTCGCCAGCAACTACAACCAGGCGGATTCGCAGACCTATTACGGCCGCCACAAATACGCGGCCGCGTTTGTGCAGGATAGCTGGCGCGCCAGGGCGAACCTCACGCTGAACTATGGGCTCCGTTGGGAACTGATGCAGTACTGGTCGGAGAAATATAATCAGATTCCGACGTTTGTGTTGGGACAGCAGTCCAAAGTATATCCGACGGCTCCTGCCAGCCTGGTGTATCCGACCGACGCGGGCGTCCCTAACACGCTTGTACCACAGCGCAACCGCTTCGCTCCCCGGCTGGGTGTGGCGTACTCGCCCGGTCGATCGAGCGGACTTCTAGGCAAAGTCTTCGGCGGTCCGGGGAAGACCAGCATTCGAGCCGGCTACGGGCTCTTTTATTCGGTGATCCAGGGCAACACCATCGGCATCGACGAACCGCAGCCACCGTATGGGTTGAGTTACACGAGCCCCGCGCCTCCTCTGTTCGCCACGCCCTTTATCAGCGCGTCCGACGGCGAAACGCACGTCAATCCCTTTCCACTCACATTCCCGCCGCTGAATGCGACGGCGAAGCATCCGAACCCGAACATCGACTTTACGCCCCTCTTGCCGCAAGCGGGTATGACTGCGCCGCGGCCCTCGAACACTTATCCGTACAACGAGAACTACTTCCTTTCAATCGAGAGACAGTTGGCGTCAAACACCGTGCTCAGCTTGGCTTATGTCGGCTCCCAGGCGCATCATCTCCTGGTGATTTACTCGGCGAATCCTGGCAATCCGGCGCTCTGCCTGGCATTGTCGAAGCCCGCCGCCGTCGCTCCGGGCTCTTCAACCTGTGGGCCGTTCGGAGAGGACACGACCTACATCACCGCCTCCGGCAAGGTCATTCACGGGACGCGCGGACCGCTCGGGCCGAATTTCCATAACGACGATTACGACGACAGTATCGGGAACTCGAACTACAATTCGCTGCAGGCGAGCTTGCGGCACACCAGCAGGCGCCTGGACGTGATGATCGCATACACCTTCAGCAAGTCCTTCGATCAGTCCTCCAGCCTCGCCGATCCGCTCAATCCGTTCAATTTCCGCCTGACGCGAGCGCTCTCGGCTTGGGATCTGACGCACAATCTCGTCGCGACTTATCAATATCAGCTCCCGCTCGAACATTTGTTCGGACATGCGAAGGGCTGGGCGCAGGGATGGACCATTTCCGGAATTACGCGTGCGAGCACCGGGTTTCCCGTGACCATCCACGCCGATGGCGATTTTTCATTCATGGGCAGCATTCCCAATGGTGTGAACAATCACAGTCTGGATTTGCCGGACTTCCGCGGCGGGCCGTTGAACTTGAACGGCGACCCGCGGAACGGGCTGTCTTTCTTCAATACGTCACTCTTTAGCGACAATGCGCCGGGAACTCCCGGCAGCTCGTCGCGCCGTTTCTTCCACGGTCCTGGCATTTTGAATTTCGATCTTGCCCTGCTGCGAACCGTGCGACTGGCTGAATCAAGGACGTTGCAATTCCGCCTGGAAACGTTCAACACGTTTAACCACGCGCAGTTCTTCGGGCCGGCGGCCGTGGATGGCGGTGTCGACACGAAGCTCTTCGGTCAGGTGGTGAACGCCGCGCCGCCGCGGCTCATGCAGGTTGCCGTAAAGTTCACGTTTTAGGTTGGCTTAACGCAACCGCTGCAAGCCGCCAAGGCGGCGGTTAGCGGACGCTCACATTGCCCGGGGTATCGGAGAAAACTGCAATCGCAAACGGTCCCCGGCGCGTGGTCAGCGATGCAAGGCGATCAAGGCGAGATAACCGATTATCGGCCGCGGGTTGGCGCCCAAAACTTCCGCGAGCGAGCTCTGCGCATCCTTCTCGCGGCCCAGCACGCGCAGCAGCATGCCTCGCGAATAGAGAAGCGTGGAACGATCCCCGGTTCCCGCCGCAAGCGCGCGATTTAACTGCTCCAGGGCTGCCTCAACGCGCGGTTTGGCTTCATCCGGCCCCGACACTGCGGCCGCCAGAAAGGGAAGGGAGAAATCCGCGTCCGCAACGTCCTTGCCGGGCAGCTTGGCGATCTTGCTCCACATCTTCTTGGCGCCTTTGTCATTGCCGCAAAAAGCTTCGACGGCCGCGAAGTAGTACTGGAAGCGCGGGCCCTTCAGGATCGCCCCAAATCCGTGGAAGGTGAACGGCAGATTCGGGTTCTCATTGCCAATGGCGTCCTCGGCGGCGATTGCGTCCGCGCATTTGCGCGCGCGCGCCAGTGCGAGGACGCCCTGAGCTTGAATCTCGATGTAAGCTTCGCGGACTTCCTCCTCCTGCTTTTCGGCCGGGAAGTTGCCGGCATCGAAAACACTCGCAGCTTCAACAAGCTTTCCCTGAGCCGCCAGACCCAACGCATATGCCGCGGCTGCTTTGGGGGGGCCGAGATCCAGTTTGTTTGCGGCCGGCAGGTTTGGCGCCGCCGACGCGCTTTCCGGGCGGCCCGGCTTGGGAGCCGGACTAAACAGCGCCTCCAGCCCGCGCTGGATCTCGGGATCGGTTGGCGCGATCTGCAGACCTTGCCGATAGACCGCCGCAGCCGATTGCGTGTCCTTTTTCAAAACCAATAAGGCTTGGCCGAGTTCGCGGAAAAGTTCCGCTCGCTTGAAACCCAGGCTGCGCGCTTTTTGCCAGGCATCGATGGCCTGGTCCGCTTGTCCGGAAGCCATGTAGGCCGAGCCAAGCAGGAACAGCGCGGTCGCGTCGGAAGGGTTTTGTTGGAGAGCCGCCCGCAATACGACGAATGTCGATGGGCGGCTCGGAAATACGTATTCGGTGAAGTATCCGGAAGCATCTTCCAGGTCCTTTGCGGCGGAGCGCCCGAGCTGCAGCATGCAATACGCGCGATAATAGCCGACCAACGGATAGTGCTGAGGCAGCACTTCGCCTGGCTCCGTCGCCATGATGTCGGGCGGGCTGGGGTATTTGCGGCTCAGCAGATCCAACGCGTCCTCAAAGAATCCCAATTCGATGTAACCAATGGCGACGTTCAGCACGCGCTCGGGATCGGCGGCCAGATGCGGCCAAAGCTGCGCGTCTGGCTGCCCAAGTTTCACTTGCTCGTAGCGCAGCGTGGCATCCGTGGGGTCGAGCGATCGGAAATGGGCAAGCTGCAGGCGCGCTTTCTCGGATTGGCCAAGCCCGCGCAGTAACGCGACCTGGATGGCGCCGGCGCGAGTCATATCCGGCGTTTGGCTGAGAACATCGTCGATGAGGGCGAGCGCGCCGGCTTGGTCGTGAGCGCGTGCAAGTAAAGCGGCAAGAGCTATGCTCGCGGGGATGTGCAACGCGTGTTGCGCCCCGACGGCCTGAAATTCGGTGCGCGCCTTGCCGTCTTCGCCCAGGCCCACATACGCGATACCTCGATAGTAGTGGGCCGCGACATCCGCCGGAGCTTGGGACAAGAGCCGGGAGAGTCCGGCTTGCGCTTCTTCGAACCGGTTTTGGCTGGCGGCCAGGCGCCCCATCGCCCGGCTGAGTTCAACGTCGCCGGGAGAGCGCTCGAGCCCATCCAGATAATTGGAGCGAGCCAGGCCCGGCAGGCCCTGCAATTCGTTATACTCACCCAGTTTCAAGAAATGAGCCGCGGTCTTGCTGTCTTCAGCATCCGGATCGTGCCGGGGCTGCGGCCCGATCTTCACGTCCTTGGGCGACAGAGCGTCAAACTGATTTTCGGTGTGGCTCAACAGCACTTTGCCCGCACTGTCGAGCAACTGAAACGTGTAGCGTGCCTGGGCGGGCAAATCCTTGACGGTTTTTGAAAAGGTATTGGCGGGATCCAGGCTCGCGCTCTCTTCCAGTACGGCGCCGGCTCCGTCCGTAACTCGCAGTTTGGCGCCGGGAATTTTGCGATTCGCGTTGAACTCCACCGCGAGTTGAATTCGGCCGGCTGCATCCGGACTTCGCGCCAGGTTCAGAACGCCCTCCAGATTGGCTCGCGAGATGCCGCCCAATCCGCGCACCGGCATCCAGTATTCACTGAACTTGCGCTCTTCGCCCGGCTCCAGGAAGCCATACGTTTCCTGATTCTCAAACGATCCGCCCTGTACCTCGACGTAGCTTTTGTTATCGTCGGCGAGCTCGGTTGCGGGGAATTGATTGCCTTCGCGTCCCCACGACCAGATCTTTTTGCCCGGGAGCTGCGCGGCGTCGGCGTAGTGAACGGTTCCGGTGCGCAGGGACGGATGGTACACGCCCATGAAAGGCTCGCGGCATCCGTGCGCGAACAAAGCGACACCCTGGCCCTTGTGGTTGCCCACGATACTCATGTCAACGCCGGCCGAGTTCACGGGCCAGGTGTCGATCTCGGTTAGCTTGTGGGTGCCGGTCAAGTACATGGGAGAAATAAAGCGGTCCTTATCGTCCACTCGCAGAATCGCGCCGTTGTTCCACCAGTAGTATCGATGCCGGATTCCGGTGCGGTTGTCGAGGTAGACGTTCTGTTCCAGGAGCGTGGAGCCGGGCCTTAAAACGAACTCCACGCGCCACTGCATTTCGTCCACGCGGTCGATGTTTCCGACCCAAATCGACGCGCTGCCATCGGGATGATTGACGGTAGCGAAGTCGACGGGCGAGACCGCAACCCAGGTGTGTCCATCCGGGAAATTCATCTCGATTCCCATGGCCACCCAGGCGCCTCGAAGTCCGACGGCGGCCTTTTTAACCGAAGGATTGAGATGAAACATCTCTTGGCCGCTGAGCTTGTCCTTGCACGAGTAGAGATGGCCGCCCAAGTCTGGCAGCACGATACACAGCAGGTACTCGTTTTCGATACGGAGCGCGCGCCAGGCATGATCAACGCGCTTTTTGGTGAATCCCATTCGCATCGTGTAGGGGTAAACGGAAGGCTCGGTGGGGTTGAAGAAGTAGAAGTGCGGATTTGGATCGGGGAGGGTTTCTTCGTAGGTTGGGAGCAGCAGGCTATCCTGCCAGACGCGCACCTCGCCGAGCAGGAGCGGTAGCGTAAAGATGGCTAAGAAGAACACACGCGATGTGTTCATTTGCGTTCATTCGCGTTCATTCGCGGCCCGTTTCCATCCTGCCGGAAAACGACACTTTGTATGGTAGCATCGGTGTGATGAAGGAGCCGGTTTGCTGGATTTCCTGAAGCCGCCCGTCGCCGCTACCCAAGATTTTTACCTTCTGGCCGGGCGGGCTCTTCGGAACGTCTTCCGCGCTCCGCATTACCCGGACGACATCGCACTGCAGATGGACATCATCGGCGTGGGCAGCCTGCCGATCGTGATTTTGACGGGGTTTTTCAGCGGTCTGGTGATCACGATGCAGATGTCCCGGGCGCTCGCGCAATATGGCGCGGTGGGGCAGGTGGGCCCGATTGTCGCCATCACGTTGGTACGCGAGCTTGGCCCGGTGCTGACGGCGCTGCTGGTGGCGGGCCGCAACGCTTCGGGCATCGCCAGCGAATTAGGCTCCATGACGGTCACCGAGCAGATCGACGCCATGCGCGCACTCGGCACGGACCCAATTCAGAAACTGGTGACGCCGCGCATGATCGCCACCTGCGTCATGCTGCCGCTACTGACCGTCATCGCCGATTTTGTCGGCTTGTTCGGCGGTTACATCATCGCCAAATTTTCGCTCGGCCTAACTACTTCTCAGTATTGGATTCCGGCATACCGGGCCATTGAGGGCAACGATGTCGTACAGGGTCTGCTGAAGCCGTTTGTCTTCGCTTTCGTCATCTCGCTGGTCGGCTGCTTCTACGGGCTGCGGACGACGGGTGGCACGCAAGGGGTGGGCCGCGCCACCACTCAGGCAGTCGTGGTCGCTTCAGTCTGGGTATTCGTTCTCACCGCTATGCTCACGCGGATCTTCGTGAACTTGCAATGATGACGAGCATGAATACCAACATTTATCGTGGCGCAGACTCTCAGTCTGCCGCGTCGGCACTCATGCCGACGCATGGCGGCCGTGCGAAGGCCAGGGTCGAGACGAGTCTCGACCCTGCAGGCAAGAGTGCCTGCGCCACGGGCTTGTCTCACACCATATGAACGGCAACCACTCCGAAAGCCTGCTGCTCTTCGAAAATGTTCGTGTGTTGTTCGATGAAGTGGTGGCGCTGGATGAAATTTCGTTCGAGATGTTTGCAGGGGAAACGCGCGTAGTGCTGGGCGCGGCAGGCAGCGGCAAGACGACGCTGCTCAAGACCGCCATCGGGCTCATCAGACCGGATGCGGGGCGCGTGTTTCTGTGCGGACACGAGATTACCGGTCTCGGGGAGCGTCAACTCTTCGATATCCGCAGTCAGGTGGGCGTGCTGTTCCAGGAGGGCGGCCTGTTCGACTCGATTACGGTCGCGGAAAATGTGGCGTATCCGTTAGTCAATCGCAAGACCCGGACCGTGCCGCAGAGCGAAGTGGACGTCAAGGTGGAGGATGCGCTACGGGTGGTGGAACTGGAGCATACGCTGGAGAAATACCCGAGCGAGCTTTCGGGGGGCATGCGGCGCCGCGTCGGAATCGCGCGCGCGGTGGTATCGGAGCCGCCGCTGGTGCTCTACGATTCGCCCACCGCGGGCCTGGATCCCATCACCGCCAACACCATCATGGCGCTCATCGCCAAAGAACGGGAATCGCTGAACGCCGCGAATCTCATCGTTACGCAGCGCTACCAAGACGGGCAGCTCATGGCCAATTTTCGATACAATCGCATGAATGGACAATTGGAGCCGGTTTCCGAAAACGGCGCCGGAGATCGCAACGGCTCGAATCCGACTCGCACCACGTTTATGGTCATGAAAGAGGGGCGACTGATTTTCGAGGGCACGCAGGCGGAACTCGAGGCGGCCGGCGACCCATACGTATCCAAATTCGTGCCGAAGCATTCCTAACTTATGGCGATTCAGACTAAGGCCAGATGGGCGCGGCTGCGGGTGGGCATTCTGGCCCTCGCCGCCATGGCGATCCTGGCGATTTTGATTTTTCTGATCACCGGCAAGATCAACATCTTCGAGTCCAATGCCGTGGTCTACACCTACCTGAGCGATGCCGCGGCTTTGACCATCGGCGCGCCGGTGAATGTGAACGGCATTCCGGTAGGCAAAGTGAAGGAGATCAAGCTCTCGGGATCCAAGGACCCGCAGCGCCTGGTCCGCATCGAAATGGAAATGCCGGAACATTCCTTGCGGTCCATTCCAATCGATTCGCTTTCGTCCATCAGCGCCGCCAACATTCTGGGTACCAAGTACATCAACATCAAGACCGGAAAGAGCGACACTACCATTCGTCCCGGCGAAGAAATTCCCAGCCTGAACACGGTGGAGTTTGAAAACGTCGTGCAGCAGGGTTACGCCGTGATAACGGCTCTGCAGGGCACGGTCGAGCGCGTGAACCGGATCATCGGAGAAATCGACTCCGGCCAGGGCAGCATCGGCAAGCTTTTGAAAGACGAAACGCTCTACAATCATCTGCTCGGTATCGTGGATGAGGTGAAGCAGCTCGCCGATGCGTTAAACAGCGACCAGGGCACCATCGGAAAGCTGATTTACGATCACGAGCTGTACGACGACTTTCGCAAGACACTGGCCCGAGTCGACAGCCTGACGCAAGGGCTCCAGGAGGGCAAAGGCACGGCCGGCTTGTTGTTGAAGGATCGCGCGCTCTACGATGAGTTGCACAAGACCGTTGTCGACTTCCACAAGGTGGTGGAGGATCTGAATGCCGGAAAGGGCACGGCCGGGAAGCTCTTGAAGAGCGACGAGTTGCATAAGCAAATCTCGGATTCGCTCGCCAAGATCGATTCGATGATCGACAAAGTCAACTCGGGGCAGGGTACGCTCGGCCAACTGCTGGTCAATCAGCAGTTGTACGACAACCTGACGGGCGCTACGCGCGAGATGCATCTGCTGATGAAGGATTTCCGCGCCAATCCGAAGAAGTTCCTGCGCATCAAGCTCGGCCTGTTTTGAGATACCTCATCACTAACGCCGACGATTTCGGCTTCACGCGCGACGTCAACGAGGGCATCGTGCATGCGCATCGGCATGGGATTCTCACGGCTACCACACTGATGGCCACGGGCGCGGCGTTCGATCATGCCGTCGAACTGGCGCGAGAGAATCCGGAGCTGGATATCGGGGTTCACCTGGTGCTGGTCGGCAGCGAAGGCTATCCGCCGACCGTCGCGCGGCTGCTGTTGTCACTGGGCACGATGCACATCTATGAGGAACTAGCGGGTCAAGTGCGCAAGATCCTGGCGGCTGGCATCCGGCCGACGCATCTCGATACCCACAAGCACACGCACCTGCTGCCGCCCGTGCTGGATGCCGTTATGCGCGTCGCGGAAGACTTCCGCATCCCGTGGGTGCGAAGGCCGCTCGGCCCGTTGTTTCATGGAATGTTGGCGCGGCGCGGCTGCCGCACCACCGATCATTTCGCCGGCTTCCGGATGACCGGCCGGTACGATGCGGTTGCCCTGGCGAAGCTGATCCGCGGACTTCCGGAAGGCTCCACCGAATTCATGTGTCACCCCGGCTTCTGCACCGAGGAACTTCGCGGCGCACGCACAAGGTTGAAGGAAAGCCGCAAGCAGGAGTTGGATGCGCTGACGAGCACGCAAGTGAGAGCCGCGCTGGAAGAAGCAAACGTTACGTTGGGCAACTATCGCGAAACGCACCTAGCACCTGACACCTAACACCTGCAATAATGCTTCTCATGCGGAGACTATCCCTCGGCCTCACCATTCTCGTCTGCCTGGTCGCTCAAGACAAGAAACCGGCGCCCAAACCCGGGCTGCCGCTCAAGACGGAGCGCAAAATCGAATTCACCGTCGATGAAGGCACCTGGCTCTCGCTCAGCGTTTCGCCCGACGGCAAGAGCATCCTCTTCGATCTGGTGGGCGATCTCTACACGCTGCCCATCCAGGGCGGCGAGGCCAAGCGGATCACGAGCGGTCTTCCATTCGACAGCCAGCCGGTCTATTCGCCCGATGGCAAGATGATCGCGTTCACCAGCGATCGCGACGGCAGCGACAACCTGTGGATCGCGAATGCCGACGGCTCCGAGGCGAAGCAGCTCAGCAAAGATAAGCAGGGCGATTTTATTTCGCCAAATTGGACGCCGGACGGCGAATACGTGCTCGTCGCCCGCAGTCCCGAAGGTCTTGGCACACACGAGATCTGGATGTATAACATCCACGGCGGCTCGGGTGTGCAGGTGACCAAAGCCGCTCCGACGCCGGCCGCGCCGCCCCAGCAGCCACGCCTCAATTTCATGGGCGCGGTTGCGTCGCCGGACGGCAAATATTTCTACTACGCGCGGCGCACCGGAAGCTTCGGCTATAACGTGAGTCTGCCGCTCTGGCAAATCGTGCGGCGCGACCGTACCACCGGCGACGAGGACGTAATCACTTCCGCCCCCGGCAGCGCTTTCCGGCCGGTCCTCTCGCCCGACGGCAAGCAGCTCGTTTACGGCACGCGTTTCGATACCGAAACCGGCCTGCGCATCCGCGACCTGGCAACAGGCACGGACCGCTGGCTCAAGTATCCGGTCCAGCGCGACGATCAGGAATCGCGCGCCACGCGCGACGTGATGCCCGGCTACTCCTTCACGCCGGACGGCAAAGAGATTGTGGTTTTCTATGGCGGCAAGATCAATCGCGTGCAAGTTGCGACCGGCGAAGCGACTGTCGTGCCGTTTCAGGCGAACGTTTCCCTCGACCTTGGCCCCGAGCTGAAGTTTGAATCGCGAGTGGAGGAAGGCCCGGTTCACGCGCGACTCATCCAGCAGCCTGTCCAATCGCCCGACGGCAAGCGCCTCGTGTTTTCGTCGCTCACGCATGTGTATGCGACGGACATTCCCGGCGGAAAACCTGGGCGTCTTACTTCCGGCGATACGCGCGAGTACGAACCGGTCTGGTCGCCCGACGGCCAGTACGTTGCCTACGTGACGTGGTCCGAGCAAGGCGGCCATATCTGGAGGCTGCGCGCGGACGGCCAGTCGCAACCACAGCGGCTCACTGCGGTCGCCGGTTTTTACCAGGACCCGGCCTGGACTCCCGACGGCTCGCGTATTGTCGCGCTACGCGGCTCGACGCGCGACCGCGAGGAAGGCATGGGCGGGCAATCGGGCCTCGACGTGGTATGGATTCCGGCGGCAGGTGGCGGGCCGCAGCTCATCGTTCCAGCGCGCGGCGTCGGCAAGCCGCACTTCACAGATGACAAAGATCGTGTCTACGTTTATTCGGGACAGGGCCTGCAATCTTTCCGCTTCGATGGAACCGACCGGCGCACGCATCTCAAGGTGGTGGGCAAGAATCTGACGAACGCTCCGCAACCGCCGTCGGCTCGCGATGTTCGTATCAGTCCCAACGGGAAGCAAGCGCTCGCGCTGGTTAACGATCAACTGTATTTGCTCGATGTTCCGGTGACCGGCGGCGATGCGCCAACCGTCAACGTCAGCTCACCGTCGGTCCCATTGAAGAAGCTCACCGATGTCGGCGCGGACTCGTTCGCGTGGGCCGACGGTGGCAAGACGATCACATGGTCGCTCGGTTCGTCGTACTTCCGGCAGGCGGTTGCTACCGTCTCCTTCGACACGCCCGCAACAACGGCGAGCGATCAGGAGAACAAATCCGAAGACAAGACCGTTGAATCCAAGCCAGCCGCCGACAAGAAACCCAAGTACGAAGAAATCGCCGTGGATATCGAAGTGCCGCGGCACAAGCCCACCGGCACTGCCGTGCTGCGTGGCGCGAAAGTGATCACGATGCATGGCGAAGAGGTGATTCCGGATGCCGACATCGTGGTTACCGATAACCGCATTGCCGCGGTCGGCAAGCGTGGCTCGGTAACTGTCCCAGGCGGCGCGAAGGTGATCGACCTGAAGGGGACGACGATCATGCCCGGCATCGTGGATGTTCACGCGCACTGGTCCGAAATCAAGCGCGGCGTGCTGGATATGCAGGCGTGGCCACTGCTCGCGAATTTGGCATACGGGGTCACCACGGGCCGCGATCCGCAAACCGGCACCAACGACATGTTCGCCTATCAGGATCTGGTGGACACCGGCGACATTCTCGGGCCGCGCGCTTACTCCACCGGCCCCGGCATTTTTTCGAGCAACGATTTTCAGTCGTATGAAGACACGCTGGCCGTGGTGACGCGCTACAAGAAGTACTACCGCACCAACACGGTCAAATCGTACATGGTCGGTAACCGCAAACAGCGCGAATGGGTAGTGCAGGCTTGCAAGGAAAATAAGTTGATGCCGACTACGGAAGGCGGGCTGGACCTGAAGCTCGATTTCACGCACGCCATCGATGGGATGAGCGGCAACGAGCACGCGCTGCCGATTGTGCCGCTGTATGCCGACGTCGTCAACACGTTCGTGAAATCCGGCATTACTTACACGCCGACGCTACTGGTCGCATATGGCGGGCCGTGGGCGGAGAATTATTTCTACGAAACCACGGAGGTTCACGATGACGCGAAGCTGGAGCGCTTTTTCCCGCACAACGTCCTCGACACCAAGACGCAGCGCCGGCCGTGGTTCCGCAAGGAAGAGCAGGTATTTCCGAAGCTTGCGGCGTCGGCGGCAAAGATCGTGCGCGCGGGCGGACGCGTTTGCATTGGCGGCCACGGGCAGATCCAGGGAATTCAGTGCCACTGGGAGATGTGGGCGCTGCAGAGCGGCGGCCTCACGAACTTCGAAGTGCTGCGCGCCGCGACCATTCACGGCGCCCAGGCGCTTGGCTACGACAAGGATCTGGGCAGCATCGAAGCGGGGAAGTTGGCTGATTTGATCATGCTCAACAAAGATCCGTTGCAGGATATATCCACAACACGAACACGATCCGCTACGTGATGAAGAACGGCGAGCTGTTCGAGGGCGACACGCTGAATGAGATCTGGCCGGTGCAGAAGGCGCTTCCCGAGCTGTGGTGGTCGAAAACGAAGCCGTAAGACCAGTTCCTTGGTTCCTTAGTTCTTTGGTTCCTTCGTTCATACGAACGCCCGTACCGTGGAACGAAGGAACCAAGGAACTATCGTCGCTGTTCAAAAAACTTCTTTACGATTTCCAAACATTGATCGGCGGCGATGCCTTCCACAATTTCGACCCGATGATTCAGCAATTCGGAATCCGCCAAGCGGAATTTGCTTCGCACACCGCCGAAGCGAAGATCGCGCGCGCCAAAGACCAGCCTCCCAACTCGCGCTGCCACCAGCGCCCCGGCGCACATCACGCATGGCTCGAGCGTCGTATATAGCGTAGTGTCTTCCAGCCGATAGTTCCCCAGGGCGATGGCTGCCTCGCGGAGCGCGATGATCTCGGCGTGCGCGGTTGGGTCGTTCAGCCGGATCGGCGAATTGAATCCACGCCCGCGGATTTCACCACCGGCCACTACCACCGCGCCTACCGGCACCTCGCCGTTCGCCTCGGCATGGCGAGCCAAGCCCAGCGCCTCGCGCATGAATAATTCGTCCTCAGACATCCGCGCTACTTAGTTTGCGGGGCTCAATTTGGCCGCGGATGAACGCTGATGAACCCGGATGATCGCCAACGTGGATAGCCAGAAGATTCGCGAACATTCTCGGGTTCGCGGCAAATGCTTGGAAGATGTGCCGGCGCAGCATTGGGGAGCGGTCGAGTGACAACAGCAGCCGCTCGATGAAAGCGGGGCGGCGGACCAGGCGGCGATGTTCCGTCTGGTAGCGAGCGAGGTCATCGGCGACAAGGGCATCCGCTAAAGCGATCGCTTGCTTGAAAGACAGACAAAGCCCTTCGCCCGTGATGGCGTCCACCGATCCCGAGGCGTCGCCGATCAGAGCGATGCGGCCGCGAAAAACTCGCTGGAGCCGCCGCGATGCCGTGACGGCGCCGCGCTCGGTGCTGGAAAATGCCGCGCCAGCGAGCCGACGCTGGAGTTCTGGAAAGCTCGGCAAAATGCTATCGATCCGCGCGTGGGAATCGGCGGAAAGCAGCGCAATGCCCACTTCACGCGCACTCACGGGCGTCACGTAGACTTCGCATCCTTCGCCCCAATGGACCTCGACGCAATCCGTCCACGTCGGAACACGATAGTGCCGGCGAAAACCGAAGCGGAAGGATTCGCGATGCGCGGCGTCGAGCCCGGCCCAGCGCCGCACTCGCGAGTTCTGCCCGTCGGCGCCGATCACCCAACGTTTGCAGACGGCATGTCCGTCCAGCATCACCGCTTCTCTGGAAATGGCACTGACGGGCGTGCCCCAAAGCAGCGTCACTCCAAGCTCGCGCGCGCGATCCACGAGAAGCCGATGCAGCTCCAGACGCCGGATGCCGATACCGCGTCCATTTTTGAAGCTCGCATCGACGGAAACCTCGTCGGCGACAAAGCGGACGCCGCGGAAGGCGAACGATAGGTCCGGGCCAGGCAGAATGCCGAGATGCCGAAACAAGTTCAGCGAATCGGGCATGAGCCCTTCGCCGCAGGCTTTGTCGATGGGAGGATGCGCGGCATCGGCCACGGCCACTTCGAAGCCTTTGAGACGCGCGGCAATGGCCGCGGCTAGGCCCGCCGGGCCGCCTCCTACGACAAAAACGTCGGTCTTGTCCGGCGTTTGCATGCTACCACCTGAGCAAAACCAGTTCCGAACAGAAGCCGGGTCCCATCGCTGCGAGAATGCTGTGGGTGCCCGGCGCTGGACGCCGCTTCATCATGACTTCCTCGAGAACCACGAGCACGGAGGCCGAGGAGAGGTTGCCGGTTCTGCGCAGGCAGTCCCAGGATGCCGAGAGCGCGGTCTCCGGTAGCCCCAATGCTGTGGCCGTCGCTTCGAGCACGCGCGGTCCGCCGGTGTGGAGAATCCAGCTTCCGATATCGGCTCGGACCAGGCCCTTGTCTTCCAGGAATGCATCGACGTCCGATGCCAGGTGTTGGTGCACAACCTCCGGCACTTCGCGCGAGAGCACGATGCGAAAACCTTTTTCGGAAATGTCCCAGCCCATCACGTGCTCGGAGTCGGGATAGAACACGGAGCGCGTCGCGAGAATCTCCGGCCCGTTGGATTCGCGTTCGGAGCCCGCAACCAGCACGGCCGCCGCGCCGTCGCCGAATAGCCCCGAGGAAATCAGATTGGCAACCGACAGATCGTCCTGCTGTAGCGTGAGCGAACAAAGTTCCACAGCGATCACGGCGGCTACCTGTTTCGGATACGCAAGAACGTAATCGGCCGCGCGCGAGATTCCCGCCGCACCAGCGACGCACCCGAGACCGAAAATCGGCACCCGCTTCAAGTTCAACGGCAGTCCCATGCGATTGATCAGTCGCGCGTCGATCGACGGACTGCAGATCCCGGTCACCGAAACAAAGAAGAGCGCGCCCAAGTCCGACGTGGCGAATCCGGCGCGTGCCAGCGCGCCGCACAGTGCCTTCTCGCCGATCTCCTGAGCGACCTCGATCCAGTGATTGTTGGCCTTGCCCCAACTCTTGAGGTCATAATATTCCTCGATTGGCAAAGCCAGACAGCGCTTATCTACGCCGACCCGCGCTTGCAGCCGCTCCATGAATACCGGATTGTCGATTTTCGGACCCCAGTGCCGCTGCAGCGCCGACAGCAACACGCGCTGATCGTATTCATGTTTCGGAAACGCACTTGCAACGCCGGCAATCGTCATAGGGCCTTTTAGCTCCTCAGGGTATTCTACTGGAGTCGAGCCAGTTCCTCGGAGTATAGCCGGTTATGCGGATACTCGCGCGCCAGGTTGCTCAAAAGATCCCGTGCCTGCGCGCGATCCTTGTTGCGCAGCGCCGCCACTGCCAGCAAAAGCCGGGCATATGGGCTGAAATAGCGGCCTTTTTCGGCCGTCAAACGTAAATCCTGAATGCCGCGCTCGCGGTCGGTCTGCGCTCCGCCCAACTGCAGCATCCAGCGCACCGGAAGCGGTTTGAGGCTCAGCAGATAATTCTCCACTCCGATGGCCAGATAAGCGTCGTAGTAATTCGGTTCGATGCTGAGCAGTTTCTCCGCCGTGTTACGGCCGGTCTTGGCGCCCGCAAGGGAATCGAGATAATGCTTGTCGATCAGCGCCTGGTAATCCGAGCGCAGGCCCAGCGCCAGAATCTTCGCGAACATCGCGTTCGGGTCTTGAGGCGTCCGCTGCAGCGATTGATCGGACAACTGTTCGGCTTTCGCCAACTCGGAATCGAAGGCCTGACGAACCGATGGATCGGGATTCAGCTTCTTGGCACGGCGGAAGTTGGTGTCGTGAACGAAGAATTCGGACTGCAGGATTTTCAAGCGGTCGAACTCGGCGAAAAGGTACGCGGCGGCGTTGGACGCATGACCGAACGGATCGTTGGGATGTTGCCGCTCCCATTCTCCAAAAGTTCTGTGCGCCTCCTCGAACTCCAGATTGTACATTTGCTTGTAGCCCAGGTCGAGCATCGGCGCGGATGGAACCGAACCGGCCATCGACGGCATCACGGCAATCAGGCACAACAAAGCTATCGCGCTGGATGGAAGCACCACACTCGTGAGACGCACGCCGCTGAATCCCCTCTGAAGTCAATTCGTAAAAAAAATGTAAAAGTGCGGAAAACTCAGCCGGACACTACGATAGCACGGTGGCGGCGCTCGCTTCGCTGGCCACCGACACTTCCGGAATCTCGATGCCGGTCCGCGTTCCTTCGCCCGGCTTGCTGTCGATCCACATACGGTAATCCTGGCCGAACAGAACTTTCAACCGCTCGTTGACGTTGCTCACGCCGATGCCCAGCTCGAATAGGGTCGCGAGCCGCTCCTCGGGAATGCCGACGCCGTCGTCCTCCACCAACAGGTGCAGGCGCCCGTCGGCCAGCGAGCTGCGCACGCGAATCATGCCGCCATTCACTTTGCTGCTGAGTCCGTGCCGGATGCTGTTCTCAACGATGGGCTGCAAGAGCATACTGGGGACCATGCGGTCGAGCGTCTCCGGATCGATTTCCTTCACGAAGCGCAGCTTGTCGGGGAAGCGCACCATCTCTATGGCCATGTAGTTGTCGATGAATGCCAGTTCTTCGCGCAGCGGCGCCAGATTGTCGGTCTTGCGCAGCAAACGGCGCAGAATGCTGGATAGCCGGTAGACCACACTACGCGCTTGGTCCGGATTGGTGCGGATCAGTGAAGAAACGGAGTTGAGCGTGTTGAATAGAAAGTGCGGATTGATCTGGCTGGTGAGCGCCGCGAGCCGCGCCTCGTTCAGACGCAATTGCTGCGCTTCAAGCTTTTTGACATTGCGCGTGTTGTTCCAGATCTTGATCGGCAGCATGACGGCGAACACCGTGCTCGCGTAGATGGCGATCGCCGTAACGAGGTGCGCCTGGCCCCACAGATACGCCAGGCAAAATACCCCGCCGTGCGCCGCAAACAGGCGCGCCACGGAAAGCCGCAGTAGTTCGGCAAAGATGATGGCGAAAAGACAGCCGAGTTGAAAGAAAACGCGGAGCTGATACTCGCGCTGGCGCAGCAGCGCCGGTTTCAGACTGAAGAGCACTGAGAAGCGCCAAATGTCTTCCTTTTCCGGCGCGACGTCGCGCAGCAAGCCGCCTAACACGCCCACGCCGGCGAACAGCGGCATCGACATCAGTTCGCCGTTGAAGAAGACTGCGGGAATGGAAATGAGAACACCGGAGAGCAATCCGCTGACGTAGCCGCCAACCATGCCGCAGACCAAACTGCCCTCGAGGCCCAGATCGACGGCTTGATATCCACGGGTGAAGACGCGCGTCGCAACTCCGGCTCCATAAAACAACGAACAAGCCAGCGCCAGCTTTACACGCTGGATCAGCGTCCGCTCCTCGCGCATCAGCATGCGCTGAAATGCGGTGAAGCGCACCAGAATACTGGCGAGTGAAGCGGCCACCGCGAGCCTCAACAGCAAGACCACGAGTTGTTGCGGTTCCAGCACTGCGCGCCTGCCGATCATTATAATGAAAGCAAAGTCGCAGCCCAATGCTCACCAAAATCGCCGAAGCGAATTTTCCCAGCCGATTCGGGCACTTCCGCATCTACGGCTTTGAAGGCGCGTTCAGCGGCGAGATTCAGGAATGCGTGGTGCTGCGAATGGGCGAGGTTGCCTCCGGCGACGAGCCGCCGCTGGTGCGCATCCACTCGGAATGCCTGACGGGCGACGTGTTTCACAGCCTGCGCTGCGACTGCCGATCGCAACTGGAGCTTTCGCTCAACCTGATAGCCGAAGAGGGCCGAGGGCTGCTGATTTACGAGCATCAGGAAGGCCGCGGCATCGGGCTGCTCAACAAGCTACGCGCCTATGAATTGCAGGATGGCGGCGCCGACACCGTGGAAGCGAACGAGCGCCTGGGTTTCGAAGCCGACCTGCGCCACTACACGATGCCGGCGGAGATTCTGCTCTATTTCAAAGTGAAGAGCGTGCGGCTGCTATCGAACAATCCGGACAAGATCGCGGCGCTAGAGGGTGCCGGCATTCAAGTCGCCGAACGTATCCCATGCATCGTGGCCCCGCACGAATCCACCGAAGGCTATCTCCGCACAAAAAAACAAAAGCTGGGCCATTTGCTGTAAGCAAGAATCCAAGAATCCAGGAATCCAAGAATTCGAGGAAGAAGGTGGCTTCGCGGCTTCTTTGAATTCCTGCCACACGATCATTCATTTTGGATGGGGGATCAATTCGCTAACGCGGTAGGTATCGCCTTCGATCGTGAAGTAGAAGCGCCAATCATCGTTGACGCGAGCTTGCCAGCGGTCTTGGGCTTCGTCAAATTTCTTGGCGTGCAGAGATGGGTGCTGCAGATTACGGACCAGAAAGTTGATTTGTTTGATGAAAGCCTTTTGAACAGGTACGGGCGCAACCGCCAACGCTTCGATGGCGCGCTGCGAAAGCAGTACGTTCATCGCCTCTTTTTGGCGCGCATGCTCCTTTGAAGCTCGCGTCTCTTCTTAAGGAATCGGGCAACCTCCGGGCCGCTCTTGAATGGACCATAATAAGGGCCCTTCTCCCCTTCATCCAGGCGTGCGTTGATGAGGCGACGCTGCTCGGGGGTGTAATCGTCATCGGCAGTCGGGAATTTCGACCGGTCGATCACCATCTGCGGTGTGATGACGATGTTAGTTGAGCGAATCTTAACGTCCACGAAGTCACCCTCAGCCAGGCCTAAGCGGTTGCGCACCTGGCTCGGCAAAGTAAGTTGACCCTTCTTTTGAATCCTTACGAGCGACATAAGTTCTAGAACTCACCTTCCGAAAGTCGGAATTTCCGACCCCTGCTTGAAGGATAGCTCAATCTAGGACAAGACGGGAGTCTTGCTCTCTACCTCCCGTGTGCGGGGCCGCGAAAGACTGCGTTCACGAAGAGCAGGTTCAGGCCGTCCATGTAGCCGCGGAAATTTGGGTCTTCCGTGAAGCCGATCACGTTGCCGCGGCCGCTTCGCTGCACTACCACGAATGGTTTGTAGGCGAACTGCTTGCGGTTCGGTTCCCACATGTATCCGCTGGCTAGCAGTTGGTCAGGGCCTGCGAAGTATGCCGCGTTCACGCCTTTGTCGAGCTTGATCGGCGTGAAGATCGCGCGGCCCGATGCCAGCACGCTCACGGTGTCCGGCACACCCGCCGTTACCCATTGCTCCGGATTTACTTTCGCGCGGAGCAGCACGCCGTGCAGCGAATCCGGCAGTTCGATGTCGGCTTGGATCGCTTTTTCGAAATCCTGATCGGTGGTGAATAGCTTGCCTGGGACGCGCGCGGGCGCTGCGGGAGGTTGCGCGGGCGCGCCGGGTGCTGGAGCGGTAGGGGCGGGTCTCGCAGGTTCCGCGGGCTTCGCGGCGTTCTCCTGCGAAATCGCCAGCAGCGCTGTTCTCGGATCCGCCAGGTACGCCACCGCGCCGGCGCCCAAGCCGATCAGCGTTCCACCGGCTTGCACCCAATCATTCAATCGACGCGCGCCGTTCGCTCCAAACACGGTGTCGTAGCCTGCGGCCTCGCCTCCGCCGCCACCGCCGCCGGTATCCGGCAGAATGATCACCTGAAATTGATTCAGATCGCCGCGCGCCAGTTGATCCGTGCGCACCACGGTCACTGGATATCCATACTGCCGCTCCAGAACAAATCGCGTCGCGCCCGCGGAACTTGCGCCGGTCGGCCGATCCCACGCCAGCGCAACCGTTGCACGCGGCACCGAAAACACGCGATGACTGCCGAAATTTGCGCCTTCATCCACCCAGCCCGTGTCGGTCGCATAGACTTCCGCACCGCTCGACTTCGCCAGCCGAGCCACTCTGTCGTGCACGTCCGCGGGGTTCTCCTTCACCTTGACGATCAACGTTCCGCTCCCGAAAGTTCGCCCGGCAAGCTTGAACGCTTTGTCCGTGGTCGCGATCTGCAACCCTTCCAGCAATCCGGAGGCAAGAAATCGCGCCGCTGCGGAGACGCCCCACGGAACCAAATACGCCACCTCCGGCTTCGACCCGATCACCTTGCCCGCCGGCAGCTCACCAGCCTTCACGGGTTCAAACGAACCTTTGGAAACATCCGCGGTGCCGACCGCCGCGACGCCGTACTGCAGCGGCAGCGACCACGCCGTGACGTCGTACATCTCGCTCGGCAGCTTGCTCTCGCGCCGGTGCTCTTCGCCTTTCAAAAAATCCGGCTCCATGGAAACCTGCGGATCGAGCAGTGTCCGCGCCAGCCGCATGGCGGGCTGGGCGAGGGAAATCACGAAGCTTCCCTCCGGATATTCCTTGCCCGCATTACGGAACGCGGCCGTCGCGCGCTTCACTTCGACACCCTGCGAAGCCAGGCTCGCCGCCAGTTTGTCGACGTTCGACGTGTTCCCTTCGCGCGGCAAAATGTACTCGCGGACCGGCCCCGTGGAGCCCTCGGCCACGGCCGTCTTCCGGTACTGATAAAAACTCTCGAGCAGCTTCTCGCGATTCCGCAGCGCCGTCTCGCAAGAGGAGACCGACGCGACGAAATGATCGCGCACCGTGTCGCGATAATGCACGATCTTGCCATCCGACTTGCGGGTAGTGGGTCAATTTGAATTTTCTCCCCTCTTGACGGCTTCTGTAATCTGTGCAACGCTGGAAGTATGCCAAAACGAACAGGCACTTCCAAAAGGCCCGATCACGGGCTTGACTTCGCCCAGAATGCCCGCCGCGTGGTCCTGGAGTCCGTAGGAGAGTCCGAAACTGTCACCGTGAGCATGAGCCTGGTTTCTCAGGTTATGGCCGCTATGGGCCGCAAAGGTGGCAAACGAGGCGGTAAGAACCGCATGGCGTTGCTCACTTCCGAACAACGTAGCGAAATGGGACGGCTTGCAGCCGAGAAGCGTTGGCGTAAGAAAATAAAGAAGAAATAGTCTCGGTTCCGTGCGGTTTTCTCTTGACATGCCAGAACGGTCTGCTATACTTAAATCATGGCATACGTACTCAGCATGGACAAGAAAGTCGCGGTTATCACGGCGCTGGTTGAAGGGTGCTCGATTCGTTCGATCTCCCGCATGACTGGCGTTGCGAAGGGCACGATTCTGCGATTGCTTGAGACGGTTGGCAAGGCTTGTGCCGACTACCAAAACGTGACCCTTCGGAACATTCCCGCGAAGCGCGTGCAGATTGATGAGATTTGGAGCTTTTGCTATGCCAAGGACAAGCACGTCACGCAGGAAATGTGGGACCGCGTAGGTTACGCGGGAGACGTTTGGACGTTTGCCGCGATTGACGCAGACACGAAGCTTGCCATTAGTTGGTTGGTAGGCGGGAGGAACGCGGGGTGTGCGGCGGACTTCCTCCAGGACGTTGCAGGCCGGTTGAAGAATCGAATCCAGTTGACCACGGACGGCCACAAGATGTACTTGACGGCTGTTCCCGATGCGTTCGGAAACAAGATCGATTACGCTATGCTGGTGAAGATTTACGGCAACGATCCTGAAGGGCAGAAACGCTACAGCCCCGCGCAATGTCAGGGCACCAAACGAATTGAAGTAATCGGCAGACCTAATCCGGCCCACATTTCCACTAGCTACGTTGAACGTCAGAACCTCACGATGCGGATGTCGATGCGCCGATTCACGAGACTTACGAATGCGTTTTCGAAGAAGATTGACAACCACATGCACATGGTTGCGCTGTTCTACATGCACTACAACTTTTGCAGGATTCATCAGACCTTGCGGGTCACTCCGGCGATGGAAGCGGGTATCAGTCAGCATGTCTGGTCCATTCAGGAAGTCGTGGCACTAACACAGAACGGCTCAATGAGCTTAGCGGCCTGATGATGCAACGCTTGCGCGTGGTCGCTAAGCATCTTCGCTACCTGCTCTGCGCTATTGGAATCGGTTGGAGAGACGGGATATTCTGTTACGCCAGACGTGAACCCAGTATCACAACGCTCTTTCATTACGTTCATCCTATGCTGTCTGTACTGATGCTGGAATCTGAGCATGTGAACATGAGTGCTTGACCACTTAATCCGGTCTTCACGCTTCTCAGGCAATTCTCGAAGCGGATAGGCTGTAGCAGCCAATTCGCTTGCGTCTAGGTCTTTATCAAGTTGGACGCGAACGATCTTGAGATAATTCAGCATGTCCTCAGCCTCTCGTGCCAGTAGGCCGAAAGCTCCGGCAATTTCAGCTTTCTGTCGGCTAGCCAACAGCTTATTGGTTTTATCCTGCTGCTCATTGAGACGGCGAGCGCACTGCTCCCACGCGGCATGCTCATCCGGGAATTTAATGGCCAGTGCTAGCTTGTGTCGGAGGTCCATAAGTTCCTGCACGCTTGGCTCTACGGTCTGTGTTTGACCTCTCAGGTTGATTGGATCAGGTATCCACGCTATGCTGTTATCCTCACCGCGAGTAAGCGCAAAGCGCCTTGAAAATTCATTTCCGTCCTCGTCATCATAATCAATTACAACTGAATCTACGGTCTGCGGCGAGCCACGGCCCAGAAGTTCCAACAGTGAGCAAATGTCCGGAGAGTACATGCCAGCGTAGGTAGGTCGTCGCAGGCCGTATATCTTGCACTCAACTGGGCCATCCTTGTCAACAGGTGGTGGCGTGCTGGGGCTAAGAGAGAATTCGTGCTGACTTCCGTAGCGTTCCGCCGAAACGAGCGGGCCAACACCACGGATGATAGTTGGCTTGTCACTCTTAAACATCAACTGGCCATGCCGTCCAGAGTCCACATAGTACACAAGTAGTCGAGGTGCGGTCACCGTTGTTTTGTCTGGTGCGGAATCGATCACAGGGGAGGCTAGCTTCATCGGTTTACGGACTTTTCCAACAAGAAATTTTGCAAACAGAACGATTGCGCCAAGGGTGAAAACTCCAATGACAATAAGCGTGAGACGATCCAGCCATTCTAACCCTTGCCAGTACCGACGCAAGAAATTCACGGCAACAACCAGTGCTGCTAGCATTGGCGATACCTTACCGGAGTTATCCCAAAGCCATTCCAAGAATCTAAAAATGACATGCGGTCGAAGCTCCCGGACCGCTGTAGGAATTTTTGCGCCCATGCTGCTATTCTACCCCATGCCAGAGCGCACAGCCAGCACGCGGAGTGCCAAAGGTGCTCTACGGAGCAAAGCGCTTTGGGCCAATTTGACCCACTACCGACTTGCGCACCACCAGGCCGCGCGTCGACGCCTGTTCGTAGGTCATTCCGATGCTTCCATGAAACAGCGGCCAGCTTGCGCCGTAGCCCGGATAAAACTCGTCGTAGCCCTCGCGCGTGAAATAGTTGAATCCATATTTGTCGAACCACTTCGCGTTGTTGCGGCCAAACCACTCCAGGCTGTCGCGCTGCGCGCGCGTGATGTACGGGTTGTACGGATTCGCTTCCGGCGCGAAGTAGTACGTGGCATCGGATCCCATCTCGTGCAAATCGACGTACGCCAGCGGAAACCATTCCTGCACGGCCTTGATGCGTCCGACGGTTTCGGGCTGCGTCATGGCGAACCAGTCGCGATTCATGTCGAAGTAATAATGATTGGTGCGGCCGCCCGGCCAAGGCTCGTTGTGCTCGGCCGCCAATTGGCTGGCGTCGGCCTTGAGTCCTTCGGCGATCTCGAAGTTATGCACGAAGCGCGCGCGCCCGTCGGGATTCTGCGCCGGATCTAGGATCAGCACCACGTTGGCGAGGATCTCGTCCACCAGCTTGTCGTTGCGCGAGGCGAGCAGATGATAAGCCGTCATCATCGCGGCGTCGTTGGATGAAATTTCGTTGCCGTGCACGCCGTAAGCCAGCCAGAGCACGGCGGGCATGCGAGCCATGATGCGCTTCGCGTCGGCGTCGGACGTTTTCCGCGGATCGGGATCTCGTCCAGCCGCTTTATGTTCGCTTCGGAGGACACCGCGCAATAGATCAGGCGCCGGCCTTCCCAGGTCTTGCCGTAATCGAGGACGCGCATCTGGTGAGGGCGCGCGGCGGCGAGCGCTTCCATGTACTTGACGATGTCTTGGGGACGCGTGACACGGTCGCCGGGATCGTGTCCGATCACCTGCTTTTCGGTGGGCACGCCCGGATCGTAGGAGGCGCCGGGCCAGTATTCGAATTTGTCTTGCGCGGCTAGAGAGACACTGAGGGCGAGCAAAATGATGGATGACTTCATAAGTTATCAGCATACCCTGGAGTTAGTGGCCGATTGCCAATCGGCCGCAGGATTCCATCCTGCCCCACAAGGGTATGATGGAACGAATATGAAAATGACACTTCGTCTCATCGGCGCGCTGGTTGTCGTCGGCGCTATCGTAGCGTATGCCAAGAAAGGGCCGCCCATCGAGCTGGCGGGCGTGAGCTGCGAGACTCCGCCTCCGCTGCATTGCCCCGACGCAAGTTGCCCGAGCGAGTTGGTCGTCAATCAGGGGAACACCGTTGAACCGAAAACGGGCCGCAAATTTTTCCTGGATTATCCCTGCGATTTGAAGCATGGCGAAAAGGTGACCTTCATCCTGAGCCTGCACGGCGCCGGATCGTATGGAAACTGGCAGCGCCATTATTTCCCGATCATGGACTACAAGGAAAAATACCGCCTGGTGATCGCCACGCCGAACACGCCGACGAGAGTGTGGGCGCCCACCGACGACGAGTACTTGCAGAACATCGTGGATCTGGTCTACGAGCAGGTGGGCAAAGAAAACATCAAGGCATTTTGGCTGGTGGGCCACTCGCAAGGCGGCATGACGTCGAACCGCATCGTGCGGACGGATTTCTTCAAGGGCAAAGTGGACGGATGGCTCAGTCTTTCGGGCGGCCGTTTGGGCGGGAGTCCCGGACGCGCAGCAACTTTCGGACCTCCTCGCGCCGCAACCGCGAGCGCCAGCACGCCGGCACCTGCAGGCGGATTTGCAGCAGCGGCCGCAGCGCTGCGCGAACCTCCGGCCAACGACTTCTCTTTCATCTACGAAACCGGCCAGCGCGAAATGGACGACAAGGGCGTTCCCGAAACGTCGGCGTGGGCCACGAAATTCAACTGCGGCGAGCGCGCGCGCCGCGCCGATGTCGTCGATACCAAGGCGGGGTACGTTTACGACAGCACGCGGCAGAATCCGCCGAATCCGGCTTGGGGACTGCTGCCGCGGCCGGGCACTGCGGAAGTTTTCCAATATCCCAAATGCAAAGACGGTCGCGTGGTCGCCGACGTGGTTCGTATCGACAAAGGTCATACTGAGGGGCTGGAGCCGCACGTTGCCGAGCAGCTCATCAGGTTGATGCTTTCGGCCAAAAAGTAGCTGAGGCTGGCAGGCCACGAAAAACGATGGCCTGCCCCACTAATCGTACGCACGACGAACGTTAACCTCGGGCAAAACGATGCACTCCGGTCGGATCGCCCGGTGGGTACTGCGGAGGAGGTTGAGGGCTATCGCCCATCGTGCGTTGAATCCGCTTTGTTGCAAACGCCAGATCGGTGATGTAGCTTCGGCGCGCGGCGGTCACCCAGCCGTGCCGGTGGAGGCAGTCGAGAATCTGCTCGCCTTCGAGAGCATCGGGCGCCAGCACGTGTCGTATCGGCTTCTTCGGATCTGAAGTCTTATCAATAGTGATCGCCTTCGAGAACGCAGTCGTCATGATCTCGCTCATCCAGTGCGCGACGCCGCTATCCTTCCAGGCTTCGGCTGCCAGCGCTTCCACCGTGGCAGCAGGCAAATACATCAGCAACCCTTCCGTGATCATGAGCGCCGGCGCCGGACCTACAGCCGCGTAGATGGTGCGCCGTTGCGCGGCGTCGTTCAGGTCGGCCGTGAGCCGCTCGCGGCGGCAGCGGGGCGTCTCCGCCGACATGCGGGCTTCCTTGTAATCCAGCATGTCGGCGAAATCGACTTCGATCCACCGCAGATCCGCGGGGAGTTCGAGCCTCCACGGCCGCGTATCGAGACCGGAGCCCAAGCTGAGAACGGTCGCGATCGGGTTGGATGCCAGCGCCTCCAGCAGCAACTCATCTATGAAGCGGCTGCGCAGGCCGATCCCGAAGCGCAATATTTCGGCGTGTGGTAGCCCGCGAAGGATCGCCAGACCGCGCTCGCCCGCGAGACGCGCGGCAAATGGATCGTGGACGAAGCCGTCGGCGCACTCGGATTCGAGCGCGCGGCACGCGGCTACCATGAGGGCTGTGTCGCTGACGTGGGTGATTTCGCCGGAGGATTGGGACATGGCTGAGTCTCAAAAGGAGTGAAAAAAATCATTTTTCAAATTTTCTTACACCTTCGGCTTCAGTAGGCCGATGGTGTTTCCGTCCGGATCGGCGAACCATGCAAACGTGCCGCCCGGAAACTTAACCGGCCCGACCAGGGGCTTGCCGCCCAATTCGACAGCCTTGTCGAGCGCAACCTGCACGTCCTCGACGTCCACGTAGAAGATGGTGTAATGCTCCGGCTCGTGGCCGAGCGAGTTGATGTGGCCCGAGATGCCCTGCGGACTCCCGGTTTGAATATTCGCCGCGGGGCCGGCGGCGGTGATCTGCCAGCCGAACAGCTTCGAATAGAAATCGCCGGTTTTGGCGCGGTCGCGGCATCCGATCTCAAAATGAACTACTGGCCGTCCCATGGACTTCTCCCTCGTTTGACTGAGTAACTGTGCGGCCGCTGCGGTCAACAAGAGCGTCGAGCGGCGTGTAAGCAGGTCTTTTTCGCTCAGGTTCTGCATTGATTCAGTTTAAACCATCGCCAAAGGTATTTGATCAACTCTGTCGCATAGGCGGCAGGCCACGGAAAACGATGGCCTGCCCCACCACCAACGTTCGGTACACTGAAAACTCATGCTGTGGAGTAAACTTTTCATTCCTACGTTGCGCGAGAATCCCGCCGAGGCCGAGGTGGTGAGCCACCAGTTACTGCTGCGCGCCGGTTACATACGACAACTTGGCGCCGGCATCTATAGCTATCTGTTTCTCGCGCAGCGGTCGCTGCTCAAGATCACCGCGATCGTGCGCGAGGAAATGGACGCGATCGGGGCGCAAGAAGTTTTTCTACCCGCACTGCATCCCGCCGAACTCTGGCAGGAATCCGGACGCTGGGACATCATGGGCGACAACCTATTTCGCCTGAAGGACCGATTCGGCCGCGACCTGTGCCTGGGCATGACGCACGAGGAAGTGATGACCTCCATCGCGCGCGGCGAGATGCGCAGCTACAAGCAGCTTCCGCAAGCGTGGTACCAGATCCAGACGAAATTCCGGGACGAGCCGCGCCCGAAATCCGGCCTGTTGCGTGTGCGCCAATTCATCATGAAGGATTCGTATTCCTTCGACATCGACGCGGCCGGCCTGGATGTTTCTTACCAGAAGCATTACGACGCGTATTGCAAGATTTTCGACCGCTGTGGATTGAAGTACAGCGTTGTGGAAGCGCACTCGGGCGCGATGGGCGGTTCGCAATCGCACGAGTTCATGGTCGCTTCCGACGCCGGCGAGGATTACGTGGTGCGCTGCTCGAGTTGCGGCTATGCCGCCAATCTGGAAAAAGCAGCGTCGCGGCCTGCACCTCCCGCGGCTGCCGACCCGGAAGGCGACCACACGCCGGAACCTTTTCACACGCCGGGTCAAAAAACCATCGACGACCTTGCGAAATTCACGGGACTGCCGGAGACTTCGCAAATCAAGAGCCTGGTGATGGTCGCGGATGGGAAACCAGTACTCGCGCTGGTGCGCGGCGATCACTCGCTCAGCGAAACGAAATTCTCCTCCGCGGTGAAGGCTATCGAGATCCGGCCGGCGCATCCCGAGGAGATTCGCGAGTGGTTCGGCGCGGAGGCGGGATCGCTCGGTCCGGTGGGCGTCAAGAACATGCGCGTGATCGCGGATGAGGCTCTGAAGGGCCGGCGCAACATGATCGCCGGCGCGAACAAAGACGACTACCATTTGCGCCACGTCACTCCCGGCGAAGATTTCGAGGCCGAGTATTTCGATCTGCGGCAGGCCGCGGCGGGAGATGCGTGTATAAACTGCGGCGGCGCGATCGAGTTGATCAAGTGCGTGGAGGTCGGGCACATTTTCAAGCTGGGCTATCGTTATTCGGAGTCGATGGGCCTGAACGTTTTGAACGAAGCCGGCGAAGCGACTAAAGTGATTATGGGTTCTTACGGGATCGGCATCGAACGAATTCTGAGCGCCGCCATCGAGCTGTATCACGACAAGGACGGCATGGCGCTGCCGGTTTCCATCGCTCCGTTCACTGTCGTGGTGACGCCGGTGAGTTGGGCCGACAACGCACAGCGCGCGGCGGCCGAAGAGATTTATCAGGGCTGCCGCAAGGCCGGCGTGGACGCGCTGCTGGACGATCGCGACGAGCGTCCCGGCGTCAAGTTCAAGGACGCCGACCTGCTCGGCATTCCTTACCGCATCACGGTCGGCAAGAAGCTGGCGCAAGGCATGGTGGAAGTGACCGAGCGGCGCAGCAAGAAATCCGAAGATGTCGGAAAGGACTACGCGGCTGCGTTTGTGGCCGCGAAGATCGCGCGCCAATGAGTGTCGATTGGGAAGCGGTTCGCAGCGAGTTCCCTGCCCTGGCGCAGTGGACCTATCTCAACACCGCGACCTACGGCCAGCTGCCGCGGCGCGCCACCGAGGCAGTGGCTCGGCATTTCGCGCATCGCGATGAGCTGGCGTGTTCCGATTTTCTGAAGTGGTTCGAGGATGCGCATTGCTTGCGGACGAAGATTGGGCGGTTGATCCACTGCGCCGCCGACGATGTGGCCTTCGTTCCGAATGCTTCGACGGCACTCGGCATTTTGCTGGCCGGTTTGGATTGGCAGCCGGGCGATCGCATCCTCACGCTGGAGCATGAATTTCCGAACAATCTTTACGCGCCCGGCTTGCTCGCGGGTCACGGCGTTGAGATGGTCGAGTGTCCGTGGGAGCGCTTCTATGAAGCGGTGGATCGGCGCACGCGATTGGTCGCAATCAGCTCGGCAAACTACAACACCGGCTTCGCGCCGCCGCTGGCTGAGATCGGGGCATTCCTGCGCGAGCGCGGCGTGATGCTGTACGTGGATGGAACGCAGAGCATCGGCGCGTTGACGTTCGATGCGAGGCGTGTTCAATCGGACATGCTCGCCGTGCACGCTTACAAGTGGCTGATTTCGCCGAATGGCGCGGGTTTCATGTATGTGCCGCGCGAACTGCGCGAGCGTCTGCGTCCCAACGTGCTCGGCTGGCGCAGCCATCGGGATTGGCGCAACGTCGACAATCTGCATCATGGCGTTCCCGAACTGCCGGAGGGCGCCGAAAAATACGAGGGCGGCTCGGTGACGTTTCCGGTGCTGTATGCCATGGAGGCGTCGATCGATCTGATATTGGAGATCGGGCCGGAAGTGATCGAGCGGCGCGTGCTGGATCTAGCGGCGAAGGCTCGCTCACTGTTGCGGGATTTCGGTGCGACTGTGGATGAGTGCGACTCGCCCATCGTAGCGGCCCAGTTTGCGAATCACGATGTCTCCGCGCTGGCTCGTGCGCTCAAGGAAAAGCGAGTGCTGGTGGCTGCGCGGCGGGGGCATTTGCGAGTGTCGCCGCATTTCTACAACAACGAACAGGATCTGGAGACGCTGGGTCGCGCGCTGCGGGGGTTGCTGTAGTACTACCGCCCCCGGTACCGGCACTCATGCCTGCGGATGGTGAACGTGCGAAGAGGGTCGAGATGAGTCTCGACCCGGCAGGCAAGAGTGCCCGCGCCACGGTAGTGCTAGAGGCTCACTGTAGAAAACTTCAGGGCTTCCATTCAACGTCTACCGGTTTTGTGAGATCGCCGTGGATTGTGGCCAGCCCTTTCATGCATCCGTAGAACGATCGATCCTCGGAATCGATGGGGACGAGCTTGGCGTAGGGTTTGCCGTGCTTGGTGATGATCACGTAGTCGCGCTTGCCCTCGTATATTTCATCAATCAAGCTGAGGCACTCTGCCTTGAACTCAGCGGTGCAGATTTGTTTGGCCTGTTTCGACATACGTGATCAATCCGGCACGTACTGGCGCAAATAGCGGTGCGCCATCTTGAACCCCGTCTGGTAGTCTTCGCTGAAGTCCGGACCCTGGTGCGCTTCGCCGTACAGCGGATCTTCGTGCTCGATGCTCATCGCGCCGGTGTAGCCGACCCGCTGCAGTACGGTGAAGAATTCGGCCCAGTTGATGGATCCCAGTCCTGGCAGGCGGTAGCTCCACCATTGCGCGCGGTTTACGGGATTGATCCCGCAGCGGCGCAAAACGTCCCAGCGAATCTCGGTGTCCTTGAGGTGCACGTCGTAAATCTTGTCCACGAATTCGCGCGCGGTCTGGACCGGGTCCATCATCTGCCAGACCAGGTGCGAGGGGTCGTACTGCAAGCCGACATATGGCGAGTCGCCGAAGCCTTTGAAAAGCGCTTCGAAACCTACGGGGCTGACCGCGAGATTCGGGCCGCCGGGCCACGGTTCCCACAAGATCCGCACGTGATTCTTTTCGCACGCCGCAAAGTATTGCTCGTGGTAAACGCGCACGATCTCGTCCACTTGCGCCTGGAACGGCTTCTGCGGATCTTTGCCGGAGCAGGTTCCGATGTGCGCGACGCCGAGCTTCCCGGCCAATTCGATCGCCTTCACGAAATAGGCGTTCTCGCGGGCGCGCTGGCCGGCGTCGGCGGAAATGTGGTTTTGCGTCACTTGAAACGCCGACACATGCATTTGGTGCTTCGCCAGTACGGCCTTCACCTGTGCGATTTTTTCGTCGGTGATGGTATTGGCGTCGAGCGGCGATCGCGGATCGGCGCCCAGGATCATGTTGGTGAAACCTTCCTGGTGCGCGAAGGCGACGTTCGATTCCGTGAACGGGCCTAGCACTCCAAGCCGCGGCTTCCATTCTTTCGGAGGCGCCTGTCGCTGGGCCTGCGCGGCGGCTGCGACGGCCAACGAACCGACCAACCTGCGTCTAGTCACTTGGGTAACCGGAACTCGACGTTGCGCTCGCGATTCAATCGGTCGCTCAATTCACGGTCGATCGATGCAAGCGGCGCCTGCTTTTGCTCGTGATCCATCGTCACGTAATGCAGCGCTGCGCCATCGACCCAGTAAGCGAGCACGGCGCAAATCGTATGGTCGTTGAATGCGACCAGATACAAAGGCTGCTCGTACTTGCGTTCCTCAGGCGGCTGAACATATTCGCGAACCGCGGGTGGGGGCGCGGACTGCGGCGGTTCCGCGGCCGGATAGCCGTAGTAGTTTTGCGAGAGAACAACCGGGGGCGCGCTGTAGTTGGACCCAGAATACGGGTAATCGTACGAGTATGGGGACGAGTATGGATAGCTGTAAGGATACGAATCGTAGAATCCGAAACCGCCGTAATAGAACGGGATGACAGAGGTGCGTGGGAATCGGTTGAATCTGAAACCGGAGTTGAAGAACGGCCGGTGAACGAAGGTGGAGCTGCGGAAGCCGCCGTTTCGGGCTCCAGAAAAGCCGCCGCCGCGCATGCCGGAGAAGCCGCCGCCACGCATTCCGCCAGACCCACCGCGCATCCCGCCGGATCCGCCGCGGCCTCCGCCTCCGCCGCCTCTTTGCGCGCATAGGGGCAGCGCAAGAAGCAAGCTGACGACGAGTACTGGCGGAACTCGACGCATTCCTTTGACTACATTAACACGCAACTGGCGGTAGTGGGTCAGTTGGTAGAGTACGTAGCGCTCCCTGCCGGTCGCGGCTCGGTTTGTTTTAGGCGCCGATGTAGCGGGCGTAGAGGCTGCGGGCCACTCCGACGTCCGTAGTGCCCTTCACGATCGCGCGGCCGTCGGGGAAAACGGTGAGCTGGTAAGGCGGGGTTTCAAAGCGCAGTGCGAATTCGTTGGCTCGGACGGCTCCGAGCCGGGAAAGATTTTGCGCCAGCTCCTGCAAGTCCAGGGGGCGGGCGCGCTCGTGAATCTGCACCGCATTGCGCCCGCACAAGCTCACGGGCGCGCGGCGCTCGCCGTTCAAATAGGGAAACTCGTGGCGCCCGCACGCCGGGCAGTTCTCATCGGGCCCCGGCTGAGCGACCTGGCGAATCTCGCCGCTCCACACGTCTACCGTGGTGATCCGGCGCGATGGCTGCTCTCCGCATAGAAGCTTCAGTGCTTCGCTTACTTGCAGGCTCGCGATCGTTGATGTGACCGGGCCCAGTATGCCGGCGGTTTCGCAGGTGGGCTGCGTCCCTACGGGCGGATCGGGATAGAGGCAGCGTAGGCACGCGGTCTTCGCGGGCACAACCGGCATCGTAATTCCGTAACTGCCCACGGCGGCCCCGTAAATCCAGGGGCGGGCGCGGCTTACGGCGTAGTCGTTGATGAGGTAGCGCGTTTCGAAATTGTCCGTGCCGTCCAGGATCACATCGGCGTCCGACAACAGATCGTCGACATTCGAAGGCGTCAGGTCGGCCACCATGGACTCAACTTGGATGTCCGAATTAATGGCTGCGATTTTGCGCGCCGCGGCGATCGCTTTCGGCAAAGCCTGCTCCACGTCGCATTGATCGAACAGCCACTGGCGTTGCAGATTGCTCAATTCAACGTAGTCGCGGTCGATGATGCGCAGGAATCCGACGCCCGCCCGCGCTAACGCTCCGGCCTGGAAGCTTCCCAACGCGCCGCAACCTACCACTATCACGCGCGCGTCCAACAGACGTTGTTGCCCGGCTTCTCCAATCCCACGAAACAGAATTTGCCGTGAAAAGCGCTCCTGATCCCGCGGGCTCATACAACCAGATGGTACCAGCCGTTGCGCTAAGATGGTCGCTTGTGTCAACCCGGCTGGGCGTGTGGAAGAGTGTGCCTATGCTCCTTGCCCTAGGCTGGCTGGCCGCTGCCGGATCCGCGGAATACGAAGGCAAACCGATCGCCAGCATTCAATTCGAGCCCGCGAAGCAGCCGTTGACGGCCGATCAACTGCTGGCGTTGATTCCCTTGCGCGCCGGCCAGCCCTTGCATGGCGCGGACGTGCAGGAAGGAATTCAGCGCCTGTATGCAACGGGAGAATACGCGGACATCGCCGTGGATGCGGAGCTCGGCGCCGCGGGTGTGACCATAAAGTTTATGACCAAGCCCGCGTTTTTCATCGGGAACATTGCGGTGGCGGGCGTGCCGGAGCCTCCCAACCGCGGACAACTGGTGGTTGCGACCAGGCTGCAATTGGGCGCGGAATATTCCGAAGACGACGTGAAACGAGCGGTCGATCGCCTGATGGATGTTGCCAAGCGCAACGGCTTCTACCACGTGAACGTTGAGCCTAACACTGCTGTTGACCCGGTTGGCCAGCGCGTGAATATCGATTTCCAGATCGACCCGGGAAAGCGTGCGCGGTTCGACGGCGTGATCGCCAACGGCAAGACCGAGCGATCGACGGACAGCATCATCCATTCCACCGGGTGGAAACGATTCCTAGGCCTCGGGTGGAGGCCAGTCACGGAGAATCGGGTTCAAACCGGAGTAGACGGTGTGCGTTCCTGGTATCCGAAACATAATCGCCTGCTGGCAAGAGTGACGCTGGCGAACTTGAATTATCATCCGGCCACGAACACGGTGACGCCGGAACTGGCTATCAACAGCGGGCCGGTGGTGGATGTGCGGGTGCGCGGAGCGAAACTATCCGGCGGGAAAATGCGAAGTCTGCTGCCGATTTATGAGGAACGAACGGTGGACCGGGACTTGCTGATGGAGGGCACGCGCGATTTGCGCGCGTATTTCCAGTCGCAAGGATATTTCGATGCGAGCGTAACGTACAGTATCGCGCAACCGCCGAACGGCGACCAGTTGGTCGATTACCAGGTGGAGAAGGGCCCGCTCCACAGAGTCGCGAAGGTCGAAATCGAGGGGAACAAGTACTTCAGCGGCGAGGATATCCGCGAGAGGATGACGGTAAGGCAGGCGTCATTGCTGCGCTTCCGGCACGGGCGCTACAGCAAACAGTATCTGGACCAGGACCTGGATGCGATTCGCGATTTATATCGCGCCAATGGGTTTCGCGACGTCGATGTGACCGCGAGGGAAGTGGACGATTACGAAGGAAAGAAGGGTGAGCTTGCCATCTTCATCGAAGTGAAGGAAGGCCCACAATGGTTCGTATCGAAGCTCGACATGCAAGGCGTGCCAGAGACGGATCGGCCGTACCTGATCTCCATTCTGCATTCCACGGAAGGACAGCCGTACAGCGATCTGAACGTCGCTTCGGACCGCGACGGAATTCTGGATTATTACTACAACAACGGGTATCCCGAGGCGAAATTCGAGTTCACGTCCACGCCGGCGGAAGAGCCCCAACGCATGAACTTGAAGTTCATTGTCACGCCGGGGCGGCGCGTGTACGTGCGCGACGTTGTGGTGAGCGGCCTGGAACGAACCCGGGCGGAGCTGGTGACAAACCGGATCAGCCTGAAGCCGGGCGACGCGCTATCGCAGAACCAGATCACCGGAAGCCAGCGCCGACTGTACGACCTGGGCATTTTCGCGCGAGTGACTGCGGCGATCCAGAATCCCGACGGTCAAGAGCCAACCAAATACGTGCTCTATTCGGTGGAGGAGGCGGGGCGTTATTTGCTGAACTTCGGCTTCGGCGCGGAGATCGGGCGCATTGGCGGCGGGGCTACTTCGCTCGATTCGCCGGCAGGCACTACCGGATTCAGTCCACGCGTCTCGTTCGGCATCAGCCGGCTGAACTTTCTCGGATTGGGGCACACGGTCGGCTTGCAAAGCCGCGTATCCACGCTCGAGCAGCGCGTCCTGGCCACGTATCTGGCGCCGCAGTTTGAAGGCAATCCCAACTTGAACCTCCAGTTTTCCGGGCTGTTCAACATCTCGCATGATGTGCGCACGTTCTCGGCGCGCCGCGAGGAAGGATCGGTGCAGTTAGGTCAGAAGCTCACGCGCGCTAATTCCCTGCAATACCGCTACACGTTCCGGAAGGTCAACATTATCGGGACTCCGCTCATCTCTCCCGAGCTGATTCCGTTGCTTTCTCAACCGGTTCGCGTCGGATCGCTCTCCATGACGTTTATCATGGACCGGCGCGACGATCCACTCGATGCGCACCGCGGCATTTATACGACGATCGACTTCGCGTTGGCTTCGAACATATTTGGTTCGCAGACCGGGTTTGGCCGGCTAGGCGCCCACAACTCTACTTACTACAAACTGACGAAGAACCTGGTGCTGGCGCGGTCTACAACTTTTGGAATGATCGAGCGCTATGCGGGGCTGGCGCAGATACCGCTGGCCGAGAGATTCTTCTCGGGCGGGTCCAACTCCAACCGCGCATTCCCGGACAACCAGGCTGGCCCGCGCGACCTCACCACCGGCTTTCCCATCGGCGGCAATGCGCTGTTCACCAATACCGTCGAGTTACGTTTCCCGCTGATCGGCGAGAACATCGGCGGTGTGGTGTTCAACGATTTCGGGAACGTATATTCCAGCCTGAACAAGTTCAGTTTGCGATTCCACCAGAACGGCCCGCAGGATTTCGATTACGCGGTACACTCGGTCGGTTTTGGCATCCGCTACCGGACTCCCATCGGTCCCGTTCGTGGCGATTTTTCGCTCAGCCCGAACTCGCCGCGATTTTTCGGCTGCCAGGGATCGATCAACGAATTGCTGTTCTGCGGAATCACGAACCTGCCCGCGGGCGTGTCGCCGGTAGCAAAGGTCGCGCAGCGGATCAATGTGTTTCAGTTCCATTTCTCATTGGGGCAGGCATTCTGATGAAAGCGCGCTGCGGCCTGTTGACATTGCTGAAAATGCTTTGCGATGATCGTCATCGCCTGGACCAGCGTGGTAGCGCTCCCTGCCGGTCGCGGCTCTGTTTGCGGCACCGTGGCGCGGCCATTCGCGCCACTGCGTTTCTAATCGCCGTTTGCTGCTCGGCTGAGATCATCGACCGGATCGCGATTTCGGTCGGGAAGCAAGTGATCACTGTTGCGCAGATCGAAGAAGAGGTGCGGATCACAGCGTTTCTGAACCTGGAGAAGCTGGATTTGAGCGCCGACGCGAAGAAGAAGGCAGCGGATCGTCTGATCGAACAGGCGCTGGTAAGACGCGATATGGAATTCAGCCCTTATCCGCCGACCGCGCAGAGCGACGTCGTGGAAGAACTGGGCCGCGTGAAGGCTCGCTTCGCCGACGCCGGAGCGTATCAAGAAACGCTGCAGCAGTATGGGATCACCGAAGACAGTCTGAAGAGGCGGCTGGCGTGGCAGTTGACGCTGGTGGACTTCACAAATTACCGCTTTCGTCCGGCAATCCATATCGCGGAGGCGGATCTCAAGGGGCAGTACCAGCAGCAGGCCGCTGAGCTGCAACAAAAGGGCGTTCAGCAGATTCCTCCTTTTGAGGATGTGCGCGACAAAATCGAGGAGATGTTGACCAACCTGCGAATCGAGGAGGCTATCGACCGCTGGATTGCCGACACGCGCAAACAAGTGACGATCCGGTATCACGGCGAGGCTGCGCAATGAGGCGCCGTTCCAGGATTGTGTTGTTCAGTGCGCTGGGCGTCGCCGGAGTGGCGCTGGTGCTCTTCGTTGCGGCGATTATTGTAGTGCAGACGGATTGGTTCAAGAACAAGGTGCGCGAGAGAATCGTGGAGGTCGCCGAAACCGCCAGCGGCGGGCGTGTGGAGATCGGCAGATTCAATTACAACTGGCCGGCCTTGACCGCGGAAGTGGAGCCGTTCATCCTGCACGGCAAAGAGCCGGCCTCGTCGAAGCCATTTTTCCGCGCGGAAAGAATTACAGTGGGGCTCAAGATCATCTCGGCGCTCAAGAAGCAGGTGGACATCGCGTCGCTGACCGTGGAGAAGCCGCAGGTGTACGTGACAGTGGCTCCGGACGGCTCGACCAATGTTCCCTCGCCCAAGCAGCGGTCCGGCAAGAATTTCGCGGAGCAGCTTCTGGACCTCAAGGTGAACCACTTCGAGCTCCACGACGGCTTCGCCGAATACAACTCCGAGCGGATTCCGATCAACGTGCGGGGCGAGCGTTTGCAGGCGTCATTCGTCTATGAAATCGCGGGTCCGCGCTACGTGGGCCAGGTTTCTTCGCGGCAGGTTCGCGCGTCCTCCGCGCGCATGAAAGGGGCGCCGGCGTTCGATCTCGATACTAAGTTCGCGCTGGAAAGAAACGCCGTGCAAGTGTTCGAAACCAGGCTGGCGTATGAAAGATCGAAGGTCGAGCTGCGAGGCTCCATTACGGATCTTTCGTCGCCGCGCGCGGCTTTCGACATCACAGCCAACACGCCGGTGAAAGATCTGAACAAGACGTTCGGCTCGCCACTCGAATCGAGTGGCGATGTCGTGTTCCAGGGGAAAGGGACGTTCGAGACTGCTCCGTTCCGGTACAAACTCGAAGGCAAGCTGAACGGCCGGGGGCTCGGCTACGCATATAAAGACATTGCTGTCAGAAACATTGCGTTCTCGTCGCGCGTGGAGATGACGCCGGCCAAGATTCTTCTCCCCAACGTGGAACTTTCCGCTTTGCGCGGTCAGTTTCGTGGATCGGCGGAGGTGCTCGATTTTAAAAACCTGGCTATTCAAGGCGTCGCCAAGGATTTTTCGCTCAAGGAGCTCGCCATTCTTGGCGGGCGCGACACGGGCCAGTTGAATGGCGTCACGAGTGGAAACATTTCGTTGAAAGGGCAGTTCACACGGACCGGACTTGCGGGCGTCCTGGCGGAAGCGAAGCTCGACATCATTCCCGGTACAGGCGGCGTACCGGTGCAAGGCGCGGTCAGCGTGAATTACGATCAGCGCGCGGGTAAGGTACAGTTGGGCAACTCCGAGATCAACATCGGATCGACGCACGTGGGATTCTCGGGAACGCTCGGGGAGAATCTGATCGTCCAGGTTGTTTCGCGGAATCTGAACGATTTTCTGCCGCTGTTTCTACTGTTCGAGGAGACTCCGCCCGAGCAAATCCCAGTCGCGCTCCACGGCGGGCTGGCGCGGTTCGACGGCACCGTGACGGGGCCTCTCGCGAATCTTCGGATATCGGGAAAAGCCGATGTGACGCGCCTGGCTCTGGACCGGCGCGAGTTCGACCACATCGTCAGCACGTTCGATATCGAACGTTCTTCTGCCAATCTGCAGACACTGACGGTCGACCAAGGTGCATTGCGCGTGGAAGGGCAGGGACGCGTCGGCCTGTTCGACTGGAAACTGGAGGACCGGAGCACAATCTCGGCGCTGATTTCGGTGCGCGGCGGCGACATCCAGAAGCTGCTGGCCGAGAACGGAAGCCAGGCGCCCGTGAAAGGTACGGCCGCTGGAACGTTTCAAGTATCCGGCACTTTCGAATCGCCGCTGGTCAGCGGCAACGTCGACCTGGCGAATGTCGTCGCGTACGAAGAGCACTTCGATCGCGCCCGGGCCGACGTCACTATGACCACCACGGCGCTCGAGATCTCGAATGCCGACGTGCGGAGCGGAGCGGCGCGCATCACCGGGAGCGGCGCTTATAATCATCCGGTCAACGATTGGAACGACGGATCGGTCCGCTTCGATGTCGCGAGCAGCCGGCTTAGCCTTGCCGAGATCCAACACGTGCAGCAATTCCGCGCGGGAATCGCGGGCGCAGTGGATTTGAAGGCCAGCGGTACCGCAAAAGTGGTGAAGAACGTCGTCAGTCTTGCGTCGCTCAATGGCGAGTTGTCGTTGAAGAACGCCGTGCTGGATGGCCGCCCGTACGGCAACCTGGAATTGACCGCCAACACGCGCTTGCCGGTTTTGTCTCTCGCCGCCAAAGTAGACCTGCGAGGCATCCAGCTTCAGGGAAGCGGCGAGTGGCGGATGGAAGGCGATTATCCGGGCCAGGCGCGCGTTCAGATTCCGCGCGCTTCGTTCGCCACGTTGCACGATCTCTTTCCGGGCGAGCAACTGCGCAAGGACTTGCCCTTCGACGGCTTCATCCAGGGCGAAGCGACGATTTCCGGACCACTGAACAAACCCGACGCGCTAAAAGCCAACGTGACGCTCGCGACGGTGCAGATGAACGCAAATCCGAATGCGCGGCCCAAGGCGGGCGCGCAGGTACAGGATCTGGTTTTGAAGAACGCGCAGCCGGTGCAGATGGAAGCAACGCTCAAAACACTCGATCTGCGCAGCGCGGATTTTATCGCCAAGGACACCACGCTCAATGTAGCGGGCCGGTTGTCGTTCGACTCGAAGAATCCCTGGGACATGAGCGTGAAGGGCCGGATCAATCTTTCGATTCTGCAGATTTTCAATCCGAATCTGCTGGCGTCCGGAATATCCGTGATCAACCTGGGCGTGCGTGGTCCGCTGATGGAGCCGCAGGTGGATGGCCGGCTGGAACTGCAGAACGCGTCGTTGTTTCTGCGCGACCTGCCGAATGGCGTCGATCAGGCCAACGGACTGTTCCTGTTCGATCGCAATCGCGCGACGATTCAAAACCTCAGCGCCGTCACCGGGGGCGGCACCGTGACATTCGAGAGCGGCAGCTTTGTTGGCTTTCGGGGCCAGGCGCTGGTCTATCGTCTGCAGGCGCGGGCGCAACAGGTGCGTTACCGATCGCCCGACGGAATCAGCGTGACGGTGGATGCAAATCTCAACCTGGCGGGGACATCGGACAACAGCGTGCTTTCCGGCGCCGTCGAAGTGGTGCGAGCCAGTTTCAATCCGCGCACGGACGTGGGCACGCTGCTGGCCGCGACCGCCAAGCCGGTTGCCGTGCCGGCCGCGCCGAACGAGTATCTGCGAGGCATTCAGTTCGATGTTCGTGTGCTGACTGCGCGGACTCTGGAAGTGGAAACCTCGCTGACGCGCAACATCCAGGCGGACGCCAGCCTGCGCGTACGCGGCACCCCCGAGCGGCCGCTGGTGCTGGGGAACGTGAGCGTGAATTCCGGGCAAATCGAATTTTTCGGAAACAAGTACACCATCAGCCGCGGCGAAATCAATTTCTATAATCCAGCCAAGATCGAGCCGATTATCGATATGGATCTCGACACGCAGGTGCGCGGCGTCGTAGTGGATATCAGTTTTTCAGGTCCATTGAACAAGTTGAACTTTTCGTATCGCTCCGATCCGCCTCTCCAAACCAACGAGATCATCGCGTTGCTGGCCGTGGGGCGCGCGCCGACCGCCGTGGGCGGCCTGGCTTCCAGCCAGTCCACTACCAGCACGAATTATGTGGCCACGGGGAGCAACGCGCTGCTGGGGCAGGCGATCGCGCCCGCGTCTGGCCGCCTGCAGCGATTCTTCGGAGTCAGCCACATCAAGATCGACCCGCAGCTGACCGATATCACGTCGGTCCCACAAGCGCGGCTGACTCTGGAGCAGCAGGTCTCGCCCGATATCACGCTCACCTACATCACCAATCTGGCACGGACCGACCAGCAGATCGTGCGCGTGGAGTGGGATTTAAGCAAGAAGTGGTCGGTGGTCGCGCTGCGGGATGAGAACGGGGCGTTCGGGATCGACGTTCAGTATAGGAAGCGTTTCAAGTGAACAGCTCGTGATCTCATCGCAGTGCTACGCTTAGCTTATGCCGCTGTCACCGGACATTGTTGTCACGAAACCGGACTTGCCCGAAATTCTCCTTGCCGTTGAGGTAAAGGGAGGCGCTGCCGACATTCAGAACGTAGAAGACCAGCTCAAGGCTTACATGGTCTACATGGATTGCCCGGTCGGAATGCTCGTCACCTTCGAGCAAACCCGTTTCTATCGCAATCGTTATACCGGTAATGAGCCACAGACGGTCGAAGGGACTGGCGTGTGTGCAACAAGCGAGTTGCTGGGACCACTGCCGGCCAGATCGTCGCTCGCGGAACTGTACTTGGAACGGCTGGTCATAGAATGGCTCGAGAGTTTACGCGTCATGGACGGTCGTGGATCGTGGCCGGCCTCTGCTAGGGAAGCGATTGAATCGAGCGTTCTTCCGGTAGTTATCGAAGGTGTCGTTCGTGCATCAGGTTCTCGGCAGCGCCGAACCGGCTAGAGATCGATGCTGCACGTCTTCGTTGAGACCAACTGGGTCTTTGGATATGCCGCGCCGGCACATCACAGGCGCCCTCATGCAGTGGCGCTATTCGAGCGAGCACGAGCGAATGAAGTAGTACTCCATCTGCCTGGTCTTTGTCTGGCCGAAGCCCGGCACGCGATCATGTCCAAGTGCCAGCCGCGCAATGAAGCCGATGCGATTCGGCGCTTCCTTTCGAGGGCGAAGTCAGAAGGAAAGGTATCTCCTGAAGATGACCGAGTGACGCGAGAGGTACTGAACCGCTTTGAGCAGCAAGTGCGGGAAGAACTAAGACACCTGGACGACACTATCGCATCGTTACGTGGGCAACCTGGTCTTGAAGTCTTTTCTTTGAACGAACGCATGCTAGAGCGGGCGATTGTCCTTTCGGAAGTGGGGCTTTCCCTAAAACCGTTTGATCAGGCGATACTGGCAGCGATTCTGGTCCGCGCAGAGGAACTCCGAAGTGCAGGCGACGTGGAACTCTGTTTTTGTGAAACCGATGCGGATCTTCAACCCTGGGACAAGTACCGTGAAGCAAAGCGGCCTCTCACGAAGTTGTATGATGCCGCGCAAGTATGGGTCTACGAAGATTTTGACTTGAATTCACCCGAGCGTCCCGCTCACTGGCCCGGGCCGAGGGAATTGTAACTGATAAATCCGCTCCGTCCCTTGATACGCGACTCTGTTAGGACTCAGTCTCGGATGGCGCATGGCTTTGCTCGCGAGTCGAGGCTGAGCACCGGCGGGCTGCCAACCGGCCAAGATATCGAACGAGGGGTGAATTGAACTTAGAGAATTGGCAGGGGCTTGCGCATCGCAGCGCAGATCTCGGTGGCATGATTGTATTTGTGAAGGAAACCTTCAATGAAGATGACAGACTCGCCAGAGAGACGCGAGCTGCATGCGGTGCAACCGCTGTTGCCCCGGCGCCGGCTCGTTCATCGACATGAGGCTTCGGAAAGCTCACGGCAAACTCAAGGTCGAGCACCATATCATCGATGGCGTGCGTGAACTGCTCGAACGACTGCTACTAGACAACACAGCCATACGGTCGGTGATACCGGGCGTGATCCGGCCGGTGCGGGACGCGAAAGGGGACGTGATAATCCGAGTGACGACACCAACCGTGAACGGATGGAAGGCCATCGCACTGAGCGCGGGCGCGCGGCAGGAGCTGTTCATCAGCACCAGCCTTTCCAAGGAGGCTCTGGAGCAGGCCATCCAACGGGCTTCGGAGGCGGCCGCATGAATCCGGAACTCGAGTTTTCGCGCGAGCGGATGCGCGAGATCGGATACCGCGTGGTGGACCGCATTGTGGAACACCTGGCCACCTTGCGGAACCAGCCCGTTGGCGCCAAAGGCGACCCGGCGACGCTGTTGGCCGCATTGAACGAGCCCGCGCCCGAGCAGGGCATGGAGTTCGAAGCGGTGCTGGAGCAGTTGGAGCGCGATGTGCTGCGCAACACCATGCACGTGAATCATCCGCGGTTTTTTGCGTACGTCCCCGGTCCGAGCAATTTCGTGGGGGTCATGGCGGACGCGCTCATCTCCGGGTATAACGTTTTCGCCGGGACCTGGATCAGCGGTTCGGGACCGGCCGCCGTCGAGCTCGCGACCGTCGGCTGGCTGCGGGAGATCTGCGGGCTGCCCGAGAGCGCCGGCGGCCTGTTCGTCAGCGGCGGCACGATGGCGAACCTTACCGGCCTGGCTGTTGCGCGGCATGTCAAACTGGGCGATCGCGCGGAAGACGCCACGGTGTACTTCTCCGACCAGGCGCACTCCTCCTTGGAGAAGGCTCTGCGCATGATCGGATTACCTTCCGCGAATGCGCGCAAGCTGCCGTCGGACGCGAATTATCGGCTTCCCATAGACGAGCTGGCGCGCTGGATCGAGCAGGATCGTGCAGCCGGAAAGCGGCCCTTTTGCGTCATCGCGAGTGCGGGCACCACGAACACCGGAGCGGTGGATCCGCTGCCCGGAATTGCCGCGCTTTGCCGCGCCCAGGATATCTGGCTACATATCGACGGCGCGTACGGAGCGGCGGCTGCGGTCTCGGCGCGCGGCCGCGAATTGATGCCCGGCCTGGAACTGGCCGACTCGTTGTCGCTCGATCCGCACAAATGGCTCTTCCAGCCATTCGAAACCGGCTGCATCCTGGTGCGCAACCTGGCCCACCTGCGCGATACCTTTCGTATCCTGCCGGAGTATTTGAAGGACACACACCAATACTCGGCCGAATTCAATTTCACCGATCACGGTCTGCAGCTCACGCGCAGCTTCCGGGCGCTGAAACTTTGGATGTCGATCAAAGTTTTCGGAATGGCTGCCTTTCGAGCGGCTATCGAGCGGGGCTTCGAGCAAGCGGAGTTCATCGAAGCGCGGCTACGCAAGATGCCGGGCTGGGAGATCGTCACGCCGGCGCAGATGGGCATCGTCTGTTTCCGGTACTCGCGCGCGGACGACGCCGCGCACCTTCGTTTGGTCCAGACTATACTGCAGGACGGCTTCGCGCTGATCACGTCGACGGTCCTACGGCAGCGAACAGTACTACGGACTTGCACGATTAACCCACGAACGACCGAGGCGGACATCGAGGAGACGCTCGCGCGGCTGGATCGGTTCGCGAGACAATTGGAGTACTGACCCTCCCCTGGGTACTAAGTAATTGACGTTCTTACCTTAGCTGATCGTAGTCGCTAAGGTTCAGAGCACCACCTTCCGATGAGAAAAGAGGGCAGCGTCAGGTGTGCCAATCTGGCGGCCTGCCTGAAGTCACTGTTACGAGAACAGCGTGAAGATTCTAATCGCCGACGACAGCATCGTGTCACGACATTTGTTGGAAGCCACGCTCCGGAAGTGGGGCTACGACGTCGTGGTTGCCTGCGATGGAACAGAGGCGCTGGATATTTTGCAACAGGAACACGCTCCGTCACTAGCGATCCTGGATTGGATGATGCCGGGCTTGACGGGACCAGAGGTATGCCGCGAGATCCGGCAGCGCGGCCCGGAGCCTTACATCTATATTCTGCTGCTCACTTCCAGGAGCCAGAAGGAAGATCTGATCGAAGGAATGGAGGCTGGAGCAGACGACTATATCACCAAGCCCTTCGACCAGCACGAGCTCCAGGTTCGGCTGCGCGCCGGTACACGGCTGGTAGATCTGCAGGCGCAACTGCTTTCAGCCCGGGAAGCCCTGCGCGAACAAGCCACCAAGGATTCGCTAACGCGCCTGTGGAACCGGAGCTCCATTTTCGATATCCTCTGCCGGGAGCTGTCGCGCGCGGAACGCGAGAGCAAACCTGTAAGCGTACTCATGGTTGACCTGGATCACTTCAAGAGCGTGAACGACAACCACGGGCACTTTGCGGGCGATGCCGTGCTGTGCGAAACAGCCCGGCTGATGCAAAACTCAATCCGGTCGTACGACTCCATCGGACGTTACGGTGGCGAGGAGTTCCTGATCCTGCTGCCCGGCTGCGATGAAGATGCCAGTTACCGCCATGCGGAACGCTTGCGCAAACGGCTTGAGGAAGTTCGGATGCCGCTCAACGGGACTTCGCTGTGCATTACCGCCAGCTTCGGGGCGACCACCGCTCTGCCGGGCCAGTCGTGGACGCCGGAGGCGCTGATCAAGAAAGCGGATGACGCGCTATATCTGGCCAAGCGCATGGGGCGCAATCGCGCCGAGTTTCTGCCGTACCATTCCGAGTCCGTGGTTGTAAATGCGGACGCCGAAACGGAAACCGTGGTGCAGTAGCGGCGCTTGGCGCCGCCGGTCACTTCGTGACCGGGAATTCAAGGAACTCAAGAATTCAAGAAGTCGAGGAAGCCGTCAGTGTTTCTGGGCCACCTGAAAGTGGCTCAATGTGGCTGCGTAGCTCGCCAACCCTTTGTACAGCGCTTCGGCCACGCGCTGGCGGTGCTCCGGCCGCTTCATGGCGTTCTCATCGCGCGCATTGCTGATGAAACCGATCTCGGAAAGGATGGACGGCATCGAAGCGCCGATCAGCACCACGAACGGAGCCTTGCGCACGCCTCGATCGCGGGCGCGAGGATCGTTCTTCGCCGAGAATGCATACAGCGCCGATTGTATCCGCGAGGCGAACTCGCGCGACTCCTCCACTTTGTCTTTGAGCGCGATCTGCTGGAGCAGATCTTGCAACTCGTAGATGCTCTTTTGCGATCCGGCATTCTCGCGCGCGGCCACTTCGAGCGCGGCCCTCGAGGTGGTGAAATTCAGATAGTAGGTTTCCACGCCGCCGGCCGTGCGCACGGTCGAAGAGTTGGCGTGAATCGAAAGGAACAGGTCGGCTTTGGCTTCGTTCGCGATCTCGGTGCGGCGCTCCAGGGGAACGAACGTGTCGTCCGAACGCGTGAAAATCACCTCGCTGGACAGACGCTCCTCGATCAAGGCGCCCAGCCGTTTGGCGACATCCAAGACCAGATCCTTTTCGTGCATGCCTTCCGGGCCGGTGGTTCCGACGTCGTGGCCGCCATGCCCCGGATCGATGACAATGCGCCCGACCTTCAGGCCCAACACCCGGATCATGGACCGGTCCCCGGAAGTGTTCCGCTTGGCGGGCAGCGCAGGCTCGGAAGGCGCCGGCGGATTCGTGACAGCGGGCGTGATTGGTTTGACGATGCTGGCTGCCGCGGGGCGGAACGTGCCGGGCGGCAGTTTGGGATTGATATTGGCCGGAGACGTCACGGCCGATGTTGTTTGCACAGCCGGCGGCGGCTCGAGCGCTGCTGCTTGGGTGGCCTTGGGCGCCGTTTGTGTCGCCTGCCGGGTTGGAGGCGGCGTGAACGGGCGGCGCTCTACGGGCTTGGGCTCCACGGGTTCAGCTTCGATGGGAGGTTTCACGCCCGGCAGCCGCACCTCGATGATGAGGCGGTCGGGATTCTCCAGGCGCGATGTAGTGGCCTCCGCCGGCGCCTCCATGTCCAGAACGATGCGCGTAACGTTGTGCTGCGTCTCGGCCACGCGAATCTGCTTCACCAGACGATCCGAAACCGGGATGACGTTCAAGCCCTTGCCGCCGATATTGGGCCGCGTGCCGATCAAATCGAAGAACAGCCGGTCGGGATTCTGCAGGCGGTCGGAACGAAGCTGAAACTCGCCATCGGTTTCCACGGCGATGCGAGTGACGTCGCCGAGCGTCCAGAAACGCACGGCCGTCACGGAGTGGGATTCGGCGCGGACGCCGCCCGGCATTGCGGCCGCAAAAAGAACGGCGACGGACAACAGAGACGCACGTCTTCCGAGGAGGTCAACCATATTCCGTGCTACCGGGTTCCGATGTGCAGCCTCCCGTCCGCATCATAATAGGGAGCAATATGCCGGGGCTCGTCCGGGGCGGGTTTCGGCTTCTCGTCAGTCTTGGCCTGCGCCTTGGGCTTCTCGGCCGCGCGCTTGGACTGGCCGTACTTCTTGCCGACTTTTGCGACGTAGCTCATGGTTTCCGCATAAGGCGGGACGTTGCCGTATTTGGTGACGGCTCCTTCACCGGCGTTGTAAGCCGCAATCGCCAGCCGCTCGTCCTTGAAAGTTTCCTGGAGGAATTTGAGATAGCGCACGCCGCCTTCGATGTTCTGCCGGGGATCGAAAGTGTTCTTCACGCCGAAGCGGCGGGCGGTGGCGGGCATCAACTGCATCAGGCCCTGCGCGCCCTTGGGGGAAACGGCGTAGGGATTGTAGTTGCTCTCCACCTGGATCACAGAATCCACCAGCAATGGGCTCACGTCGTAGTTCTTGGCGGCTTCCTCAACCATGGCGCGGACGCCGGGATCGGAATCCGGCGCGGCTTCATTCTCCATCGGCTGCGCGGCAACAACTACGCTTGAAACCGGTTTGGGCGAGACCACGATGCTCCTGACCAAGCGGCCCGTGCGCGCATCGGCGCGCACCACCGAGACTACCCGGGGGGACACCGTTGCCACTTTATGCGCCGGCTCCGGCACGGCGTCCTCCGCCTTTAAACCGATCGCGGCCATGCATGTCAAAAGCATCATACCAAGCACATGTTCCGAACAAAAACGCATCCCGTTGTTTTATCCGATTATAACCGGAATTCTCCTATCTGCAAGTGCCTGTTCTCCAAGGCGATGTCTGGCGCCAATGCTATCATTCTCTCATGCGGCGGTCCGGGTTTGTACTGGCGGGCGGCGCGAGCGCCCGGATGGGCCGCGATAAAGCCCTGCTGCCGTACCACGGAACAACGCTTGTGGAGCACGTGGCGCGGGCTGTGCGCGATGCGGCCGGCAATGTTGCCCTGATCGGAGATCCACAGCGATACGAAAGTTTGGGCTACCCCGTTTACCCCGACAAACTGCCCGGCTGCGGTCCGCTGGGCGGCCTCTATACGGCCCTGAGACTGTCCACGTCGGACTGGAACCTGGTGGTGGCCTGCGACATGCCGGGGATCTTGGCCGAGGTGCTGCTGGCCTTGCTCGATCGTGCCGCAGCGTCCGACCGGGTGTGTATCGTAGCCACCGGGCCAGCCGGGCAACCGGAGCCGCTTTGCGCGGTCTATCATCGGCGATGCCTGCCGGCCGTGACCCGCGCGATCCAGGATAAGCGGTTTAAAATGTTGGACTTATTGCATGAGCTCGAGGTGGAGTCCTGGGATGTGAACCCCTCCGCCGTGGCCAATGTCAACACGCCAGGAGAATGGGCCGAGTTCGAAAAAGCGAAATGAGTGAAAAGCTCCACTACATCGAGTTTCGGCACGTTAATAAGACGTTCGATCACCCCGTTTTGGTCGATGTGAGCTTCGAGATGGACGCGGGCGAAACGCTGGCGATTATCGGGCGCAGCGGCGTCGGCAAGTCGGTCAGCCTGGGGCACATCATGGGCTTTCTCAAGCCCGACCAGGGACGAATTTTCGTTTCGTATCAGGACATCACCGATTTTGGGGAACCGGAACTTCGGGAGATCCGCAAGAAGGTGACGATGGTGTTCCAGTCGGGCGCGCTGTTCGACTCGTTGACGGTGGCCGAGAACATCCTGTTTTCGCTCGAGCTGCGTGAGGACTACGACGAGAAGAACAAGGAAGACGTGGTGGACGGTCTGCTATCGTTGGTGGACCTGCTGCACTTTCGGGACGCGTATCCCGCCGACCTCTCCACTGGCCACAAGCGGGCGGTCGCCATCGCACGCGCGCTCGCCGCGCAGCCGGAGTGCATTCTCTACGACGAGCCGACCACGATGGTGGACCCCATCATGTCGGACACGTTGATCAACCTGATGCTGAAGCTAAAGCATGAATTACGGCTGACGTCGGTGGTGGTGACGCACGATCTCGACCTGATGCGCCGGGTGGCAGACCGCGTGGTGTTTCTGTACGAAGGGAAGGCGATCTATTTCGGGCCGGTGCGGGATCTGGAGAAAGCGGATCACCCGCACATTCGGGAATTTCTGGCTATGGACCGCGTGGAGCTGGTGCCGGGCGCGTGAGTGCACGAGCGACTTCGCAGCGCGCGCCACAGACGTCATGGCAAGTTAGTGCGGCTTTGTCGTGGCGGTCGCCAGACTGGTGGCGGCCGACTCGCCGCCTGCGTTCACGGCCGTCACGCGGAAGTAGTACTTAGTCGCCGGGCTCAGACCCGTTACGGCGTAGCTCGTTGCCGTCACTCCGCTGGCGATCCGGTTCGAAGCTGACGGGGTGAAATTGTTTACCGTGCTCGAATAGACGTCGTAGGTCACGCCACTGGTTGGGCTCGCGGTCCACGCCAGGTTGATCTGAGTCGATGAAGCCACGGTTGCCTTGAGATCCTTAGGAGCCATCGGCGGCGGCGGGTTGACCGTCTGAGCCAGCGTCGCGGACGTTGCTGCTGTGTCGTTGGCATCGCCGCCATAGGATGCTGTGATCGAGTGCGTTCCTTGCGCCAGTTGGGAAGTCGACAACGCCGCGGTTCCCGAGTTCACCGCGACCGTTCCAATCACAGTGCTCCCGTCGAGGAACTGGACTGTGCCCGTAGCGGTTGAAGGCGCGACGCCCGCGGTAAACGTTACCGCTTGACCTATTAGCGAAGGATTCGCACTGGAGGTCAATGAAACCGAGGCAACCGACTTCACGCTCTGCGCAATGGCCGCAGAGGAGGCCGGTGCGTCGTTAGCATCGCCGCCATAGGAGGCCGTGATGGAGTGCGCTCCCGCGGCCAATGACGATGTCGAAAAGACCGCTATGCCGGACGCGAGCGTTGCCGTTCCGATCACCGTTCCGCGATCCAGGACCTGCACCGTTCCGGTCGCCGTGGAAGGCGTGACCACCGCCGAGAACGTGACGCTCTGCCCCGCGGCTGAGGGGTTGGCGCTTGATGTCAGCCCGATCGACGAAACCGCCCGTATGGTCTGCTGGAACGAGGTCCCCGAGCTCATGTAGGTGGCATCGCCGCTATAGGCGAAGCCCAGCATGTGCACGCCCGCGGCGAGCGAGGAGGTCGAGAAAGACGCCGCGCCCGAGGCCACTGCAACCGTGGCGAGAACTGTGCTTCCATCCGAGAACGTTACCGTGCCCGTGGCCGCGGCGTTCATGGTCGCACTGAGCGTAACCACCTGGCCGGCTACCGGCGCATTCGGGCTCACGCCGACATTCAGTCCGACCAACAATTTGACGGACTGCGAAAGAACCGCGGAGGTTGAACCGGTGTCGGCCGCATCGCCGCCGTACACGGCACTGATCGAGTGCGTTCCTTGCGTCAGAGCGGAGGTGGCGAATGAGGCCGAACCGTTTGAGAGAGTGCCTGTACCCAGAACCGTAGCGCCATCCAGGAACTGCACGACGCCGGTAGCCGTACCCAGGCTCACCGCTGCATTGAATGTTACCGCGCCTCCAACTAACGAGGGATTCCACGTCGATGTCAGCGCCACCGAGGTATTGGTCTTTACAACTTCGCTGATCGTATTGGAGGAGAAACTTTGGGCGTATGTGGCGTCGCCCAGGTAGTTCGCCGTGATGGAGTGGGTCCCTGGAGTCAGAGCGGAGGTCGAGTAACCGGCCGTGCCGCCGCTCAGCGCAACGGTGGCCACTAAGGTCTGTCCATCATAGAACTGCACGTTGCCCGTGGCCGCAGCGGGAGTGACCGTCGCGGTGAAAATAACGCTCTGGCCGGTAGTGGCCGGATTCACGTTCGAAGCCACCGAGATCGACGTGGCTCCTTGGATCGTCTCCGCGACCGTGGTCGACTGGCTCATGTAGGTCGCATCGCCGCTGTAGCTGATACCCAGCGTGTGCGAGCCCTGGGTGAGAGTGGTGGTCGAGTAAGACGCGGCGCCAGAGGCCACTGGAACCGTGGCCAGCACGGTGCTGCCATCCGTGAACGTCACCGTGCCAGTGGCCCCGGCAACCATGTTCGCCGTTAGCGTCACGTTCTGGCCTGTCACACCCGGACTTGGGCTGAGGCCCGTGGTCATTCCAGCCGACAACTTCATGGACTGGGAAAGAGCCGCAGAGGTAGAGCCGGCGTCAGCGGTATCGCCGCCATAGACCGCCGTGATGGAGTGTGTCCCTTGCGTTAGAGCTGAAGTCGTGAATGAGGCCGAGCCGTTCGAGAGAGTGCCGGTCCCCAACACCGTGGTTCCATCGAGAAACTGCACTGTGCCGGTGGCCGCGGCTGGGGTCACCGTGGCTGTGAACGACACCGCGCCCCCGACGAACGCAGGATTCGGCGTCGAGGTCAGCACCACGGACGTATTTGTCTTAACAACTTCGGCCAGCGTATTGGAGAAACTCGGGGCATAGTCGGAGTTGCCGAGGTAGTTGGCCGTGACGGAGTGGGTCCCTGGAGTCAGGGCGGAGGTCGAGTAGCCGGCCGTGCCGCCGCCCAACGCAACAGTGGCGATTAGGGTCTGTCCGTCATAGAACTGCACGTTGCCCGTTGCCGCAGCGGGAGTGACCGTCGCGGTGAATGTGACGCTCTGGCCGGTAGTGGCGGGATTCACGTTCGAAGCCACCGAGATCGACGTGGCTCCCAGGATGGTCTCCGCGACCGTGGTCGCCTGGCTCATGTAGGTTGCATCGCCGCTGTAGCTAATACCCAGCGTGTGTGAGCCCTGGGTGAGAGTGGTGGTCGAGTAAGACGCAGTACCGGAAGACACGGGCACTGTGGCGAGCACCGTGCTGCCATCCGTGAACGTCACCGTGCCAGTGGCCGCGGTAACCATGTTCGCCGTTAGCGTCACGTTCTGGCCCGTCACACCGGGGCTGGGAATGAGGCCGGCCGTCATTCCCGCCGACAACTTCATGGACTGGGAAACGACCGCTGAGGTTGAGCCGGCGTTGGCGGTATCGCCGCCATAGACCGCTGTGATGGAGTGCGTCCCTTGCGTCAGAGAGGAGGTCGTGAACGAGGTCGAGCCGTTTGAGAGAGTGCCGGTCCCCAACACCGTGGTTCCATCGAGGAACTGCACCGTGCCGGTAGCCGCGGCTGGAGTCACCGTGGCGATGAACGTCACGGCGCCTCCGGCAACTGCAGGATTCTGCGACGAGGCCAGTGTAGTGGTGGTCGCGATCAAATTCACGGTCTGTGACAGCGTCGACGATTGCGCGCTCCAGTAGTAGTCGTCGCCGCTGTAGCTGGTGCTGATCGAGTGCGTCCCATGCGTTAGAGCGGAAGTGGAGAAAGCGGCCGCGCCGGAGCTGACCGGTACGGTCGCAAGCACCGCGGCGCCGTCCAGGAATTGCATGCTACCAATGGCGCCGGGGTTGTTTACATTCGCCGTGAAGGTGACCGTCTGGCCCACCGTCGACGGATTCAGACTGGAGGCCAGCGTCAACACTGGTATCGGCTTTACGGTCTGTATGAGGGCCGCGGAGGTGGACCCTGCGTTGCTTGCATCGCCGCTGTACACGGCGGTTATGGAGTAGTGCGTCCCTTGGGCCAGCGTCGAGGTGGTGAACGAGGCCGATCCGCCGCTAAGAGCACCTGTGCCCAGAACCGTGGTCCCATCAAGGAACTGAACCGTTCCGGTTGCGTTCGCGGGGGTCACCGACGCTGTAAACGTTACGGGGCCTCCAACGGGCGAGGGATTTTGCGAAGACGCGATAACCACCGACGAGGAAGACAGAACTGTCTGGGTAAGCGCCGGGGAGGTCGCGGATGCATCATTGGCATCGCCGCCATACGAGACGGTGATCGAGTGGGTTCCCGAGGTCAGTGTCGAGATCGAAAAAATCGCCGGACTCGCATTCGTTGAAGACGTCCCGATCGTCGATCCGTTATCCATGAACTGGAACGTTCCCCCCGCCGTGGATGGGCTCACCGCCGCGGTGAATGTCACCGCTTGGCCTGGGGAGGATGGATTTACGTTCGACGTCAGGACCACCGAAGAGACCGCTTTCACGTTCAGATTGATGGCGGGTGAGGTGGACCCGTAAAGGTTGATATCCCCGGTATACTGCGCTGTCAAAGAATAGCTTCCCGCAGTGAAGGTAACGCCCGCCAACGTCGCCGTGCCGTTACTGATGCTGGCGGTCCCGAGCGACGCGGTTCCGTTGAAGAAGTTCACCGAACCCGTGGCCGAAGACGGCGTAACAGTCGCGGTCAGCGTGACTGGTTGAGCGGCCGTCGCGGGACTCGGATTCACAGCGAGCGCGACCGAACTCTGGTTGGTTATCGTCACGCTTACCGGCAGGGAGACGCTCGCGACGAATACCGAATCGCCGAAGTACTGTCCCGTGATACTGTGGACGCCCTGTTGCAAAGACGACGTTGTAAAGGAGGCTGATCCGTTTACTAGTGGCGCGACGCCAATACCAGATTGCCCGTCGACGAAATGTATGCTTACATTCGCTGGCGAGCCACTCATCACTGAAAAGACCGCCGTCAAGGTCAGCGGACTTCCCTGGGATGCGTTAACGGCACTCGCCGTTAAATTAACTGCGGTACAGACAAGGGGGTTTTGCAAGGCGACTTGGCGAATTTGCTGGCCCGCGTGTTCTGAAATGAACAGAGGCCCCAGCGGTGAGAGAGCAATGCCAGCCGGCACGTTGAGCGCCACTAGCGGCGCCGGCCTCGCCGGCCCGCCGGTATCGCAACAACCAGGCGGGGTTAAGCCATTGCCCGCAACCGTCCAGACCAGCCCCGTAGAGTTGTCGATCACGCGCACGCGATTACTCACAACATCGGTGAACAGCAGATTTCCGGCGCCATTCACCAGCAAGGCAGTCGGAAAGCCGACGTTCGCGGACGTCGCCGGAATCGCATCCCCGTTAAAGGAGGTGCTACCTGTGCCCGCGAAAGTTGTAATGATCCCGGTCCCGGCATCGACGCGCCGGATGCGGCCGTTCCCCCCGTCGGCAATGTAAAGGTTACCGGCGGCATCAACGGCCACGGCGGTTGGATTATTGAGGCTTGCTGCGGTAGCCGGTCCGCCGTCGCCGGCAAATGTGGCCGCCCCATTGCCCGCCACGGTGGTTATGATTCCCGTGCTCCCGTCGATGCGCCGGATCCGGTTGTTGCCGGAATCGGCGATATAGAGGGTGCCCGATCCATCGATGGCCAGCCCGGCCGGAGTATTCAATAGCGAAGCGCTACCAGGGGGTCCGCCGTCGCCGCCAAATCCGGCAGTGTTGCCGCCAGCGATCGTTGTCATGATCCCAGTGGCGGCATCCACGCGCACAACTCGGTTCGCCACGGCAAACCCGCCTCCAGTACTTGACGAAACGGTCACGCAGGACTCGGAGATGTAGAGATTTCCAGCGGAATCCACCTTCACATCGCAAGGATTATAGAGTTGACCCTGCGTGGCGAGCACTCCGTCGGCGGCGCCGGTGCCTCCACCGGCGACTGTCGTGATGGTGCCGCCACTTACCTTCCGAATGCGAGAATTGTTCGTGTCCGCGATAAACAGGTTGCCGTTTGCATCCACGGCCAGCCCTGCAGGACCGTATAGCATGGCACTCGTCGCAGTCCCGCCGTCACCTGAATAGCCGGCAGAGCCAGTGCCCGCGTAGGTGTTCATCAGCCCGGTTTGGGCGCAAGCGAGTCCGCTAGTAATTACACAGAGGACGGGTAGCCAAAGTTTATGAGTCGCCACACCTTAAGCGTTGCACTGAGACTGTTCGCAAAACATCGGGGATTCACCTATGCGCAATAGGGGAATGTACTTACTCGTCAGTTGCGTTATTTGACTCACCGCGCCGGCCGACATCCGCACATTCGCGGGTTTCTAGCGATGGATCGTGTGGAGCTGGTGTCGGGGGCGTGAGCCGCCTCACCTTAGTTTTCGCGCCTTTGACTTCAGAGCCTTTAGCTGGTCTCGCCTCCCGTGTACTACGCGCGACACGAGGATACCAGCACGTTTCGCTTTGCGGTAGTAGATGAGGTAGTCATCCACGGGAAAGCACCGAAGGTCAACTTCGAGTTCGGGGCGAATGCGGCCTGCCTGGGGCATTCTAGCGAGCATACTGAAGCATCCGGTTATGTCGTCGATGATGCGATCTGCAACATTGATCGTGGCTCTCCGGGCAAGATCCAACCAGATTTCCTCCAGATCGATCCTGGCGAGGCGCGATAGCTTGTACCGGCTCATCTACTGCCGGGTTTTGTCTTAAGTGCAGCAAGGCGTTGTCTGCCTCGGCTCTTGATGCCCGCCGCTAAATCTTTTGTAGTGCTTTCGTCATATTCTTCGTACTCGCCGCGATCGATAGCCTCAAAGCCTGCTTGAACATCGCGCCGAAGCGTTTCGACACTGTCCCGTTGCTTCAGGAGGCGCAGTCCTTCCCGGACGACTTCGCTAGCGGTCTGGTACATGCCGCTTTTCACTTTGTCGTTGACTAGTTGCGCTAGCTCTTTGGTGAGGGACACGTTCATCGGCTGCTCCTTGCTAGAATTTACCGCGGATAACGAATTATGTCAAATTCTGTTATAGGCTCAGCCTTTTTCGAAATCCAGCGCGGCGGAGTTCATGCAATAGCGCAGGCCAGCTGGTTTGGGGCCGTCTTCGAAAACGTGGCCCAGGTGCGCGCCGCACTTGCTGCAGACCACTTCGACGCGACGCATTCCGTAGCTCGCGTCGGTCTCGGTGGCGACGCTGTCCGGAGCGATGGGTTCAGAAAAGCTGGGCCATCCGGTGCCGGATTCGAACTTGGTGTCCGATTGAAACAGCGGATTCCCGCAGCACACGCATTGGTAGGTGCCGTGTTCGTGATTGTTCCAATACTTTCCTGTGAAGGCAGGCTCGGTGCCTTTGCCGCGCGTGACCGCGTACTGCTCGGGCGTCAACTGTTTGCGCCATTCTTCATCGGTTTTCTCTATCTTTGGAGGCATAGAGTTCACTATTGCTTCAACTCACTCCACTCGTTGAGCCAATCCATGTGCACAATACTTTCCGGATCGCCGAGATAAGAAGATCTCTTCTTCAATCTGGCGAGCTTGGATAAACTCGCTTCTCGGACTGGTAAGGTAGACTTGACGCGCTTCGGGGATGCCCGCTTACGCTTCCGCATCATTGCGCCTTGATCGTCACGACCGCCTCGGACGCCAGCACGGCTTCAGCGTCTTCCGCGGTGAACTGCTCGGTCTTGGCCGAGTGGTTCATGGAGCAGAACTTGGGACCGCACATGGAGCAGAATGCCGCGTCCTTGAAACCTTCCTCGGGCAAGGTCTCGTCGTGCATGGCTTCGGCGGTTTCCGGATCCAACGACAGCTCGAACTGGCGGCGCCAGTCGAAGCGGTAACGTGCGCGGGAAAGTTCGTCGTCGCGGTCGCGCGCGCCAGTCCGGTGCCGGGCGAGATCGGCCGCGTGCGCCGCGATCTTGTAAGCGATGATGCCCTGCTTGACGTCCTCGCGATTCGGCAAACCCAGATGCTCCTTGGGAGTCACGTAACACAACATGGACGCGCCGTACCATCCGATCATGGCCGCGCCGATGGCCGAAGTGATGTGGTCGTAGCCCGGCGCGAAGTCGGTCACCAGCGGACCCAGCGTGTAGAAGGGAGCGTCGTAGCACATCTCCACTTCCTTCTCCACCTGAAGCTGGATCTGATCCATGGGAATGTGGCCGGGCCCTTCGATCATCACCTGGACATCGTAGTCCCAGGCTTTCTTGGTCAGTTCGCCCAGCGTCTTCAACTCGGCGAACTGCGCCTGATCGCTGGCGTCGGCAATGCAGCCGGGCCGCAGGCCGTCGCCGAGCGAGAAGCTGACGTCATGCTTCTGGAAGATCTTGCAGATCTCGTCGAAGTGCTCGTACAACAGATTCTGCTTGTGGTTCTTCACCATCCACTCGGCGAGGATCGCGCCGCCGCGGCTGACGATGCCGGTGATGCGCTTGGTGGTGAGCGGCACGTATTGCACCAGCACGCCGGCGTGAATGGTCATGTAATCGACGCCCTGCTCGGCTTGCTCTTCGATCACTTCCAACATCACGTTGATGTTCAGATCCTCCACGCGGCGGACGCGCGTCAACGCTTCGTAGATGGGGACGGTGCCGATGGGAATCGGAGACGCGTTGATGATCGCCTGGCGTATGCGCGGGATGTCGCCGCCGGTGGAAAGATCCATCAGCGTATCGGCGCCATACTTGACGGCGTAGTCGAGCTTGGCGACCTCGTCGTCGATGTTCGACGTTGTCGCCGAGTTTCCGATATTGGCGTTGATCTTGCAAAGAGACTCGACGCCGATGCACATCGGTTCGAGATTGGTGTGGTGGATGTTGGCGGGGATGATCATGCGTCCGCGCGCGACTTCGGAGCGGATCAGCTCCGGCTCCAGGCGCTCCCGCCGCGCGACGTATTGCATTTCTTCGGTGACCAGGCCCTTGCGGCCGTAGTGCATCTGGGTCCGGATGACATCGTTCATTCGTGGGGAAATCCATTCACTGCGCATACCAGTCATTTTAGCGCGGTGGCAAGTTTGCGGTTGCGCTCGGTTGAAGACGCTCTCCTTACGTTGGGGTTTAACGCAGCCATGTCCCCTCACTGTTACGTTCAGGGTTACCAGAGATTCGAACGGATGGCAACCCCAAGCGTTAGCGCGGGGACAAGACTTACCAGCTCAATACTCTACAAGCCGAAAACGTACAGCACGCGATCCGCGCTGATGGCAATGTGCTGTTGGCCGTCGATGGCGAATGAGATCGGGTTGGCGGCGATGGCTCCGCCCGTTTGGAAGTCCCACAGCGGTTTGCCGGTCTTGGCGTCCAAGGCGAAGAAATTGCCCTCGCTGGAGCCGCTGAAGACCAGCCCACCCGCGGTCGACAGAACGCCGGCCCAAGGCGGCGAGTGCAATCGGAACTCCCATACCATGCGGCCAGTGGAGGCTTCGAGCGCCCGAATTGCGCCCCACATGTCGTCGCTGGCCATCTGCCGCTCGCCTCCTCCCGCGAAGAAAGTTCCCGGCTTGAAATCGGCTTCGCGCTTGTAATATGTGGACCCCATCTCGCGCGCAGCGACATAGAATAATCCGGTCGACGGGCTGAATGACGGACTGAACCAGACCGTGCCGCCGTTGAGACTGGGCCACACCAGATTGCCTTCTTCAGTCGGCTCGGAGCCGGGAATCGCCATCGGCCGGCCGCGATCGTCCAGTCCCTTGGCCCAGGTTTGCTTGACGTAGGGACGGCCTGCGATGAACTCGCCGGTTTCGCGATCCAGCGCGTAGTAGAACGCGTTTCGATTCGCGACTGCCACCAGCTTGCGCTTCTTTCCGCGGACATCCGCCTCGAACAGCACCGGGACGTGAGCAGAATCCCAATCGTGCGTATCGTGCGGCGTGAATTGGAAATGCCAACGTAAGGCGCCGGTGTCGCCGTCCAGCGCCACCAGCGAGCAGGTGTACAGGTTATCGCCGGCGCGCGAATCGCCGTTCCAATCGGGGCCCGGATTGCCGACGCCCCAGTAGACCAGATTCAGTTGCGGATCATACGCGCCGGTGACCCAGGTGGATCCGCCGCCGGTCTTCCAGGCGTCGCCCGGCCAGGAATCATTTCCAGGCTCGCCCGGACCGGGGATGGTCCAGAAACGCCAGGCCCTGCGGCCGGTTTTCGCATCGTAAGCATCGATGAAGCCGCGCACGCCCGCCTCGCCTCCGCTGATTCCGATCACCACCTTGCCCGGAATCGCGAGCGGCGCCATGGTCATGCTGTAGCCGGGTTTGTAGTCGGCGACTTTCGTGGACCAGCGTTCCTGCCCGCTCTTGATGTCGAGCGCAACCAAGTCGCAGTCGAGCGTGGCGACGTAGAGCTTGTCGTCCAGGATCGCCGCGCCCCGGTTCACGCGGCCGAATCCGATGGATTGGTAGTCCGGCGGAATGGGCCGCTTCCACTTCCAGAAAGGCCGGCCGGTTCGAACGTCCAGAGCGGCGGCGCTGTTCGGTCCGGTGACGTACATGACGCCGTCGGCGACGATCGGCGAGACTTCGGTTCTCGGATCGGGAAACTGATACGCCCATTTCACTTGCAGCCGCGCGACGTTCGCGAGCGTAATCTGATTGAGTGGCGAATAGCGATGCCCCAGATAATTGCGCGAGTAAGTGAGCCAATTGCCGGGCTCGCGATCGGCATTGGCGATTCGCTCATAAGGCACCTGCGCCGCCAGCGCGCAGGCGAACAACAATAAGCCGCAGCATCTCATGACTTTCTCCCGAGGCTTGCGAGGTACGCGGTAAGGTCGGTCAATTCTTCGTCGGTGAGGGATTGCTTGTACGACGGCATCGGACTCTTGCCCCGCAACTTGCGCAATTCCTTCAACTCCGATTTCCGGTAGCTATGCAAGCCGCCGTTCGAATCCATGAGTTGAATGGAGAAGGGATCTTCGTTCATGCGGGCGCCGCGTATGGTTTTGCCTTCGCCAGTAACCAATTCGACGAGGAGGAAGTCGTCGGGGACGGACGCCTCCGGAGCAACGATTGACTCGCGGAGGAAGGCTGCGCTGCGCTTGGAGCCGATCTCGCTCAATTCGGGTCCGAAGCCGGAGCCTTCGCCGCGGACCATATGACAGGTGGCGCAGCCCTTGGTCCGGTACAGGCGCTCACCGCGCGCGGGATCGCCGGGGACAGGTTCGACAACCACCGCTCCCAGCTTCTCCACGTACACCGCTACGCTTCCGACCTCGCGCGGAGACAATTGCCATGCGCCCGGCATTGCCGGCTCGACGCCACGGGAGATGATCTTACGGAGCGCGGCATTGTCCGCCGCACGATCGAGCTTCGGGCGCCGTAGGTTGGGGCCTCGCCCACCGCTTCCATCCTGTCCGTGGCAGAGAGCGCACTGCGACTCAAACAACTTGCGGCCTACGGCGAGGTCCGGGGCCGGATCGGTCCCCGTTTGAGCCATGGCGCAAGGAATGACAAGTATCGCGAAAGTCCAGCGCAAGATTCTTTGAGTATAGCGTGGCTACAGCCTAACTATTCTTTTTGGTGCTCGGAGGGATGGGAGTTGGCAAAGATTCAGGCTCGGATTGTGGTTCAGTTTGTTGCGCCGGACGGACGACTTGCTCTTTTGGGGGCTTCTTTGGACTGATACGCAAGAGGGGCAGCGCGGGAGTGGCATGTCCTAAGCGTGCGGTTACATTCCTCAAGAACTCACGAGCATAGGGCCAGCAGTTGAAGACCGCTGTTCCTTTACTGAAAGAAGACTTCTCTTCATCACCCGGATGATCCGATGGGTGTTATCTTGGAGGTCTCACGCGATGAAACAAAGCGAGCCACGTTCCGTGGTCGAGGAATATGATCGGCAACGCGATCTATACTTGAACTACGCAAGCACGTTGTATTCCTTGATTCGTGATCTCTTGGATGCAGAAAGCTTTAGACCTCACTCAGTCCAGCAGCGAGTCAAGGGCAGAACGAGTCTCGCGCGAAAAGTCCTATCAGACCTTAAGTACGCAGTCCTGGCTGACGTACCGGACGTCGTGGGTATACGGATTATCACGTACTTCGCGGACGAGGTCGATCTGGCAGCGAACATCATCAGGAGAGAATTCGAGATCGTTGAAGTTACTGATAAGCGCGCGGAGCACGGTCCTGGCCGATTTGGATATCGCTCCCTACACTTAGTTGTCAAACTGAAGCCACCACGCTTGGACCTGCCGGAGTATCGCAAATTTGGGAACCTCAGAGTTGAAATTCAAATTCGCTCCATTCTTGACCATGCGTGGGCCGAGATAGAGCACGATAGGGGCTACAAAGGCAGCCTCTTCTTACCAGAGCCCATTCAACAACACTTCTCGGAACTCTCCGCCCTGCTGCAAAATGCGGATCGACAGTTTGAAGAGGTAAGAGACGAACTTCAACAACATGCCCGCACCGTTGCTTGGCGAACCGTGCGGGCCGAGGGGCTGACTGAACTTATTAGTGACATCGCTTTAAGCATCAATACGCATCAGATCCCGGAAGCGTCCCGGTCGGCCGCCTGGGACATGATGTTAATCCTCAACACCCACGTGGCTAACAGACCTGACGTGGAGCGATTCACGGATGTAGTTGCCTTTCTTGATGGCGCAGACTTCTCGACAAGTCGCGGCAGACTGGATGCAGGCACAAACACACTCAAGTTTGCCGGACTACTTCAACCGGAGACACTGCACCGGGGTTTATGTCATGTGAGAATTCGTAATGTCCGCGTGGGGGCGTCACACCTCGTACCCCCATCAAAGATCTTTGGAGCTATACAAGCGTGGTCCTGCAAGACTGGGGAAAAAGTCACACTCTCAGACCCATTTGAGATCGCCGACACGTGTTCTGCTTTCTCGTTTCGCGCGTGCGGGCACAACACAGATGGAATGCCGCTTGTGTTGTCACGTGCTGCAGGGATTAACAGCGAGCTGGCTGCCAACGTTGGAGCCAAGAGTGCCATCGTCAACCTCGAACTCTGCTTCCGCGAATCGTTCGCGGGTGCCTTTAGAACCGACCTACAAGAAGCCGGTGCCTATGGATCGGAAGAAGTTGATTGTGGGACACGGTTCATCGTCCGTTTTTCACCATTACACAAGAAGGTTCAGGTGTATGTTACAACACGAGATCTTCCTGGTGAGGCGACATCAGAGCGCTCACGCTGTAAGGCGCGACTAGTCGATGTTGAGTATGGGCTCCTCGGTTCCGGCGCAGCCGTCCCAGCGAAGGCTGTCGCGAACGCCTCTCTGAAGAGCACTCAGGAGGTGGTGCCGATCGCCCGACTTAGCTCCCAGGAGATTGCCGTATGGGAGTGGGTGGACGGAAATCCCCGACGCACAACTCCCGAAGAAGTCCGCTTCGGCATAGTAGTTGCCTCGAAGGCTGGCGACGCAGGCCTCGGAGCCGTGGGGGCTTGTGGCACCATCGCCCCAACGAGCGCAATAATGGGGGCGAGCCGCTACGGTCCAATACCTCGATTCACTGACGCGACATCTTTCATAGAAATCGTCTTGTTTGTTGATTGAACTCGTGAGTGGCAGGACACTTGTGGAAAACTGCCAACAGAATTGATCCGCGCGAGCTGAGTTCATTTGGCCGTGCCACGGCGTCCGCGATGCGCCGCTCCTCATCCGCCCCGAGGCCCGAGACAGTTCGAAATGATCTCGGTGGACAGCACAAAGATGTTTGTAGCATCAGGGTGACGCCGAGCTGCGCGGCGTCGATGGGCCTGCGGACGGTGTTGATGGTGGCCACTCGCCAATACCACAGAAGACCCGCTTCGTACTAGAGAATTTAGCAGCGGGTCACCGACCTACCGCCAAGAATTCCGGGAGAGCGAATCGAAGCGGGTGCTGACTGCGCTCAGCACCGCGCGGTGTTCTGGAGGTTAGTCTCCTGCAACGTGCATGTAATCTTCAGGTTGCAACAAGCTAGCGATTGAGATGTCTTCGTTGATATCTTCCCAGTGGATGCCCATGCGCCCACCGATTAGGCTCTCGCTGTGCCCGATTTGTGCGCTCGACGGTCGCTTTCACGGCTCAGTTCCCCTGCGGCATCTGCGCTGCCACCAGCATAGCCACGCCCTTCTTGATGGCCGCCAAGTCCTGCACTTGGGATGGCGTGAGGCCGCCGCCCGTTGCAGTCCCCATGCCTGGCTGGGCCATGTCCGTCCGGTGAACCGCGAATCCCACACCACCGAACATCACACCAATGCCTTCCGTGATGAACTCCTCGTTCGGCAGCAGCGCCCGCTGCGGCATCGGAACATAGGGATGCGATGGGCCGACCTCACCTGTGTCGGGTGGGTTCGGAACCCAAACCGGATCTCCTTTCGTTTGGTCTGGCGGCGGAATGTGCCAGCTACCGGGTGCTCCGACACCGCCTACGCCCGTTCCAAAATCATGGTTCTTAGCACGTAGGAGTTGCCCCACGTTCAGCGAACCGCCGTTGCGCCACGGCAACTCCCAGACGCGACGCAGTTCATCCGGTGGGTAGACGTACACGAACGGTTCTCGCTCGGTCTGCTCGACCACGTTGGACGGCAGGCCCAGGTCAGCGGCCATCTGGACCGCTTGCTCATGAGTGCTCAAGTCGTAGGGCGAGATCGGATAGCCGCCGAGGGTCGCCTGCGTTGGAGCGGGTGCGTAAGGCGGGAAGTGCGGTCGTCCGGTCATGTTGCAGTTCAGCGCTTCATCCACGGTCATATTGAAAACCGTGGCTATGACCCTCGCACTTCCGCTTCCATTAAGCAGTTGGTAATGTACGTACGAGACGAGTGTGCCTGCGTCTTTGCCGGCTTGCGAGTCGTCCTTCCAATCCTTGATGGCGCGATCGGGCCGGAACACTGGCGGTTGTGCGCCGTAAGTTCGCGCGGTCTGGGACGCGGTTGAATAGGTTTAGGAGCGCGCCGCCGTACACCGGTTGGTCGGGTTGCGGACGCGGAGTGGGTAGGGATTGCTTCATTTCGGGATCTCCTTCTGGAAGTGCCGGCTGGGCCGCCGTTTGGACCGGGCACTCGCACCTCCGTTGGCTGCGAGAGCTCGTCAGTTAACAGTTCGTTCTCGATTTGCAATTTAGCATCGCGTCATCGCCGATCCGAGCCAGGATTTCAGTTAAGCATTGAAAAACAAGGAAATAAATCGTCGCGAAACGTGTGACCGCGCCGATATGGACAGCGTGAAGGCTGTTCTCTTACTCGTTTTGCTGTGCAGTGCTGGTTCGGCACAAACGTTCTGGAGCGGAACGCGCCCGGGGATGGGCAAGAAACAGGTGAAGGCTCTGTTCGGCAGGGATCTCAAAGTCGAACAGACCAAGTCCGAGCCGGGATACGAGGGCTACACCGCGTACACCATGAAACGGGAATTCTGCGGCGGCGTGTTTGAGGTGGGCTTCGTCTTCCAGGCCAAGGCGGACAAATTGATATCCGTGACGTTGGTGACCGGGAGCAACAACAGCGGCGGCCGCATCGGCGACTGCGTCGTGCGGCGCTACATCGCGGATTTCGGCGAGCCAGTCGAGGTGCAAGACTGCGAGCTCGGCGTCACGCGTACGTTTGTTCGCGGACAGACCAGCGTTGAGGTGATCACCGGCCAGGAAACGGATCTGGTCGAGGTGCGGTATGCGCTGAGGGCCGGCGGTTTGTAATTGGTGTCAGAGTGTACTGAGTGCACTGTCCCCGGTTTTTGCGCCGCGGTATTGGGCTTCTTCGAAGATGGAGAAGCCGCTGAGATCCGAGTTGGCGAAGTGGATGTTGCCTTGCGGTCTTAGCCAGCGCTGGCGCTCGCGCGAAAAGATGAAGCCCGGCGCCGGGCGGATCATCGCGTGTCCCAGACGCATGATGTCGATGCGGCTCACGCATTGACGGATATCCGGGTGCGCGCGAGAGAGATCGTTGAGGATCGCTTCCTTCCAGTAGTTCCATTCCTTCGCGAGCAGCAATGCGCGGGCCTGCTGGGGAGTGTATTCCGCCAGCGACCAATAGTAGGTCCAGACCGTGCGGTCGGTGTGCGTGGCGAGGCTCATGTGGGTTGCGTTGACGTAGCCTAAGGCGGGCGAGTCGTAGATGACGTTGTCCCAGGCGGGCTCAGCTTTTCTTTGATCGGGGATGCGGTCGAGCGTCAGGTTTGCGGTGAGCCAGGGCGAATATTGGAAGCCGGTTGCCGGCGGCGCGCCTTCGATAATGTAGTGAGCTAGAAATGTTGGCGCGGCAAAGATGATCTTGCCGGCAATGTATTCGGTTTCTTCGGTAAGAACGCGGCCATTGCGTGTGATTTTGTATACCGCGGCGCCGGTGCGGACGTAGCGGCGGAGTTTCGCCAGCAGGCGCTGGGCGATCCACCCGTTGCCTTCGGGCCATGTGAGCGGGCCTTTCTCTTCCGGCTCGCGCGAAGCGAAGTAGTGGATGCCGGCCCAGGCGGAAGTGTCCTTGGCCAGCGCGCCGTAGTCGTCGCGGCAGGCGTAATTGATGTACCAGCGCAGCGACGGCGAGTCGAAGCGTTCGTTCGCCAGCCAGTCGGCCATGGAGATTCGATCAAGCGCCGACGGTTTCGCGCCGCGCTCCATGGGGATGGTGAATTCGCCGGTCGCTCGGAATGCGTCGACTTTCTCCATGAAGCGGCGGTATTGTTCGCGATCTTGGGGCGTCGCGCCGACCTCCGGCTCGATGCCTTCCTGCCAGCGTCCATACAGGAAGAGGCGCTCCTGCGGATCGAAGCAGAGCGCGCGTTCGTCCCACTTGCCGTCGCGGAAAACGCCGAGTTCTTCGAACAATTCGCGAGCCAATGACTCACCTTTGGCGGGAACGGGGACGTAGTGCGCGGCCCAGGGAAATTTCGAGATTTCGTTTTCGCCCCAACGGGAGTTGCCGCCGGCTTGCTGTTCCATTTCGAGCAGGACGAAATCGCGGATACCGCGCTTGTCGAGCCGCCAGGCTGCGCTGAGTCCGGCGATGCCTCCGCCGACGATCACGATGGGGACGCGGACTTGCCTTGTGGGCGGCCGGAATGCGGCGTGGTCGCGCAGGCGGTGGCCGGTCACGAAGGAATCGTTGACGAAGCCGCCCGTGATGGGCCGGTCGGTTTTGCGGCTGAGGCCGAGAAGGGCGGGAGCGGCAAGGAAGTGGCGGCGGGTCAGTGGGCGATGTCTTTCCATTCGCGCTCGTAGTAGCGGACCAGGATCTGATCGTTCAGATGATTCGCTTCCACTGGCACCGGCCGCATGTCGTTAGGGAAATCGAATAGCTCGCGAACGTTCGCGAGGAAGCGCAGGCCGGACGGCAAGTCGCGGGGCGGCTCGTACGGAACCAGGCTGCCGATAACGTAGCCCCATTCGCCAAAGGAAGGCACGTAGACGTGGTAGGGATACGTGCGCAACCCGGCCTGTTTCACCGTCTCGACGATGCACCAGTAGGATTGGCGGGCGAACAGCGGAGAAGTGCTTTGGACTACCAGGAGTCCGCCGGCGCTCAGATGCTTCGCGGCTAAGCGGTAGAACGTCGTTGTAAAAAGCTTGCCGAGGGAGTAGCTGGTAGGGTCGGGGAAATCGGCCACGATGAAATCGAAGCGGTCGGCGACGGTGTCCAGCCAGCGGAACGCATCGGCATTGATGACGTGAACCCGCGGCGCGGTGAGCGAATGCTGATTCAACGCCGAGAGCACCGGGTGCCGGGAAAAAAGCTGTGTCATCTCCGGATCGAGGTCCACCAGCGTGACGCTTTCGACTGCCGGGTACTTCAAGATCTCCCGCACCGCCAGGCCGTCGCCTCCTCCCATCACCAGGACGCGGCGCGCGCCCGGAAGCGCCGCCAGTCCCGGATGAATCAAAGCTTCGTGATAGCGATACTCGTCGCGCGAGCTGAACTGGAGATGCGAGTTGAGAAACAGGCGCAGGTCATCTTTCCATCGCGTAAGGACAATGCGCTGGTAGCGCGTATTGCGGCTGAAAATCACCTCGTCGGCGTAGAGGCTGTTGTCGGCGGCAGATGAGAATCGGTCCGCGAAGATGGTCCCCGCGCCGAGCATAGCCAGCACCAGCAGGCAGCCGGCGCGAAGTCCGTAGCTGCGCCCGAGTTGCTCGCGGAAAATGTAAGTGGACCACAGTGCAACGCCGACGTTGAAGATCCCGAACAGCAACGCGGAGCGAACCAAGCCGAGCTTGGGCACCAGCAGAATGGGGAATAACAGCGACGCGCCCAGAGCGCCGAGATAGTCGAAAGTGAGCACATGCGAAACCAGCTCGCGGAATTGGAAGCGTTCCTTGAGGATGCGCATCAGCAGCGGAATCTCGAGACCCACCAGCGTGCCAACCAGGATGACAACGGTGTACAGGATCAGGCGGAAGGCTTCCGTGTAGGCGAAGGCGAGGAACATCAGCGAGGAGGAGAATCCGCCGATCAGGCCGACCATCAGCTCGATGGAGACAAAGCGCGCCACCAGGCCGCGATGCAGGAATCGCGAGAGGTAGCTCCCGATCCCCATGGCGAAGAGATAGCAGCCGATGATAGTGGAAAACTGAAAGACGCTGTCGCCCAGCAGGTAGCTGGCGAGCGTGCCTGCGATCAGCTCATAAATGAGGCCGCAGGCGGCGATCAGGAAGACGGAGAGAAATAGAGCGAACGACATCGCGGGTGGTGGGCGGTGGGTGGTGGGTGGTGGGAAAACCACCCGACACCCGGCGCCTGGCTTAATGGACGGCGGCCGCGATGATGATGCACATGCCGATGGACATGGCGCCGATCAACACCGCCAGCGCGACGTTCTTGTCCTGCACGATCTCATTCCAGAGATGGTAGGGCGTCATTTTGTCGATGACGACGAAGGCGATCACGAAAATCAGGATGCCGAGCGCCGCGTAGATCACCGCGTTTAACAGGTTGCTGAAATGGAATTCGTTCATGTTCATTTACCTTCGATCTAACCCTTCGTCCCCGCGCTTACGCTTGGGGTTGCCGGATGGAATTCGTTCATGTTCATTTGCCTCCGATGTATCGGGGAAATCCGCCATAGATGGAGCGATACGCGCCGGGATTATCGCGTATCGATTTCGGCGGGACCTTCTGCTCGTTGATGCGAGTGAAGCTCCAGCCGCGATAGTGAGCGAAGCTCGAAAGTCCGAGCACCATGATGCCGTAAGCCAGAAATATCGGGTTGCTTCTCAATCGTCACCTCCTGAGGAACCGGACGGCGCATAATCGCTCTCGCGCCAGCGCGCCGCCTCGAAGCTGGCCGTGCGCACGCTGGTCAGGATCGGCGGAATCAACAGCAACAACGCGGCGATCCAGAAATAGGTGTAATGCGGCACGTCCCGGTGTATGTCCAGTGAATAGCTCATGGGCCGGGCTCTCACTTCCATTTCCGGCTCGACCCTAAGATAGTATCGCCCGGACGGGACGGAAGGAACCGTGACCGAATCGTTGGGTTTCCCCTCGGTATCGTCTCCGTCGCGGTAATAACTCACCTCGCGGCCGAAATCGAACGTCTGGCCGGTTTCGTCGTTGATGAGGGCGAGGTTGAAGTACGCCCAGTTATCCAGGAGATTGGTGTGGATCGAAAGTTCGACGTTGGACTGGCGGCCGGTGAGTTCGAACGTCGGCGTGACGAACGAAGCTTCGGTTTTCGTGCCGGGCAAGAACGTATACGTGTCGTGGAACACGTTGCGGTTGCCGGAAATCACAGTGAAGAGAAACGCGATTGCGGCGAGCGCGACGTTCAGCCAAAGCCAAGTGCGCCAGGAAGAGCGCACTTTGCCCTGCAGCGGCGACGGCTGGTTGGCGAAGATTCCGGAAGCTGCCGGCGCTTTGTCGGGAAGCCGGAAGGCCGCCCAAAGCTGCGCGCCTGGAGTGTACTCGCCCAGAGACCAGGTGACTTCTTCCTTGGTGGATTCCGATGACAGCATGTAGGGCGGCGAAATGAAATCCTGCACCAGCACTGCATCCCCGACGCGCACTTGCCAGGGAAACTCGCCCAGCACGAAGCCGGTCTTTGCCGTTACCGTGTCGAAGCCGGTGTACTTGCGTCCCAGCATGAAGACCGCGGGCTTGCCGGCCGCTCGGATCTCCACGGGAAGCGCGCTCACCGGACGAATGAAATTCCAGTGGCCCTGGTATTCGCTCAAGTATCGGAAGCCCTTGTACGGATTGAAAAGCAGATACTCGTCCCAACTGAAAACGTCGTCATCCACCTGCACGACGCGTTGCTGGAAGCCGATCGCTTCGTACATCGTTCCGGCCAGCGTGCCGCGCGATCCGAGCGGAATCTTCGGCTGAACCCGCTGCTTGGCATGAAACTTCTGGAGTATCTGGACCTCGGGGGTGGATGCATCCAGCACGCTGAGGCAGTTCGGGCAAACCACGTTCAGCGTGTGGGCGAAGCCGCGCAATTCCACCGGAGCGCCGCAGTTCGGGCACGATAGCGGCTTGGCTTTGACAACCGGCGGGCTAACGCTGCTCGATGCCATCAGTGCCAGCCCTCGAACAGGCGCAGGTTCTTGAAGTGCAGTTCGTCGAACTCGACGGCGCGGCCCAGGAACAGCAGCGGCGGATCTTCGCTGTAGTCGATGGTTGCAAATTCTCCGTCGGTGGTGCGGAGGTCGGCGAATACCATGCCGGCCTTGTCCCAGTATTCGAACGGCAGCTCGCCTTGGACGCCCTTGTAGTGCGCGTTTGTCAGCGATGTCGCGAGGTAGGTCTTTCCGTTGAGTTGGAACGGTGTCCCGCGTTGGATCTCCCCGGAAGGCGGTAACGGCGACGGCGGTTTAGCCGGGAAGGACACGTCGTATTCGAGCTGGGCATCGGAGATCCAACCGTTGGTTCCATCGTTGTAGACAACATGCCACTCGTTCCAGCCGCCCTGTTCATATTCGTACATGATGCGGCCGATCACCACGAAGTTCTTGTTCTGGTAAATGCCCTCGGTGGCGATTTGGATGGGCGATGCGTCGGGAGGCAAGTCGGCGACTTCACCCACTTTCTCGAGGTCGACGTCTCTGCGGACAAGGATGGAATGGCAGAACTCGCACGTGGTTTGCACGGCGCTCGACCAACGGAATGCGACTGGAGCACCGCAATTGGGGCAGTTCGCAGCGGGAGCGCTCATGGTTGGTAGGGCCGGTCGACTTTCCGCACGGCAACTCGCGTGGCGCCGAACTCCTTCTTGAGAAGCGCCTCGAAATCGGCGCCGGGCCGCGGCCGGCAGCAGAAGATGTTCAGGCACAGGGATCCGTATTCGGGAAACGTGTGGCAGGCCAGATGCGATTCCGAGAGCAGGCTCACGCCGGTGATGCCGCCCGTGTGCGGGAACTGATGCCAGTTAGTTTTGCCAAGCGGATGGAGTTTAAGCTCGCCGATCAAGGCCCCGAACAATTCTTCCAGGCGGCGCGGATCGGCGAGCGCGGCGGGATTGCAACCGTGCGCTTCAACGATCCATTCCAGACCGCTCATGCTTTAGACACTGTAACACTGTAAATGTCGAAGCGCCGAGACGAGTCTCGGCGCGGCAGACAAGAGTGTCTGCGCCACATTCGTTACTGTGCGCCGCCGCATTCCGGGCAGAACTTTGCAGGCTTCGGAATCCCCTTGCCGCAGTTGATGCAGAACTTCGTTTCCGCCGAAGGCGCGGCCGCGGGCGCAACAGGTCCGGCCGCCGGGGCCGCTCCCGCGCCGCCTCCCGCCGGTGGCGGTTCACCTGGCCGCATGGCGTTCATCATGGTTTGCCCCATGGCAAGCCCCGCGCCCAGACCGACGCCCACGCCGGCCGCTCCGCCGCCTTCGTTGGCGGCCGCGATCGGCAAGGATTGCGCTACTTGGAACTGCGTGTACTTGCCCATGTCGCCGATCATGTTCATGCTGATGCGCTGGTCGAGCATCTTCTGCAGCTCGTCCGGAAGAGAAATGTTCTCTACAACGAACGTTTCGAGCGACAGTCCGAAATCCATGAAGGACGGCTTGAGGTTCTCCGCGATCTTCTGGCCGAGCTGCTCCTGATTGGCGGCCATATCGAGAAACGGCACGGTGCTTTGCGCGAAGGTGTCGGTCATGCGCGCGATGATGGTGTTGCGCAGTTGGCCTTCGAGCTCCGCGACACGATAGATGTCGCGAGTGCCGCTGATCTTCTGGTGGAAGACCTTGGGGTCGGCGATCTTGTAGGCGTAAATGCCGTAGCCGCGCATCCGCACGGCGCCGAATTCCTTGTCGCGAATCGTGATGGGCGTCGCGGTGCCCCAGCGCTGGTCGGTTTCCACGCGCGTCGAGAAATAGTAGACATCCGACTTGAACGGGGACTTGAAAGCTTTGTCCCAGTTCATGAGGTAGGTCAGGATGGGCAGAGTCTGGGTGGTGAGCGTGTAAAGGCCGGGGCCGAAGACGTCGGCGATCTTGCCTTCATTGACGAAGATGGCGGCCTGGGATTCTCGAACGGTGAGCTTGCCGCCGTTCTGGATCTCCATGTCCTCCATGGGGTAACGGTAGGCCAGGATGCCGTCTTCGGGCTCGGTCCACTGGATGACATCTATGAACTGCTTGGAAAGGAAACTCATACGTTTTTGTCCGGCTCCTCCGAGTATACGCCAGATGCAGTGGCTTTGTTCCGCAGGTTGGATTGGCCGACGGGGTCGGCTGGGAAGGGTCCGCCCGCGTGCGTGGCACGGCGAGGGCAGGTGCTGCTGCGCCGCACCTGACCATCATGTGGTGTACACCCCATATGTTGTTGATTGAAAGGTAGTTATTCTTCTGGAAAGACGTTTCATGACGCTAGAACGTTGGGTTACCGTCATGCGGCGAATTGCCCGGATTCGTTGGATCGGCAGCGTTCAAACTGCGTTGGTGTATCGCGTGTGGTGTTCATGCCGTATGTTATTGATCCATAGATAGTTATTGGTTCAAAACTGCCGAAAGTGGCGGTAGAATGATGGGTTACTGCCACTCCGTTCAAGCGCTCCATTGAGCCCCCGGGGTTGATGGCCAAGCCTTAGCGATACTCTCAATACGATAATCGTAGCCTGTTGAGGCGGGCGCCGAGAAACGGATTAGCTGTAAGTAGCTGACTCGACGCAAAAGATTCTTTTTTTCGCGTTGTGACTCGCTCTACGGCGCGCTGCGCGCCCCCACCTAGGCGGAATGAAAAACGATGCCGCGAGGGCAGCAGCGGAGAAATTTATTCTCGAGGTGGAGCCGCCGGTGGCTCTTGGCTTGGCTATTCCCTCGAAGGAGTAACCAAAGTGAGAGAATTCTGATAGAATTATGTGCTGTTCCGAGAGAATGGGCATGACGGTTGGCGGGCACGTGACGCCGAGGAGTTGCAGGTTTGGGAACACTCGACTTTTACAAGCTGACAGGCTCTGGTAACGATTTCGTCTTCCTCGACGGTCGTTATCACGCGATACGGGATTGGCCGCCCAGCGAAATCGCCAGCGTCTGTAACCGTCGACTCGGCGTGGGGGCTGACGGGCTGGTATTCTTAACCCCCGAAGATCAGCCTCTCGTTGAAATGACGTACTTCAACTCCGATGGCTCCCCAGCACCGATCTGCGGGAATGCGCTACTCTGCTCTGCCGGGTTAGCAGTATATCTAGGCTTCGCATCTCCGGAGAGGATCTTGCTTCAGTGCAGTTCCGGGTGCTACGAGGCAGAACTCCTTGAAACCGGCCGAATGGTCAGACTGCATCTCCCATGTGTCCAGGGCCCTGAACAAATTCTCGACGTCACACTGGGCCCAGACGAGTCTCAAATGCTTCTCCTTCAAGTCGGCGTCCCTCATCTAGTCGTTCTCCATGAGGACGTCTCTGTCGTCGATGTTCCCGTGCGGGGGCGCGAGTTGCGTTTTCATCCGCGTTTTGGTCCGCACGGCGTTAACGTGAACTTTGTGTCCCAGGTAACGTCGGCGATGCCCACTTTCAGGATTCGCACCTACGAGCGCGGCGTTGAGGACGAGACGTTCGCCTGTGGTACCGGCGCTATAGCTGCCAGCGCTGTCCTCGCTTTAACAAAGGGCGTCCCCCTACCGCTTCGGTTTCTTGTCAGATCCGGCAAGATCATCGAAATTCAGGCGAACGTATCAGCCAATGGCCTTCAGAATGTAAAACTAACTGCTGAAGCGAAGGTCCTATATCACGGGACCTTGATCGACTTGCCCGCTGAGACGGCCCAACAAAGCCCATGTGCATCTGCAAGGGGGCACTCTCATGCCTGATCATACGCCTCCCCCTGACAACGACGAACAGTTGTTCCGTCACCTGGAGAGATACCATGGCATGTACATTGCCCATCTGCGCGAAACTCGCAACAATGCACTTGCGTTGGTCGGCACAATATTCCTGATGTTGACCGCGATAATCCAGGTGCCCTCGCCCCTTGTCCACACAGCCAGGATGAAGGACTACTCAGGATTGGTGCAACGGACACTCAGCATCGTCGCAAGCCGACTCTTGAATCTAACGACTCACGACGAGAAGGCTCAGCTTCTCGTCACGATTTGGGGTGCCTGCGTCCTCCTGACCCTGTGTTCATCCTTCGTCACGGCTACGTTCACGATTAAGATTTTCTATCATTCTGGACCTCTCCTCACGGGTTTCACAGGGCAAGAAAGCGCGAGACCCCTGGATAGCGCTGTTTTTCGGCGAAGCCTAGTAACTGACAACAAGAATCTCAAGTTTGAAATCGAACGTGCGGGAAATGGCCTGAGATACAGTCGGTGGGCAGCCATCGCAACCGTGCTCGGTGCCGTGATGTTAACAGCCTTGTGGGCTTTATTTGGGAGCATCAGTTGAAGCCTGTTTGCGACGTGGATGTGCCACGATGATGGAAGCATCGCCATACTTTGTGCACAAGGCGCTATACGAGCGCGCACTTGGACTGAGAGACGTGCTCGCTCAGCCCAACTCCGGATTTCGTATTTTCTGTACGGAGGATCGTTTCGCGCGGGTTCTTTTCGACCCGTCCAGGGAGTGGTCGCATTACGGCCCCATATACTTGACTGGGCCGGCAGCGACCGCCGTGCGCGCCCTTACGCCCAGTCCTTATCACTTCGACCCTCTATCCGAAGACCTCCATGTTCTTCTAGACAACTGCTGGCACGTGATCGGTCAATTCACGCGTAAGTCTTGTTGGTTCGGGGTAGAGGACCTCGACAAGCTCGCTCGTGTTGTGTCGACACGTATCTCGGACATGCCCAAGATTAACTTGATTGTCGGGAAACTCGATTCGGCTGATCCGCTCGCCGCGACTGTGAGCCGACTGGACAATGAACTGGTTCACCACTTGACGGACCTCGCCGAAGCTGCACCTCCGACTGTGGATCTTGCCGACATAGCGTTCGACTATCTTGACCGCGAGGTTCTGGCTAAATATCACTTCGCAGACTTGCCGTACCCATCACTTTCCCTGCCATCCCATAACTTTGACGATCCTGTTTACGGCACCGATGTGCCTACGAGGCCGGAGCACAAGATGATGGAGGTCTTGGACGAGGTATTCCTCGGCAAGAGATCTCAGGATCTACTGACAGCTCTAGAATCACAACACGTCCTCTTTATCGGCGGGTTTGGAGCGGGTTCTGACCTTCTAGCGAAGCACCTATTGCTCGAGGTTGCGAAGCGCAAAGACGACAATGGCCTATTAACGTTGCAGTATTGTGGAGGGTTTGAAGGTGCGAATCGGTTGCTCGAACTCGCTGAATCTGATGCGATGACGTATGGCACAGCGTTGATCTTTCGTGATCTTTTTGATCCGCAATTGTCGCTCTGGAACCAGGAGAGTGGTGGCTACATGGAGGAATGCGGTGGCCTTTTCACGCCCCAAATAAAGGAGAGGCGTGTGGCAAAGGCACTCCAGGGCCTCCCAGACGCCTCTCATCTAGGACGACTGATAAGTCGCTTCCGGGAGGCCCCGAAAAACAGCAGCTATCTAGTAATCACAACCCAATTTGATAGCCTTCGCCATTTAGCCAAGGCAATACATGTCCAATCAGAATTCTCGTGGAAAAAATCAGTCCGGCAGAACCTTGAGAACTTGATCATTAGCAGGTTGGGCGACTTTTTCATCAAAGCAACCGATGGAATCACTGCGAACCATCTGGATGAAATGGCTCGCTCCATAATGAGGCGGTGGACCGCCAACGGTGGCGTGGAGCCCGTCTGGTTCCGCGACAGGGAACAACTTTATCAGTATGCTGATGTCGCAGATCTTTACCGGCCTGCCGTGTGGTGTCGTATGCTGTGGCATCTTTTGCTTAGCACTGGACCACAAATGAAACTAGATTCAGCAACGGTTCTTGCGCGCCAAATTAAGCTGAACGCGCACAATGAGTGGACCAGGCTACATCAGCGCAGTGAGTCGAACTGAGATGTCGGCGAGTCGCGGACGACTTATTCTTAACGAAAGGGCAATGGAAAGTATCTGATGGAAGACCAAGCCCAGGGACAGAGATGGCCGCCGCTCGTAGATTGGAGGCTCGCTGACGCGAGTGAGTGGAATCGCGACGCGCCACGGCGTTTTTTGGAGGAAGACGCCTGGAAGCTCTTCCTGACCGACCGACCGCCAACGTTGCGGAAATCACATTGGAAGACAGAAATTGTGTTGGGTGTTCGTTGGTTCAGTGCGATGGAGGACTGTGTTAGGCAACACGGTGAATCCGTGCTCAAGTACCATCTGAAGGAAACACAGCGTCGCTTCTTCGCGACGATGCTGCGAGGAGTCAGTGGAGAGATCGAGTTCCGGTTTGATGTGGAGCCCGATCTGAACACCGAGCAGGATCCAGATCTCGGTCCGCGGCTCGGGGCAGTGATCAGGGGCAGACGGATTCGTGAGTGGATCGAACTATACCTGCATGGACGTTCCTTCGCTCTGGCTTTGGGTGCTGAAACCGTTAATCGCTTCGTCTTCATCGAAGAGCTGTTTGGTGCTCCGGTGTGGTATCACCGTGCACGGGCTTCCATGACGACTACGCTTGAAAACGTGCCGCTCGTTATTTCTGGGGTGCCGCGCGCCGGCAAGACTTACTCGGCACTCCGCCTCCTCTACGACGTTCATTCGCGTTGCCTCGGCTCTGTATGCTTCTTTGACAACCCAGGGGCTTTCCAGACATTTGTGGAGCGTCTTCAAGGTCAGAGTGAGCCTGCTGGCCGAAAGATATTCTGCGTCCTCGACGATCCATTTGGTGGGGAGGAATGTGATGAACTTCTAGCCCTCACCGTCAAGCAAGCAATCGAACGATTACAGGACAGGCCGCTTCCGCTTCAGCTTGTAATCACTTCAAGACGCGAGGTGCTTGAGGAGGCGCGCCGAATCGGTGGCCAGGTTCTGTGTGAGCCCAATGTCGTCGAATTCACATTCGACGCGGGAGAGGCGATCACCAAGCATGGTATCTATCCCTCCGACCAGCTCGAAAATATTCTGGAAAAGGCCGCTTGGCTTCTCGGTGCCAACTGGCTTGCTCGATACGAACTATACAGGAAGATGAAATCGTCAGCGGTCGCCCCGCTTCGAGCCGAACACGACGCATGGCAGAGAGTTTTGGAAGCGGACTCAGTGCCAGGAGTTATCTGGTCGGCGCTCTTGATGAACCCCGAGATAGCTTCTTATCAGGGAGACGACATAACCGAAATCAGGCGGATCGGTGAACGCGTGGCAAGCGCGAAGGACCTCCGCCTAGCTTTTGACTCAGGACTTCTCACTTGGCTATCAGCGCCGGAAAATGAAGCCAATGCTGCCAAGGTATTGTATCTACTGTTACCGTCCATCACCGTCGTGTACCCCGATCTAGTTCCGCTGATATTCGACGCCCATGAGCAGGAATCAATTCGCAGCGTTGAGAGGAGTTTTGTTCGTCTTCGGGAGTCAATCGGGGCGTACTCGATTGTCTCGATTCAATATTTTCATCCAACACTCGCGCACGCTGTGCAGGATCTTGTAAAGGAGAGAGGACGGGCGCTCTATGAAGCCCTTTTGCTGCCCTACATGGTTGGCAAGGCGAATTTGCCGCCAGCCATCGTGGCCGACTTTCTTTGCAGCTACTTCTCTCTAGGCTGTCCGGCGAACGCCTTGACCGGTGAACTGTTTGATCGACTGTTTCGTGGCCAATCGCCTCTCGAGAAACAGTGGGTGTCGGTCGTAGCAGCATTTTTCGTCGAGTCGTCAGGACCTGCAGAAGAGTTGAGTGACGCTCTGCGGACCGCAGACCCTGAGGTGCTTTCGCGTTTTTCCGTCCTTCTCGATGAACTGCTGTCTGCCGACGTGGACACAGGCTTTAACGAAGAAAAAGTTCGCCTTTTGCTTAGGACCTTCTTCAAGCGCATTTTCACAAACGACCTCGGTACTCGCCCAGTTGAATTTACGTTGCGGGGCTCGTTAATCCTACACGGGGTGCTCGGCCACCTTGAAGACTACCTCTCAGGATCATTGATGCAAGGGAAGGAGGCCAATCTTGACGAGGCGGTAGATGTTGTACGTGAGATGTCTGGCTCTGATGAGCTGATGAACCTCATTAGTTCGGAGGAGGATCCCCAAGTCCTCATTCAGGCAGCGACAGTTTGGATCGATGCCCTATTGATGAAAATTGGAGAATTACAGTACTACTTGACCATCCAAGTAGATATGGAACCGGAAGGTAACGCCGATGATGACAATGAGGGCCGAAAACGAGCCTTGCTGCAGGCGCTTGTTCTTCGGATGACAAGTGTGGTCGAGGAGTTGTGGGAATTAACCCTAACGAAGTCCGAAGATGCTCCTTGGCATGATTATCTGGCAGGAGCGATGGCTTTTTCAGTAGCTTGGCACAATCGTTGGGGGGTCTCCGGTGCCACAGATGATCCGATAACTGACTGGGTCGGCGCGGGTGGTTTCCTGACCGGAGATGCCCAAGGGGACTCTTTCTGGGAAGGCGTAAAGTTCAATCTTCTGTACCATTCGAGATATTTCCAAGTGAGGGCTTCGGCTTGGCATCGTGAAACCGCTCTGCGCTTGTGGCGTCGCGGGAGGCCGAGGTTGGGCGCAGACTCGTCGCATGAAGCTGGATTGGACTCGTCTGAGCAGGATGCGGCATGGGGGCGGAGATTTTCCGGCTTCTATCGAGCCTGCATCACCCGACTCTTGCCCCTTGAATTGAACTCGACTCCTCTTACGTCTAGCGAGGTTGCCGGCATCACTTTCGTGCTCGGGCTACGAGCCCCAAGGGAGGATGAATTGGCAGAGGAGTTCGAGAGCCGCATCGAGGCGATGGCCGGGACTCGTTCTTGGACGATTAGAGAGGGATTTTGGGACGGTGTCTTGCGATTGTACGTGCAAAACATCCGCGATTCCATTGACTTCACCCAACCCTTCCTTCTGGAGGCGTTTACGAAGGCTCGCCGAGGTCAGCCGGAAAGCCTCACGCGTCTCGCCGAGATGGCGAGCGTTACGACCCAGCGACTGCTGTCGACTTCGGGCGAACCGTGGGTGGCACAAAGTCTCGATCGTATCAGGCCACTGATTCAGGCCCTGACCGAACTGTAGCGCTGACGAACATGTGCTAACGACGATGCCGACATTCCTTGAGGTGAGAGAAATCGAGAAGCGGTACGGTTCGTCAACGGCTCTAGATAGCGTGTCTTTCGAAGTTGAGGAAGGCGATCTGAACGTGATCTTAGGTCCAAGTGGCTCGGGCAAGAGTACTCTTCTCAAGGTCATTGCCGGGCTTGTCGTGCCCACCTCTGGGAGAGTATTCATCAAAGGCATTGACATCACCGATGTGCCGATCGAACAGCGCAACATCGGCCTAGTGATGCAGGGTTACGCCTTGTTTCCGCACCTGACCGCCTACCAAAACGTGGCCTTTCCTCTGCGGACATCAGCGCACCGTTGCGACCAGAGGGAAGTACGCGAGCGAGTACAGAGGATGTTCGCGCTAACCGGCTTGGAGGGTCTTGAGGAGAGGAGGCCGAGCGAGCTCAGCGGAGGCCAGCAGCAACGGGTCGCACTCGCGCGAGCACTTGTCTTCGATCCTGACATTCTGCTCCTAGACGAGCCGCTTGCAGCGCTCGATCGGGAACTTCGCGAGCGGATGCAGGAGGAGATCCGCAAAATCCATCGAACCTTAGGCACTACTGTGGTCTTCGTGACGCACGATCAGACCGAAGCAATGAAGGTCGCTGATCTTATCACCATCCTCAACCGAGGCCGAGTCGTTCAAACGGGTTCGGCGCGTGAGTTGTACGAATCGCCGAGTGACGAGTTCGTTGCGCGTTTTCTCGGCGGCACGAATCTCGTGACCGGAATGGTTACGTCGATCTGCAACGGTGTTCTCAATGTGCAAGTGGGCGGTTTCAAGTTGCGCGTGCCGTCAATCGCCGGGCTCTGCGTGGAAACGCAAGTCACACTGATGGTTCGTCCAGAAAAAGTTCGGGTTGGAGTTCCCGACTCCGGCGCCAACAGTCTTCCGGGGACCATTGTTGACTCAACGTATTTAGGAAGTGCAATCCAGACGGACGTCTCGTTGAGCGACGGTACGGTTTGGCGGTCAAACATGACTCCTGCCAGCTCCCACTTCCAGACAGGTTCGCCAACCCACCTTCACTGGCGGATCGAAGACACGCGCGTGCTGGCGGCTTTACAGCCGCCTTCTATTTCTCCCTTGGAGGCCTCAATATGAACTGCAAATTCAACCCTCAGCTAGCGATTGCACGGTTTCTATTCACCGCATTGTTAGCATGTACGGCCGCATGCAATCACCCGCAAAACCAGAACGTTGGGGCGCGGGAACTCACCGTTTGCTCGTACGGCGGTTCCTTCCAGGAGGCACAGCGGAAAGCCTTCTATGAACCATTTGAGAAAGAGACCAGAATCAAAGTCCACGAAGCGCAATGGTCGGGTGAATACGCAAAGCTCAGAGCGATGGTTGAGGCGGGATCGCCCGCCTGGGACCTCGTAAACGGAGCGGAGTCATCAACCATTATTCGCGGAGCCCGAGAGGGTATCTTGGCACCAATCGACTACAGGGGAATCGACAGAACTAAGTTCTATCGGGGTGCTTTGACGGACTACTCCGTAGCCTTCGACTTCTACTCGACCGTTCTGGCCTATAGCACTCGGACCTACCCTGCCGGGAAGGCTCACCCCATGACCTGGGCGGATTTCTGGAATACGAAGCGGTTCCCTGGAGGGCGTTCCTTGAGGAAGGACCCACGTACCACGCTTGAGTTTGCCCTCCTGGCTGACGGTGTGCCTATCGACAAGCTCTATCCCTTGGATGTCGACCGAGCCTTCCGGAGCCTCGACAAAATCGCTCCCTCAGTCACGGTGTGGTGGTCATCGGGCCACCAACCGGCGCAGCTGCTGGCGGACAAGGAAGTAGCCTTTGCCTCTGCATTCAATGGCCGGATCTGGACGGCTGCAACGCAAGACAAGATGCCTCTAGAGGTCGAATGGAATCAAGGAGCCCTCGATACCGATTCATGGGTCATTCCTAAAGGCGCGAGACACTACAATGAGGCGATGGAATTTGTCAGGTATACTTGCAGGCCGGATGTTCAACTCCGACTAACGAAATACATCAACTACGGCCCAACAATGCCCGAAGCTTATGCCAGCCTCGAAGCGGCTACCCGAGCCATTCTCCCGACTTCTCCAGAAAACCGCCCCAAGCAGTTTGTTTTTGATGCACAGTGGTGGGCAGATAATGAGGCGGTAGTGGTAGAACGCTGGAATAAGTGGCTCGTCGAACGCTGATGCAGAGCCAACATCGCTTTCGATCGACTGATTCTTTGGAGGATCCAATTGCCATCACTGGAAGCTGAACCCGAAGTGTCGGAGCGGTCAACCGTGGCTCATGCATCGGCTTACGGCTCGCGTGGTGGTTCCCTGTTACTTCTGCCTGCGATCGGATACCTCTGCCTTTTCTTTTTCCTTCCCATTGCTTTCCTACTCCTCCAAAGTGCGCTCGTACCACAAAACTACCTCCGAATCTTTCGCGAAGACGTCTATCTCGATGTGATGTACCGGACGGCGAAAATGTCATTGGCCGTCACGGGCGTCTGCTTGGTTCTTGGGTATCCATTTGCGTACTTCATGTTAACCGCGCCTCAACGCGTCATCAATGTGGTGGTAGGTGTCGTCACCTTGCCTTTTTGGACCAGCATTCTCGTGCGCAGCTACGCCTGGCTCGTGCTCCTTCAAAGAGAAGGGGTAGTGAACAGAGCGCTCTTAAGCCTGGGAATCATACACCATCCTCTCAAACTCGTGTACAACATCGTTGGTGTGATATGCGGTATCAGTTACATCATGCTTCCGTATATGATTCTGGTTTTATACGCGAGCATGCGGAACATCGACTTTCAGTTGATTGTCGTGGCCCGCAGTCTAGGAGCCACTCGCCTGAGAGCGTTCTATAAGATCTTCGTTCCACTAACCGCCGCCGGTGTAATGGGCGCATGCTCCTTGGTATTCATTCTTTCGTTTGGTTACTTCATAACGCCGGCTTTGCTCGGCGGGCGTGAGCAAACGACCTTTTCGATGCTCATTGATATCCAGATGAACCAATTGCTCGACTGGAAATTCGGAGCGACCCTTTCCGTCGTGCTCTTGTTGGTCATTGTTTTCTTGGTACTCGTCGTGCGCCGCATCGTCAGAGTGGAGAGGTCCGTCCAGTGGATACAGTAGCCACAGATGAGAGAGCAACTCTCAGCTTGTTCACAAAGATAGCTGTGGCTGCGGTCACGGTCTTTCTCGTCGCGCCGATTCTTGTCATTGTTGTGCTTTCGTTTAGTGCCAGTCGATATCTCGAATTCCCGCCGCCCGGCTATTCGCTAAGGTGGTATCAAAACTTGTTTGCAGATCCGAGTTGGCGGGAGACTCTTTTAACGAGCTTAGAGGTTGCCATACCGGCCATGCTGCTGGCTACATCGCTCGGCACTGCTGCGGCGATTGGGCTCGTCCGATCCCGGAGTCAGGCAAGGGACCTGCTGCTTTCGTTGACACTGACTCCAATGATCGTTCCATCGATCGTAACGGCAGTGGCTGCCTTCCTCTGGTTTGCTCCGATGCATTTGATTGAAACGCGAACCGCCCTCGTTCTTTCACATACAGCGATTGCGATTCCGCTAGTCGTGCTGAGTGTATCGGCAAGCCTTCAGGGCGTCGATCACTCGCTGGAACTATGCGCTAGATCTTTGGGGGCCACTCCGTTCATGGCTTTTCGACGGGTCACCCTCCCCCAAATACGCTCAGGCATACTCGCAGGCAGTCTCTTTGCGTTTATTACGTCGTTTGATGAACCCGTGATATCACTTTTTGTCGCTGGCACGCGAACGGTAACGCTACCGAAGAGGATGTGGGACGGCATTCGTTATGAGATTGACCCAACGGTTTCCGCTGTATCGACTGTCATCATTGTGTTTACATTCGCGCTCGTCCTTGTCGCCGGCCGCCTTTTGCTGAAGTCTCGGGCTCGACTCCAGCCGATCACCACGAATCCGTCTTCCGGCTCAGTAAGCGGAATCGGCGTCGTGGATGTACAGGCGACTTCTCAGGATAAAAGGAGATAATGGCTTTAGTCATGCCGGAAATCGACTGCACAACGTTCTTTGATGCTTTGAATCCGCGTGTCAGGACGCGGGATAAGGTCTCTATTGAGATTGATGATCACACATATCTTCCAGAGGGGGAGCTGCTGGATGGGTGGCTGCCAAGAACCCGAGAGGCATTTCGCCTGCTGGCCCGCTCGGCGGGAGAGCCAGCGAGGACCTATCAGAGCATGGGTATCGTCGGCTGCGGGCCGGGGGTTGATGCGGCTTTGGCAGTGGAATTACTAGATCCTACGCTGCTTGTTCTCATGGATCTTCGTCAAGATATTGTAAACATAGCAGTAGAGAACGTCCGCCGCAATTGTATTATCCGTCCCGGCAACGAAGTCACTGGCTATGAAAGTGACCTATGCGGAGCATTACGCCGGATGGGCAAGAGGGTGGATTTGATTTATGAAAATCTTCCGAATCTGCCGGCTCTGAAGGGGCTGACTCTCGACCATAGTGCTCTTACTGCAAGTTTTTATGACGATTCCACGTATGCTCCGATTCCAAAGGAATATGATCGCCTCATGCTTGGTTTGCACTATCGCTTCTTAGTTGAAGCCAGAGAATGCTTGGAGCCTGGCGGACAAGTGATAAGTTGCGTTGGAGGACGGGTTCCCTTCGGTGCGATCGAGTCAATGTTCTTGAAGCTGGGTTATCGCCCTAGTCTGTTGGTAACGGACATCGTTCGGCAGTTTGAAGCTGAACGGCTTTTGCCACAATACAGTTACCTCGAGCAGCAGACTGGGATGAAGTTCAGATTCCTTCCGTTGGAGGCTGGCAAGGCAACATTTGCTCAGTTGCGAGATGCCGGAGTTGCCAGCGGGAGCATCGCAGAAGAGCTTCACCGGAGGGGAGCCTTTATCGACGCTCATGATGCGAACGTGCGGCAGATGCTCGGGAAGCATATCGGCGTTGTTGGGTTCGTGATCCAGGCGTCTTTGACATAGGGTGCCGATCTGGTTTGGAGAGCAGGATGCGGCGTCGCTCGCTGCCGATTCAGGAAGGCCGAGAGTCGCGAGGCCGAGATGGGGCGAGGTGCCCAGTCATCGCGGACACTTGGCCTGCGAAGTCCGCGAGAGCCTCAGAGAGTTCCATAATAGCGCGTAGCGGGGTATTGGCGCTATCGCCAACCGAACGCTTGGTGGCGAGCCGTTGTTCATCCATTGTGCGCATGGAGTCCAGCAATTTGGCCAGCGTACGATCGATCCTGAAGACCATGTACAGTAGGGAGTGGGCGTCGGCTTTACAGTCCGTCGGAGGGGGGACCGTTTCATCCGAGCAGACCGCTAGAGTTTCAGAGACTTGGCGTTCAATGTCGTGCAAAGTGCTTTCAAGAATTTCAGTCGTTGCAGTGCTGACCCGTTGTTCAGGTGTTCCGAATCCGAGGCCTTCAAGGGATTCCTTGATTGCTGGCCAGTGCTTAGTCGCTATAGCGTCGTGTGATACTCTAATGAACTCTAACGCGAAGTCTGTAGCCATAGTTGGACCCTGAATGTAGCACACTCAACAAGCAAGAAGGCGGGCGGCGTTTTCAAGCTTTTCGAGTACGAGATGGAGTTGTGGCAACCAGATCGCTGGCCTCGCAGCGCGACAATCGCATATGCAGAACGCAACAGTCCGACCACTCCAGCCAGCGGTCGGCCAGAGGACCGCGCCCGTGAATGTCGGCAGGGCCACCTCGCGAGCCGTAGCTGTGGTGTACAGTGAGGGTGGATGCCCCCGAAACGCAACTTGGCCCCGCGTCGCCGCAGCAGTACTGCGGAGTTGTACCCTCTCTCTTCATGGCGCGACACGATGACTGGCCGGGAGTTTCTGACCATCACCGTTCGCCAGGACAACGGCAGTTTTCTTTCCTTAATCGCCGAAGATCCAGGCATCAGAGCCACGGCGAACACGCCGGCTCAGGCGCGGCGTGAACTTTTGAAGCAAATCAAGAGCCAGCGGAATCAAGTGGAATCGCGTGAAGACACCCATGCAGAAGACGCGGAGGACATTCGCGTATTGCGCCGGCGCAGGAATGAATCCGCCTTGACGAGAGAACAGTTTCTGCGTAGGCATGGCTGGCTCTGAGTGGACCTACTCAATCGGCAAAAGCGCCACCGCGAAATTAAGCCAGGGACACGATTGAATCTCTGATTGATGACCGGATTCCTCCCGGAAGCGTCAAACTGCGAGGGACGCAAACGCCTACCGAGTCCGTTTTTGGCTATGAACGCTATCGCATCCTGTACACTGTGAATCAACACCGCCGCCTGTACACAGGAGCATTCATCCATGGAGCCAATCACGGTCGGTATTCGGGAATTTCGAGAAAACCTCGCTTCGTACTTGCTGGAAAGCGATACCCCGGTCGCCATCACCCGGCATGGAGATACCATCGGATACTTCATACCTGCTCGGCACAAGCGTTCCGAAGCGGAACGGACCGCGCTCAAGGAGGCCGCCGCACAGCTTGACGCGGTGCTCGCGGCGAAAGGCGTGACTGAAGACGAACTCGTTGCGGATTTCAAGCGTTGGCGCGCGGCCAAGCGCCGATGATCGCGGGGCAGCGGAGGTGCACTCTGTCGCGCGCTCGTGCGATACCCTAGAAACAGGAGCACAACCCAATGCGTCTCGATATCTCTTCGAAAACCGAAGCTCGCCTGGCTGCGAAAGCCCAGGAGCAGGGTCTCTCGGTTGACGCTTTTCTGGAGCGGCTCCTGAACGATGCGGGCGAACTGACGGCAGCCGCAGCCAACGGCGATGCTCCACAACTCCCCGTCTGGCATTTCGGAGTGCGCGGCAGCTTGCACCGTCGGGACATCTACGACGATGTCGGTTGAGCCGGGAGTGCTCGATGCCAATGTTTTGGTATACGCCGTGGAAGCCGGCGCTCCGCAACACGCCATTTCGCGCGCGTTGATCGAAGCCGCCCGCGACCCAGCCACTGCCCTGTATCTCACGTCCCAGGTGCTCTGCGAGTTTTATTCCATCGTTACAAATCCCCGCCGGGTTGCTGTCCCGCGTTCCCCTACCGAGGCTCTTGCGGCGATTTCGGCTCTGCTCGCGCTGCCTGGCATACGCTTGCTGCCCACACCTGCGCGAGCTGTGGAAGGCTGGATGGCTTTGTTGCAGCGCCATCCCCGTGACTGGCGGCGATGTGTGCGATTTTTCAGCTTGTAGCAACTATGCTGGCCAATAACGTTCGGCGAGTCTATACCTTCAATAGAGGGGATTTTGAAGTGTTCCCCGAACTGACGGTCATTGCCCCGCCGCAGGGTGCCTGATGTCTTCCGCCGCTTCCAGTCTCGTCAACAAAGTCTGGAACTACTGCAACCTGCGCCGCGACGATGGTGTGTCCTAAGCGCGACAAGGCGACCTCGACATCTTCCGGCTGAGAGATGAAAGCCTTGGCGATTCATCGGATCTCCCCGACCCAGCGGTCATGGCCGCCGAGATCGTCGAGGATCTGCAAGCCGCCCTCGATCAATTCGCCCAGATCGCGTCCGATCTCGCAGGCGGTGAGCGCAACGGACCCGCAATTGAACCAAACAATGCGGATTCATGAATTGGTGAAAGGTAAAACAGGTAACTGTAACTGTCCCTCATTCAGGCACCGGGGCAGTTGATCCCAAGTGTTGCGCGCAGGATTCGTTACACTCGACAAATGCTCCTGTGCCCGGTCCGTGGCTGCCACATGGCATTGGTGCGCGAGGAGCGGCGACTGCTTTGCCCGCGCGGGCACGCGTTCGACGTCGCGCGTAGCGGATACATAAACCTGCTGCAGCCGCAAGAGCGGCGATCGAAGCGGCCGGGCGACACTGCGGCTGCCGTCTCGGCGCGGCGGCGATTGCACGATCGCGGCGTCACCGAGCCGCTGCTCGAAGCGATCGCAGAGGTCGCGAACGCATCCGCGCGCGACATCGTTCTGGACGCCGGGTGCGGTGACGGGTTCTACCTCGGAAGCTTGGCTCAGCGGACCGGTTGCGATGCGCATGGCGTGGATATCTCGATTGGGGCAGTTAACGCGGCGGCGCGGCGGTATCCGGGATGCGAGTGGATCGTAGCCAATGCCGATCGGTTCGTGCCGTACGCCGACGGCTCTTTCTCGCTGGTTCTATCGATCACGGCGCGGATGAACGCGCGAGAATTCCGGCGTGTTCTGCGCGACGATGGAAGGCTCCTGGTTGCGATTCCTGGGCCCGAGGACCTGGTGGAACTGCGCGGCGCCGGACGCGATCGCGTGGCCCAAACCGTTGAGATATTCGCGAACGGCTTCAGGCTCGTCGATCGGCGACGGGTCGCCGCAGCGGCCGATCTCGACGCCGGCGCTGTTCACGACGTTCTGCTTTCGATATACCGGCCGATGCGAGCGCGGCCAGCCGAGGCGATGCGAGTGACGTTCAGTCTTGATCTGCTGCTGTTTCGAGCCGTGTAGAAAGGTCGCCGTCCCTCATTCGTACCGCAGGGCAATTAACGGATCGATTCTGGTGGCGCGGCGGGCGGGAATGTAGGTGGCGAAGAGAGCCACTGCCAACAAGACGACGCCTACGGAGGCGTACGTAATCGGGTCGGTTGTTTTCACTCCGAACAGGAGGCTGGCGAGCAGGCGGGTGAGGCCGTATGCCGCGCCCAAGCCGATCACCAGTCCGATCCCGGCCAGAAGCATTCCCTGGCGGACGATCATGGCCAGCATATCGCGCGTGCCGGCGCCGAGCGCCAGGCGAATGTCGATCTCCTGCATGCGCTGCTCTACCGTGTACGACATCAGCCCGTAAATGCCGATCGCGGCCAGCACCAGCGCCAGTCCGGCGAAGATGGTGAGCAGAAGCATGTTGAAATTCTGGCGGGCGGTGGATTCGGAGATCACCTGCTCCATGCTGCGAATTTTCGAAACGGGCAATTGGCCATCCACGGCCAGAAACTCGCGCTGGATGGCGGGAACGAGAGCGGAGGGGTCGTTGGTAGCGCGAATCGCCCAGTTCAACGGGATGACACTGTTCGCCAGCTTGGTCAATGCATCGATGACTTGAGGCTGGGGAACGTACATCACGGGCTGATCGGAATCGCTCAGGCCAGTCTCGCGGACGTTGCCGACAATGCCGACGATCTGGCGGATAGGCTCGTCAAAATCAGGGCCGAGCCCTTTTCCTATGGTCACGCGGCTGCCGATGGGGTCGCCCTTCGGCCAATACTTCTTGGCCATGGCCTGATTGACGATCAGAACGCGTTCAGATTTTCCGTTGTCACCGTGGTCGAAGAGCCGGCCACGCAGAAGCGGAATCCGGAACGTCCTGAAGTAGTCCGCAGTCACGAAGCGCCATTGTTCGTCGCCGTTGTACATTCCACCCCTGGTTGGCGGCTGGCCCTCGATCAAGAAAGGCAAATCGATCCCGCCGCCTTCCAGAGGGAGCATGATGGTGGCGGCTGCGGCTTCGACGCCCGGCAAGGCGGTCACGCGTTGCACCACCTGGGCGATCATGTTCGCGGCTTTCGCGGTGGTCTCGTACTTGCCTCCAGTGAGCGACGTTTGCATGGTGATGACGTTGTGCGTATCGACGCCGGGCTCGACGCGTCGCAAGCCAACGAAGGTGCGGATCATGAGCGTCGCCCCGGCGAGCAGAATCACGGCCAGAGCCATTTCCATGATCACCAGCAGGCTGCGCGTGCGATTGTGGCGCTTTCCGGTGCCGGAGCGTCCGCTGGTTTCCTTCAGCGCGGAGTTGACGTCCATCCGCGAGACGTGCAGGGCGGGAAACAGGCCGAACACAATACCGGTCAGCAGCGTGACCGCCAGAGTAAAGAAAAGTACATGCCAATCCAGAGCCGAAACGAGCGCTGCGGCGTGCTCGTGGTCGCTGATGCGCGGCAGGTTCCCGGGGCTCAAGGCAAGCAGCGCGCGCACGCCCCAGGCGCCCAGGATCAAGCCGAATAAGCCGCTCAAGCCGGCCAGCAGAACGCTCTCTGTCAGAAGTTGACGAACCAGCCGTCCACGGCTGGCGCCGACCGCGGTGCGAATCGCAATCTCCTTCTGGCGGCCGGCGGCGCGGGCAAGCAGCAGATTGGCCACGTTGGCGCAGGCGATCAGCAGCACGAAACTGACAGCGCCCGTTAGCACCAGCAGCGCCAGCCGGACATCGCCCACCACGGCATCCCGCAGCGGCACGACGGTGACGCTCTCGTTCTTGTCCATCCATCGGGGATTCGCGCGGCGGAATTGCTCACCGGCCATTTGCATGTTCGCTTTGGCGGCCTGAATGGTGACTCCAGGCTTTAGCCGGCCAGCGGCCAGCAAATAGTGGCCCTGGTTGATGCTGTTCGGATCCGGCTGGAGTGGAATAAAGACGTCGGCGGGAGGGTCGGAGTGAAAGGTGTCGGGCAGTATGCCTACTACTGTGTACGGATCGCCGCCGAGGATGAGCTGCCTACCGACGATCGCGGGATCGCGGCCGAGATGTTGGGTCCAGAGATCGTGGCTGACTATGGCGGCTTTCGCGCCGCCGGGGGCGTCTTCTTCGGCAAGGAATGTCCGGCCGTAGGCGGGCCGCACGCCGAAGACGCGGAAGTAATCGGCCGAAACATGAATGCCCTTTACCTGTTCGGAATGCTCGGCGGCGCCCAGGTTCAGGCCGGGGCCGGAGAAATCGTAGGCCGCCATGCCGTCGAAGACCTGGTTGCTTTTCTTCCAGGCGATGAACTTGGGAATGGAAACTGAGTTGCCTACGTCACCGGACTTGTAGCTGCGCTGGATGCGCATGATCCGGTCCGGCTCGGGGTAAGGAAGCGGCTGGAGCAACACCGCGTTGACGACGGAAAAGATTGCAGTATTAGCGCCGATGCCCAGAGCCAAGGCGGCGATGGCGATGCCGGTAAATCCCGGGCTCTTCAGTAACAGACGGACGGAGTGACGCAGATCCGATGCAAGGCTACTCATACCATGCAGTACGAGTAGCTATGCCGGAAGTTCGAGCTTTCCCGTCCAAGAAGCTAGCTTTGTGAAGAAGCCGCTGTGAGGACAGAGCCGATCTGGCTGAAGATCGTGCTGATGCTGGTCGCGACGCCTGGCATAATCGCGCCTGCGGCCACTGCCACAAAACCGGCCATCAGGGCATATTCAATCAGATCCTGCCCATGCTCTTCGCGCCAAAAACTCGCGATCTGCTTCAGTCTAAGAACCGTATTCATCCTTCCCTCCTTGGAAATACTGACGGGCTCCCGAGGGTTGTCCAAATAGCCTTGGGCAGTCTCGAAGAGCTTACCCTGAGCATCGGCATCTCTGAGCCTTTTCTTTAGTCTTTATTTTGAATGAGTTAACGGAAACGAACAATACCGCCGATAGAGTAGGTGGGCTAAGCCAGAGTCCCTAATGATGAAATCGCGCGTACCACAAAGCATCTGGCCGGTATCGGTATTTGGCCTGGGTTTTATGTTGCTGGTCATCGGCTTATCCGGTGTAGCCAGCATTGAAGAGACGCAGCGCATCCACGAACAGATCTTATCGGTTGAAGACAACTATCGCCACATTGAGACGCTGGTAGAAGGCGTCCGCGCGGACACGTCGCGAGTGGCCGTTCTTCGCCAGGACCGGTTGCTGGATCCCAACGGGTCCGGCACGGATTACTCGGGCCAGCTTGCCAAGGTCCGTGCCAATGCGGAAGCCGACTTCAGCCAGTTGCGCGCATTACGCCTGCAACAGGAGAACCGAGCGCCGGAGCGGCTGGAGAGCGCAGTCCGGATTTATCTGGACGGCGTGGCCGCGGAATTCCGCGAAACCCCGGTCAGGGGAGACAAGCTCGGATCCATTAACGACCGGTTTCGGTCGCAGAGCAGGAAGGTGTTCGCCGTGACCGAAGAACTGACGCGAATGAACGAGGAGACCTTCGAATCGCGGCGGCAAGCTTTGAACCACTCGGTGGAGAGCTTGCAAAATGACATCTGGGAAACGATACTGACGGCGCTGATTCTGGGAACCGTGATTGCCGGCGCGAGTATCTTCCGGATCTCGGGCCTGGAAAAGGAATCTGCCCGGCAGCAGCAAGCCACGCGGCAAGCTGAAACAAGCTTGCGTCACCTTTCCCAACAACTGGTTTCCTCGCAGGAGCAGGAGCGCAAGGCGTTGTCGCGCGAACTGCACGACGAAATCGGACAATTGCTGACGGCGTTGCGCATGGAGCTTGGGCACCTGGAGCGTGCTCGGGGTACGGGCGCAGATTTCACGTCCCATCTCGAACAGGCAAAGAAGCTGGCCGAGAGCACGCTGCGAAGCACGCGCGACATCGCAATGGGACTGCGCCCGGCGATGCTCGATGTCCTGGGTTTGGGGCCGGCTCTGGAGTGGCAGACGCGCGAATTTTCCCGGCGCTACAACACGCCCATCCAGCTTGAGGTCGACGGCGATCTCAAGGACCTGTCCGACCGGCATCGGACGTACCTGTATCGAATCGTGCAAGAAGGCCTTACCAACTGCGCCCGGCACGCTCAGGCGAAAAGCATTCGAGTGCGTCTGGAGGATGGAGAGGGCCGGCTTGCCGTCACGGTAGAGGACGATGGCGTTGGCTTCGACCAGCACGGCTCGGTTGTCTCGGGCCTCGGCTTGCTCGGCATGGCGGAGCGCGTGCGCGAACTGTGTGGAAGCATGGCCATCGATTCGGAACCGGGCAAAGGCACGCGCATTTCCGTGATTCTGCCGCTCGCTCGCGACACGAATACGGGCGAGATCACCGGGAGAGAGCCCGCGGACTGAGATAAGAATACAAGGAACATAGAAGACCAGGAAAACTCGGGAGCCGATTCACCCAGACCCCTCGTATTCTGTCTTCCTTGTATTCTGAACTGTACCTGCTACTGGATGATGCGCTTCCGGACCGCGTAGAGTACGATGTCGGCCGTGCTGTGGAGATTGAGCTTCCCCATCAGCCGGCTGCGATGCGTTTCCACGGTGTACAGACTCACGCTCAAGAGACTGGCGGCTTCCTTGTTGGACTTGCCTTCGGCCAGCAATTGCAGCACTTCCTTCTCACGGTCCGTCAGCAGGTCGTAGGAATCTTCCAGCCCCTCGTTCTGCATCTGCCGCATGTAGTCTTCGAGCAGCGTCTGCGTGATGGTGGGACTGAAGAAAAGCTTTTTGCCGGCAACGGCGCGAACTGCCTGGAGCAAATCGGCCTCGGCGCAGTCCTTCAACAGGTAGCCATGTGCGCCAGCGGCCAAGGCGCGCACCAGAAACGTTTCGTCGCAATGCATGCTCAGCATGATGACGCCGACGTTGGGATCGCGCTTGACGATTTGCGATGCGGCATCGATGCCGTTGAGTTGCGGCATAGTGATGTCCATAACGACCACATCGGGCGTGAGCTCTTCGGTGAGACGGACGGCCTCGCGGCCATCGGATGCCTCACCGATCACCTCTATCCCGGGATCTGTCTCCAGCAGCAGCCGCAGGCCTTTCCGGACCACGCCGTGATCGTCGGCGACAAGGACTCTGGTGACGGGCAACGCGCTAGTCATAGTCATCAATTCCTATCGGCAGGCGGCGTAGTTCTCTGCATAGGGGGTGGCAGCGGGTCAGCGTCGCGCGCGGTAAGCGTTTGTTTTCTGTACCTTAGACGGTGGTTGGAAGATTGTTTGCGACGCCTGTTGCCAAGTCGGGCGCAGTCTGGTATTCTGGGCGAGGTCGCCTTTTTACGGTTAGCGGACTTTTTTGGGTAGTCGGCGCTTGCCATCCAGCCCGGAGTTTGCTAGATTGAACGAAGGCGGAATTTTCTACGGCAGGCAGCAGGACTCAGTAAGCATCACTCCTGTCAGGTAGTTCTTTCAGTTCCCAAGAATTCTGGTGCGGGCGGCGAGACTGCAAAGTGGCCGCTTGCGCCAAAACGGCTTTCGAGGCCGGCAGCAGATCGGGTTTTCTTCGGATCGCCGGGTCGGCTGCGCAGATCTTTGACAATCTGGTTGGACGCAGAAGTAATGTTCGTCAGAACTTTGAGTCAAACCGGGGCGATGGTCTGGCTGCCTTTTAAAGGGCCAGGCCGATAGTCTCACAAGATCAAATGAGAGTTTGATCCCGGCTCAGAATCAACGCTGGCGGCGCGCTTAACACATGCAAGTCGCACGAGAAAGTGGAGCAATCCATGAGTACAGTGGCGTACGG
>WNFJ01195650.1_pt1 | contig 120006 bp, 106 predicted proteins | sample 5400461 | NCBI WGS metagenome assembly WNFJ01 (sample SAMN13153349, study PRJNA577476) | soil metagenome | isolation source: 115 cm saprolite on Douglas fir-dominated hillslope | place: USA:California | collected 2013-09-17
TGGGGAAGCGGAAACCGGGCGGCAGCACACCGGCGATCGGGCGCGGCCCGGGTGCACGAATCGTCTGGCCTAATACGCGCGGGTCGCCTCCAAAGTGGCTCTGCCAGAATGCATAACTGATCATCGCCGCCCCGCCCGATCCTCTCTTCATTTCTTCAGCGGTGAACGGACGCCCCACGATCGGCTCGACGCCGAAGACGCGGAAGAATTCGGGACTCACGGGAGTTCTGCGTGCGAACTCTGCAGCGCCGTTCGCTATCGTCGCCTCCTCGCGTGAGCTGTAGTAAGCCATCGCCTCGAAGGAGGAACTCTGGTCGTGCCAATCCTGGAAGTCTGGGATCGAAACTTGCTTTGAAAGCGCAGTGGGGGACTGGCCGGTACTCAAAAAATCCGAGAGGGTGACGATTCGATCCGGATCGCGAAACGAAAGCGGCTTCAGAAGCACGGTGTTCACGACACTGAAAACAGCGGTGTTGGCGCCGATGCCAAGCGCCATGATCAGAACGGCAAGCGTGGCAAAACCTGGACTCCGGCGCAGATTGCGGCCGGCGTACCGAAGATCCCGCAACAGGTCGTCAATGTAGTTCACGCGTCGCATATCGCGACACTCCTCTCTGAATTGGGTGATACCGCCAACGGTGCGAAGGGCGGCATACCGGGCTTCTTCGTTCGACAAACCTGCCGCCCGGTTCTCTGCGATCTGCTCTTCGATGTGAAACTGAAGTTCAGCGTCGAGCTCCCGATCCACGGAATTGCGCCGGAACAGCGTTCGGAGTCGCAAGCGCAACTTTTTCCAAAGGCGCATGTCAGGCTTCCCTCACTACCAAATTGATTGCCTTGGAGAGACGGTTCCAACTTGCCAGTTCCTCATCCAACTGATTGCGACCGGCGCGGGTAAGGGAATAGAATTTGGCTTGGCGGCCTGTTTCTGTTTCGGCCCATTGCGCCTTGATCCATCCCTGCTGCTCTAACCGGTGCAAGGCAGGATAGAGTGAGCCTTGCTGGATCTGAAGCGCTTCCCGGGAGACTTGCTGAATGCGTTTAGCGATCGCCCACCCGTGCTTCGGCTCGAGAGAGATAGTTTTGAGAATCAGCAAGTCCAGGGTGCCCTGAACGAGATCTGTCGGTTTGCTCATATGCCTAGGTTATCTACAACTCGCTACCATTGTAGACGAACAAGGCGTGAATTGGTTAGGAGACGGCCTACAGCCGTCGGCCTTACGCTCCGATGATTGTCCGCAGGAATTCTCGGTTGCTGTCCAAGAACTGAAGCTCGCACATGTGCTCTCGGCGGTGGCTCCTTTCATGCATAACCGAACCATCCGCCCGTTGGTCCAGGAAGGTAAACACTGCGGCGTCAGGAGCGATCTATGGAAGAACGGCCTTGTTCATCGGAATGCCACTGAAGGGTGGAGTTCTTCACGGACGGAACGCTCATGCCGTAAGGTTCGTATAATTGGTATATTTCCATGTCGCAACAAGAGGGCCATCACGCCACCGGCCCTGGATCGGAACGGTGAATCGCATTGATACGGATACCTCGACGCACCGTGTGTACCGCAGCGGTCCTTGGAGGATTGATGACCACCATCGCTCGAGCTCAGGCGACGAGAAGCTCTGGTGTATTCGTTTTCCCATCTGATACTGATATTCGCAGGATGCTCGCCGAACGGGTCGACACCCTTGCCGGCCAGGAAGATGGCGTGGGCATCATCGTCGGCTTGGTCGGACCGCAAGGCAGAAGGGTTATCTCATACGGTCATCTCAACCAGGCAGACCCGCGATCCTTGGATGGCAACACCTGTTTTGAGATTGGCTCTGTGACCAAAACTTTCACAGCGCTCTTGCTCGCTGACATGGTCCGAAAGGGCGAAGTCGCACTCGCAGACCCGGTCGCGAAATATCTGCCAGCCGACGTCAAGGTCCCGGGACGGAATGGCCGGTCGATCACGCTCCTGGATCTGGCGACTCATATTTCAGGCTTGCCCTTCATGCCAGATGAGCCGCCCGCTTCCAACGATTCAACCGCACCGAAAGAATCCGTAGCGCAGTTCTATCAATTCTTGGCCCGCTACCAGCTGCCGCGCGACAGCGGTGCCAAATGGGACTACTCAAACCTCGGATACTGGCTCTTGAGTCAGGCCCTCGCAACCCGGGCCGGAATGAATTACGAGAGCCTATTGCAGACGCGTGTCATTGCTCCGCTAAAGTTGACGAGCACCGCCATTACTCCATCGACGAATATGAAGGCGAACCTGGCAGTTGGGCACAATGCCGCTTTGCAGCCATCGCCGTCCTTCTCCACGATGCCGATCTATAAGGACATGTCAGCGGCTGGAGGCCTCGTTTCAACCGCCAATGACCTGTTGACGTTCCTCGCTGCGAACATAGGCTACGAGCGTTCGCCGTTGGCGCCGGCGATGGCGAACATGCTGAGCACGCGCCGACCGATGTCACAGCCCAGGGAAGCACAAGCACTGGGTTGGGTGGTGATCGGCGAGGGTGACGACCAGTTGATCGTCCACGATGGCGGCACGTGGGGATATGCCAGTTCCCTGGCTTGGGATCGAAAGAGGCGGGTCGGTGTTGTCGTGCTCTCGAACCAGGTGGCAAGCGTTGACGACATGGCGCGTCACCTCCTGCGTCCGAGCGTCCCGTTAGCGAGACCGCAAGCCACGAAGCACACTGAGATCACCGTTGATTCGGCGGTCCTTGACACTTACGCGGGTCGATACGAAGCGCGGGGGCAAGGGGTATTCATCATAGTCCGCGAGGTTGACTTCCTGACGATCCAACTGCCAGCCGACTGGGGGCTTCCGAAATTACGCCTCCGTCCGGAAGGCCTGCGGGATTTTTTCGCCTCGGAGCTTTCCCTTCGGGTCATAGTTCAGATCGACAGTGACAGACGCGTAAACGGACTGCTGGTCTACCCGCCGCGCGGACAACAACCGATACGCGCGGACAGAATGGCCTCCGATAGGTGAAATGAGATACCGCTCGACCCGATAGCTCCCGACTTGTCGCCCAGCGTAGATCGATCCTTGCTGACGGCGTAGTGTTTAGCGTTACCCCCTGTCGCGAATCTCCTTGTCGCCAGCAAACGCCCAGGAATTCCTCGTCTGGGATGCTCCGAGCGAGTGACGCGCGACTCGGAGAGAGGATTGCCCTGCCCGGAGTCGGCGATCGATAAGGACAGTCCCGAAACGGCGTCGGGGTAAGTTGACAAGCACTTGCCCGTATAGCGCCCAAACCGCCTGTGTAGTGCCTCGCCTGGGCATTCCCTCGTGGTCCGGGAGGTTGTAGGGGGCGAATAGACCCCATGATCGGGCGTACATCGGGCTTGGTGAATTGACGACCCACCACCATCGGATTGCACTTAACTGGCGCCAACGCGCAGTGAGGTCACAATTTGAGGGCTCACGCTCTGCTAAGATGAGGGGTGAACAGTTGAACTGTTGAACGCCCTTCATGGCTATCGTTACGGTCAAGAATAAATACCAAGTAGTCATTCCTCGGGCCATACGGGAGACGCTGGGCATCAGCCGCGGGGACCTGTTAGAGGCGAAGGTAGAGCGCGGCCGGATCACCTACACGCCAAAGATGGTCGTGGATCGAATTCCGAGGGGCAAGGCGGCGCGCGAACAGTTTTTCAAGCGGCTTCGCGAGGAAGCCCCCACTTGGCTGAAGGAGACCTGGAAGGCTTCCAAACGCCGTGGTACCGATAGACTCAGCATGGGAGAGATCAACTCCGAGACTACAGCCGTCCGTCAGCGGAGGGCCAAGAAGACTAGACAATTGGCCCGATGAGTCGAGTGGTGCTCGACACCAACGTTATTGTTTCAGCGCTGCTCGTGCCCGCAGGGACGCAAGCGTCCGTTTTGTTGCTCGCTTTTCGCGGCCAGATTGCTCTGTACGTCTCTGCACCAGTGCTCGATGAGTACGAAGAGGTTCTGCGGCGGCCACGCTTCAGGCTGGAACCGCGCGAGATTGAGGCAGCGCCGAGAGAGATCCGCAAGGTCGGGCAGGTTGTGGAGCCCAATGCCGTTAAGTTTTCCGGGCGCGTCTCAAGTCAAACATTTCACAGGGGTTATGTTTGTGACTGAAATATCACGGGCAGCGCAACAGTCCCCGGAGCGCCGAGATGAGTCTCGGCGCTGCAGACACGAGTGTCCGCGCCACACCCTCAGCCGACCAGAATCAATAACTTGTGCGAGTCTGCGAAAACTTAATGGCATTGGGTTGTTGAGCCGGCCCAGACGCTGTTCGTTTCTGCCCATGAATCGGATAATCGCTTTCTCGAATGTGCGGAGGCGGCTGAGGCGGATTACCTTGTGACTGGCAATACCCGGCACTTTCCGCAAACGTACAAGAAGACGCAGATTGTGACGGGACGCCGGTTTCTGGAGATCTTCGGTGAGTAAGGGGTGGAGTAAAGGGCTAGCAGGCTGCTGAAAAAGCCTCAGTGGTGCTTTAAGTCCACAGGCTGAAGCCCAATGCCGTTAAGTTTTCCGGGCGCGTCTCAAGTCAAACATTTCACAGCGGTTATGTTTGCGACTGAAAAATCACGGGTAGCAAAAATGCCCCCGGAGCGCCGAGATGAGTCTCGGCGCTGCAGACACGAGTGTCCGCGCCACACCCTCGGCCGACCAGAATCAAAAACTTGTGCGAGTCTGCGAAAACATAATGGCATTGGGCTGAAGCCTGTGCCACCAAGGGTATGGATGGTTTAATTGGCGGCGTCCGGCGCGCGATCAGCTATGTTCGGCCCTTCGGGTTTCAGAGTCTTTCAGGGCAGCAGTTCAAGCGCCCGTGCGAGCCGTGGACCAACTCGGATGGCTCCAAAATCGCGCCGATCCGTGGTGAGAACCCGATAGACGCGCCGGCGCTCCGCTACAGCCGCGACCGTCCCATCGACCAAGCCCAAAGCGAGGCCCTCGAACTTGGCATCCAGTTCCAAGGCCCTGGCGATATCCGTTGGAAGCGGCACCTCATATTCGTAGCGCGTCGCCGGATCGAAGACCTCAGCCACCAGTTTGCGCATGGCCTTGCGCTCATCTCGAAGGAAGTAGTCCACTTCCGCAAGAACGAGACCGGGAACGATAATGGCGGCCGCCGACGTGAGGATCTCTTCGTACTCAGGAAAGCTCGGCTGGCCGCTGGGCGTCCGGGCGAGCGCCCGAAGGAGTCCGCCGGTGTCGGCGACGATGGGCGGGATCAATTCTCGATGTCCCGAAAAAGCGCGGATTCATCGCCAAGCTTGCTGTTCGTGGACTCAAACAGCAGCGTGGACGGCGGCCGCCGCCTGGAGTAGTAGCGTGACGCGACCACACGCAGTCCCTTGCGGATCAAGTCGGACGCGGACAGCCCCTCTGCGCGTGCCCGCTTCAATGCGCGAACATCCTCTTCGTGGAGCCGCACGGTGGTCGAAACAAAACGTGCCATACACTCACCATACAGCAATGGATCGTTGGAGGCAATGCTCGCGGCATATGTTGACGTGCGCGTTGAGACGATGGCGCCCGAAAATGGCGTCTCTTCACCCTCCGGTACCCGGACGATCGACCAGTAGGGCATTGGCGGCAGCGATCCGAGGGTTTGCGGCCACTCTACAGACAGCCCGAGACGGCGGACCTCGACGGCCGGAGGACCGGAGATGATCGTCGACGCTTTACTTGATCCAATCCATAGGCTACGCTCTCATTTGCACGAGATACTGCGAAACTTGACGCCCGGCGCGCGAGTGCTCGATCTCGGCTCGCGCTCCGGCAGTTTCGACTCGGACTGCTGCCCCGCTTGTCTGATTGTCCGGCTGGATCGCGAGCCGCCGGAAAATCGTGGAGGCAGCGCCGTCCAGGCAGATGCAGCTCAGCTTCCTTTCGCCGGCCAGTCGTTCGATGCCGTGATCGCCAACCACAGCCTGGAACACATGGAGTCGCTCGCGGCCGTGCTAAAAGAGATTCGCCGGGTCGTCCAGCCACGAGGCAGTCTATATGTCGCCGTTCCGGACGCATCAACCATCACGGACCGCTTGTACCGATGGATCTATCACGGCGGCGGCCACGTGAATGCGTTCCGGTCAGCGGATGAATTGAGCCGGCTAATCGCGGGCGCCACCGGGCTTCCTTGCATTGCGATTCGCATCTTGCACACCTCCCTCTCATTCCTGAATCGAACTCATTTCCACCCGCGGCCGCCGCGCAGGCTGTGGCTGCTGGCGAACGGGAATCCGCGTTTCATCGCCGCGCTGACTTACGCGTTGCGCATCGTGGACCGCGTATTTCCCACGCGCTGCAGTGTCTACGGCTGGGCGCTCTATTTCGGGAGTGTTCCGGAGCAAATCGAGACCGCGCCGTGGATCAACGTGTGCGTCGCATGCGGCGCAGGGCATTCGGTGCAGTCGTTGGAGGTCAACCACAGAATCCGCCGCCACTGGCTCGGCTTTAGATCTTACGTTTGCCCGGATTGCGGCGCAGGGAATCTGTTCCTGTAGATGTTATGCTGTGCGTAACGCCAGCGACTGCGGCGGACAGCCGGCAGACTCGCTGCATCATGCCACCTAACCCTCATAACACAATGAATTTCCAGCAGATTCGACCTATCGCTGGCAGCCGCCGGGCGTTTCCTTATGCGAAATAGCTATGCTGCTTCCGAATCCGCTTGAAACCGCTTCCACGGTCTTGTACTATCGCCTAAGAATTCCTGGTCCGAGGTTGGTAGGGGTCACTCGTATGAAACGCTATGTCGCGGTGTTCTTCTCGATCGCTATTGCCCTGTTCGCGCAAACGAACCGTGGCGGAATTTCCGGCGCCGCCGGCGTGGACGATCGTGTGAAACGGTACTCCGTTGTTTGCGGGGGAGCGATAATGCGCATTCTCGCGATCTGTCTGATGTGTGTGCTTCGACTGCTTGCTCAAATCGGAGGCAGCGGCAGCATCCAGGGTGTAGTGTCAGATCCTTCCGGTGCGGTCATTCCCAACGTCACCGTGACGGCCACTAACGTAGCAACGGGCGTCAGGACCACGCGGCAAACAACCGACGCGGGCTACTACGTGCTTTCGGCGCTAACTGCAGGAGAGTATACGGTATCTGCCTCGGCCGGGGGCTTTCAAACCTTGGTCCAGGAACACGTCATCGTGGACGCCCTGACCGTGGTGGGGTTGAACTTGGCGCTCAAGGTCGGCGCTGCATCTGACCAGGTCACTGTGGTGGACGCTCCGCCGCAACTGAACACCTCGGATGCGAGCATGGGTCAGACTATCCGCAACGACCAGTACGCGACGCTTCCGCTCGCGATGGGCAACGCGCCCCGCGATCCCACTGCTTTTGTATCATTGATGCCCGGCTTCACTGGCGCGGTGGGCAACACGGCCGGCAGCGTCCTGGGCGCGCAGGGAAATTCGGGTGAAGTTTACGTGGAAGGGATGCCGTTGACCAACCCCGCTGTCCAGGGCGAGACCCGCAACCTCGCGTTGGGCGTATCGGTGGAAGCGGTGGAGCAGTTTCAACTGGAGACCGCCGGCGCGGCGGTGGAGTATCAAGGACAAGGCGCCACCAACTTCGTGGTCAAGTCCGGCACCAACAGCTTGCACGGCGCGGCCTACGAATACTTCCGCAACACGCTCCTCGATGCGCGCGGCTTCTTTGGCAAGACGCGTCCAGCCGAGCATCAGAACGAATACGGCGTCAATGTCGGCGGGCCTATCCGCAAGAACCGGCTGTTCTTCTTCGGCTCCTGGGATGGGTTCCGATATCGTACCGGCACGGCACCGGCCCTGGTAACGATTCCCACCGCCGGAGCACGCACTGGAGATTTCAACGCGTTCGGGGTAACGATCTACGACCCGACGACGACCAATTGCTCGAGCGGCCCCTGCACGCGGCAGCCGTTTCGAGACAACCGGATCCCGGACAGCAAAATCTCGACCGCCTCCAAGTACCTCCAAGCGAATCTTCCCGCTCCTATCAACACTGCGCTCCAAAACAACTACCTGGGTTCGCTGCCCACGGGGTTCAACAACGACAACACTACCGACAAAGTCGACTTCAACCAAACCGACCGGAGCCGCTTTTTTGTTCTGTTCAGCCGTGGTCATCGCAGCCAAGCCAACCTGTACCGCGGCGCGGGCAATAGCCTTCCGCTGCCTTACACCGACACGCGCGTCGTCGACGAATATACCGCCACGGCACAGTTGCGCCACACCTATGTGCTGAGCGCTTCCATGGTGAACCAGGTCAACTACAGCTTTTCGCAGCTTTGGGTTCCCATCACCAATGCCACCATCGACGGTGACTGGATGACCAAGGCGGGGGTCAAAGGATTGCCGGCCGGTGAAGCGGCATCGTCGTTCCCGGAGATTAGCTGGTCCGGGCCGAACGTCCCCACCGGGTGGCGCGGCACCAATTCGCGCGGATTCATCGAAGCCCTGAACGATTATGCGCTCCAGGACAACCTGCTGTGGACTCACGGCAAGCATGCAGTGACCTTCGGATTTCAGATTCAGTGGTTGCAGGCCAACGAAAGATCGAACGCTTACGGCAGCCTGGCCACCTGGAACTTCAGCAACACGCAGACCGCCGGTTTCAACGCAGCCGGAACACTGCAAACCACAACCGGCAATGCCTACGCTTCGTTTCTGCTGGGCGCCGTCAACTCTTCCAACGTCACCGAGGACTCGGTGGTCGGTACCGGCGGACGCTACCTCGATTACTCCTGGTGGGTGCAGGACAACTTCAAGGTGACGCGCCATCTGACGCTCAATCTCGGGCTGCGGCACGACATCTGGAGTCCGTACAAGGAGGTGCTGGATCGCGAGTCCTTCTTCAATCCAGCGCTTCCCAATTCGGCGGCGGGAGGATTTCCGGGCATCCTGCAGTTCTATGGCAACGGCCCGGACAGTTGCAATTGCAGGACGAATGTCGCCACTGACTACAACAATCTTGGGCCGCGTGTGGGGTTCGCGTACAGTGTGAACGACAAAACTGTGATCCGGGCTGGCTACTCGATCATGTACACACACCGTGGCGCCGTTGGTGGCCGTGGTGGGGCGCGAACTGGTACCGGCACACTCGGTTTCTCGGCCGGCCTCGCGTTCACCAGCCCCGATCAAGGCATCAGCCCCACATTCTATTGGGACAATGGAATACCTTCCTACCGGAAGCCTCCGTTCTTCGATCCGACTTATGGCACGGCTTTCAATGGCATCACAGCCAACGGTTCAACCATGCAGTACGGCGATCCTTCACTCGGTGGAGTGCCTCCCCGCTATCAGAACTGGAATTTTGGCGTCGAACGCGCCCTGACTTCCAGCATCACGCTGGGCGTCGCCTATGTTGCCAACAACGGCCACTTCCTGGGAGGAGGAGGCCGGGGGATCTGGTCCGATCAAATCAACCCACGCTACCTGGCGTTGGGCAATCTGTTGCAGCAGCCGGCCACGGCTGCGAATCTCGCCGCCGCCAGCAAAATTATTCCAGGCCTGGCCCTGCCGTATCCTACCTTCACGGGCTCGATTTCACAGATGCTGCGTCCTTTTCCGCAGTTCCCAGGCGTGAGCGATCTGTGGGGCGACGTCGCCAATTCCAATTACAACTCAATGCAGGTGGTCTTGCGAAAGTCTTTCTCGCGCGGCTTGACCTTTAACTTTAACTACACCTTCGCGAAAGGGTTTGACGACACGGCCGGCACTCGCAGCGCTTACAACTGGGGCACGGAGAAGGCGGTATCCGCGTTCAGCCCGCACGTCGTGAACGCGTTCTTCCTCTATCACCTTCCGTTTGGCAAGGACCATCTGCTGGGTGGGCGCGGCCCCGTCGTGCGGGGCCTGGTGGGCGGCTGGCAACTCTCCGGCATCACTACCTGGGCCGCGGGCACGCCCGTGGGAACGGCGAGCAATCCCGTAGGATCGATTACCGCCACGTGCACTCTTCCGAATGCCGGCTCATGCTACGCGGACTATAACGCGAACTTCTCCGGGCCAGTTCGCATCAACGGCGGCTACGGCTCAGGCGACGTCCTCAGCACGGTTTATCTGGACAAGAACGCCTTTGCGAATCCTACGGCGTTTACCTACGGAAACACGCCGCGCACTCTTGCTTACGGGCTGCGCAATCCGAACACGTATAACGAGAGCGTCAGCCTGCGGCGCGAGTTTCCGATACACGAAAGCGTGAAGCTCGCTTTCCAGGTGGATGCCTTCAATCCATTCAACTGGGTAGTGTTTGCGGGACCGTCTGTCAACACCACTTCTTCCGGCTTCGGCAAGATCACATCCACAACCAGCTCCCCGCGTGTGTTGCAATTCAACATGCGCGTGGCGTTCTGATAGCGGAAGTCATGGCTTGAGCGATTTGAGGTACGCCAGCACCGATTCGGCGTCCGCGCGCGTCATGCGAAAGCTCGGCATGGGAGGTTTAGGCGGCGAGCCGGTGCGCGAGATCCCGGTCATGAGGAGCCGGACGAACTCGGCGTCGGTCCCAGGCGGCGTGCGGGCTATGCGAGGCTCAACCAGCGCCCAGTTGGGGACCGCATAGGTGGCCTCGATTGTCACGGGGCCGCCCAACAACCAGTTGGTGTGGCCGGCCTCGCCTGCCTGATTCATGGGAGTGTGGCAGCGCCCGCACATCGCGACTCCTTCCACGATGTATCGGCCGCGCTCAACGGAGGCTGAGTCCGCGGCGCCTGCCGTCGCCTTCTTTGCCTGTGCCGCGGCCGGGGTGCTCGTGGCCAGCAGAGCGAACAGGACGATCGAAATCCCAGCAAAAATTTTCATAGTAAGTATTCTATCGAGTTACCAGACGAACTGGTCCCAGCATTCCCGAGGGCAGCGGCTGCAAATTCACCAGATCCTGCGGTTGGAAGCGATCGCCGTAGCGCGCCTTCAGGAGCTTATAGTCCGGCAGCGGGCCCTGCGCCATGGCGTTGATCGCGAGGTTCGCGACAATCACTCGAATGCTGTTCTCGCCCGGATGCAGCAGGCCGCCGACCTCCACTTCGTACGGAGGATGCCAGACCGCTCCCGCAGGCTTGCCGTTCACAAACACCGCCGCAGCCTCGCGCACCGGACTTTCGAGCAACGCCCGCATGCCGTTTCCCGATCTGCGTTCGGAAGTTGCGTCGACCGGTGTTCCTTCGCCGAAGTTCAAGTAGAGCGGATGCACGATTGGTCCTGACAGCGTTACGGTTTTTTCGTAGGTCGCCAGGCCGGAGAAAAATCTTGTGCGCTCGTCTTCGGTCCACGAGCGAAGCTCGCGCATCGTGGCCGGTTCAGGGGATCTCGAAAATGTGACTTTCCAGCCCGTGCTGAGATCCACCGTTGATGCCGGACTTGAATGTGCAGGACTATCCGCCACGTGGTCCTTCGAGAACACCAGCACGCGGGATTCATAAGGCGCAAGATCCACATTCACGCCGCTGGCCTTGGTCACACTAGCGCTGAAGGGATCCCACCACGCCGGCTCCAGCCCCGTGACCCGGAAGGTCGCTTGCGAGTGCACCGGATGATTGCTCGTGTTCACCAAAAAATAAACCTCTGCGAAATCCAGCTTGCGGTGAACGAAGCCGATCTCGGGCGCAGCGGCGACATCGGCTTCGAGCAGTGCGTTCAATGCCGAACCCAGCTTCTGCTCGTCCACGACTCCTTTAAATAGCGCCCGCGACAACTCCCGAATACGCGGTGTGTCGCTTTCAGCTTCCATCAATCCCGGCGCGAGCGAGGGCAACCGCCCCGTGGCCACGACGATCCCGCTCTTGCGCGCATACGCCTCGATCTTCTGGTAAGCCGCTAGCGGAATCCGCTCCACGCCCGGCAGAATCAGCACGCGGTAGGGAATGCCCACCTGCGCAATCGCATCATCGTCGATGAAATCGAAATTGTATCCCGCATGCAAAATCTGCGGAATCACATTCGGTCCCAGCAGCGCATCCAGCGACCGATTGATAGATAGTTCCCGTCCCGCCGTGAACCGTGCGCGCGCGTCCGCGGTGGGGATGTACAGCGCGACGTCGTTGACCGGTTTGCCTTGCCACAACAAGTAGCTGACGCGCTGCAGATAGCGGGCGATATCCGGCATCACCAGCCACCACGGATTGTGCTGGTTAAACACCGCCGCCGCGTAGAAGCGCCATCCTGGCTCGCCGGCCGGCGGCGGCGAATAGGGCCACCCATGTCCAACGAGCTGGTTGATCCCGGCGAGGAAATGCACATCCGCTTCCGCTTTCATGTCCAGCGGTGTGGCGCGAAATACCGGCGAATGCAGCCAAGTCCAGGTTTCCGAAGACGTCACCGGCATGCCGTAGAGATGGCTCGCCGACGACGCCCAGCGGATGCCGAAATGTTCCCGCTCGCCTTCCGGCAGATCCACCAGCGCATTGCTCGAGAGTGCTACCGGCGGCGAGCCATAGGTCTGCGAGCGAAGCCGCGTGCCATGTTTTTGCGCCCACTCGCGCAACGGCGTCAGATAGCGCTCGTTGGCAAGCTCGGTCAGCGTCTTGCCCCAATCGTTTCGGACTGCCCCGGTCTTATCCCCGATGTCGCCCGCGAGCGCCGGAAGGTAAGGCGTAAGATCGTATCCACGCCGCTTGCGAAACTCTTCGAGAAAATCGCTGGTCCAGTCCGAAGCGAATACTTCCAGGCTGTCGCTGAATACTGCATACGGCGGATTCTTTCCCAGCGCGGCGAGTAACCGGTCGCCGACGGTTCTCAAGTGATTTTCGATGGCTGCTCGATCGTAATGATCCAGCACGAAGCCTTCCGCGCCCACGCCCGCACGCTTTACCTGCTGGCCCGTGCGGCTCGCGATAAAGAACACTTGGGCCTGCTCGGCGATCAGTTTCTCGCCCTCAGCGATATATGGCCGAGCCGGCGCAACCATGCGCTCCACGCGCAGCTTTCCCGCTGCTTGCGTAATCGGAATGTGCGGGCCCCCGAACGGCCAGCCGCTCGCGAGCGTAAGATCCATCCGCAACCCGAGTTCCCGCGCTTTCTCTCCGGTGAAGCGCAGAGCGTCCAGAAACTCGTCGGAAAGATACGGGAGGTTGCGAAAACCCGCCTCGGGATCGTCCAGCACCAGCGGATAAACCGGCTGCACTTCGAACCCGCCGATGCCGCCCTCCTTCATGAGGCGCATTTCACGCTCGAGCTCCGGCTTGGTGACTGCGGGACCGAACCACCACCAGCGCATCATGATGCGCGCGTCATCCGGCGGATGTTCAAACGCGCGCCTAAGCTCCGTGATGTTCGCTGGCGGCGCCCCCAGAGCGTACGCCACCACCAGCAGCAAAACCGAGCCGCGACCGGAAGGGAGCGCTACCACCTCATCCCTACCGCGCGCTCCGCAGGTGCTCCTTGAGTAGCTTCTCCACCTCGGCGGTAAATTCCGCTTTGGCCTGCCGGTGCAGCTCGCCGCTCGCCGAGCTCGGAAAACCCGCGTGCACGCCGCGCACCAAGCCATCGCGCCCCACGAAGAACGTCGTCGGCCAGGCATTCCAGTTCACGGCCTGGGTCAGCTTGTCCTTCGCCTGGCTGGGCTCGCCGCAAAGCAACACGGTGTATTCGATTCCGTATTTCTTGATGAACGCGCGCAATCGCGCCGGGTCCTTGAGTTGATCGGCTTCCTCGAACGACAGCGCGACAATTTCGAGCCCCTGGCTACGATATTTGCGATAAAGCTCCACCAGGAACGGCGCCTCGTCGTGGCAGTTGGGGCACCAGCTTCCGGCGATGTTCACCAGCACCACTTTGCCGGCGAAGCGCGGGTCCATGTTCGTAACGATGTTGCCGCTCAAGTCCGGATACGACCACTGAAAACGCTCGCCCGGATCTTTCACCACGGTGTGCCGGTTCGGATCCGTCGGTTCCGGCAAAGCCTTGGCTCGCGGATCGTCCTCGCGCACAGCCGTGAGCCTGTTCTTGCCGTCTTGCAGCATTTCGAGCGTGCCGTCTTTCAACAGCGCCACTTCCAGCAGCGAAGGACGAACGCCGGAAAAGTGGCTCAGGATGAACTTGCCATCGCGATACGTGCCGGTGAGCGCTCCGGTGTCTCCGTCCACGCGCAGAATGGACGCCGCCACCTGCGCGCCATTTTGCTGGACGATGAAGCGCCAGGCCAGTTCACCTTTGGGGCTCTTGGTCGGGATCACCCAAATGCCGCCGATCTTCGGAACATCCCCGCTAACGGCCCGCGACGCAGCCGCGCGCTTCGCATGAAACGCGTAGACGCCGCGCCCTGAGCTCGAGGAGCGCGCATACTGGCCGTCCAGCATCCCGTCGTGCAGCGTGGCTTCGAGCTTCGCCGCATAATAGTCCCAGTTCAAAACCAGCGACCCGTTCTCGAAGCTCCCGCTCGTCGAGGTGAAACGCTCCCCGCCATTGAAGAACGACCCGGCGATCTTTGCGCCTTCACCGCTCAATTCGAACCGAAACGGAATGTCCAGGCCATTGACCTTTACTGTGGCGTCCCAGGCACCGGCCAGGGATTGAGCCATCGCCGCGGGGGCGGCGGCCAAAAGAGCAGCGACAAGGATTCGAGGAATCATACTGCGCAGCATAGCAATTTTCGCCCTGTTCATGTCAGACACGCCGCCGCGTTGAGCGACTTGAAGCCGAAAGCAGCATCGAGAAACCGCTCGCTTACGCGCGCGGCTCAGTTCCGAGCCACGACCGTAAGAGAGTGCCTCACGGGCCTGTGGCCCACCAAAGTCGATGAAGACCCTGTGGGGCGGACGCCCTCGTCCGCGGCCGACCCCCTGATCGGCTCGTCGTGCTGCCGGCCACCCAGACGAGGGCGTCTGGCGCGGACCAGGGAGTCCACCCCACAGCGTCTTCAACCGAGTGGAAGCAAGGCGGATTTTTTCTCAATCACGTAAGGGAGTGGGGGCTGGGAACAAAAACCGGTAGTGGGTCAGTTTCAAATTCTGACCCGTTGACGCGCGGAGGTGATCCTTGTTAGCACCATCGCCCAACGTGCGTATCCGCGTTTCGTCCAAGGGAGAGCGGCGCTATCCTGGATGGAGATCGACCCCCCAGTATATGACCCTGTGCATAGCAGCCCTCGCAAACGGATGTGCCAAGAATCCGCAAATAGTGTTTTGTTCGGACATGCTGATGGGGGACGATTACCAAAGCATCGAAACCGTAGCTAAGAGTGACGTAGACTTCTCCGAGACTTTGGCTGCGCTCTACGCAGGTCCGTGGGAAGACTGCGCGAATTTGAAGCGTGTTCTCCTGCGAACCGTGCGGTCGAGAGAGCTAACCCTGGACAACTACAGAGGGATTCTCAGCGATGGATGGAAAGAGTTCGATGCCATTCCCAGAAGCACCCACACCCCCGAAACTGACGCGCAATGCATCGTAGCAGGATTCATCGAGGGAGAGCCGCGCATCATTCGAGTTCAAAAGGATGGAGTCGATACTTTCCCCTTTTACACAGTGGCTGGAATCGGCGGGTATCACGCCGACACAATCCTGTGCTGGCGAAAACTCACCCAATATAGCAGCCTTGAGCAGGTTCTGTACTTTCTCTATGAAGCGAAGAGTTTTGGTGAACTCTGCAAGGATGTGGGACTAGGGACCATCATGGAGATCCTCACTCTGAACGAGAACCGTACGCTTCAGGTCGATCTAGTCATGGCTGAGGGACTTAATATTATGGAGGGTTGGTTTAGGAAGAAGTTTGGGCCACAACATGTCGGTTACGATCTGTCTTTCACTCCCACCGCGATAAGCCGGATTAAGAATTAGTGGAGAAGGGCCAAAATATCTTGAACCGACCACAGCCGATCCGTCACACCCGCTGCCATTGCCGGAGTCACCCGGAGGGTCTGATGAATCCTAACGAAGTTGTAGTGCATGATGTGAAGCGCTACGGATGCAACATGGTTCTCGATCTTCTTGCTGAAAGCATTCGTAAGTCTTGTAAATCGCCTCATCGACATCCTCATTGTGAGGTTCTGCCGCTCCACGTAACTCGTGCTGATATGGTCTGGATCGGGGTAGCCGTCGATTACATGGCGTTCGCAGCCAATGCAATCAGCCGGGCTATAACGCTTTTGCCCCTCTGGATCGTTGCCGTAAAGCTTCACCAGTTGCGCGTAGTCAACGTGGCCGCGGAACGCCTTCTCGACGGCTATAAGATAGGCGCTCAAACCATCGCTTGTAAGCTGAATGCGATTCTCCAAACGTCCCGCGAGGTCGTTCACGAAGAGGCGGGCGGTAACGCCGTCGCGCGGTCCAACGATCCGCGAGGGGATGAGCTTGCTGTCCGCGTCGATTGCTACCCAGGTCCAGACATCTCCAGCACAGGGATTCTTAGCCGCGATCTTAGGCGTGACGTTCTTGGCCTTGGCATAGCAGAAGCTCCAAATCTCATCGACCTGGACACGCTTGCAGTTCAGGTTCACCAGATGCTTGTCGAGATAATCAGAACAGGTCGCGCCAAGCTCGATCAGAAGCTTTGCAATCGTATTCTTGGCAACCGCGGTCATGCGAACTGTCGCACGGATCGAATTGCCTTCCACCAACGCTGCAACCACTTGATAACGCTTGGCGTTATCGAGTTTGTTCATACTGTCTATTATATATGCGCTCAAGCAAAGAGTCAAGTACAAAATTGAGTCTTTCGATTCTCTTGATGGAGAAAATTTTGGACCTAGTGGTAGAGTCTGGTGCTACCAAAGGAGAGGCCCTGTCTGCAATCGGTGGGGCGTTGGCCTTTGTTCCGATGTTGGGATTACTTCCAACACCTACTGAGGTTTTAGGGGCTTGAGTATGTGGAATCTTTCGAGGTGTTCGAACAACGTCTTCATCGCTTCGCCGTTCAATTCAATGTTGTGGTCGGCATCGAACCAGAGGCGACAATGGGAACTGTCTATGACGTCGATTCTCCGAACTAAATCCATGTTTATCAATTGCCCTGTTGCGACGGAAACGAATCGTGGTGACATTTACTTTTTCCCCCAACGCACCTTTGCGGCTTTCGCCGCGATCTGCGAGCGCTTCCGTGGGCTGAGTATCGCCGCCCTTGCCGCACCGCCCTTGAGTCCACCTAAGCGGCCTAGCGCCACAGCAGCGGGATTCTTTTTCTTCACTTCGGGCGGCCCAGTCTTTTCGGCTTGGCCGGTTGCCTCTTGGATGATTCGGTACGCGAGTTGGTTAGGATCGCGGGGCCGTGTGCTTGAGCGGTTAGACATGACGCCTTCAGTATGGCAGGCCAAAGGCCAAAGTCAACAATGAAAAATTTCAAACTGACCCACTACCCAAAAACCCGGCCCGCCGCCACATCGTGTACACTAGTCTCTTAAGGGGGTGCCGTCTTCAGCAGTAGCTCGACAACACAAACTGTCTCCGCTGATGTTGCGCCTTCTTTCGTCCGTAAGATCTACACTGGTCTATTTTCTCTGATCTTCCCCGATGCGTGCCGGCTGTGTGAGCAGCCGCTGCGCGAGGTTTCGCGCGTTCCGGTCTGCCGGGCGTGCCTTTCGAAACCGGCTCCGCTCGCCGCCGAATATTTCTGCGTGCAATGCCGGTCGCCGTTTTTGAGCGCTGCGCCGTTGGACGAGGAGGGACGTTGCGCGCTTTGCCGCCGCGGCCTGCACGGCTTCGATGCAGCATATTCGTTCGGATTCTACGAGGGCGAGCTTCGGGAACTGATCCATTTGTTCAAGTACGAGCGCGTGCAGCCGCTGGCCAGGCCGCTGGGACGTTTGCTGTCGCAGGCGTTGCCGCGCGATCGGGCTTTCGATGTAATCGTGCCGATGCCGCTGCACTGGCGCAAACGCTGGCAGCGCGGTTTCAACCAGTCGGAATTGCTGGCACGCGATCTGGGGCGGCGCACGAACATCCGCGTGAAGAACGCGTTGCGGCGCGTGCGCTTCACTGTTGCCCAGGCAGGTTTGACGAACGCCAAACGGCGTCTGAATGTATCCGGCGCGTTCCGGCCCAGGAAGAAGGGCGCGCTCGCGGGCCTGCGAGTTCTTTTGATTGACGACGTAATGACCACCGGCGCGACGGCCGCGTCCTGTGCCCGAGCGCTGAAGATGGCGGGCGCCCGCGAGGTGACTTTGCTCACGCTCGCGCGCGCGGACCGGCGCATGGGAATCGACCCGGCGCTGTGGAATCTCCCCGGGAGCTCCGAGTATGCCAAGTCTGGATAGATTGCATAGACCGGTGCTGGTGTTGAACGCCAGCTATGAACCCATCAACATTTGCGCCGCGCGCCGCGCGCTGGTGCTGGTGCTGAAGGGCGTAGCTTCCGCCGAGGAGGAGTCGCACACACACGTCCATTCGGCGCGGCATGCCATGCGGGTTCCATCCGTGATCCGGCTGCTCGAATATCGCCGCATCCCGCACCAGACGCGGGCCCTCTCGCGCAAGAATATCCTGATGCGCGACCGCTACACTTGCCAGTATTGCCATCGGACGCTGCCATCCTGCGAGCTGACGCTGGACCACGTGATTCCGCGATCGCGCGCCGGCGAGACTACCTGGGAGAACCTGGTTGCCTGCTGCCATCCCTGCAACAACCGCAAAGGCAGCCGGACACCAGACGAAGCCAGCATGAAACTGGCCCGTGCGCCCCGGCCGTTCAGCCTCCACACCAGCCGGCATTTGATGCGGTTGCTGGCGAAGAGCGACGATCAGTGGCGCAAATACCTGTTCTACTAAAACGGTTCCTTAGTTCTTTCGTTCCTTGGTTCGTTAGTTCCTTCTCTGAGAGCAACACGCCCGCTGAATCGATGAACTAAAGAACGAATGAACTAATGAACTGCCGGCGGCGTGGGCTCTTTCGGCTTCTCCTTGGGGCTGCCCGCCTTGATGGGGCTGATTAACAGGTGGGCGTTGCGGCCTTCCAGCCTCGGCTGACCTTCCACTTGTCCATGCTGGGCGAGATCTTGGGCGAAGCGTAGCAGCAGTTTCTTGCCAAGGTCCACGTGCGCAATCTCACGGCCGCGGAATTGCACGACGGCCTTTACGCGATTGCCTTCCCCTAAGAACCGAATAGCGTGATTCTTCTTGAACTCGTAATCGTGGTCGTCCGTGTTGGGCCGGAACTTCAGTTCCTTCACCTGGATGATGTGCTGCTTCTTCTTGGCCTCGTGCTGCTTCTTTTTGTTCTCGTATTGCCATTGCCCGTAGTCCATGGCTTTGGCGACCGGCGGATCGGCGGTGGGGGCGATCAGGATCAGATCCAGTCCCATTTCCTGCGCTTTGCGGACAGCGGCGAGCGTCGGCATGATCTGGACGGGTTCGTCCGGAAACACGGCGCGAACCTCGCGAACGCGAATCGCTTCGTTCACGTTTTCCCGAACTTTAGGGCGGCGGGGAGGATAGTTTCTGGGAGGAATCATTGAGAGGCGGGACGGGTACTGTCTTTGAAGGTTATTCGGGAGGGCTCCCGGCAAGTTTGAAACACTATATTGATCCTACCAGAATCCCGGACGACTGGGGCCAGCCCCCCATACCGCCGGGTTCAACCAACGCCACGGGCGATCCGTTAAGATAGAGAACCATATGCCGCCGAAAACTTCCCGCCGCCAGTTTGCCCGCAACACCGCCGGGCTGTCTTTCGCTGCACTGCTTCCCCGAATGCTTGGCGACACGGCCAGGACGGAGCGCATCGTGGTGCGCGCCGACAGCGAAATCGGCCTCATTCGCCCGGAACTGCACGGGCACTTCGCCGAACATCTCGGATCGTGCGTCTACGGCGGATTGTGGGTGGGCAAGGATTCGGCGATTCCCAACGTCGACGGCTATCGCAAAGAGGCGATCGACTATCTGCGCGAGCTGACCATTCCGGTGCTGCGCTGGCCCGGCGGTTGCTTCGCGGACGATTATCACTGGCGCGACGGCATCGGCGCCAAGCGCCCCAAGCGCGTCAACATTCACTGGGGCGAATACGTCGAGGACAACAGTTTCGGCGTTCACGAGTTTATCGGGTTGTGCCGCAAGATCGGCGCCGAACCGTACCTGGCGGGAAACGTCGGCAGCGGTTCGCCCCGGGAATTGCGGGATTGGGTGGAGTATTGCAACTACCCTTCCGGCAGCACGCTATCGGACGAACGCGCCGCCAACGGATCGCCCGAGCCGTTCGGTGTCCGCTACTGGGGCGTGGGCAACGAGAACTGGGGTTGTGGCGGAAGGATGACGCCGGAACACTATGCCGATCTGTACCGCCAGTTCGCCGGCTATCTTCGCAATTTCGGCGGTGCGCGATTGTTCCTGATCGCCTGCGGGCCGAATGGAAACGACGTCCGCTGGTCGCGGAAGTTTTTGGACCAGATGGCGGGCGCGCCGCCCCCATCGGGTTTCGCCATGCACTTCTACGAAAACTCTACTAAGGCGCCCACCCAATTCGACACGGATGCGATGAATACGCAGATGGCCATCTTCCAGCGCGTGGAACAGGCGATCGTCCAACAGCGAGCGCTGCTCGACAGCTACGATCCGCAGCGCCGCACCAACCTGTTCCTGGACGAGTGGGGCGTCTGGGACAACTTGAATATCACGCCGGAGCAAAAGCAGTATGGGCGGCTGTGGCAGCAGATCACCATGCGCAGCGCGATTGCCGCGGGCCTGGGTCTGAATGTGTTCAACCGGCTGGCGGACAAGCTGTACATGTGCAACATCGCGCAAATCGTCAATGTGCTGCACTCGCTGCTTCTGACCGATGGACCTCAGGGACGCAAGTGCGTGCGCACCACCACCTATCACGCATTCATGCTGTTCAAGCCGCATCGCTCGAAGACCGCGGTGCGCGTCGAGGGAACGGGCTCGGATCCACTGGGCCTTTCGGTCTCGGCCTCGAAGAGCGCGTCGGAGATTGTCGTTAGTTTCGTGAACCCGCGCAACAGCGCCGACGTGAGTGTGGATTGTTCCTTCGCCGGAGCGGCGCCCAAGCAGGCCGCGGCGCAGATCCTGCACCACTCGGACATGAACGCCTACAACAGCTTCGACGATGCGGACAAGATCGTGCCGAAGCCGCATCCGGTGGCCGTCGAAGGCGGCCGCATTCGCCTCGATGTTCCATCGATGGCGCTGGTGACGGTAACATTGCAATCATGAGGGCCGTAGCGCGCTACCCATTATTGCTTCTGCTGGCGCCGATGTTCGCATTCGCGCAAGCGAATTCCTGGTATCAATCCGACTTTCCGCCGGACGAATTCAAAGCACGCGGGGCCAGAGTCTTCGAAAAGATCGGCGGGAACGCGGTCGCCCTGCTGCAAGGCGTGCCGCAGACCAACGGTTTCATCATGCCGCGCCAGGGCAACGATTTTTATTACCTGTGCGGCATTGAGACCCCGCACGCCTATCTGCTTCTGGATGGGCGCGACAAGAAGGCGACGCTCTTCCTGCCTCCGCGCAACGCCCGGCTCGAAAGCGCCGAGGGCAAGGTGCTTTCCGCGGACGATGCCGCCGACGTGAAGCGGCTCACCGGCGTCGACGAAGTCGCGAGCAGCGACGCGATACGCGGCGATTTCTTGAATCCGCGCGGCGGCGCAGGCCCAGTCGCCCGCTTCACGCCGCTCACCATCTACACTCCCATCAGCCCGGCCGAAGGCGCTGCACAAAGCCGCGGCGAGCTGGCGAGCGCCAACGCGGCCATCCTGAACGATTATTGGGACGGCCGGCTTTCGCGCGAAGCGCGCTTCACGGAACTGCTGCGCGCCCGGAATCCGCGCGCGCGCATCGACGACCTGACGCCCATTCTGGACGAGCTGCGCAGCGTGAAAAGCCCGCGCGAGATCGCACTCATCCGCCGCGCGTCGCAGATCGCCGGCCTCGGCATCATGGAAGCCATGCGCAGCACCAGGCCTGGCCTTTACGAATATCATCTGGACGCCGCCGCGAGATACGTGTTCCTGGTGAACGGCGCGCGCCTGGAGGGCTACCGGTCCATCGTCGCAGCCGGAGTCCCCAACATCTGGAACATGCACTACTATCGCGATATGAGCGAACTGCGCGACGGCGACATGGTGCTCATGGATTTCGCGCCGGACTACCACTACTACACCAGCGACGTCACGCGCATGTGGCCGGTGAACGGGAAATACAGCGCCTGGCAGCGTGAGCTTCTCGGGTTCGTTCTCGAATATCGCAACGCGGTGATGAAGCAGATCCGGCCCGGCGTGACCTCGGCCCAGATTCTGGAACAAGCCAAGCAGGCCATGGAACCTGTCTTCGCCCGTTGGAAATTCTCCAAACCGATCTACGAGAAAGCGGCGCGGGAGTTGGTCAATCGCGGCGGCGGCGTTCTATCGCATCCGGTCGGCTTGACGGTCCACGACGACGGCGCCTACAACCGCGGCCCGCTGCGGCCCGGGCACGTATTCTCCATCGATCCGCAGTTGCGTGTTCCCGAGGAGAATCTTTACATCCGCTACGAGGACGTGATCGTCGTCACCGAAAACGGCATGGAGAACTTCACCGATTTCCTGCCGTCGGAGTTGAACGAAATGGAAAAACTGGCCGGAACAGGCGGCGTGATCCAGAAGGTTCCGCCCATTCCCGAGAGCGCAATTCACGCCAAGCATTAATGCGACTGTGTTACAAGTTCATCGGCGAGGGTCGAGACAAGTCACGACCGTCACAGGCTAGCGTCTGTGCCGCCCAGGCGTCACACGAGTGTGAACGCGGCACGCAAGGATGCGCGCGCCACAAACGCATCATCGTGGGATAATACACATCAGTAGCGTCCTGTTTCATTGGTGTTCGAACCAAGGAACCAATGAACGAAGCAACGAGAGAGCTGCCCTCTATGGGATGTCGGAGCATCATTTCCGTCGACGTCGAAGACTACTACCACGTAGAAGCCTTCGCGGGCGTCGTCGACCGCGCAACTTGGAGCAGCTACGCCAGCCGCGTTGAGCGAAACACCCAGCGCATCCTCGACCTGTTCGCGGAGTGCAACGTCACGGGCACGTTCTTCATCCTGGGCTGGGTTGCCGAGCATTATCCGCATCTCGTTCGTCAAATCGCGGAGCGCGGCCACGAGCCCGCCTGCCACTCTTATTGGCATCGCCTGATTTACAAGTTGACGCCGGAGGAATTTCGCGAAGACACGCTGCGCGCCAAGAATTGCATCGAACAGGCCGCCGGGCAACCGGTCTACGGTTATCGAGCGCCCAGCTTTTCCATGACGGGCCGGTCCGCGTGGGCGCTGGATATTCTCGCCGAACTCGGCTTTCGCTACGATTCGAGCGTCTTTCCCGTGAAGCACGACGTGTACGGCGTTCCCGATGCGCCACGCGGTCCGTTTCGCGTCGAAACGGGCTTCGGCCCGATCATCGAGTTTCCCATGGCGACATTCCGCTTCAAGGCCGGCGGCCCTAACATGCCGGTCGGCGGCGGCGGATATCTGCGCCTGCTGCCGTACTGGTATACAAAGAGCGGCGTCGAACGGGCGTGGCGCGAAGGGCTGCCGGTGGTCAGCTATGTGCATCCTTGGGAGATCGATCCGGAACAGCCGCGTATCAATGCTCCATTCAAGTCGCGGCTGCGGCACTATACCAACCTCAAGAAGACCGAGTCGCGCCTCCGCAAGCTCCTCGCGCTCGACAAATTCTCGAGCTTCCGCGACAGCGGCCTGGCGGACTCCGCTCCAGCCTTTTCTTTCAAGGAAACAGTTTCAAGATGAAGCAAGACAACATGCCGCAAGTGGCGCGATTCTGGAACGACATCGCCGACGAGTTCGATTCCATTTATACCGGCGCGAACAAGAGCGCGTTCGGCCGGTTCCTGGACAAGTTTTTCCGCGGAGATATTTACCAGCGCTTCGACTGGGTGATGCGCAAGTGCGGCGACATCCACGGTAAGACAGTTTGCGACATCGGGTGCGGCTCCGGGCGGTTTGTCACCGCATTCGCCAAGCGTGGCGCCGGCCACGTCACCGGCGTGGATGTCGCGCCCGACATGCTGAAGCTGGCGAACAATCTGGTGCAGCAGGACGGCGTGGCCGATAAGTGCGACTTCGTTCTCAACGATGTATTGAACTGGAAGACAGACCGCAAATTCGACATCACCATCGCGATCGGGTTTTGGGATTACATTATGGATCCGCCCGAGCGCCTGCGCCTGATTCGCGGCATGACGAAAGATATCTTCCTCTCGGCGTGGCCGCGTTTCTGGACCTGGCGCATGCCCGTTCGCAAGGTCCGGCTGCACTACATTCGCGGCTGTCCGGTCTATTTCTTCCGCAAACCCAAAGTCTACGAGATGCTGGAAAGCGCCGGCTTCGAAGTAGTGAGCTGCGAAAGCATCGGCAAGCTGTTCTGCGTAGAGGCAAGGCCCAGATAATACGGGACTTAGGCTTTCCTTGGGGCAGGTGTTTACTTGCTTGCATATATATGTTATGATGCATATATGAAACGGACTACTATATTCCTGCCGGAGAATCTCCACGACGAGCTGCGGAGTGAAGCCTTCCGTTGCCGCGTTAGCATGGCGACGCTCATCCGCACCAGGCTGGAAATTACTCCCAAAAAGCGTTCCAAGCCTCGCATCGATCCTTTAGTCAAGGCGGCGGGCGCCTGCACCGGCCCGATCCTAAGCAAGTCGATTGATGAAGAGCTCTACGGCATCTGAGCTGCTCTTCGTGGACACCTGGGGCTGGCTGGTTCTGGCCAATTCCAAGGATCCAGATAATCCGCAAGTGCTGGACCTGCGCGTTGAATTCGCTAACCGCGGCCTGCCCTGGGTGACGTCCGACTACGTGCTGGACGAAACGCTGACGCGGCTGTTCGCTTCAACTCCATTCACTCACGCGCGGCATTTCATTGAGCTGATCTTCGACGCCCAAAGCGTCGGATCGCTCATCATCGAAACGATCGGCCCGGACCGTTTTCAATCCGCCTGGAAGCTTCGGATCCGGTACAAGGACAAGCCGCGCATCTCATTCACGGACCTCACAAGCTTCGTCGTGATGCGCGAGCTTGGCATCCGCAAGGTTCTGACCGGCGACGCACATTTCAGCCAAGTCGGCCTTAGCTTTCAGACGCTCCCGTAACGCGGTTCGCGTGTCACCGCTGACACTCCGTGTTGGCTCCGACACGCACCGTCTGCCCATATCCTACATAGAATCAATGACTTCCACGCTGGCCCCGCTTGTGCACCCGCACAGGCATGAACGAAAAAAGAAATCGAACCCAAGCGATCAAGCTGCTCGCAATCCTGCTCGCCGCCGCGACCGATGTCTTCGCCGAAACCAGCACGCGCCGGCTCGTCATCAGCATTCCGGATCGTAAGCTCGCGGTTCTCGAAGAGGGGCGGGTCGTGAAAATCTACCCGATTGCTGTCGGCAAACAGAGCACGCCGAGCCCGAGCGGCAATTTCCACATCGCAACCAAAGTGGTGAAGCCCACCTGGTATCAGCCGGGCAAAGTGGTCTCGCCGGGGCCCGCGAATCCGCTGGGCACGCGCTGGATGGGACTGGGTTACAAAGGCTACGGCATACATGGAACCAACCGGCCGCGTTCCATCGGCAAAGCGGCTTCACACGGATGCATTCGCATGCGTATTCCGGACGTCGAAGAGCTGTTCGAACTCGTGCAAGTGGGCGATCCAGTGGATCTGGTAACTGAAGTCAACGCGGATCTCGCGAAAGTTTTTGGCGACGCCGAGTTGGAGAAAACGGCGGGCGTCGCAGCGGGAGGCGGTCAATGAATTTCCTGGGCGGCTTTCCGCAAGTGGCAGTGATCCTGGCGATCAGCTTTGCGTGCGCGCTGCTGCTGGGCTTCATCTGTCTACGCATCGTAGTGGGACTGGTCACGCGCGAACAGTATAATGTGACCGATGCTCCGCGTCGCGTTCGCGCTATCCTTTTGGTGGATCGTTCCGGTAACGGCTGGAGCACAGCCGATGGCGGACGCCGCCGCGCAACTGGCGGGCCGTATCTCCTCCCTGCTGCAGCGCCGCACAACCGTTTCGCTCGAATTCCAGAACCTGACGACGCTCGCGCCAGCCGAGTCGTCGAACTTTCGCAGCGCACTGGAGGACGAACTGCGCAAGGCGGGTTTGACTCCGGCGGCGCAGCCTGAAGTGCGCCTGCGCGCCAGCATCTCCGAAAACGTGCGCGGGCTGCTGTTCGTGGTTGAAATATTGTCGGGAGAGAACCGGCAAGTTGTCGTGCTGCCCTGGAGTGCACCGCCGCTCACGGAAGAAAAGCCGCGGCTCAAGCTCACCCGAAAGCCGATGTGGGAACAAGCGGAGCCCGTGCTCGATTTCTTGCTGTTAGATGACTTGCTCGTGTTGTCGCCGGCAAAGGTGTCAACCTACCGCCTTGTTGACGGCAAATGGATATCAGCCGGCGCCGCATCTGTGAGTCTGGCGCGCCCGGCGCCGCGCGACCCGCGTGGCCACATTGAGAACACTCCGAGCGGAATTCGCGTCTACGTCCCCGGCACGACGTGCAACGGCCCGCTACAACCTGCGCTCAAATTCACGTGCGTTCCCACGAATGAACCGTGGCTGGTGACTGCGCGCGATTCCGCCATCGCGGTGCGTTGGGTGACGGATCGGAATTTGTTGGAAGCGGACGGCGTGCGTGGTGCATTCTTCAGCGCGGCGAACGGCCTGTTCGCCGCCTCGGACGGCCGAATTCGCGATCACGCGGGCGAACCACTTGCAAGCTCGGACGCGTGGGGCAGCGACCTCGCCGGCATCGCAAATCCCTGCGGAGCGGGCGCCACGCTGCTGGCCGTCAAAGCGGGCGACAGTCAGGAGCGCGATCAAGTACAGGCCTACGAAATTGCAAGAGGACAAGCCGCGCCCCTTAGCGAGCCGATGGATTTGGCGGGACCGGTGACCGCGCTATGGCCCACTCAGACTCCCGGCCAAGCCGCGCTCGTGGTGCGAAATTCGAAGACAGGAAACTATGAGGCTTCCCTGCTGGGCCTGGCTTGCGCTGAGTAGTCTGGCGCTGAGCCCGCTCGCGGCCGCGACCCGGCCCCGCTACGGCGGAACCCTGACGGTGGATCTCTCCGCCACGTCCGATCCTTCGGAGCTGCCTGCTGAATTGTCACCTCTTGTCGCCGAAACATTGGTGCGGTTGAATGAGAAAGGCGATCCGGAAGCGCAATTGGCTGTCGCCTGGCAGCGTGATGCAGATCGCAAACGCTGGAGATTTTCGCTACGGCCAAAAGTGGTGTTCCACGATGGCGAACCGCTCACTGCAGCCAACGCCGCTCCAGCATTGCTGGCCGCGCTGAAAAAGAAATACGGCGATGTGACCGTGACGGCAGGCGGCCAGACCATCGTGATCCAGGCCGAGCATACGATCCCCGATCTGCTGACGGAACTGTCGACTCCGCGCATGGCCATCCTCCGCAAGAGCGATAAGAATCTGCCGATCGGAACCGGCCCATTTCGTGTGACTGCGTGGGAATCGGGCCGTCGCCTGACGCTCGGCGCGATGCAGGACTATTGGGGCGGCCGCGCCTACCTCGATTCGGTGATCATCAATCTTGGCTCGGCACGCACCAGCACCGACGTTTTCGACCTTCCGATTGGTGCAACACGGCGCGTTCTGCCGGAGCGCACGCGCATCTGGTCGTCGCCGGCGCGCGAACTGATCGCGTTGGTCGCAGTCAAGGCAGATCCAGCCGTAATGCAAGCGCTGGCGCTGTCGATCGATCGCGCGCCCATCGTTAATGTACTCACGCAGAGAAAAGGCGAGGCCGCGTTCGGCTTGTTGCCGCAGTGGCTTTCGGGATACGCGTTCCTGTTCGCCATCAGTCCCGATGTCGCTCGCGCCAAGACGCTGATCGCACAACTGAAGCCCACACCGCTCACGCTCAGTTATCCGGCCAACGACTCGTTCGCGCGATCAGTCGCCGATCGCGTTGCGGTGAATGCTCGTGACGCGGGCATCAACATCCAACCAACTTCGAACGCCAATGGCAATCTGCGCCTGGTCCGATGGCAGCTCGAATCCGTGGATGCCGCCGCGGAATTGACCAGGCTCGCGGAGCGAGCTGTGAAGCCGGACGCGTTGTACGAAGCTGAGCGATCGGTACTCGACGAGCGCCGCATAATTCCGTTGGTGTATGTTCCGGCCGTCTACGGCATCGGGCCGCGCGTGCACAATTGGGACGCCGCACAGAAGAACGGTTGGTTCACTCTGCACCTGGACAACGTCTGGGTGGAAGAACCCAACCGCGAACAACCGAGCCGCGACCGGAAGGGAGCGCTACCAGACCAATGATACGAAGCTCAGCTTTACGAACGCTCCCTTCCGGTCGCGGCTCGGTTGCTCGCGGGGTTGGGTTTCGGACCAAAATCTTGCTCAGCATCACGGCCACGGTGGTCTTGGCTGTGTGGATCGTTGCCGGTGTGGTCTCCGCGCTGGTGACGAAGTCGTTCGAGCGGCGCGACGCGCAGCGGACCGCGGCCTTAGTGTCGCAATTCCGACGCGAATTTGAGCGGCGCGGCATCGACGTCGAGCGCCGCATCGAGGCCGTCGCCAATTCCGATCAGGTAGCACGCATCGCCGTGAATCTTGGCTCGCCGCAGACAGATCCGGGCTCCTATTACGATGCAGCGCAGACGCTGGCGCGCGAGCAGTCGCTCGATTTTCTGGAACTGGTCGCTCCCAACGGCGACATCATCAGTTCGGCCGAGTGGCCGGCTCGTTTCGGATACCAGGAAGCCTGGCTCAAGCAGCCGGCGGATTGGAAGGGCGCGTTCCTGAAACGCGTGGATCTGGCCGAGGGCCCCGCGCTGGGTTTGATCACGGTGCGCACCGTCAAAGCGGGCGAGGGCCAGCTCTACATCACAGGCGGGCAGCGGCTGGACAAGGAATTCTTCGACTCGCTGCCGGTCGCCGAGGGCATGCGCATCCGGGTCTATCGCACCTTCGATCCGGCGCTGCAAGCCACCACTCTCTTGCAAGAAGTCCAACAGAAACCCCGCGAATTGACGCGCACAACCGCAGAAGCTGCCATCACCGCCATACCGCTGTTCGGCCGCGCCAACGAACTGCTGGCCATCTTGCTGATAGAAAACTCGCGTGCGGAACTGGCCGGTCTCAAGACTTACATTCGCGGAACTGCGCTCCTGGTGGGCAGCGCCGGAGTCCTGCTGGGTCTGATCCTCAGTTTCTGGACGGCATCGCGCGTAACGCGCCCGCTGCGCGAACTGGCGTCGAGCGTCCGCGAAGTTGCCGGCGGCAAGTGGGACACGCGCGCCACCGTCGAATCCGGCGATGAGGTCGGCCAGCTTGCCCGGGATTTCAATCGCATGACCGAGCAGCTTGTCGAGCAGCGCGACCGCATGATCCAAGCGGAACGCGTGGCCGCGTGGCGGGAACTCGCCCGGCGGCTGGCGCACGAGCTGAAGAATCCGCTGTTTCCACTTCAGATCACTATCGAGAATCTGCAACGCGCGCGCGAGGCGTCGCCACAGCAATTCGACGATGTGTTCCGCGAAAGCACCGCGACCCTGCTGGCTGAACTCGAGAATCTCAAGACCATCGTCGGCCGCTTCAGCGATTTCGCCAAGATGCCCGCGCCGCAACTGGAGCCGGTGGATTTGAACCAGATCGCGCGCGACGTCGTCAAACTGTTCGACGCGCAAATTCACGCGCCGGGACGTCCGCCGGTGGAAGCGTCGTTGCAGTTAGCAGAAAATCTCGCCGCCATTCAAGCCGATCCCGAGCAAATCCGGCGCGCCCTGCGGAACCTGGTGCTCAATGCGTTGGACGCGATGCCGAAAGGCGGGACGTTAACTGTCCGCACGCAGCAGCTCGACGGCAAGGTGACGCTCGAAGTTTCGGACAGCGGCGCGGGTCTGACCACCGAGGAATGCGAGCGCCTCTTCACGCCCTACTACACCACCAAACAACACGGGACCGGACTGGGGCTGGCTATCGTGCAGTCCGTGGTGAGCGATCATAAAGGCACGATCACCGTGCAGAGCGAACCCGGCAAGGGCACTACCTTTCGAATCGAGCTGACGGCATGAGCAAACTGCTGCTGGTAGATGACGACGCGAATACGCTGGCGTCGCTGGCGCGCGCGTTCCGTCTGGCCGGGCATGAAGCGGTGGTCTGCGACAATGCCGATCGCGCGCTCGACTTGGCAAAGGCGCAACGCTTCGACATGATTCTTTCCGACGTGGTCATGCCGGGCAAGGATGGCCTGACGCTGCTGGCGGAATTGAAATCGGCGGGCGTCCAGACGCCTGTCGTTATGGTCTCCGGACAAGCCAACATCGAGATGGCCGTGCGGGCAACGCGCCTGGGCGCGATCGACTTTCTCGAAAAGCCGCTCACCACCGACAAGCTGCTGTTGACCGTCGAGAACACGGTCAAATTGTCGCGCCTGGAAGACGAGAATCGCCGGTTGAAGCAGCGCGCTGGAAAGCAGGAGCTGGTCTGGAAATCGCCCGTAATGCAGAGCGTGATGGCCAAGGTGGAACGCGTCGCCGCCAGCGAAACTCGCGTTTGCATCCTGGGCGAGACCGGCACCGGCAAGGAACTCGTGGCCCATACTCTGCACGCCAAGAGTCCCCGTCACAACGCCCCGTTCGTAACGCTGAACTGCGCCGCCATTCCCGCCGAACTGATCGAATCGGAACTCTTCGGCCATGAAAAGGGTTCGTTCACCGGCGCCGCTTCGCGGCATCTCGGCAAATTCGAGCAGGCTCACGGCGGCACGCTGTTTCTGGACGAAATCGGCGACATGCCCGCGCTGATGCAGGCCAAGCTGCTGCGCGTGCTGGAGCAAAAGGAAGTCGAGCGCATTGGCGGCGATCGTTCCATTCCGGTGGATGTACGCGTGATTGTGGCCACGCATCGCAATCTGGAAGAACTGGTCCGCAAGGGCGAATTCCGGCAGGATCTGTATCACCGCATTTTCGTTTTCCCGATCGTGCTGCCGCCGCTTCGCGAACGCAGCGACGACATCCCGCTGCTAGTGGATTATTTCGCCCGCAGCGTGGCTGAACAAAACGAGTGGAAGCCGCGCGAGATCACCGCCGACGCCTACGCCGAGCTCGAGCGCTATGCGTGGCCGGGCAACGTGCGGGAATTGCGGAACGTGGTGGAACGCTTGCTGCTGCTGGCTGACGACCGCGTGGATCGCGCAACGGTGCGGCTGGCGCTTCCGCTGGCGGAGACCGCGCCTCTCGCAGCCACTGGCACGCTCGCTGAGCGAATGGACGCACACGAGCGGGAGCTGATCCTCTCGGAGCTGAAAAAACACGCCTACAAAATGAGCGACACGGCCCGCGCCCTGGGCCTGGAGCGCAGCCACCTGTACAAAAAGTGCCAGCAACTGGGCATCGACCACGCCAACCGAGGTGAACCGCAAGGATTGTGACGCTCCCTCAGACTCAGAAGGGGTGGTTCCGTGATATTCTTACGGTTTATGAAAGTCGGCGTATTCACTGCACTGCTCGCACAGTTTTCCCTCGATAAGGTCCTCGAGAAACTGAAGAGTCTCAATATCTACACCGTGGAGCTCGGCACCGGCAACTATCCGGGCGATCCGCACTGCAAACTGTCGATGCTGAACGATCGGCACGCGCTGAAAGAATTCAAGCAGAAACTCGACGCTAACGGATTCACCATCAGCGCGCTCAGTTGTCACGGCAATCCGCTGCATCCGAACCCGGCCATAGCGAAGGCTTACCAGGACGTCAGCAAAAAGACCGTACGCCTGGCCGAAAAGCTCGGCGTGCCGGTAGTCATCGATTTTTCCGGATGCCCCGGCGACAGCGACAAGGCCAAGTACCCGAACTGGGTCACCTGCCCGTGGCCACCCGAGTATCTGGATGTGCTCGCCTGGCAATGGGAGAAGAAAGTGATTCCCTATTGGACCAGGCACGCCGAGTTCGCCGCCAATCACGGCGTCAAGATCGCCATCGAGATGCATCCGGGCTTCGTTGTCTATAGCCCCGAGACGCTGCTGAAGCTGCGCTCCATCGCCGGCAAGACCATCGGCTGCAATTACGATCCCAGCCATATGTTTTGGCAGGCCATCGATCCCATCAAAGCCATCCGCGTGCTCGGCGACTCCGTCTTCCACGTGCACGCCAAGGACACGCAGATCTACGAGTCGAATCTTCCGAAGACCGGCGTGCTCGATACCAAGAAGTACACCGATGAGCGCAACCGCTCCTGGATCTTCCGCAGCGTCGGCTACGGCCACGCCTTCGGCTGGTGGAAGGAATTCATTTCCACGCTGCGGATGTACGGTTACGACTACGTGCTGTCGATCGAGCACGAGGACACGCTCATGTCGCCCGATGAGGGCCTGACCAAAGGCGCCGCATTCCTGAACGCAATCGTGATCAAGGATCAGCCGACCGCGCCTTGGTGGGTGTAAAAACAAGGTGCCAGGTGGTTAGGTGCCAGGTGTTAGTTGCGCGCCGTTAGCGCATCGTCAAAACCACACGGAATCTCGCCTTTCCGGACATCATCCGTTCGTACGCTTTCGCCGCCTGTTCCAAGGGGAATTTCTCGATCATGGGCCGCACGCCGGTCATCGCCGAAAAGCCCAGCGTGTCCTCGGAATCGCTGGCCACTCCCGATGCCCAGCCTTGAATGGACCGCATGCCTCCGATGAGTTGAATGGGCGAAACCTCGATCGGTTCCGTCGACGCTCCGATCACCATCAACTTGCCGTTATCGCCCAGGCCGTCGATTAGAGCGGACATCGCCTTGCCGCTCGGCGCGGTGGCAAGAATAGCTTTCGCGCCGCCCATTTTTTGTAACTCTTCGGCGGGGCTCGCTTTCTCGGAGTCGATGTAAGCATGCGCTCCTAGCTTCAACGCCAGGTCTTTCGAATCGTCTCCGCGCGAGATAGCCACCGTTCGATATCCAAATTTGTTGGCGAACTGCACTCCAAGATGGCCGAGGCCGCCGATGGCTTGAATCGCCACCAGGTCGCCGGGCAGCGCGCCTGCATGCCGCAAGGCGTTAAATGTGGTGATGCCCGCGCACATGAGAGGTGCGGCCTCTTCGGCGGCCAGCCCGTCCGGGATCGCGGCCAGCGATTGGGCCGGCGCAAGCATGTACTCCGCGTATCCGCCGTCATGCGTGAATCCCGTAATGCCGCCGTTGCGGCAAGAGACGAAATTGCCGCGGCGGCATGCGACGCAGACTCCGTCGTGCCCTCCATACCATCCCACGCCAACGCGCTGGCCCTTCTTCCAGGTTGTAACATTCGGGCCAACCTCATCGATCACGCCCGCAATCTCGTGGCCGGGAACGCGTGGATACTGAAGTCCCGGCCATTGCCCCTCCTTCAGCATCATGTCGCTGTGGCACACGCCGCAAGCTTCCACGCGGATGCGCACCCAATCCGCTTGTGGAGCCGGAATCTCTCTTTCAACAAGCTGTAACTCTCCGCCTGCTTTCGAAACCTGAATCGCTTTCACGCATGGTTTGATGGCGCAGCGTGAGCAAACGCTTCAGGAAATCTGCTACGGCCTGCCCGACATGTCGCGGAACTTCGCCGGCGTCAGACCCGTGTGGCTCTTGAACATCGCGCAGAAATGGCTCTGGTCGGAAAAACTGCAAGCCATCGCGATCTCCGATAAAGACATGCTCGACTTTGCGAGCAGCTCGCAGGCATGCTCGATGCGGCGCTTGCGGATGAACTCGCCGATCGTGGTCTGGTAGTGTTTGCGGAACTCGCGCGACAGATGCACCGTGTGCACGCCGCCGATCGCGGCCAATTCCGCAAGGCTGGGAGCCAGCAGATAAGAGTCCTCCAGCGCCTCGCGCACTCTGCGCAGCCACAGCGGAGCATTTCCTCCACCGTTTCCCTTGAAAGCGCGCGCACTTTGCGCCAGGATTTCCAGAAGGACGCCCTCCACCGCCAACGGAGCGACGTTGTCTTCCGCCAGAAACTCGCGATACATTCGATGTGCCAGCCAGGCGGAAGCAAATCCTTCGACCTCACCGGGACTGGACAACACCGGCGCCTGGTCGCCCAACCGGTCCAGCGCCAGCGGCTCTATCTTCACCAGAAGACAGCGAACCGCGGTCTTGTAATCGTTCTCATGCAGCTCGTCCGGCGGCAAAAATCGCAGAGCGCCCTCCGAGCAAAGCAACTCTTCTTCCGAATACCTCTCAACATAGGAACCAGACAGAATGAAGCTGAGATATGCATGCGCGTGGCGATGCGTGGAGAGAAAGAGCCCTTTCGCGTAGACCATCTCGCTGAGCGAAAAGCCCGGAATCTCGCGGCGCTTGATCACGTTCCCGGCAGCTTCCGTCACCGGGCAAAGCGCGAATCGTTTTTCAAACGTTACGCCAGGAGCATTCATCGGTTGACCATCCGATTGAGGACTGCTTACAGCATTGGACGAGGAGCTGGGGGGAAAGTTAGCGAAGAGGTCCATACCATCTTCTACGCACCAAGATGATCTCCGCGTTCCAACTGATGCACTAACTGTTCGATTCGTCCCATTTGCGGACACAATTCCCACAAACGAACATGGAACGCTGGCGTGCGGGCGCATCCAGACTTGTAAAGTGATTAGCAATAAGTTCTGCTGAGGGGCCGACGGCGATAGTCAGAAAGATGAAGCGCAGAAAAACGGAGCCGGAATTTTATGGGTACAGCGCCTCTGAGTCCTGGCGCAGTTCATTCTGAAGTTTATCCGACACGAAGAACTACAATCGTCGCATCGTCCGTAAGACTCCCACCACTTTCCTCTAGCGCCCACTCTTCCGCAGCCAACGCGATGGCTTGCGGTTGCTCGTTCAAGACATGGCCTAGAGCTCCAAGAAGGGCAAGCTGAGCACCGCGCATCGGCATATCTGACCCCTCGTAGACTCCATCGGTGAACCCAATAATCAAGTCACCCTTGTTAAGCTCAATGACATCCTCGCCCATCTGGGTTTCCTCTTGAAATCCGAGGAGTCCAAAATTGGCCAAGTCTTGTCTCGGAAAAAGACTGTGCCCGCCCGCTTGATGCACTATTATGAGCTGCGGATGCCCGGCGGATGAGCCAAATAGGTACCATTTGTCCTGCATCTTCGTGACCATGAAATAAATCGCCGTTCCCTTAACCTGCATTACTCTTGCCGCCGTAAGAATCTTTCCGAGTACGTGCTTCGTGGATCTCGACTCTCGCGCATGGGTCTTAAACGCAGTCATGATAGGAAGCATGTGGAATGCTCCCATAACGCCGTGCGCTTCGCCATCGCCGATCACGATGCCGACCGTGGTATCGTCAATCCTTATGACATCACAAAAGTCGCCACCTATGGGTGAACCGCATGGCCGATTAACGATATACCCTGTCACATCACAGCCAGATGGCACTGGCACAGGACCCGCCGCAATCTGGAACAACGTCTCCCGGTACTTAGCACATGCTGCTTCCTCCACCTTCTGACGCTGAAGGAGCTCCTGATAGTTGTCGGCTACTCGTTGATAGACGAGGTAACTCGCAGCTACTCCCGCTAACATTTCGACCTGTACCTGCCGTTCACGGTTGAAAAATGCCCTCGTCCTCGATTCCAAATTAATCACGCCGCACAGCTCACCTAAATAGATAAGAGGTACAGCCATTTCGGACTTAATCCCAGCAAAACACGTCTTGTAGATTGATCGCCACTCGTCTCGCGTCACATCATCAACAACTTGCGTCGCCTTGTATTTCGCACATAGTTCAGTCACGCCGCCACGAACAGCCTGGGCTAAATCATCAGGGCTCAGCGCTAACTCACCACGCCAGGCAAGGTTCACCAATGAGCCACCTTCCAGCACGAATATGGTCCCTGCGTCCGCCTCGGACCAGCTAAGACTCCGCTGCAGAATTAGATCTAACCAAGCCTTGCGGTCCGACCAGATACTGGCTATCTCCTGTGCGAGACACGACAGCGCAGCGCGAGGCCCGCGGAATTCGGTTACGAAAATCCTTACCAATTGCATGAGTGCTACTTTGTCTTCCTCGGAAAACTGCGTATGAGGCCTCTTGCCACTGACTCTCAGAACGCCAATCGTCACGCTCCCCTCAGTAATTGGTACTGACAAATGAGGTCTCTTAAACCCCTGCTGAGAATGGACCTCCCGCGTCCTTCCTTTCCAACACAATTGGGGGTCCCATCGTCGCAGTTCTTTCTTGTCACCACAGTTCTTCAACCGAAGTGGTACCCCCCTAACCGCGACCCAGGGCGTAATACCTGCTTTCTCGTCGAGCGGATAATCGGTATCCTCGTTGTACCCGGGAGCCAGGCCCGTAGAGAAGACGAGCTTCAATGAGGCGGAGGTGGAGTCGCTGAGAAAAAGAGAGGCGCCTTCTCCTTGTACCAACTCACACGCAAGATCAAGAGTGCGTCGGTACAAATCGGATTCACTAATCGCACATGGCAAGGCGGTCTGACATTGTCTTGACACGCGACACTCGATCTCGGCGATCTTCGAGGAAATTAGCAGGCTACACAATTCCCCAAATGTGTTTAGTGCCTCACGCAGGCCGGGAGCAAAAGCGTGAGTCCGAAAGCTGTCCAAACACAATACTCCTACGGCTCTCCCATTACTTGTAATCGGGATGACGTAGCACGACCGAATTCCAAGAATACATTGATACCAGTTCTTATCGCTTCCGGTGTCTGGACAGTAATAGGGCTTAGCCGCCCGGAAGACAATGCCGGTAATACCCTGGGAGGGAAGGCAGCGGAAACTAGAATAGGTTACGGTCGGATAGGCCGTGACCGAGGCAAGGTGTAACTCATTCGTTGGTTCGTGGTGCATCCACATCCCGACAACCTCAGCTCGAGCCAGTCTCGCGCCTTCTTGAACGATCAGTTCGTACAGCGACCGGCTCTTGGTATCGTGAGCCTCTGACTGTTCCCTGATCCGACGAATTGCCTCGCGCATCTCCTTCTGCCACCCTGCGCTTTCCATGAGGGTTTCAAAAGGAATGGCGTTTTCGATCGCTTCCGACGCCCCTTCACAGAGACGTTTCAATATTCCAACACTGCGGCGATTCAGCCCTTTCTTTTTTGGATGATGCAAGTTGAGGACTGCGATCACATTCTTGTTGGAGCCGAACAACGGGAGGGCAATCTCGGAGCGAAATGACTTCAGTAATAGCTGGTACGCGATATCTTCGCAATCCACAGCCTCTTGCATAGCAGCCTGCCATTCCTTCGTTCCACGCACATCAGAAATTACTTGTGCCCTCCTCTCTTTGGCGGCTAAAGTTGTAACGCCTTGCCTGGATGGACCGCCAATCTTCGAATACACTTCCGCATGCTTGCCAATTGCGTGCATACAAAGCAGATAGCCGGTGCCGGGATACATAAAGGAAATATGGGCAGTAATACTCTTAGTGCGCTGCAACGCCCGCTTTAATAATTCATCAAGCCAAGGATGTAATGGCCTGAGGGCAGACGTATGTTCGTGCAAGGTGGCGGCCAAGTCTCGGTCGGAAGGCGATATCCCCACCGCGCCCTCGGATTCCGCAACGGAATCAACAGGCATGCCCATCATATGTTTGACACCAATCGGAACAGAATTGTCGGTAGTCGGTACATAGGAGTAGTCTTCACCGGCGATCGGACTAAATACTTCCGACTTGTACAGTGCGCCATCAAAATCGACAAGCGCTTCTGAACATCGATAATGCTTCGACAAATACGAATCCATTACGGCGCTCGGTATTGGAAGATCGCCGAACACTGTTGCGTCCAGAGTTATAACGAAGTGATCCCCCATTTTCTTCGCGGGTAGGTAGTACCTGTCGCGCTTGGTGCTCACCACTGCCGTATTCTTCTGCATCACAACCGAAGGCCTCCACGGAGGGGTTCAATGAAGTCTTGCCATTGCCGAGCTGCGCCAAAGTCCTGAAAGCTTCTGTGAAAGAGTTCAAACTGTTCTGCCCTAAGCGCCGCCGGATATTTGCTTAATATCTGCGCGTGAATATATTGAAGGCGCACAGATGAGCCCATTGCTTTGAGCGAGGAGATGATACTAGATTCAATGATGGCCTGACAATCCGGTGAAGGAGTAAAGCCACGACTCAAAAACTTAAAGAAACGGATGAGAATCTTACCCATTGGCACACCGGGACGTGCTTGGTGATCGAAGACGATGTCTAGCACTCGGTCCTCGGCGTCCTGAACACCCCTTCCCGTCGGGTCAATCAGTACCCCAGCGATCGGCTCAAAATACACGGTATTACAGGTAAAGTCGCGGTATCGGACGTCAAGAACGAAGTCGGCGCCAAACAGTGCTTGGCTAGTACCGATCAGACTGTGTTTGAAAACACAGAAATCGATAAACGGGTCTCCCGTGTCGACTGCACCTCCCAATCTAAGATGACCGTTCCTGCACGCGACCGGATGCAGCCTTTCGGGCCTTTTGTACATCGATTTCAGAAGCGGCGCCGCGCTCAGGAGGGGCATAGTGGTGGCGAGGTCAACGTCCCTTGTCACGACCCCACCTAAAACGTCACGTATGGTTCCGCCGACGACGAATACTTCGAAGCCGCGGGACCAGATTTCATTAACCAGTTCCCGATACTGAGGTCCGGGTGGCGTGCGATCCGTAAGGAGATTGCGAAGGTCGCACAATTCGGACTCTCTCGGCTTACACATCCGAGCTCCATTGGGAAGGCGTTCCCAATTTGGTCCAACCCGTTGTTCCGGGTTCTCCAGTCGAATACAGTTGAATGATGGTGGTATGGAAGATCTGCCGTGCTGGTTTTGCACGTATGGCTGGCCCAGACAAGTATGGCCAATTAGCTGAACCTGTCACACGCTCGGACGCGTGATAGCAGGTGACATGGTCGCCCGGTCGTGGGAGTGAACAGATGGGGAGACGTAGCAGGTTGGTCTCGACGGGTACCCGCACAGATGCCTGCGATGTAGAACCCGGGACCGTGCTGGTGAAAGCCATATTGGCTTCCCCCTCCATGCCTATGCTGCCATTCTATCGCAACTAAGGGACGAATGAACTAAGGAACTGCAGCGATGCTTATCCCCAGAGTTCGTTGATGGCGTCGAACGGGAACTGCTCGTTGGTCGGGACGTATTCGAAACCGCGGTTGAACGGATCGTCGTGACGCACGGTGGTCCAGTCGATACCGAGCGCTGAGTAAATGGTCGCCTCGATGTCTTCAGGTTTCACCTCGCGCCCCATATGCCATCCGGGATCTGCGATCGAAGCGCCGATGGAGTCGGTTGCGCCAACGGCGCGCATGCCACGAATTTTCGCGCCGGCGAACAGCGCCGACTGTTGAAGGTGGTGATCGCGCCCGTTGTTCTGGTTCAGCGGGCCGACGGTCCGGCCGAATTCGCCCAGCGCCACGATCAGCGTCTGATCGAGAGTGCCATCGCGTTTCAGGTCGGCAATCAACGCGCCCAGTCCGGCGTCGAATTGCCTGGCCATCGACTGCAGGTTCGTATTCGGCGCGTAGATGTTCACGTGATGGTCCCAGCTTCCAAACGAAATCTGGATGAACCGCGTTCCAAGGTTCGCGCGCAGCAGATTTCGCGCGGCGACGCAGGCATTCCCGAAACCGGAGTTGCCGTACGCGTTGCGTGTGTTCTGATCGAAGTTGAAAACAGAATTGACCGCGCCGTTGTACATCAGTTTCCGCGCGGAGAGGCTTGCCTGGAACACGTCGGCCGTTCCCGGACCGAGTTGAGGATCGGCTTCGAGCTCCGTATCGATATCCATCTTCATGCCGAAGCGGCGGTCGAGGACATCGGAACCGCCCGGATGCGTCGAATTGGTAAGGCCGTTGCCATTGGGATTTATGTAAAAAGGTGCATCGTCGGTGGGGAAATATCCGGCGCCCGGTCCATCGGAAGCGTTCAGCGAAATGAAGGCGGGTAACGTGCGATCACCCGGCTTTCCGCCCAGCTCCATGGCGACGACCGAGCCGATGTGCGGCGCAATCTTCGAGAGACCCGAGACGGGATTGCGGCCGATCTGAACCCAGGTCTGTGCGATGCCGTGAGCCGTGGCCCAGGCGCGGACTGAGCGCACGAACGCGATCGAATCCAGTTGATTGGCCAGGTTGGGCATCAGGCCTTGCGGGAAGCGGAGATCGCCGTAGCTGGTGGGATTGAAATACGCGGGCGTCCACGCGCCTTCTTTCAAGTCGAACGTGTCGACGTGGCTGGGCGCGCCAGTAAGGAGCACGAAGATGCAATTCTTGGCCGTGCCGATGGGCGTGACCGCAGCTTTGGCAACCGTCTCCATGCGCCGCGAGGGCAGCAGGAAATATCCGCTCAAGGCCGTGGCGACGTGGCGGAAGAACATGCGCCGGCCGACGTGCGGCAAGCGCCAGAACTGCGTGCCCTTGATGTTGCTCCAATCGTATCCGAATTTGTCTTTCATGATCGTCTCTCCCGCGCTAGTAGCTGAATATGAAATCCAGTTTGTTGATGCAAACCCAGGCCAGGTCTTCTGTGGTCGTGTTCCGAGCGGTGGCCGTGGTTGCCTTTTGTAAATAGCTCAAAGCGTGAGCGCGCTCGTAATCGGTTGGCGTGCGCGATAAGAACGTAAGCCAAAGCTCGTCCAGCAGGGCCGAGTTGTCGCTGATCTTGGAGATCGCGAGCAGCGCCGGGGATGCCGCGACGCGGGTGCGGCTCACCACGAAGTTGTCGTTCATCAAGTTGAGCTGCTGCAGGATGGAAACGGCCTGGCTGCGCTGCGTGGTGTCGCGATTTCCACGGAAAAACGAATTCAGGAAATTCGCCGCGGCGCCGTTGTTGCGCGGCTCGGTGGTATCGGGAAGTTGCATGGCCCACTGAAACGGGTCGGGCCAATCCTGCACGGTGTACTTGTTGAAAACACCCGTGGCCTGCGAGATCGCGTCATGAATCTCCTCGGCGTCGAGCCGGCGCGGATAGTGCCGCGCGAATAACGGCACGTACTGGAGGTTCCAATCGCCGTCATAGCGGGAGCTGAGCTGGTAGGCCGAGGATTGCGCGATCAGCCGCAACATGCCGCGCAGATCGAAATAAGAATCGGTGAAATATTTCGCCAGCTTCTCCAGCAGCACCGGATGCGTGGCCTGGAAGCTCCACGGATCGGGCGGCGGATAGGCCGGATCCAGCCGGTCCGGATCGAGCTGATCCACCGGATCCACCAGGCCCAGATTGAACATCGCCTTCCACAGACGATTCACCATGTTACGCGCAAACATCGGATCGTTGACCAAATTCTGAGCGAACGCGTTCCGCCACTGCTGGTCTTGCGGAGTGGCGCCGGTGTAGTGATACACCGGCGTGAGCGTTTTGGTTGTTCCAAAGCCGACGCGATTGGGCCGATTCCCATAATTCGTGCTGAGATCGTAACCGCCGGCGGTGGCATCGGCTACAGACGTACTGTTGTAGTACGGATCGGGGGAGACCTGGCCCGGCGGAGGAGTCGGGGCCGGATAACGGTTGAAGCGTGTCCGGGCGAAGAATGCAGCCATGCGCTCGGCGTCGACCCGCGTAGTCTGTTTGCCCCACACGCTGAGCTGATCCAAGTGACCGGCGCCATTGTGGCACAGCAGGCAATCGTAGTGGCTCATTCCCAAAAACGCCGTCGCGCTGCGAACCAGCATTCCGTCGTAGGTGTCTTGAGCCGGACCGCCGGTGATACTGCCGCCGATGATGAAGTTGGATGCACCAGTCGATAGGTTGTAATTGTTGCCGCCCATGGCCAGGCATTCGTACGCGACGTCGTGGAGCGATTTTGCGCCGGCCACGGACCAGTAGATGTACTGATAGAACGTATTCCGTCCATCCACCTGCCGAATTGTTGCGGCCGTGGCTTGCGTGATGTTGTTTTGCAGCAGATCGCCCAACCAGACAGTCCACTTGTCGTTGAATTGCGGGGAGCTGAGAAGCTGTTCGATCACTGCGTCGCGTTTGCCGGCGTCGGTGTTCGCGACGAATGCGCGGACATCGGCCGAAGAAGGCAGCCTGCCGGTCAGATCCAGGTTGATTCGACGGAAGAATTCCGCGTCGGTGGTGAGGCTGGCTGGCTGGACATTCTGATTCGCTAGCTTGCTGAAGATTTCGGAGTCGATGAAGTTGCGTTGCGGAATCGGGTCGGCGGCGACCGCGGCGGATTTCCCGGCAAGCGCGGCAGCCGACTTCTGGAACTGCTGCGTTCGCTGGAAAACCTCGCGCTGCGCCCGGGCTTGCGCACCGAGAAACTGATCCGGCGCGGCTTGAAACGTACAGTTCGCGCCGGAGACGCTGGCGGCAACATCATTTTGGGCGCTGCAGACAGCCCACGCCGCAAAAAATAAAAAAGGAATCGCTACTGGAGTCTTCATGCACCCTTCCCCTTAGACTGCAAACACACAACCAACCAAACAGTTTCTAAAGGAGCCAGTATATCGCAGGCGGGGCCGGCCCGGTACGTTAGGTCAGGTTACTTGAATTCCGGACTGCTGGCGTTGGCCGGTTCGGCGGACCAGTTCTGATGGATGATCATGTTCTGATCGCTAAAGAAGGTCCGGCGTCCGGAACTGTTGTAAGCCTTGGGGTTAACGTTCAACGTGTAGCCTGACGGCGTGGCGGCCAGGGTGAAGACGTAGCCGTCCTTGTCGCCCGACGACAGGCTGCCTGGGATCAGGTCGGCGGCTTGCGGCCCTGGGCCGCCGCTGGCAGGTGGTCCAAGCTCGCCCAGCGTGGTGGCCCATTTGCCGAACTGAGACATGTACTGCGTCTGCATGCTGTTGATAGTCTGGATTTCGCGAATGACGGCCATCTCGTTGGCATTCATTCGGGCACTGCCGAGTTTGGGGACGGCGATCGCCAGGATGATGAGAATAATGGCGATGACGATCAGGAGTTCGATGAGCGAGAAGCCGCGCATACGGCGGCGCCGGGCGCAATACTGCTGCATGACATTAATTATGACGCGAAACGGGGGTTGGGCGTGCAAAGCGGCACATAGTGCCGGCTTGGAGTTTCCACATCCAGAAGTGTAGAGACTCCACGCGCCGGGCGGAAGCCCGGCGGCAGCCCGGAAGGGCCGCCCCACATCACACGACAACTTACCATCCAAAGCAGCACAGAGGTTTATGGCACGATCACGGCTGGAACGTTTTGGTCGCGGACCAGCTTGTTGAAGGCTGCCAGGTCGGTGCTCACCAGTTTCTTCAGGGTTTCCAGCTGCACGTTCACCTGGCTGGCCAGCTCCTCGTAGACTTGCGTCGATTGGAGCGTGGGAGCGTCGTCGGAGCTTTCGACCGTGCCTTCCAGCGCCGCCAGCTTGTTGTTCAGCTTGATGGGGAAATTCAGCGGGTCCTCGTTGGCGCGGTTCTTGGTTTGATACAACTCTTCTTCGACAGCCGTCAGTTTCTTGGACAACGCTTTTGCGGCTTCGACGACCTTTGGATCCTTGGCTCGCTGCACGTATTCATCGAGCTGCTTGCGGATGTCGCGGATCTGCACGACGGCCTCGTTCGTTTGGTTCAGCTTATTGTAAATCTGCAGCGCGACCTCGAGCTGTCGCGCGTACTCGTCGGGCGTGGTCTTGAGCCTCGGATCTTTCTTCACCTCAAGCGACTGCGTTTGCGACTTGGAATTCGTGGTCAGCCGGACCTGATACGTTCCCGGAACGATGGCCGGGCCGCGCACGCTGCCCGCCCACATGATGAGCTTCGGGAACGTGGTGGCATCCGGATAATGCAGGTCCCAAAGGAAGCGGTTCAGCCCCGACTCGGCAGGCATTCGATCTGCGCCGGGCGGGCGGCGCGGAAAATCATCTTCTTCTTCAGCGCCTTCTTCCTTCTTCTGCGGCTTGCTGGAGAATTTGCGGATGGACTTGTCCGCGTTGTCCAGGAACTCGAGCGTGACTTCGCCTTCCGGTTTCTCCTTGAACGAATAGTAGATGGCCGCGCCTGCCGGAGGATTCTGGCCCTGCGCTCCGCTGGGCGGCAGACGGAACCCGCCGCGCAGAGTTCGGTAGGTATCCCGCGGACGGAACAGCTTCATATCTTCCTTTAGAGTGCTGCCGGCAAGCTGATAAAGCAGCGGCAGCTCGTCGAAGACCCAGAACGCCCGGCCTTGCGTTGCCACAACCAGCTCGTTCTCCCGCTTGTGGAAGGCGAGATCGGCGATCGGAACCACCGGGAGATTGAGCTGCAACGACTGCCAGGAGTCGCCGCCGTTGAACGAAACATACATGCCGGTTTCCGTTCCCGCCACCAGCGCATTGCGATGATTGGGGTCCTCGCGGATCACGCGCGTGAAGGCCTTCGGGGGAATCCCGGCGTTGATTTGCGTCCACGTCTTTCCGTAGTCCGTGGTCTTGTAGAGGAACGGCCGGAAGTCGTCGAATTTGTACATCGTCGCGGCGAAGTACGCGGTGCCGGGATCGAAAGGCGAGGCTTCGATGGAGTTGATCTGAATCCACTCGGGCATGCCCTTGGGCGTGACGTTGCTCCAATTCTTGCCGCCGTCCTGCGTCATGTAGACCAGGCCGTCGTCCGAGCCGGTCCAGAGCAGTCCTTTTTTCACCGGCGATTCGGCCATGGTGAAGATCACGTCGTAATACTCGATGCTGGTGTTGTCCTTGGTGATGGGCCCGCCCGACGGACCTTGCTTGGACTTGTCGTTGCGCGTGAGATCGCGGCTGATCACCTCCCAGCTTGCGCCGCCGTTGGTGGTTTTGAAAACGTGATCGCCGGCGCAATACAGCGTATCCGGATCGTTGGGTGAGAACATGATCGGATAGTTCCACTGGAAGCGATACTTCATGGCTTCGGCGCCGTAGCCCATGGGATTGTCGGGCCAAACGGTGACGTTGCGAAGCTGGCCGGAACGATGGTCGTAACGCGTCAGCAGGCCGTCGTAGGAGCCGGCGTAGACTATTTCGGAATTCTTCGGATCGGGCGCGAGCCAGCCGCTCTCGCCGCCTCCTACGTCGTACCAGTCGCGCACGCCGATGCTGCCGCTGTCGCTGCGCGTGGCGATGCGGACGGTGCTGTTGTCCTGCTGCGCGCCATAGGCGTGATATGGAAAGTCGTTGTCGAGTGCGACACGATAGAACTGCGCCGTGGGCTGGTTGTCGATAGTGCTCCAGGTCCGGCCGCCGTTCGAGGTGATGTTGGCGCCGCCGTCGTTCGATTCGATCATGCGGTTCGAATCGTTGGATGCGATCCAGAGGTAATGGTTGTCGCCGTGCGGCGTGCGGATGGCTGTGTAGGTCTTGCCGCCGTCATCGGAGCGGTAGAAGCTGGTGTTCAGCGCGTAGACCGTATCCGCCTTTTGCGGATCGGCGAAAATGCGCGCATAATACCAGGCGCGCTGCAGGAGCTTCCGTTCTTCGTTGACCTTGGTCCAGTTCTTGCCGCCATTGTCGGAGCGGAAAATGCCGCCGTCTTGCGCTTCGACGAGCGCCCACAGGCGATCCGAGTTCATGGGCGAAACCGTGATGCCGATGCGGCCCAGCACGCCCTTGGGCATGCCCGGACTGCGGCTCAGATCGGTCCACGTGTCGCCGCCGTCGGTGGATTTGAAGAGGCCGCTCGCGGGGCCGCCGCTTTCGAGGTCCCAAGGCAGTCGATGCATGTCCCAGAATGCCGCGTAGACCGTGTTGGGGCTGTTGGGATCGAGAATGAGATCAACGGCGCCGGCTGTCTTGCCGCGCGTATAAATCTGCTTCCAGTTCTTGCCGCCGTCGGTGGTTTTGTAGACGCCGCGCTGATCGTTCGGTCCCCAGAGATGGCCGAGCGTGGCGACGTAAACGATGTCCGGATTCCGGGGATGAATGCGGACCGCGCCGATGTGGTAGCTGTCTTCGAGGCCCACGTGTTTCCAGGTCTTGCCCGCGTCGGTGGATTTGTAGACGCCGTCACCGTGCGAGGCATTGCCGCGGATGTCCGGCTCGCCCATGCCGACGTAGACGAAGTTGGGATCGGATTCCGAGACCGCGATCGCGCCCACCGAGCCGGTCTTAATCTGGCCGTCGGTGACGGGCATCCAACTCCCGCCGCCGTCCGTGGTTTTGAAGACGCCGCCGCCCGTTCCGCCGAAGTAATAGACGCTGGGCTGCGATGTGACGCCGGTGACGGCCACCGAGCGCCCGCCGCGGAATGGTCCGATGGTGCGGTATTTCAGCTCCTTGAGCGAGTTGAGGTCGGGCTGGGCAGCCAGAAGGAGGGCAAGAGTGAAAAACGAAGCCAAGGTTTTCATAACGGGGAGATCATAGCACGTTGGATAGTGAGTGTTGATTCATAGCGGGAGATAAAGAATGACGCCGATCCACTCTTCCTGGGAACTTCCAGCCTCAATCAGGCTGAGGTCCTCGACGACGGATCTAACAGACAGTTTCTTTCGGGCGAGAATCAGCCCAGCCATAGGATCGCCGCGTTCGAGCCTCTTTATCGCTGCCGCCGTCATCGTTCGAACATCATGCGTCAGCACTACTCGCTGCTCGAATGCCGCCCAAGCGAGGAGCGTATCGTCGTCAACCCCCGAGAGTCCAACCTGCTGTGCGATGGCGACATCCGCTGTTGCATTCAGGCCTAACAAGCCCTTCACAATATGCCGATTGAGATTCTCATCCGCCAGGAAACGAATCAAGTCTTGGAACAACCACGACGCTGAATAAGGCGCTGCCGGAGTTCCGTGAGCGGGAACCTGGAGCGGACGTCGCGAACAACGGCCGCCTCTTGCTGTTCTGCGTCGCGTAGATAGGCGTCTGCCTCGGCGCGATGCTTTAGATAGAACGCTATAGTGGCGTAGACGTCGGCCAATGGGACCGAGGGGAATTGCTCGGAAATCTCTTCGACCGTTGCACCCTCAAGAAATGGGACGAGAATACTTTCCAGAGTTACGCGCGTGCCCGAGATGCGACACACCCCGTGCTTGTCCATCTGCAACGGGGCTAGCTCGGGCCGGATTAGTAAGGCTGAACTCAAGGGCGTTTTCCTAGACTTAAGTTTACTGGATTTTCTCCGGAGCGCGATGTGGGCGAGCATTGCCGATGGTCACCTGTAAAACCAACCCCCAGGTCAACGTGAGAAATTTAAGATTGTAGTTTAGAATTCTCAAATGCACTTCATCCGGCGCATCTGGACACGGACCATGCTTTCGGCTGCGCCGCGATCTCGGACGCGCAAGTGACAAGATGGATTCAGGCATGCTAACGAAAGCGATTCTGCTCGCATGCCTGCCTGCCGTGTTCGCAGCCGACGTTTATTTCAACGATTTCAACGGGCCTCGCGGCACAACTTACCCAGAGTGGACTTCGAGCGGCTATACGAATACGGCCAACGTCGCTCGAACGATCGCGAGCGGCAGCGGCCCACAAGCCGTCACCAACGTGGATTCCCCCAACGGCAAGCAGCGCTTTCTGGGCGAATTTGGCGGTCCGGCGATGGTAACTGCGCCGCCCTACGACCCGCAACATTTCGTCCGCGTCGACGAGACCATCACCTTGACGCTCAAGAAACTCAAACCGCACTCTCAGGCGACCGTGAGCTTCGATCTTTACATCTTGAAAAGCTGGGATGGAAACAATCCGAATTACGGGCCCGATCGCTGGAGCCTGAGCGTCGATGACGGCCCGACGTTGCTCAACACCACCTTCTCCAATAATTTCAAAACGGGGCCGTATGATTTGAGCCTGCAGAACTATCCGACGTCGAACAGCGCCCAGCAGACGTCGGCGGCAGCCGTGAATTCGCTCGGTTATACCTTCTTTGGCGACAGCATCTATCACCTAACGTTCCCGTTTTCTCACGCCAGCGACACGCTGATCCTGCGCTTTTCGAGCAGCCTGTTTGAAGGCAAAGGCGCCGGCGACGAGAGTTGGGGTCTGGACAACGTCCGCGTGTCGACGAACGCCGTCCACTGAGTGATCTCGCGCAAAACTGGGTCTCATGGCGCAGAAAAAGCCTTGCTCGGAGCACATTCTCTTAGTCCTGTCACCAATGGCGATTGGACTGCATCTCGACAGTAGGAAGGGAAGGATCATGGAAGTAACAGCGGCACATCTGGGCGACTGGAAATATGAAGTAGAGGCGCGCGGCCACCGGCTGATTTGCGATCAGCCGCGCGAAAACGGGGGGAGCGACGCGGGCATGTCGCCGCCGGAGTTCTTGCTCGCGTCGCTGGCAACCTGCGCCGCCTATTACGCCACGCAGTATCTGAAGACGCGCTCTCTGCCCCTTGAAAACCTAAAGGTGCGCGTCACCGCGGAAAAGGCGCTGCAACCGGCCCGGCTGGCTTCGTTTCAAATTGAGGTAAGCGCGCCGGGACTGGATGAACGCCACGAAACCGGCGTGCTGCGAGCCGTCAAAAGCTGTTTGATCCACAATACGTTGCTGGGTAACCCGGCTATTGAGATCGCCGTCAATACCGCGGCTCTTGCTCTTGTCTAGCGCCGGTTGCGGAGTTTTTCGAGAACCAGCTCCGGTTCGTCCAACTCGTCCTCAATTCGCACCGTGCCATTGACAAGGTAGAGGACCGCCAGGGGTATCCCGATGATCGAGATGCAGAGCAGCCAAAACCTCAGCCAACTGCCCATGAACTCGTAGCGAACAATCTTGGACATAGTTGACGTAATAGTATCACCGCGCGCGCCTCTTCCTGAATTCCGCCGTTCGCACCTGCCGTTCATTCATGCCGAAGTAGTGCGCAATCTCGTGCCACACGGTTTCTTCCACCAGCTTCTCGAGTTCTGCCGGCGTGCGCGACATGCGCTCGTGCGGCCCTTGGTAAATGGTGATCCGGTCCGGAAGTACGAATCCATCGCTGACGCTACGCTGGGTGAGCGGGCGACCGTGATACAGCCCCAGCAGGTCAGGGCGCGGCGGCTCCTGCTCCACAACTAGCACAACATTGTCGAGGCGCCGCCGAAAGCGCCGCGGGATCTTGCGGAAGGCACGCTCCACCAAAGCGTCGAAGTCCTGGGGGCGCATATAATCGATGATATCGGGAGTCGGGTCGGCCTCGGGTTCCAGGCTACCGTTCACGGCAAGCTGCAGGACCTCGCCAAGGTCACTTCCTTCGTCACGGACACGGGATTCCGTTCCCGGGCGCCCGCCATCTTTATTTCAAGCCTGGAATTCGTGGGCGGGCTGTGCCTGATGTCCTTCCAAGCGGATGGTAGTCCCGGCGTGCACAACTTCCATGCCCCTTCAGGCTCATCGTGCGTTAGAAACAACCCTTTCGCTCAGGCTCACCTTGTAGTGGAAAAGGCTTGATCCGAACACGTATGTTTGATACAATCGCGGCAAAGTAACGATCCTGAATGCCGACTACAGATCTTATTCTGGACATAGTTTCGTTCGTTCTTGGCCTGCTGTTTGTCTTGCTTGCTGTTCTTGCAGGCGGTCGAATGCCTACAGGAAAGTTCAAATATACTGGAGAAAAGCGGTCTTTTGAGATCGACCCAGTTCCTTTGCTTCTGTTGATGGGACTGGCGATGGCGGGTACCAGCGCGTATTTTCGATACAAAGTGAATGACGCTCAGACAAAGCAACTTGCGGACGAACAATCCAGAAACGACAAACTCAGCGCGGGGTTGGACAAACTCAGCGCGGAGTTGGACCAATTCAAGAACGAGCGACTTCTAGCCACATTGACACTTTCAGATTTCGACGACCCCTCACTACTGAAGTCGGTGTATGCCACAGGAACTTCTAGTAAAGGGGAGCGTACGTCGAAGGTCCAATTCACGCACAAGAGCGGGAACGAATTCTGGGCGCCGGTAGACGGACTTGAGCTGGGATCGACCGTCTCTTTTCAAGCGGAAGACACAAATGGGAAGATGTGGACCGGCTCATTGACGGGACAACTGGCTCAGGCTGCGGTCGATATGCAACCCAAGAAAAAGGGAAAGAAGTAGGTGTTGCGAATGAGGCTCCTGGTTGCGCTATGTCTTGTCCTTAGTGCTCAATCCCAGAGCCCGGACTGCGGGAAAACATTTCCGCTCGAACAGGAAAGGTTTATCGCCCTGGACGCGTTTGGTCCCGCCTCGGTGGCTCCGGGCATCTTGACCGGGCTGTGGGTGTACGTTAGCGATATTCAACCCTTGAAACCCGAGATCTGCCGACTCCGCGTGTTCAAACCCCAAGAGTGGACTCCGCCCAAAGCCACGATAATGAAGGACGGAAAGTTCTCCCAGTTGGTCAAGGCTCAGGGGCTACAGTTGTGGACAGCAAGAGTCAGGACGTTGAGCGATAGGGTTGGATTCTTCGCTTACGAAGCGCCCTTTCACTTGGAGGTGGTTCGGGTGCTACCCAAGGGGAAGCAGAGAGCTAACGATTCGGTCGAACTCAGGATCTGCCGACCTTGAGTGGCGCGTGAAGATCCGAGGAGGCCAATCTCTGCGGTCGTCAGCGGAGATTGCCAAGCCCACGCCACTCAATTCAGTACGCTACCAGCCGTCGACGCTTGGGGTTATACTGATTAGGATCAGATGAAGGCGTCTATTCAAAAGCTTGCCGGACTGGTTTTGCGCATCACCGCGGCACTGGCGTTCCTTGCGCCGCTGCTCACCCGGCTCGTCCTGGGCTTCGGGTTTCACGCAACCGGCCACGGCAAACTGCAGGACCTCGACAAAGTCACCGGGTTCTTCACGGACTTGGGAATTCCGTTCCCGGGCGCCAACGCCGTATTTATTTCAAGCCTGGAATTCGTGGGTGGCCTTTGCCTCATCGTCGGGCTCGGAACCCGCATCTTCGCCGGGCTGCTTTCCTGCACCATGATCGTGGCGCTTCTCACGGCCGACAAGCCAACCCTGATCCAGAAGTTCCCCGCCGACGTCACCGATGTGACCTCATTTACCTTCCTGGTATTATTAGTATGGTTGGTGTTGTACGGGCCTGGCCCCGTCAGCATCGACAAGCTTTTGAGTAAGTGGCTGGGCCTCGGCGCCAAGTCCGGGGAGGCGACCTAAATGGCGAACAATCGTTGGGGCTATCCCGACCTGGGGTTCGGCATCGGACTCCGCACGGTGCACTTCCAGCACATCCTGAAAAACAATCCCGCCATCGATTGGTTTGAAGTCCTTTCGGAGAACTACATGGACACCGGCGGTCGGCCCCTGCATGTGGTGGATCAGGTGGCGGAACGCTATCCAGTGGTGCTGCACGGCGTTTCGCTCTCGGTGGGCAGCACGGATCCGGTGGATTTCGATTACCTCAGGAAGCTAAAGGCGCTGGCGAAGCGCATCAACGCGCGCTGGATATCCGATCATTTGTGCTGGACCGGCGTCACCGGCCTCAACGTGCACGATCTTCTGCCGATGCCCTACACCACGCAAGCGCTGCGGCACACCATCGAGCGCGTTCGCATCATCCAGGATTTCATGGAGCGGCCCATCGCTTTGGAAAACGCCTCCACCTATCTGGAGTTCGCCACTTCCACCTGGCCCGAAAGCGAGTTCATCGCAACCGTTGCGGAAGAAGCCGACTGCGGCATCCTGCTGGACGTCAACAACGTTTACGTAAGCTCGTACAATCACGGCTTCGATCCCAAGGCGTACATCGACCGTATTCCGCGCGACCGCGTGGTACAGATGCACCTGGCCGGGCACACCAACAAGGGCACGCACATCATCGACACGCATAACGATTACGTCATCGATACGGTTTGGGACCTGTACCGTTACGCGCACCGTCGGCTGGGCGGAGTGGCGACGCTGCTGGAGTGGGACGCCAACATTCCCAGCTTCGACATCGTCCACGGCGAGGCGTTGAAGGCGCGCAAATTCCGGGAGCAGGAAGATTCCCAAGCGGCGGAGCTGGACGAGGTTGCCGCGTATGGCGACTGATCCGGGACTCGAACGAATCCAGCGCTGGATGCAGGCTTGCATTCTGGATCAAGGCACGTGCGAGGAGGCCATAACTTCCGAGCGCGCGCAGGCCGAGATTCCCGCCGACGTCGCACGCACCGTCGTGCTTCCTTCCAAGACTCTCACCGCGCTGGAACGCCTGGACGTCTACCGCGACATGTACCTGATGCGCATGGAGGAGGCGCTCTCGAGCGATTATCCGGCGCTCAAGCATTTCCTTGGCGACGACGAGTTTATGCGGCTGGTAGCGCGCTACGTGGACTTGTATCCCTCGCGCAGCTACACGCTCAACCGCCTGGGCGATCATTTTCCGGAATTCGTGGCGGCGCAGGACGATGTTCCGCGCAAGGAATTCTGCCAGGATCTGACGCGACTGGAATTTGCGCTGGCGCGTGTGTTCGATGCCGCCGAGACTCCCACGTTGACCGAACAGGACGTGCGCGCCGTGCCGCAAGAAGCCTGGGAAACGGCGTGCTTGAAGCCCGTCGACGCGTTCCGGCTGCTAGAGTTCGATTACCCTGTGAGCCGCTACCTGGGCGCCGTGGACGAAGAGAATCCTTACCCGCGGCTTGGGCGGAAAAAGAACTGGGTGGTCTGCTACCGGCACAGGTACGACGTGCACCGGTTGGACCTGTCGCGCCCCGCCTACGAATTGCTTTCCTCGCTCGCGTCCGGCAAGACCCTGGGTGAGGCGATCACTGGAGTGATGACGCGCAAGTGGCGTCCGGCGGTGAAGCAATCGAAGCTATTCGAGTGGTTTCGCGAATGGATGGCGGAAGGCTTCTTCCAAGCCGTGGCACTCACACGATCCGGCGCCTCCCAACAGGTAACCCCAAACGTAAGTGAGGGGACCGCGCACACGGGCGCGTAGCTCAGGTGGATAGAGCATCAGCCTTCTAAGCTGAGGGTCGCTGGTTCGAGTCCAGCCGCGCCTACCAATTCCTTCATAAGTTTACGAGCCGCTGAATCCGATCCGGTGTCTGTACGGTAGTGGAAACTGTAGAGACGCCCTCTGTTTTTGCGAGTCTAGGTTTCGTCGAAAGCCTCCCGCATCGCCGCCATGCGAATGTGGGAGTAACGCTCCAACATTGCCCGGCTCATGTGACCCATCATTGAGAGCATCGTGCTTTCCGGCACGCCCGCTTCGGCCATCTTGGTAGCTTTCTTCACCTGTTTTGCAGGCGGGATCAGTCGGAGTTTGGGCCCGGCCTGGCAAGAGCGCAGCCGCCGACAAGAAGAAGATCAGCGCGGGCGATTGAATCCAATTGATGTTCATGAGCGATTGAGTGATTTTGTCACAATCGCTTCCCACAGTTCCCGCTGCTGGATCATAGCCTGAAGGCGATCCGGTGGTTTGCTGCTGGCTTCGAGCAGCCACCAGCCATCCCAGCCCGCGTCGATCAGCAGATCGGACTGGAGTTGATAAGGGAAGTTTCCACCGTCCAGCTCGTGGAAGTGCAGCGTGTCGTCGAGAAAGGGCTTCACCAGTTCAAACCGCTGCGTGAAGTCCGCTGCGTCCACGGAGTCGCCATTGAGCTTGATACGGACGTTTGGCCGGTCGACGCCATCCATAATCTTGCGCAATGAAACGAGGTCGCCGGCAGTGCCATGGTTTTCCAGGCGAATCCGTTGACCGAAATCGGCGGCGAACTTGCCGACACTGTTTAGGGCGCGGCTGATCTGCCCGATCGTCTTCTCTTTTGCAATATCGGGATGATAGTCGTTCGGAAACACGCGGACGCCGTGGCCGCCAATGTCGTGACTGAGTTTAACGTGCTCTTTGGCAATTGCGATAGCTTTGTTGAGCCGGTCCGCGTCGGGCCAGTCGAAACGCTCGGCGGATGCCAGACCGGCGATCTGCACCGGACTGTCGGCGAACTGCTTCTTCACCTCGCGGCGCTGCACTTCGCCCACCGTCACCTCGACCCCGTGCGCATAGTGCGCGCTGGTGCGCAGTTCCACTGCGAATGCTTTGGCCTTGGTGCAATTGGCGATCAGTGTTGGGACATCCCAGTCGATCGCCCACTGGTAAGTCATCAAGCCGAAGCGCATTTTCGAGACGCGCTTGGCGGCTGTCGCGGATCGGAGGGCTATTATGGCTGCCCCCGCTCGCGCGCTTCGGTCTAGGAATTGGCGGCGGGTAGGAGAGTTCATCGCTCTTGTTGTTTACATTTGACAGTTTACAACTACGGGGCCTACCATACACGAGAGAGCCGTTTGCAGGCCATCGTTTCCGGCCATGCGGCGATTCGGATTGGAGCGTGTGACATGGCAACTGTATCAAGGCGGCGATTCTTCCACTCAGCCGGGATGGCGTTAACGGAAAATCAGCAACTTACACAAAACACAATAGCTCTGGAGCGCAGGGATACGCGAAAAGCGCCCGTATTGGTACGCCACGGTACACTGTCTGAAGCAGATTCGCACCCTTATGGCTGCCGGGCCGATATACTCATCTTTGGGGCTCGCCTCCTGCTCGCCATGGTCGATATTCACAGCCATATACTTCCTGGTGTTGACGATGGTGCACGTACCCTCGACGAAAGCCTTGCGATGCTTCAGGTGGCCGCCCGGCATGGAACCACTGACATTGTTGCAACCCCGCACGCCAACGTTCGGTTTCGCTACAACGGAGAACTTATTCAGCAGCGTTTCACGGAGTTATCCGAGGCGGCCGAGGACCTGGTTCGTGTCCACTTAGGATGCGACTTCCATATCTCCTACGAAAACGTGCAGGACGCGCTTGAGAATCCGACTCGCTACACCATCAACAATCTGAGCTACCTGATGGTGGAGTTGCCCGATCTGGTGATGCCTGACGCGGCCCGGAACATCCTCTCACGTTTGCGATCAGCGCGAATGATCCCAGTGATAACGCACCCAGAGAGAAACGTCGTCATGCAAGGCAAGGTCGATGTACTCGGCGAGTTGGTCAAAGATGGATGTTTGCTTCAGATCACGGGCCAGTCTTTGCTGGGTCGCTTTGGCCCGGAGGCCGATCGATGCGCCAATACGCTATTACGAATGGGGCTGGTCCACTTTATTGCGAGCGACGCTCATGACTGCGAGGATCGTCCTCCAAGGCTGGACGAACCCTACCGTTACGTCGCTCATCGATTTGGCGACCACGTGGCCGAGCAATTGTTCCGAATCAATCCCGGCTTGGCGCTGACGGGCGAACAACTGGAAGAGGGGTTATCGCCGGCAGTTCGAAAATGGTATCAGTTCTGGAAATGATACAAACCTACCGGGCGTTCGCGTGTTCCGCGCCCAGCCGTATTTTGTAATAGACGAGGCCATAACCCTCTCGGAGCGCAGTCTCGGTATTTTGAACGGCGCCTGCCTGCGGCAAGAAATCCAGCAAAGTCGCCGGTTCCTGATAGCGGGTGTGATAATCGACGGGAAACGGCATGACGGGAACGCCTGCCGAGCGAAACAGAAACTCGGCTCTGGGCATGTGCCACGCCGTGGTCACGAGAATGATTCGTTTGAGGCCCCGGCTGCCAGCAATCTTGTGAACGGCCTGAGCCTCGTCGGCGGTGCTGGCGACCTCGTCTGTCACGAGAATGGCTTCGGGGGGAACACCGCGCGCCATGGCTGCTGTGCGCAAGTCCTCTCCCTCAGTCCGTTTCCGATTGCTCCATGGGACTCGGCCGCCCGTGAAGATCAACACTGGCGCCTTTCCAGCCTTCATCAACAGAATGCCCTGCTCGAAGCGGTCCACGCCCTCGGCCCATTCCAGCCCTCCATGCTTGCTGCGAGTCTTGCGCAGTATTCCGGAAAGGACGACGATGGCGTCGGCCGGCGGGCAATCATCGACCTCCAGTTTTGGAAAGCGGTCCTCCAGAATCTTTAGCAGCGAGTCACCCACAATCGGCGTGCTGCTAATCAAGAGAATTCCGATGCCAACAACGGCGAGCCAGCGTTTCCTGAGGAAGAGGCCTACTACAACCAGTCCTATCGAAAAGCCAAGAGGCAAAAAGATTATCGGCAGGAGCTTGTGTAAGAACAAGGCCATGACAAGCTAAGCGTCGCAGTTCGAAGACTCACGCCAGGTGTCTTTCTGAGCGGTCAACTATGTCGACGATGTAGCGAGCTGACTAGCGGGCGAACCTTCGCCGCGCTGCGACGAAGCCCACCAAGCCCAACGCCAGCAGCGTAACCGTACCAGGCTCCGGCACCACGTCGGATACCAAAGCGGTCCTAGTGCCCGACGCCAGGCCACCACCGCAACCCTGCGTGGCGCCAAAGGTGGTGCAATCGTTGATGGTCCGATCCGCAGGAGTCGCCCTGATGGCGGCCAGATTGTCATTGATGGCCGTTTGGTTCTCCGGCGATTCGAACGGTTCCAGTCCGAACCCGACGAAGCTTATGATGAAATTCACGTTGCCGGTGCCAGAAGTATTCGTCGTCAGCCCAGTTGCATCCGTGCCGACTGTGAAACTGCTGTACGTCGACCGGCTCGCTGAAAGCGCAATTCCACCGCCCAGATCGTAGTCGCTGCCAATCGGCACAGTGAACAGGAAACTCATTCCACTCGAGATGTTGACCAGACCCAACGCATCATGGACTACGGCGATGAAGGTTATCCTATTTCCCAGTTCGTTATTGAAAGGCGGTGCAGGACTAGCCATTCCCTCCCAGGACGGAAGGTTAGTGGGATCTTCATCGGCGGCGACGAACATCGACGTCTCGCTGAAGAAACTCGGTGTGCCCGGAGTACCAAACGAAGTCAAGCCCAGGGCGATGGCGTGCTGAGCGTTCGCTTGCCACGCCGCATAGGACGGACTGCCAGCAGCGTTAGGCGCGACTGCGGTGAAGATAGTAACCATCGGCGCCGCGGATATGACTGCTGCGCTAACAGCCAAGGCTACAATGAGCCGAAGTGATGTTTTCATGAGACCGCTTTTCCTCCGATGTATTCCCAACACCCGCCTACGGCCCGATAATGCTCGGCGTGGGCCGCGTTGACATGACCGTTGAGAACTTTGGCAGAACATCCTGCGCGCTCGTGGTAGCGATACTGCCCTGGCGCTGGATCCCGGGGGCGATGCTCCGCGCGCCGTTGAAGAAGAGCACATCGGAGCCCGGCACTAAGTCGTATGTCAACCCACCGTTTAGAAGTTGCACGCTAACCTGGTCGCCTTGGCGCGCGACGCGCACGCGCGTTTTCACATCCAACGTTACGCGGCCCTTGCCTGTAATGAATACCACGGCTGGAGAATTATTCGTGGCGATGACGTCGCCGCCGACTAGCGGCCACGATGAGACCATGGACGCCGCGAGCGCGGTCCCGCTCACTTCTACCGGCCCCATGCTCGATACTGAGCCGAGCGAGCTTGCACCGAACACAGTACCAGCGATTAGACCTAGAACCACTGCGATCTTCATCGACACGTTCACTCCGATCTCCGACGTTCGAGCTTATTACGTCTACTCCTTGTAATTCTAAACGAGTTGAAGTACTAATTCAAGAAGGGAGATTGATTCTTTTGGGCCAATCGTACCAGTGCGTATTACGCTGTCGTACTGTGTAAACATATCCAATGCGACTACTTGCCATTCTCTTTGCGTGTCTCGTCGCTTCCTACGCGGGCGTCGAACTATGGGTAGTCCCGAGTACCGCCACGCCCGATTCGGTGTGGTGCCGGAATTGGCTTTGCCGTACAGATGTGGAAACCGCGCACGAGTACCAGGAGTACTTCCAGGCAACCGTTCAACAAGCACCCAAGACTGTGGCCGGCTTCGCGGAGATCCTGCGGCGCGACCCGGCTTCTGCATTCCGGTGGTGCGACCTGGCGGAAGCCTTAGTGGAATCCGGACAAATTCAGCCAGGCCGATACGGCATCGGCCGGGCCGTTACACTCGCCCCCCATTCCGCTCTCATTCTGCTGCGGGCGGTCAACTTCTTCTTCCGCATCGACGATGTCTCCGGGGCGATCGGATTCAGTCGAGAGATTCTCAGCCAAATCCCGGACTATGACGCCATAATCTTCAGCAGCTACGATCGATTTGAATTGCCCGTCAACTTGGTTATCCATGACGGGTTGCCAGCCGAGCGCCGTCCCGCTCGCTCGTATCTGCTGCATCTTTTCGCTTCCGAGAGAGTAGCGGATGCAGAGCAAGTCTGGTCCTGGGTCGCTGCTCACGGTTTTGCAGACGATCAACTCGCAGGCGCATACGCCAGTTTCCTGCTGCGGAACAAGGCGTACACGGAGGCATCCCACTCTTGGACAGACTACCTGGGGGCGCGGCGAGGAGATTATCCCGCGCTGAATCGAATCTTCAACGGCGATTTCGAGATGCTGCCGACGGGCTCGCCCTTGGACTGGCAGATCGGCCGGGTGGAAGGCGCGCAAATTGCACGCGACTCCTCCGGCCATCACTCCGGCCAGTACTCGCTGCACATCCAATTCGCGGGGACGAGCAACGTTGCGCTGAGCCAGGTATCTCAGGTTGCAGTTGTCACGCCCGGTTCGCATCGCCTCGAATACTTCATCAAGACGGATGGAATCACCACCAACGAAGGAGTCCGTCTCCGCGTTTTCGATCCTGAGAATTCCGCGCTCCTGGACGTGCTGACGGACCCACTGGTCGGCACCAGCGATTGGCGGCGCGAAGAGAAAACCTTCTTCGTGGGCCCAAAGACTCACCTGGTTCAGGTGCAGATTGTCCGGTTGCCGTCGCAGAAGTTCGACAACAAGATAGCCGGCTCGGCCTGGATCGATTCCGTCAAGCTTTCGCCTTGAAGTACAAACCGGCGGAGATCCCGCAGATCCAGGAGAAAGTCATTGCGTTGGACGGAATTTGCATATTGAAATCGACAATGCTGTGCAGCAGGATCGCGCTCAGCGATGCGACACAAGCGATCGCCAGGCACCTTCCGTCTTCTTCTTGTGCCCTCAGAACTGCCTTCACGGCTTTCAACACAACGCCCACGACGAAAGTCGTTAGGATCGCGAATCCCAAGATGCCCAATTCGGCCAGAAATTGCAGGTAGTCGTTGTGGGCAAAGTCGATGCTGAGCAGGGTCTCGGTTGTCTGATACTTTCTGAAGGCCGACTCATACCCGCCCAGACCGCATCCAAACGCGGGATACGCCGCAATGAGAGGCAGTGTCTCGCGCCAGAAGTGCAGCCGCGCGTTTCCGGAAACCTTGTCGGTGGATGCAATGTCAGCGAAACGAGCGATGAGTTGATCGGGTGGCAGAAAGACGAATACCAGAGCCACTGCCACTGCAATTACACCGAGCGACACCCAGCGAATGCGTGGCGATGGCAGAGCGGGACCAGCGGTCAGAGCCGCCATGATAAACAGCGAAGCTAACGCGACGAGAAAGCCCATTCTCGAAAGCGAATAGATGATGCTGACCAGAAACAGCGCCGCAATCGCAAAGAGAATACAGGAAATCGTCGCCGGCCAGCCCGGTGAGGCGAAGCGTGACTTTGTCCGGCGGAGTATCGCGACTCCGTACATCACGGCAAACGGAAGGATCATCTCCAGCAGTCCCGCAAAGTGGTCCCGATCCACATACGTTCCGCGAGCATTCGCGTTGCCCCAGTCGGCGGCGCACTGAATCATACCGAGGCCCGCCTCGAATGTGCCGACCACCAACAACGGGATGACTACAGCCCACTTCTGGCGAGAGAACCGCCAAGACATTTCTCTTATGAGCAAGAAGACGGCGATGTAAGCGACAATTCGGAAGAACTGCTCCAAAGCCGCGGGCGGCATGACACTGATGGGCGCGAGGTGAGCATCCGGGAGCACTGGCTGGAGGGACTGAAGCAGTTCGGCCCGGGCTGGCGAGAGGATCCTCAGGACCGAGAGCGGCAGCGGAATTAATTCGAATGCCAGATAGCCAGGAAGCAAGAAAGCCGGCCATCGCAGCCACGGCTCAAGCTCCGGAGCACGCTGCGGTTTTCGCAGGAAGATCCAATGCGTTGCGGTTATGAGGCCTAGGGCAAACAGACAGACGTGCCAGTTTTCGGGCAACACGCCGCCATAGAAAAACGCCGCATAGCCGAGGGCGAGTCCTGAGAGAGCAAGACACGCCGCCGGCCAAAACATGCATCCAGTTTAATCCGCTGCGGGTTACTGGTGCGCACCGCTCTGTACTCTTGGCCGCAAGCCGATGCACTTCACCCTAGATTGTTGTTGACTTTTCGCGTGAACGTGGTATACATCGTAATACAAATCTATCGGAGGTCCCTGGACTGGTTTAGTGGTTACCCAAGAATGGGACTCAAGGGACGGAGGTTTGTTCAAACGGCGCTTGACTTGCGCCGCAGTTCCGAGAAGCTGTTCGTTGCCAATAGCTTTCTTATGAGCCTGTTATCGGCTGGCGCAACCGAAGTTGCCATCGAGGAGTCGGCGGTACCGAATCCTTGGTATGGAATTAGAACCAGGTCACGATTCGAGAAGATCGCTGCCAAGGTTCTGGAGAACAAAGGCTACGTTGTTTATCTCCCCCTCCTTGAAAGCCGCCGCCGCTGGTCGGACCGCGTGGCGGAAGTACATTTTCCGCTGTTCGCTGGTTATCTATTCTGTCGTTTTGATCCTGTCCAACGCTTGCCCATCGTAACGACACCCGGCGTCGTATCGATTATCGGACTCGGAAAGGAACCCGAGGCGATTCCGGAGGAAGAGATCGAAGCTGTTCAGGCCGTTCTCCGATCGGGGCTTGCGGTGGGACCCTGGCCGTATTTGAGGGAAGGCGAAAGAGTTCGCATCGTCAAGGGAGCGCTGGACGGGCTTGAAGGCGTACTTGTCAAGAAGAAGAGCCAGTGGAGGATTGTGGTCTCGATCAATTTACTGCAAAGATCCGTCGCGGCCGAAGTGGACCGGGATTGGGTCCGTCCCGCCTGAGATTGCCGGGCGCACTGTTCTAGATGAATCGTCATATCACTCAACGTACTCGATAGATCCGCCGAGGTGGACCGCGAGCCGATCCACCTCACTTGATAACAACCCATCCCACTTGAGGTGGAGGGCCCTGGAACCTCCGAGGATTTCTCAATGTCCCTTAATGCACGAAGCAAGATGATCAGCTTCCGCCTCTCCGCGGAAGAATACAACCAATTCCGCGAGTTGTGCTACGCGCAAGGTATCCGCAGCGTCTCGGAGTTGGCTCGCGCCGCAGTCAGCAAGCTGGTAAAAGATCCTGACCCTGTCCAGATGACGAGCCAGGCCATCGAGACTCGTATCACGAGCCTCGAAGGCCAAATCCAAATCCTGACTCTGGAGCTGCGACGGCTCACGAACGGAGCATCCCGGAAGGTGCTCTCGGCCTCGCAGGAGGTATCCTAAGGCCATGCACGCCAGGCTCATTTCCGCGTGCCTGTGTGCCACCGCCGGCCTCGCACAGGCCCAGCAACCTACACCCTTGGCCCCCACGCCGCCGGCCGCCCAAAACGTCACCGGGCGCATCGATTATGCGCCGCCCGGCGCACACGCCGGTACGCCGGCCAACTACGTCCTCGGCCCCGACGATCAGATCACCATCCAAGCTCCCGATGTCGAAGAGATCACCAAGGCGCCCTTCCGCATCGACATGCGCGGCAACATCAACCTGCCTCTCATCGGCCGCGTCCAGGCCGCCGGGCTGACTACCGACGAGCTGCAAGAGCAAATCAAACTGCGCCTCAAGAAATACCTCCAGCAACCCGACGTCACGGTGGCCATTGCCGAGTTCCGCAGCCAACCCATCTCCATCCTGGGCGCGGTCCAAACGCCGGGCGTCCATCAGCTCCAGGGCCACAAGTCGCTTTTCGAAGTCCTCTCCATGGCTGGGGGTCTTCGCGCCGACGCCGGCTATAGCGTACGCCTCACCCGCCGCCTGGAATGGGGCCGCATCCCGCTCCCCAATGCCAAGGATGACCCCAGTGGAATGTATAGCGTCGCCTCCGTCAACGTGAAAAGCATCATGGACGCCACCAACCCCGGCGAGAACATCGCCATCAAACCCGAAGACGTCATCTCTGTTCCCAAAGCTGACATTGTCTATGTCATTGGGGCCGTCCGCAAAGCCGGTGGATTCGTTCTCGGTGAAAGCGAAACGCTCTCCGCTCTCCAGATTCTCTCGCTCGCCGAGGGTCTGGACCGCTTCGCCGACAGCCAGCACGCCAGAATCATGCGGCCGATTCCGGGCACGTCCAACCGTACGGAAGTTCCCGTAGACCTGAAAAAACTAATCGCCGGCAAGGGTCCTGACGTCCCACTCAAGGCCGACGACATACTGTTCGTTCCCACAAGTGGAAGGAAGGCGGCGACGGTGCGCGGTATTGAGACCGCGCTCGGCGTCGGAACATCGGTTAGTACGGGCCTGATCATTTATCGGCGCTAACAACATGGAAGCCCATCCGCAACTCCCATCTCCGCAGCCCGAGCCGGGCGCTCTGGCTCCACGCCAGCGTCACCGGGAGGTGGCGCCCGCCGGCCCTTACGTCGATGTTCCCTACTACGGCTCCGACCCCAACGGCGAGCTCGAAACCGGCGGTCTGGTCGAATATTGGCGCATCCTGCGCCGCCGCAAAGGCACCCTCATCCTGATCGCTTTCGCCGGCGCTCTCACGGGCTTTCTCTCCACAGTCCCCCAAACTCCCATCTACCAGGCACGCACCTCTGTCGAAATCCTGGGCCTGAACGACGACTTCCTCAACATAAAACAGGTCAACCCGGTCGCCCAGACCGGAACATTCTCGGAGACTTCCGACATCCAGACTCATATCAGAATTCTTCAGAGCGAGTCCATGATGGAGCGCGCCATTGCAAAGCTAAGAACTACGGGCGACCCCAGCCGCGTGGAACAACCCCGGATCACTGCCTGGCGCCGCGCTCTCAACCTGCGCGCCCCAATCGCCACGCGCGAGCAATCCCTGGGCAGCGCCGCCGGCAGCGTCAAGGTCCGCGCCGCCGGGGAATCCCGCATCCTCGAGATCACGGTGGATTCCGCCGACCGCCAGATCGCCGCCGACTTCGCTAATACCCTCGCCAGCGAGTTCATCGAGCAAAACCTCGAGTCCCGCTGGAAAACCACCGAGCACACCTCGGAATGGCTCACCCACCAGCTCGACGACATGCGCATCAAGCTCGAGCACTCCGAGGACGCTCTGCAGGCCTACGCCCGCCAGGCCGGCCTCATGTTCACTTCCGAGAAGACCAACGTCTCGGAAGACAAGCTCAAGCAGGTGCAACAGGGACTCTCCGCCGCCCAGACCGAGCGCATCACCAAACAGTCCCGCTATGAGATGGCGATGAACAGCTCGCCCGATGCGCTACCCGACGTAATCAACGACGTTGCCCTGCGCGAGTACCAGGCCAAGCTCACCGACCTGCGCCGCCAGATCGCCGAACTCACCGCTACCTACACGGCCGAGCATCAGAAAGTAAAGCGCGTGCAGTCTCAGCTCGCCACTTTGCAATCCGCCTACGAGCGCGACCGAACCGCGATCATCAAGCGCATTAAGAACGAGTACGACGAAGCCCTGCGCAAAGAGAAGCTCCTCGCCTCCGCATACGCCGCCCAGTCCAAGCAGGTGACGGGCGAATCCGAAAAAGCCATCCAGTACAACATCCTGAAGCGCGAAGTGGACTCCAACCGCACGCTGTACGACACCATGCTCCAGCAGTTGAAGCAATCCACGATCGCGGCTGCGATGCGCGCCTCCAACGCCCGCGTGGTCGACCGGGCCAAAGCCCCGGGTCAACCCTATAAGCCGGATATCCGGAGAAGCTCCAGCATGGGACTGCTGGCGGGAATCCTGCTCGGCGCTGTATTTATTATCATCCGCGAGCGCGCCAATCGCAGCATCCAGCAGCCCGGCGATACTCCGTTCTTCTTGAACCTTCCCGAACTAGGCATCATCCCCGCCGGCTCAGCCGACTCCAATCACAGACGAGGAATCTGGAGTGCGCGCCCAGGTCGAAAAGAAATCGGCGGCTCCGCCGGCAAGCGAGCCAAGTGGCCTCTGGCAGAGGAAAAGCGTCCGGCCACGCTTCAGGCTGCAACACCGGCAGTCATATCCACTGTTCCTTCCAAGCTCGACGAACGTGTCGAGCTGGTCACCTGGCAACGCAAGCAGTCGATGTTAGCAGAGTCTTTCCGTTCCACTTTGATCTCGATCCTCTTCGCCGATGAAAACGGCGGACGCCCCAAGGTGTTGGTATTGACCAGCTCCGGCCCGTCGGAGGGCAAGACGACGGTGGTCAGCAATTTGGGGATCGCCATCGCCGAGGTCGGCCAGAGAGTTCTGCTGGTGGATGCCGACATGCGCAAGCCCCGAATGCACGAAATCTTTGGCATGACGAATGAAAGAGGACTGAGCGAGATCCTGCGCCAGCGCACGACGTTGAACGGCGACCCCACGATGGACGGACTCATCCGCGAGACCGAAATCCCCGGGCTGTTCGTCCTGACCAGCGGCACGAGCACCTCGGCAACCACCAATCTTCTGTACGGGAACTACATGCCGGAACTCTTGCAGCAATTGCGCAATGAGTTCGAGACCATTCTCATCGACACACCGCCCATGCTGCAGATGCCGGACGCCCGTGTCTTGGGACGTATGGCCGATAAAGTGATTTTGGTTGTCCGCGCGGGCCAGACCACACGCGACGCTGCATTGGCCGCCCGTCAGCGCCTCTCGGAAGACGGAACCAAGCTCCTGGGCACGATTCTGAATGACTGGAATCCGAAGCATTCGCCGACCGGGTATTACGGCTACTACAACGGTTACTACAAAGACTATGCCCGCCATTACCGCTCGCGGCAGGACGAAGCGTGACGAGTTTCCGGCACGGCTAGGCGTGCGCTTTTGACAGCCCCACCTCCCATCTCTCTCGAAGAGCCACGGCTTCACCCCATGCTGCGCATCGAGCCCACGCGAGGCTGGGTCTCCCTACGCCTCGGCGAGCTATGGACATACCGCGAGCTGCTTTATTTCCTCACCTGGCGCGACATCAAGGTCAGGTACAAGCAGACGGTGCTGGGAGTAGCTTGGGCAGTCCTCCAGCCTGTGCTCACAATGCTGGTTTTCAGCGTCTTTTTCGGACGCCTTGCCAAGATGCCATCCGACGGAATCCCTTATCCCGTGTTCGTCTATGCAGCTTTGGTTCCCTGGCAGCTCTTCGCGTATTCGCTGACAGAATCCGCCAACAGCATGGTGGGCAATCAGAATCTCATCAAGAAGGTATACTTCCCGCGACTGGTGATTCCGATCGCTGCCGTACTGGCAGGTCTGGTCGATTTTGCGATCGCGTTCCTGGTGCTGGTCGGGATGATGGCTTTTTACGGAATCCACCCGACGGCGGCGATCGGCATGCTCCCATTATTTGCATTGCTGGCCGTGGCCTCGGCCCTGGCCGTGGGACTGTGGCTGTCGGCATTGAATGTGCAATTCCGCGATGTGCGGTACACGATTCCGTTTCTTACTCAGTTCTGGTTGTTCGCGACACCGGTGGCATATCCGAGCAGTCTGATTCCCGGGCGTTGGCGAGCGCTTTATGGCTTGAACCCAATGGCCGGCGTGGTCGAAGGGTTCCGATGGGCCCTGTTCGGGAAGTCCGGGGGGCCGGGAGCGATGGTGCTGGTTGCAACGCTAGTGGTCGCGGTATTGCTGATCGGTGGGTTGGCGTATTTCCGGCGCATGGAGAAAACGTTCGCGGACGTCGTATAGCAAATCACGGCTATGAGTGAAACTGCCATTCGCGTTGAGAGTCTGAGCAAGCTTTATAAGTTGGGTGCTCCGGAGCGCTATCGGACGCTGCGGGACACGATCACGAGCGCTCTCAGGTCGCCTTTCAGCCGGTTATTCTCTTCCGCCAGGGATACCGCAAACGAGACGGGTGCACAGATCTGGGCGCTGAACGACGTGTCCTTCGAAGTCAAACGCGGTGAAGTGGTAGGAATCATCGGGAAAAACGGGGCTGGCAAGAGTACATTGCTAAGGATTCTATCCCGGGTCACCGAACCGACCAAGGGAAGCGCGGAGATCCACGGGCGCATAGGTTCCCTGCTTGAAGTGGGAACCGGTTTTCATCCGGAGTTGACCGGCCGGGAAAACATCTATTTAAATGGGGCAATCCTGGGAATGAAGAAAGCTGAGATCAAACGCAAGTTTGACGAGATCGTCGCATTCGCGGGAACCGAAAAATTCGTTGACACGCCTGTAAAACAATACTCGAGTGGCATGTACATGCGGTTGGCTTTTGGTGTGGCGGCCCATTTGGAAACGGAGATCCTTCTGGTTGATGAGGTACTGGCAGTAGGCGACGCTGAGTTCCAGCGCAAATGTCTGGCTAAGATGCAACATATTGCGCTTGGTGGCAGGACTATTCTCTTTGTCAGCCATAACATGGCTGCGATTCGCCTGATTTGCAACAGAGGGATTTGCTTCGAATCCGGCCGATTGGTCGACGACGACAAGGTAGATTGGGCCGCCGACGCCTACCTTACCCGTCTGCACCGCCCCGCGAACTCGACTTGCATCATCGAGACCGAAAGCTTCCTTCTGGGTGATGTGGAGGTGAAGAGCTCCAGAGGGTCGGCCATAAAACCGTTTGAAAGCGTCGAACTCTCAGTCACAATAACACCCAAGGTCGATATCCTCGAGCCAGGACTGTATGCTGGCATTCTCGCCGCCGACGGAACGAGAATCGCAGGACTGGACCTTAGGGATTTTGAGACGATCGATCCGATGGCGAAAGGTGAGTCTGCGCGCTTAGGTTTTGTAATTGAGGAACTTCCGTTACTCCCTGGTTCCTACCGCCTTGAACTTCACGTCAAGGACATGGCCACACACCGAATCGAGCTTGTACCGGAGCTATTCTCGTTTGAAGTCGTGGAACTACCAGTGTACGGAGGCCGCAAGATCGACGGGTGGCACGGGACCATCGGGCTCAAGGCTCGTGTTCGAGATTCACGATTGGTCCCAATGCCCAAGGGATAGATAGCAAGAATGATCGCCCTGAAATCGCATCTCGTCAGAACGCAATTGGCCCTTTGGAGTCTAGCGCAGGCGCGGTTGCCGGGCTTCGATTTTGGGCTTCCAGCACGTTCCCAAAACCCGTACGTGACTCACATCCCGGCGTTATTGGCAATCTCCAAGCTCATCCAGCCGCGTAGAGTCATCGAGTTTGGGTGCGGCCGTTACAGCACACTGACGTTCTTGAATCCTGTAGCATTTCCGGCATTGGTGGAACTCTCGTCGTACGAGAATGACGCAACTTGGGTGCAAAATATTGGGGACGAGGTTGGAAACGAGCCCCGGCTTCACCTCCACCTTGTGGATGGGCCAATGCACGTCGCTGCTCAATCTTGCGCCCTAGGACAGTATGATCTCATACTTATCGATGACTCGGCTTCAGCCGAGGAGAGAGCGCGAACCATTCAGACGGTATGTTCCCAAGCTAGTGCATCAAGCGTCATAGCAATTCATGACTTCGAAATTCCTCTATATCGTCGATCTCTGCCTGCCGGGATGAACATGAGAGTATTTGATGCGTACATGCCACTTACCGGCCTCTGCTGGACGGGACGCCGTCTTGAGTCTCCACAATTTGCCGGTCTCAACAAGGCAATGCGCCGCTGTCGTCATCTCAACCCAGAAGATATCGTCGCCTGGCGTCATGTTTTCGATTCGGTTTCCTAGACACAGTCCCCAACTTCGGCGATCTTTCTAATGCGGATTCTCGTGACAGGCGGATTGGGCACTGTTGGGGCGGGGCTCCTCGCCGAATTGCGCGACCGGGGCCATCACGTTGTTTCCTGCGATTTGCACCATCAACGGGACGAAATTGGGTTCAGCCTCCATACCGACTTCCCGGCGCCACTATATGCACGTTGCGATGTTGGCGAGTTCCGGCAGATTGAGAGGGTCTTTGATCGCATGGGCCCCTTCGACTACGTGTATCACTGCGCTGCGGAGTTTGGGCGCTGGAACGGTGAGGACTTCTACGAAACACTTTGGCGAACCAACGCCGTCGGGACCAAGAATATCATCCGGTTGCAAGAACGTCTCAGATTCCGCTTAATCCACTTTTCTTCTTCAGAAGTTTATGGAGACTGGCCTGATTTGATGGTCGAGCACGTCATGGACAAATTCGAAGTGAAGCAGCTAAATGATTATGCCATGACCAAATGGGTAAACGAGATGCAGATCCGGAATTCAATACAACAGTATGGCACTGAGTGCGTGGTAGTGCGGCTGTTTAACACTTACGGCCCCGGCGAGTACTACAGCGTTTACCGTTCCGTAAACTGCCGCTTTCTCTACTGTGCCCTACATGGTCTCCCTTGGACGGTATATCGCGGCCACCAGCGGACTTCCACGTATCTAGCCGATACCGTACGAACGCTTGCTAACATTGTCGATAACTTCCGGCCGGGTGAGACCTACAATATTGGCGGTAACAGTCTTCACACGATAGAAGAGTTGGCCGATATCGTTCTGCAAATCACTGGTGCTAATCCCGCTCTAGTCCAATACCGGGAGTCAGAGATTCTCACGACGAGATTAAAGCGGGTAGACGTAACCAAGGCGGTCCAAGACCTGGGGCATCGGAACAGCTATAACCTGGAGGAGGGCATGAGGCTGACTGCGGGATGGATGCGCGACGTGTATCGTGTGCCCGAACCGGTACGTCAACAGGGGTAGCCATGCGGGTCTTACACGTGGTGGGAGCGCGGCCAAATTTTATGAAGGTCGCGCCAATCATGGCTGAGATGGACCGCTACGCGGGTTGCTTCGAACAAATCCTCGTACACACTGGCCAACACTACGATGCGAATATGTCGGGCTTGTTTTTCGAGCATCTCGGCATGCGCGTACCGGACGAGTTCTTGAACGTCGGATCGGGCAGTCATTCGGAGCAGATTGCCCGGGTCATGCTAGCTTTCGAACCGGTGGTTTTGAGATATTCGCCATCTTGGGTAGTTGTGGTCGGTGATGTGAACTCTACGATTGCCTGTGCCCTGGTCAGTGCCAAGCTGAACATTAGGGTGGCACACGTAGAAGCTGGGCTGCGTTCCGGGGACAAGACGATGCCCGAGGAGATCAACCGGATTGTTACGGACCACATATCCGATCTGTTATTCACACCCTCGGCTGATGGCGACGAGAATCTGAGGCGTGAAGGATTGAGCGAGGAGAAAATACATCGCGTCGGCAACGTCATGATCGACACGCTTGTCAAACTGCTTCCGGTGGCGCGAGAGCGAGCCACCGCACAGCGAATGGAGTTGAAACCACAGGACTATATCCTGGCCACGCTACATCGCCCCTCCAATGTGGACAATCCGGAGACCCTAGCGGAGATTGTCGAGGGGTTAGGACGGATCGCTGAGCAGATGCCGGTAGTTTTTCCGGTGCACCCTCGCACGCGCGAGCGTCTTGCATGCATTGATGAATCCGCGTTTGCCCGCATCCGTTTGATTGAGCCGCAAGGGTATCTGGACTTTCTTTCGCTCACCGAATCGGCACGCCTAGTCGTGACTGATTCTGGTGGTGTTCAGGAGGAGACTTGCTATCTTGGTGTTCCGTGCCTAACAGTACGTCCCAACACCGAGCGCCCCGTAACCATCGCCTGCGGCACAAATCGTCTGGTAGCACCTAAGGCAGCTATGATGCTAGACGCTGTTAAGGATAGCCTGAACTCGAATGGGCATCATCATGAAATCCCCGAATATTGGGACGGAAAGGCCGCAGAACGAATCGTCAACGTCTTTCGAAGTAGCAAGTATGGGGACTGCGGTAATCGCTGAACGATTGCCCCGGCTACTTTATGTCGGCGACGTGCCGGTAGAGTCCAGCTATCATGGCTCCGCCCTGCTGTATCGGCTGCTTCAGGACTATCCTCCCAACAAATTACTCGTGGTTGAAACCGAACGCCGCCAATCCCTATCGGGCCGGCGCTTGCCGGACGTCAACTATCAGCGATTGTCGATTGGAGCGCAACGATGGCAGGACACGAGGCTGTACCGCTTCGCTGGCAGTTGGATGGCTCTCAGCGCTGCTTCTGCTGCGCAGCGACTTCGCCAGGCAATAGATGGGTTTGAGCCAGAGGCGGTTTTGACAGTAGCTCACGGTTATTCCTGGCTGGCTGGTGCTCGCTTGGCCGAGGATGCAAAAGTGCCGCTTCACGTCATTCTCCATGACCACTGGCCGGCCACGATCTCTACGCTTTCTATGCTGAAACCGTGGCTGGCCCGCCGTTTTGGGAAAGTCTATGGCCAAGCGGCTTCCAGGTTCTGTGTCTCGCCCTACATGGCAGACGAGTATAGGAGCAGCTACGGTGTCACCGGGCAAGTACTGTACCCGCCACGAGCCAAGGACTGCCCGTCGTTCGATCGGGAGCCAAAGACCTACCGCAAGGAGGCAGGACAACTGGTTGGGGCGTTTGCCGGAAATATCTACGACGCCGGATATGCGCGTCTAATTCTTACGTTAGCGGAGTGCCTGGACGCTCGCGGTGGGAAGTTGCTGCTGTTCGTCCCGCAGTCAACAAGCGCCCTTCGATCCTTGGGATTGGACCTCCGGAATGTTTTCTCCCAAGGATTGGTTGAGGCTAAGGAACTGATCGCTCGGCTTTCGAATGAGGCGGATTTCGTGTTTGTGCCGATGGCATTTGCCTCCAGAGAATACGAGCAAAACATGCGGCTTGCCTTCCCGAGTAAGCTCACGGATTATACGGCAACTGGCCTGCCTCTCTTGATTTGCGGTCCCGAGTGCTGTTCCGCTGTTCGCTGGGCTCGAGCGAACACGGCAGCAGAAATAGTAAGTACCCAAACGATCGAGGCGCTGGGGACCGCCCTGGACCGACTAGAAGATGCATCGTACCGGGAGCGCTTGGGCAGAGCGGCATCGGAAGCGGGAGACCGGTGCTTCTCACATAGAGGCTGCGTTGCAATGTTGCATCAAGCCCTGCTATGCGTCCAGCGTCCAGGTCAAGACAGCACGACACCATTCGACGCGCGCCATGTTCCTTCACGCTGATATGTTTGGCACTTAAAGGACCGCGAGCTCTTGGATCTGCTGCATCGCAATAAGATGAACTCGATTTTTGCGCAAGCCGTGGAGCAGGGTTGTTTCGTAGCTCCAGATGGATACATCTTACCGTTTGCCACGCCTTCTATCAGTGAAAAGGCATCCACTCTGTTGGCCGAGATAGTGGCCTCTGTTCCAGCGCCGAAGGTGCTAGAAATCGGTCTAGCATTCGGTGTTTCAACCGTTCACATCGCAGAGGCCATACAGCGGGCTGGCAGTGGGGCTCTATCTAGCATCGATCCTTTTCAGACAACAGACTTTCATAGTATTGGCCTCGCGAACCTTCGCCAAGCAGGACTCAACATCGATTTTACGTTGATCGAGGAGCCATCTCACTTAGCGCTCCCATCCCTCCTGAGGTCCCAACGGCGATTCGATGTCATCTTCATCGACGGGTGGCACAGCACCGACTATGTCCTGGTCGATTTTTTCTACAGTGATCTACTCTTAAACGACGGCGGAATCATCGTCTTTCATGATGCTAGTCAACGCGCTACCTCGAAGGTCCTCCGAATGATCGAAAGCTCAAAACCATATAGCCTCTACGCGACGGTGCGTGCCAGCTTGCCTCGAAGTGCTAGGTTCAAGCGGGCCGCCTATTCTTTCGCACGTGGATTCGTTGATGCGCCGGTCGCCCTCATAAAGCACAGCCACATCTCCGAGCCGGCTCCTTTCAACGACGAGTGCCGCGCCTATAGGAAGCTTAGAAGCGAGCAAGTAAATACGCGTTTTTATCGCCCCTTTTAGGAAGCATAGCGCCCACTCGGGTGTTTAGCCCAAAAGGGTGAGAACTGCTAGCCACCTCACATTTACTCGACAGCGACATGGCACTGTCCACTCGAGCAACTATGAAGTTTCACGCAATTCTAATGACGAGAGATGCGATTGATGTTATCGACCAGTCGCTCGCTTATGCCAGTTCTTGGGCGGATTTCGTCTACGTCTATGATACCGGTAGCACTGATGGCACCTGGGAAACGGTCCTGCAGTTCGCAGATCGGGACAACCGCGTTGTTCCGTTTCGGCACGAAGCTATTGTATTTTGGGAGGGGATCCGCTCCGTCGTGTTTAATCACTTTCGGAACCGCGCCCGGGACGGGGACTGGTTTGTTAAAGTCGATGAGGACGAGTTCTATCACATTCCTCCGCCTGAGTTCGTTCGCCACTACTTGCGACCACACGAAACATGCGTCTATGGCCAAACGTATGAGTTTCGACTGACGGTTGAAGAAGCGGCGCGATATCGGCATCAACGTAATATTAACGCTGATCGCAAACGCCCGATCGACGAGCGACGGCGCTATTATCAGCCACTGGAATATTCCGAGCATCGCCTCTTTCGGTACCGCGAGTCCATGGTATGGACTCCGGACAACAGCTTCCCATACAACGCCGGTTATGTGGCGAGAAGGCGCATTCCAATTCGACACTATCCACATCGCGACCCCGAACAACTCGCGCAACGTCTTAGGCTCCGGCGTATGTTACTGCGATTTCTCCCGACCGGTAGCTATCCTCACTGGCACGCAGGTACCTGGCGCGATTTTCTCATCGATAGCGCCGACCCGTCACTCAAGTACTGGCAGCCAGGGGAATCGCTTCCTCTGATAGATTTACACAGCCATTTGGCTCCAGCCCTGAAGCGGGCTGCGCAACGGATAGCGCATGGCGCACTGCTTCCGATACTCGATCGTCTCCGCAAGCCCTTTCCTCCCGACTTTCAACCTGTCAAACTGACCTCCGATGTTTAGGCAATCATGTGCTGCCCCAGCAACATCGACTGAAGAGCCGACCCTCAAGCGGATCAGCTCGTCGATCATTATCGCCACTCGAAACCGACCTGAGCCACTCCGTGAGTGTTTGTTGAGCATCTGTCGGCAGTCGATGTTGCCCAATGCCGTCATTATCGTCGATTCATCTGACGACGAAGCAACGCGTTGTCTTGTGACCAGTCACGCCTTGTGCTCGTCCTACCGTCTGGTTCATTTGCGCGCAGAGGTCTGTAGCGCGGCGCGCCAGAGAAACCAAGGCGCACAACAGGCGGACACGGATCTACTCTTTTTTCTTGATGATGACGTCGTGTTGGAAAGGGACTTCATCAGTGAGATTGTCACCGTGTTCGACAAAGACCCAGAAGGGATGGTCGGCGGCGTTGGGGGCACGATAGTGAACGAAGTGTACGCCCCGCCGTCCACGCTTAACTCGTGGCTCCTACGAGTTTGCGTTGGCCCTGCCAATGAAGGCTATGCAGGGAGGCTAGTGGGCCCAGCTATGAATTTTCTCCCCCAGGACGATTCGACGAAGCCGCAGCAAGTGGATTGGCTACGAAGCGGGTGCGTGGCTTATCGAACTGAGGTGTTTCAACGGTTCCGGTTCGCGGAGTCTTTCCATGGATACTCATGCGCAGAGGACGTTCATCTCTCCGCAAGAATTGCGAAGGACTATAAGCTACTTTCCACGGCGCGCGCACGTCTTTACCACAAGAATCTCGGAGCCCAAACTCATCGCGACTGGGTTGGGTTAGGAGAAATGATCATTTGCAATCGTCACGAGATCATGGTTCATGTTCTCGGACGGAGAGCCCCCATCGACTACATGCGGCTCCTGCTGTGTGAATTCGTATATGGGCCACTGTCCGGTATTTGGAACGCTGGCAGAGTAGGATTCGTGCGTCGAACCACTTTGATTACATGGGGAAAGTTGCGCGGATTGGCAAAAATCTTCACAGGGAACTCACCGCATGATGTTTTGCGGACAGCGGCACGGGAACTATGATCTTGCAGAACGCTGACGGCCAGCTAGTCACGGTTTTGATCACCAGCCGAAACCGTCCCGATGAACTTCGGAGCACACTGAAAACCTTGCGCAGCCAAGAATATCGACCGATCGAACTGGTCGTCGTCGATGACCACTCGAATCAACCACTGGAGGCAATCGTTTCGAGGGAGTGGCCCGGTGCTAGGGTATACAGAAATGCCGACAATCTCGGTCTGATTGCGAGCCGATCGCTCGGGATGCGGCTCGCCTCCGGCGCATATATTCTCAGTCTGGACGATGACTCTTGCCTTATCGATCCGCAGGGCCTGTCCTGTGCCGTCGCTCGAATGGTTGAGGCCCCAGACGTGGGAGTAATTACGTTCTGTGTGCACCATGGCCTTGAGTTCGATGCGAATCGTCGAGCCGCGGCTGCCGAGGGCTATGTTCACACGTTCATCGGCTGTGGTCATTTGATTCGCAAGGCAGTCGTCAACCGGGTCGGGGGATACCGTGATTTTTATCAGTATTATGCCGAAGAGAGTGAGTACTCTCTCCGCGTACTAGAAGCTGGCTGGAGAATTCTCTTTTTGCCGAGTGTCTTGGTGCACCACCGCGTGTCAGGCATCGGCCGGAATCCTGGTCGAATATGGACGCTTAGCCTTCGGAACAATCTTTGGACCACTATTCTCCACATGCCAGCCGAACGATTGCCAGGCGAGTTGCTTTGGAAATCCGCCGTCGGAGCCCTAGAAGCTGCACGCCTGTTTCAGTTTAGGTGGTATCTCTGGGCTATGTGGTCGACCATAATGGGCTTGCGACGGGTGCTTCGGCTTCGCCGGCCAGTTTCCAGGGACACTCTGTTTTTCTATGATCACATCCGGTTTGGAATCGGCATTGGCCCGGCAGATGACTTACCGATAGAACCAGTGACTTGGCGACAACGTTGGCACTGGCTGGTAACTAGTTGGCTGAATAGACGACGGGCTCGCCCATTCTGGGATGGTCGACCGGGCGGGATCGGGCGCTCGACGCATGCCAGTTTCCTGGGCGAGGAGGTGGAACCGTAGCCGCGCCAAAGGATCCGATGCGGTCAATCATGTTCTCGCTGCTTGGGGCGAGGGAGCACTACGCCCCCGTCGTAATGGCGGAGCGCGCAGGTTGGCTGGGTTGCCTAGTTACCGATTTGTGGCACCCATGGGGAAGAGTGGCCCACTCCTTAGCCGTTCGATCCGGGATAAATGTCTTGAGCCGGGTAGCGGGAAGATACAATCCGTGCGTTCCATCTTGGTATCGAGTACAAACGCTTGTGCGCGCGAGCGAGAACTCCTACCGAACAATACCACGCTTTTGAACGAATGGGTTCGCGCTTTGCTCAAGAAGCGAGCCGATACCTGACCGAAGAATATGATACTTTTTTTGGTTTCACGAGCGCAAGCCTCGAAACACTACAACAAGCATCGCGCCTGGGACTTCGCACTATTCTGGATCAGATTGATCCGGCAGTTACCGAGTGGCAAATTGTAGCCGAAGAGGAATGCAAATTCCGCCGTCTTACAAGCCCTGCACCCGTGTTGCCTGAGAGATATTTCCAACGCATCGCACAAGAGTGGGAGACTGCTTCGGCTGTTGTTGTTAATTCCAACTGGAGTAAGCAAGCGCTTCGGCTGCAAGGAGTACCTGAGTCGAAGATATTTGTCGCGCCATTAGGATTTGAACCCGTCGGCTCAGGAACCGTGAGGATGCCTTGGCGGGGCGCGTTGCGAGTCTTATGGCTGGGGACCCTCTGCTTACGGAAGGGTCTCCCCTACGCCTTCGAGGCGGCCGAGCGACTGATACGAGCCCCAGTTCGATTCACGTTTGTAGGGCCCTGTGCGCTACCGCTGCCCAACTTCCGTTTGCCTCCGAATGCTCAGCATGCAGGCGCAGTTGCCCGGTCGGAGGCTGCGCGACTATATCGGGAACATGATGTATTCATCTTTCCGACCCTTTCGGATGGATTTGGCTTGACGCAGGTGGAGGCACTTGCCTACGGTTTGCCGGTGATTGCGACCCGGAACTGCGGTGAGGTCGTGGAGAATGGCAAGTCTGGATTCCTGATCGAGGCGCGTGACCCGCGCGGCTTAGCGGACGCAATTCTACGATTTGTTGACGAACCAGATCTGCTTCCTAAAATGTCGCGGAACGCTATCAAACGCAGCCGCGATTTCCAGACTGACGCGGTATGGCCTCATTATGCTAGGGCAATCACCGGACAGACAGCATGTTCTCTCTAGGAGCGCCCAACTTCTTTACTGTACCTGCATGTTGCCTCTCAAGAAACACTTAGCTCAAGCTGGGGCACGTCCACAAGTGGAAGCTCTGACTCAAGCCGAGGCAGCGCGGGATTTCCCGCGACCGGTGCGCTTAACACCCGCCACTTCTGGATACTTGGACGCCATTCGAGCTCTAGCGGCACTTGCTGTGATGTTCGGCCATTGCAGAGGACTCTATTTTGTCGACTATGGCCACATCGAACCTGGCAATGCTACTTCTTTCGTCAAAGCAATCTATGCCATCACCGGATTCGGCCACCAAGCAGTGATGGTGTTCTTTGTTTTGAGCGGCCTCTTTATCTCTTCCTCTATTCTCCGAAATCACGGGAAGCAAACATGGTCCTGGCGAGATTATGTCATTGATCGCGGCACAAGGTTGTACATTGTCTTGATTCCCGGGCTTCTTCTCGGACTGGTTTGGGACTTCGTGGGGATTAAGTTTTTCAATAGTAGCGGTATCTATTCTGCTCCTATTGCCTCATTTGGTGACCATGTCCCTATTCAGACCCTAACTTCCGCCACGTTCATTGGCAACGCACTGTTTCTCCAGACTAGGTTCACGCCGGTATTTGGATCGAACGGTCCGTTGTGGAGCCTGTTTAACGAATTTTGGTACTACATTCTTTTCCCGGCGGTGATTGCCACGATTATCGCGGCTCGACGCCGTGCGATCAGGGTGACGCTTGGGTATCTTCTCCTTGTGGCCTTTACCATCTGGCTCTTGGGCTCCCAATTACTTGGGTTCGTTGTCTGGCTCGCGGGTTGCGGCGTAGCACTTACATCGCGTCATCTCCGTTTCACAGACTCCCCTCGGTGGCTCGCCGCCCTCTATACACTCTGCGCAGGCGGCCTGTCGTGCGTCTGTCTCTCCGCTGCCAGAGCGGGCAACTCGTGGCTCGGCTCCGATCTTTCTGTGGGAATCAGCTTCGCTCTCCTGACGCATGGGGTTCTGCAGGTCCAGATTCCGATTGGAGAGTCGGTACTCAAGCTGGCCAACACGTTCGCAGGATTCTCCTACAGCCTCTATGTACTCCACTTCCCTCTGCTGCTCCTCATTCGCGCGAAGTGGCTGCCCACCTTCCGCTGGCAGCCTGACTTGGTACATCTTACTTATGGATTGTGCATTGGCTTATTTGCGCTTCTCTACGCCTTCGCCGTCGCGCGCATTACGGAGAGAAAAACGTCAGCCGTTCGCGCATGGGTTCGGAGTAGAATCGCTGGCGAGGCTAGCTGGAGCCGGGGCAACCCTTGAGATGCTGTAAGCATCCAGCCTCGGATGTGTCGCCTTGTCGATGCGAAGTTGCCAATCATTGGTTGGCCCCTAGACACGGCAGATTTTTCTGTGGAACTAGGTTAACCGCATGAACGGGATCAAATTACGGACCAGAGTTCTCGTGGCGACCAAAGTGCGCCGCCCGGGGCGGCATATTCGCTCCGGCACCTTCTTAAACCCCGGCATAGTAACCGTTCCTCTAGCGTGTGCTGCGGCCGTATTTCTTGTGCCCGCGGATCCCTCGGCAGCCGGTGCACTCTTCTGGCCGGCTTGGGTTCTCACTGCGGGAATCCTGGGTGCAGTCGCGATCGACGCCTTGAATCTCGGCCTCAACCGGATCTTCCGGGCCGAGCATTTGGTGATGATAGCGATTGTGATCGTGGTCTATCCGGAGTTGTTGCAGGGATTCTACTCCACCAACCTGGAACCTCGGTTAGTTCAGACGGCGTTTTTAGCAATTGGCACATTCGCAACCATGGTCGCTGTGGGAAGTTCCATCAAGCCAGGTCGACTGCCCGCCGCCATTTTGGATTTGGCCAAGCGGCAATATCCCACGAAAACGGTATTTCGGATCTTGCTGGTCTGCTGGGTGTTGGCGATGTTCAACTTTGCTTATGCCAGTAGTTTCTCGCTCAGCGCCATGCTGCAGGGTTTGCTCGCGGACCGCTGGTCGGCTCCGTGGGGTCGGGGCCAACTCGGAGGATGGGAAGCCTTTCGAGACTTCCTCACCTATTTCGGATATGTGGTGCCCACCTTCACGGTAGTCATTGCGCTTCGCCTGGGCTCCTGGTCCCGGTCGCCAGTCCTCGTCGGCCTGGTATGCTCATGTATAATCTTGGCTTTCATTGCGCAATCGGGAAGCCGGCGCCTGATCGTCGTAATCATCGGATCGGCAATGCTCACGTGGCTTTGTACAAAACGGGGCCAACTGAAGCTAGGGCATTACCTTATCGTCGCTTGTTTGATTCTGGTGACCGTTGTGTTTCTGGACATTATGCTGTCTCAACGCAGACTGGGCCTGGAGAAGTTTTCGTATAGCCGAAGCGATTTCAAGGGCCTTCGTGTGGACGACAATTTTTGGTCGCTTGCCGAAACACTTCGGGCGATCCCAGCGGAGGCGAACTTCGTCGGCTTTCACCATCTATGGTATGTAATGGTGCGCCCTATTCCGCGAGTCTTCTGGGAGGGCAAGCCGGTCAATTCGGGATTCGACCTGGCCCAACACCTCCACGCAAAAGGCGTCGGACTTGCAAACACGTTTATCGGCGAGTCGTATATGAGCTTCGGTTGGCTGGGCATCATCTTGGGAGGCGGGTTCGTCGGATGGCTGGCGAGACACTGGAGCCAGCTTCTCGAGAAGGACTATGCGGTGATTGGTACGGCGCTCTACGGCCTTGGAGCCATGGCTTTGTTTCTCGGAATACGTAGCATGTTGGAACTGGTCCTGATGAGCTATCCAATCCTCTGCTGGTATGCCTTGGATCGTTTCCTGTGGAAGTGGACGCATCGCCGATCCAGGGCTCAAGAAAAGCTCGCCTTTGCGCGCACAACGCGATGATCGGTCCAAGACTCAAGGTCCTCTGGCATTGGATTACCATGGGCCCGTATCATTTCGCCCGCATGCGAGCGCTTGCTCTCGTCCCGGGCGTGGACCTTACGGTTGTCGAGAGCGCCAGCGTGGACGACCACGAGTGGGTCCGTTCGGAGGAGGAGCAGGACATCGCCTTACTCACCCTGGCGCGTTCCGTGCAGCCGCCCAGTGCCAGACAGGCGGCCCTGGCACGAATCCTGAACGAGCGGCAGCCTGATGTAGTGATCAGTTCGGGATATGCCGAAGCTCATTTACTTCGCATCATGCTGGGCTACCGAAATCTGAATCCCACCAGTCTCCTCATACTCTGGAGCGAATCGACTGCGATGGATCGCTCGCGTGTGTGGCTCAAGGAGGCAATCAAGTCGCTTTTTGTGTCTGCTTTCGATGGAGCGATAGTCGCCGGGCGGCCTCACGCGTCCTACCTCGAGCGGCTTGGCATGCCGGCCGATAAAATCCAGATCGCTGGCAACTGTGTCGACAATGAGTTCTTCTCGGTGCGGACGGATGCTCTGCGCCAGAACGGAAACACCGTGCTGGGTTCTGGCTTACCTCGGGCGTTCTTTCTATTTGTGGGGAGGATGATATCGGAGAAGAATGTCTCCGGATTGATTGAGGCGTACCGGCGATATAGACGGTTTGACGCATCATCTCCATTAGAGTTGGTTTTGGTAGGCGCGGGGCCGGAGGAGACGTCACTGCGGAGGCAAGTGGACGAAGCGAGGATTCCGGGAGTCCGATTTGCAGGCCAGCGTCAGGCCGATGAGCTTCCCGAGTTCTATGCGCGAGCCAGATGCTTGATCCTGCCCAGCGTCAGCGAGCCCTGGGGACTGGTGGTGAATGAAGCCATGGCGTCGGGCATTCCGGTTCTGGCTTCGAACCAGTGTGGCTGTGTTGCGGATCTGCTCCGCGACGGTGTAAATGGATTCGTGTTCGATCCGGAGGACCACGACCACTTGGCTGAGCTTCTACTCAAATTGTCAGACGGGACAGCGTCGGTGGAGAGACTGGGCGTCGAGGGCCGCAGGATGATCGCTGAATACACGCCGGCTCTATTCGGCCAGCGGGCGGCGGCGCACTTCCGCTTGCTGCACCAACGCAAGACAAAGCACCCTCACCCTCAGGCACGGTGGCAGTTGTCGGACGTGAAGTGCCGCAGCGCCGGCTTTCTAGCCCGGCTGTTGGAGGAGCTTTCTTAAGCCAAGTGCCTACCGACTCTCAACTGCCCCATTCGCGAGGCGTCCGTCGCGTCGGATCTTGAAATCATGTGCGGCATAGCTGGAGTCATCGGAAGGATCTCGCGGAACGAAGGGGAAACCATCGTTCAGTCCATGCTGTCGGCCCTCGACCATCGCGGGCCTGACGATTCCGGCTTTCACTCGTGGACGTTCGGCACGAATGTCGTCGTATTCGGTAATACGCGCTTGTCAATTCTCGACCTCTCCGCAGCCGGGCACCAGCCGATGACGGAGCGCTCGGGATGTTGCTCGATCGCATTCAAACTGCAAAAATTGCTCGACCCCGAACTCTTCCAAACGTCCACCGACACAGAAGTGATCCTCCACGCCTATCGCCGCTGGCCTCAAAAATCCTTTGGGATGCTTCGCGGGATGTTCGCGTTTGCTTTGTTGGATAAGAACGCGGGCAAGGTCCATCTTGTGCGCGACCCGCTTGGCATCAAACCGCTTTACTATAAAGCGTCCTCTGACGGTCTGCTGTTTGCAAGCGAAGTTCAAGCCTTGCTGGCAAGCGGCCGGGTTGAGCGCCGAATTAATGCCGAAGCGGTGTCGCATTTCTTGCGCTGGGGCTGGGTCGGCAAAGCAGAAACTGCCATATCTGGTATTGAGCTTTTGCAACCTGGCGAAGCGCTTACAGCAGACCTGAGCGGAGACGAGATGAAGTGGACCGTGTCGGCCTACGAAGCCGGCGCCATCGAAGCGGCTCCGGAGTGCGGCGACCGGAACGAGAGCGCTGCTCAAATGCTGCACCTCCTCCAGGAATCGGTCAAATATCATTTGGTGAGCGATGTACCCGTCGGCCTTTTTCTGTCCGGAGGCATAGATTCGACAGCCATCCTGCACTTGATGCGCGAGGCGGGATGCACCGCGCCCAAAACGTTCACCGTAGTTTTTCCGGAAAAGGATTTTAGCGAATCCCTGGTCGCCAGGCAAGCCGCACAGCGCTACGAAACCGAACACCATGAACTCATACTCGCGGAATCTGACCTTCTCGCGCGCTTGCCGGCCGCCCTGGCGGCGATGGATCAGCCAACCATGGATGGCGTGAACACGTTCGTCATCGCGAATGCGGTCCACTCAGCAGGCTTAAAGGTTGCCCTGTCCGGGCTCGGCTCGGACGAATTGTTTGCGGGCTATCCCTCGTTTCGACGCGCGCAGTGGGCAAGAACGGCAGCGAAAGTTCCTCAATCGGTTCGGATGGCCGTGGCTGCTGGGGGCAGGAGTCTGCTGAATGGCCGGCACGCGAAGCTTTGGGATCTACTAGCCAGCGACTGTACTCCAGAATCTGCTTATCGCATCTCCCGACGGTTGTTTGGAGACGGTGAGATGACGGCTCTCCTCGATGAGCCTTCGCGTCGTGTTGAATCGCGCGAGATGCCGTTCTCCGGTGACGAGATCAACGAAATATCGCGTCTGGAGAGCGAAGGCTACATGACCGGGCTCCTGCTACGCGATACGGACTTCATGAGTATGGCAAGCTCATTGGAGGTCCGTGTTCCCTTTGTCGATAAAGTGGTTGTGCGGTACGCCCGGCAGTTGCCTGGCAAGTGGAAAATCGCCCGCTCAAAGCCAAAGGCGCTCCTCTTGGAGTCCCTCAGAGGCGCCATTCCCGACTACGTTTGGGATCGCCCGAAGATGGGATTCGTTTTTCCGTTCGACAAGTGGATGCGGTCGGCGCTGCGCCATGAAGTAGAAACAACACTCAACGATCGAAAACTCGCCGAGGCGGTGGGGCTTGCCCCCGAGGCCCTGCTGCAAGTGTGGGATCGTTTCTTGAAAGGGACGGTTCGCTGGTCCAAGCCCTGGAGCCTATTTGTCCTGTTGCGCTGGTGCCAACGCCAGCACGCTTCCATCTGACCCGCTTCCATCCGACCAGCTTCGATCTAGCAGAATACGTATGAGAGTGCTGCACGTAATCCCATCCGTCGGGCCCGCACGCGGGGGGCCGAGTATGGTAATTCGCACGATTACAAAGGCTCAAGCTGAAGCAGGTCTTGAAGTCCACGTGGCCACGACCGATGATGACGGTCCCGGACGGCTTGACGTTCCCGGAGGAAATCCACTGCTTGACCAAAATGTCACCTATTGGATTTTCAGACGCCAAACACGCTTCTACACCTTCTCGTTTCCGCTCACCTCCTGGCTACATCGTCACATCCACGAATATGACCTCGTTCACATCCACGCTTTGTTCTCACATGCCTGTCTTGCCGCATCGGTATTGGCGAAACGTGCCGGTGTCCCATACATAATAAGGCCGCTAGGCACTTTGAATCAGTGGGGCATGCACAACCGGCGGCGATGGTTGAAAAGACTTTCATTCCGCCTTATAGAGAGCCGGATGCTTCGAAACGCGGCAGGCGTACATTACACCAGTGAACAAGAGGAACGAGAGGCGCGCCTCTTGCGCTTTCCTCACGCCGGATTCATCATTCCCAATCCTGTGGAAGTCAGCCAAGAAGTGCCACATGAAACATTTCGGTCTATACACAATCTCGGTGATCGCCCCGTCGTCCTTTTCCTTTCGCGGTTGGATCCGAAAAAAGGCATCGATTTACTCCTCGGCGCATTTGACCGAGTGCGGACGCATTGCCAGAACGCCACGCTGGTCATCGCGGGCGATGGCGATCCGGCATTCGTGCGAAATCTGAAACAAGAAGCAGAGTCTCTAGGACTTGGTGCGGCAGTGCTGTGGCTGGGATTTGTGGAAGGCCAGCGTAAGCGGGCGCTCCTCTGTGAGGCCGACGTTTTTGTGCTGCCCTCTTATTCCGAGAATTTTGGCGTGTCAGTCGTAGAGGCTCTGGGCGCGGGTCTGCCTGTGATTGTTTCGGATCAAGTAGGGCTACACAGAGATATCGAGAAAGCACAGGCCGGCCTGATCGTCCCATGCCGTGTCGAGAGTCTCGAAGCAGCACTGGTGCAGCTTTTGACGGACCATGCAATGCTTCGCCAGCTTGGCGCCAACGCCAGTATGCTAGCGGCCCGCTTCTCCCCGGAGATCGTCATTTCTCAGCTCACCGCCGAGTACGCGCGCATTTGTAGCCGCCGAAGGCCGGTCGCGCTTGAACCGGCAGTATTGCAATGATAACCCCCGTTATTCTGACGTATAACGAAGACCACAACATCGAGTCGACGCTGAACGCCCTCGCGTGGGCGCCCCGCATCGTTTTGCTCGACTCAGGGTCAAACGACCGAACGGAACAGATTGCCCGTTCGTTCGGCAACGTCAGTTGGTTCGTTCGCAGATTCGACGATCACCGCTCGCAGTGGACATATGCGATTCAAGAGACCGCGATTGCAACCGAGTACGTGCTGGCTCTTGACGCGGACATGCGTCCTGGCGCCGGTTTCCAGGATGAGTTGCAGGGTTTTCTTCGACTGCGCGAGTTCGCAGGCGCCTGGACGCCCTTCGAGTACCGCGTCCTGGGGCGTCGCCTTCCCGGTTCAATCTATCCCGCCCAGGTTCGTGTTTTCCGCAAGCACGATGTCCGCATCGATCAGCCTGGTCACAGTCAAGTTTTCCACGTACCGGGCCCCTTGTGTCGATTCCGATCCAGTCTCATACATGAAGACCAGAAACCGATCGACCGTTGGCTCAATAACCAAATGAAGTACGCTTCTCTTGAAGCCGCCCGCATCAAAGGTATTCCAACGAAAAATCTCAAAGACAAGCTTCGGATGGCAGGCCTTAGCCCCGCCATATGGAGCATGTGGGCGTATTTGAAAGCCGGAGGCCCAATTAACCACTCGGCCTCTCGCGCATACGCATGTGAGCGCCTCATCTTCGAAGCGCTTCTTGCCCGTTTACTTTCTGATTGACTGATGTCCATTCTCGGCCTCAACGCATTTCACGGCGACTCCTCGGCAGCATTCCTCCACGATGGGAAAATCCTGTCCGCCCTCGAAGAGGAGCGCTTCAACCGCATCAAACACTGGGCCGGCCTCCCGCTCCTCGCTGCTCGAGCCTGCTTGAACGGCGAAGTCCCCGACCATGTTGCCATCTCGCGCGATCCGCGCGCTCACCTCGCTCGAAAAATGCTCCGCGCCGCCACGCGCCCTCAGGACTGGTCTCGCGTAGCTTCCCGCGCCGGCAACTCCATCCGCGTGTCCCGGATTGGCGCCGATCTCCAGACCGTCGGCATCATCAACGGCAAAACCAAAGTCCACTTCGTCGAACATCACCGCGCTCACTTGGCCAGCGCCTTCTTTTGCTCCCCGTTCGACCAGGCCGCCGTGATCTCCATCGACGGCTTCGGCGACTTCAGCAGTGTCATGTGGGGCGTCGGTCGCGGCAACCGCATCGAAGTCAAGGGCGCCGTGCACTTCCCGCACTCCCTTGGCATCTTCTACACCGCGTTCACCCAGTTCCTCGGGTTCCCCAAGTACGGCGACGAGTACAAAATGATGGGTCTCTCCGCTTACGGCGAGCCTCGCTTTCTCAAAGAGGTCCGAGACGTCGTTCGCACGGACGGCGATCAGGTCCGCCTCAATCTCGACTACTTCACCCATCACTCTCACGGCGTCGACATGAGCTGGGCGGGCGGCGAACCCACGCTCGGTTCGGTCTACTCGCGCAAGCTGACGGATACTTTTGGGGGCCACCCCCGCTTGCCTCGCCGTGAAATCCAGCAAGAGCATTCCGACCTCGCATGCTCCGTCCAAAGAGTCCTCGAGGAGAATTACTACGCGCTACTCAACCACGTTCAGAAACACACCGGTCAGAAGGCAGTATGCTTGGCCGGCGGCGTCGCGCTCAACTGCGTTGCCAACGGAATGATTTTCGAAAAGACGGATTTCCGCGACGTGTTCATCCAACCCGCCGCTCACGATGCCGGGACAGCCATTGGCGCCGCCCTTTATGTCCAGCATCAGATTCTGCATCAGCCGCGCTCGTTCGTAATGCGCCACGTCTACTACGGCCCCGAGTACGGCGATTCCGACATCCGGGCCGCTCTCGGCGAGGCCGGCGCAAGCTGGCACAAGCTGGATGAGGATCAACTGATCGCCCGCGCGGCGGATCAAATTGCTGAGGGGAAGATCGTCGGATGGTTCCAGGGACGCATGGAATTCGGTCCGCGCGCCCTCGGCAATCGTAGCATCCTCGCCGACCCGCGCCGCCACGACATGAAGGATATCTTGAACAGCCGCATCAAGTATCGCGAGCCATTCCGGCCGTTCTGCCCCTCCATCCTGGCGGAGTGTGCCGGCGATTACTTTGAGACAGATTATCCGTCGCCATTCATGGTGATGGCCTACAAGATCAAACCGAGCCGGAGGGATCGCATCCCGGCAGTGACTCACGGCGACGGCACCGGCCGCCTGCAAACCGTTGAAAGGGATGTCAACCCGCTCTATTGGAAATTGATCCGGCGCTTCGGCGATGTAACCGGCATCCCGGTCCTGCTAAACACGTCTTTCAACGAAAACGAACCGATAGTAAACACGCCGGCTCAAGCCATCGATTGTTTCCTGAGAACTCGAATGGACGTCCTGGCGATAGGATCTTATTTCTTATTGAAATCCGAAAATCAAAAGGTAAGCGAGAACCGCATGGCTTTCGCCGAAGCCTGACCGAGCCGCCGACTAGTGCTCCTTCTCAATCAGTTTTTTCATCCCTCCTCCGCGGCAACCAGCCAGCTCCTCACCGACCTGGCTCGCCATCTAGCCGGCCAGGGCCTGCCCGTCACAGTTATCTGCGGGCGCAGCGACTATGCGGATGCCAACTCGGGAGACTTGTTCGGTGTCAGCGTTCGCCGCACATTCAATCTGCCCTTCGGTCATGGCAAGATCAGTCGTGTGCTCTCCTATGGTTCCTTTTACGTCGGAGCGGCTTGGCTCGGCCTTACCACGCGCCAACCCGATACGGTCCTTACCCTTACCACGCCACCGCTGCTATCCATAGTCGGGACGCTAGTCAAGAAACTTCGCGGCTCGCGTCACTACATCTGGGAAATGGACGTCTATCCCGACATCGCCATCCAGCTCGGCGTGCTCTCCCCCCGTGGACCTCTCACCCGCATCATCGGCGCACTGGCCGACTGGTCCCGCCGCAATGCCGACGGCATCATCGCTCTCGGCGACGACATGCGCGACCTGCTCGTCGCACACGGTATCGCTCCCGCCAAGATATTCGTTGTGGAAAATTGGGCCGATTCCAGCCAGATTACGCCGCGCCCGTTCCCCGACGGTCCCTTGCATCTTCTCTACTCCGGCAACCTCGGACTTGCGCACGATATCGAAACCCTGCAGGGTGCGATGCTCGCGCTCGATCGCGGCACACATCCCCAGGCCTGCGTCTTCACCTTCGCCGGCTCCGGACCACGACGCAAAGACCTGGAGTCCTTCGCCCGAGTTCACAATCTCTCCAATATTTCTTTCCGCCCTTACTCAACCCGCGCCGACTTGGGAGAAAGCCTTGCCCGGTGTCATGTTGGCCTGGTCACCCAACACGCCTCCGTCGCAGGCGCGGTCGTGCCCAGTAAACTCTATGGCGTACTCGCCGCTGGCCGCCCCGTTCTATACGTAGGACCGAAAAACACAACGCCCGCCCACATCCTTCGCCGCTTCGACTGTGGATGGCAAATCGATGCTGGTGACGTAACCGGGCTGATCGGCCTTTTGGAATATTTGGACGCCAATCGCGACATCGTCTATTCAGCCGGCCACCGTGCCCGGCAGGCATTCCTGGAAAATTACGACCGGCCGGCCGGCGTCAGCCGCATCGCCGCTATTCTTGGTGCGCCGCTATCGCCCGAGTTGGAAGCTGCTCGTTCCGTGTCGTCTACTTCGGCTCAAACTGGCGTCAGTCAAATCTGATCAATCGGAGGTCGGATGTATTCTCTCTCCTTACTTGGCTTCACTTCATTCCTGATAGCCTTCTTCCTCACACCCCTGGCCCGCAACTGGTTTCGCCGGCACGGGATCATCGACCATCCTGACCAGGACCGGAAACTACACAATGAGGCCATCCCCCGTATCGGCGGCATCGTCATCGCCATCACTTACGTTCTTGCTTTCTTGGTTCTCCTCCTCTCCGGACTCCAGGCCGGAAGTATGGTCCGGGGCAGCTTGCCGGTCCATTGGAGGCTCGCGCCAGCGGCCTTGTTGATCTTCGCTACCGGACTGATTGACGACTTGGTCGGCCTCAAGCCTTGGCAGAAGTTGATCGGTCAACTTTCAGCCGCAGCCACGGCCTGTTGGGCCGGCGTCTACATCGCCGGGATCGACGGCCATCCTTTAAATATCTGGCTTGGGATCCCAATCACGGTGATATGGCTGCTCGCCTGCACCAACGCGTTCAACCTCATCGACGGCGTCGATGGACTCGCTGCCGGCGTGGGACTCTTTGCAACCATCACCATGCTGCTGGCCGCGTTGCTGCAGAAAAATGTACCAATGGCCCTCGCAACCGTTCCGCTCGCCGGCGCATTGCTCGGATTCTTGCGTTACAACTTCAACCCGGCGACAATTTTCCTGGGCGACTCCGGCAGCCTGTTGATCGGCTTCCTGCTGGGATGCTATGGAGTCCTGTGGAGCGAAAAGTCGGCCACTATCCTCGGCATGACCGCGCCCATGATGGCCCTGGCCATCCCGCTGCTGGACACCACGCTGGCCATCGTCCGCCGCTTCCTCCGCCAGCAGCCCATCTTCACCGCCGACCGCGGTCATATTCACCACCGCCTGCTCGACAAGGGATTCACTCCGCGCAAGGTCGCCCTCACCCTGTACGCTGTTGCCGGCCTTTTTGCCGTCTTGTCGCTCTGTACCGTGTGGGCGCCTAACGTCGGCCTCGTCCTGGTCCTGTTCTGCGCCTCCACCTGGGTAGGGATCCAGCACCTCGGCTACGTTGAATTTGGAGTCGCCGGCCGTATGTTCGTCGAGGGAGCCTTCCGCCGCCATCTCAATACACACATCGCCTTGAAAGGATTTGAGGAAGAACTCGTCGCCGCCGGCACGTTAGACGACTGCTGGGAGATCATAAAGAAGGCGTCGCAGGAATTCGGATTCCGTCACATCGAAATGTCGCTCGCTGGCAGCATCTTCCAGCAGCGCAACGGGCTCGATCGCGGCCGCTGCTGGAATATCCGCATCCCCATCTCGCAAACCGACTACGTCGAGCTTAGTCGCGAATTCGAAGCCCCGGATCAAGCCGGCGCCGTGGCTCCATTCGCGGATGTGCTGCGCAAGACCCTCGTCCCCAAGCTGCGCGTCTTCGAGACCATGGCCGATAACATCCAACCCCTGGCCCGCGCAGCCTCCGAAGGCGATTAAGCCTGTCAACGCCCCGAGATTTCGAGAAAAAACACAACCAAGCCATGCACCCTGAGCCTAATCGAACCTCCAGCACCGCGGGCGAGCAGCATGAGATCCTATCATTTCAGGGAATGTCCGTATTAGACGCAACCGAATTTGAGCCGACCTGTACGGTCGTTGTCTGTACGCGGGACCGGCCGAGGAGCCTGGATGGGTGCCTCAGCGCTCTGCGGCAGCTAGCCTATCCCAAGTTCGACGTACTCGTCGTGGACAACGCGCCCAGCGACAATCGCGCCGCGACGGTTGCCGGAAAATGGTCGGCCAGATACTTGCTGCATCCCTGTCCCGGCTTGAGCCGCGCGCGCAACGCCGGCATGCGGGCCAGCACGAGTGAAATCGTGGCATTCATTGATGACGACGCTCGCCCGGACAGCAACTGGTTGCGCGAGCTAGCGCGTGAGTTCCAGGACCCGACGGTCATGGCCGTGACTGGACAAATTCGGCTCGCAGATCAACCCGGAGAGTACGGACCATCTTCCAATGGAAATGGAACCAGTCACCGCCTGCATCTGGACCGCCGGCATCCCGCTTGGTTTGAAATGGCCAATTTCGGTGGGATCGGTAACGGCGGCAACATGGCATTGCGACGCTCCTCAACAGGCTTCTGGTCGGGTTTCGACGAACGACTCGGACGCGGAGCACCGATCATCGGAGGTGAAGAGCACCGTGTCTTCTCGGAGCTCATTCAGAATGGATATAGCGTCGTTTACAACCCCAAGGCAATGGTCAGTCATCCTCACCGGGAGCGCGGGGAAGAGTTTCAACTGCCTGCAGCGAAGATCTTAGAGGGGGCCATAGCCTATACAATCCTCCTCCTGTTCGAGAGTCAAAGCAAACTAAGAGTCTTGCGTTTCGTACTGGAGGCGACCATGGGAAAGCGGCGAACCTGGCGAAGCGCGGGACCTCAACTCCGTGAGGTCTTGCCCTCCCGATGGACGCGGCTAAAATCCGTGGCTTTCGGGACGTGGCTATACCTGCGCTGCCGGGCCCTGGGCTTGAACGCTATCGGACAGCTTTAGAACCACCAGGTAGTTTCGCTCTCTGCGATTCTTGAAGAAACTGACTGTGGACGCAAGTATCATCATTCCTACGCACAACAGAAGCGCATGGGTGCTCCGCGCAGTTGATGCGCTTCTGAGGCAGACCCATCCGCCTGATTCCTATGAGATCGTCGTTTCCTGCGATCACTGCACGGACGGAACGGAAGAATCCCTACGATCGGCTTTCGGCGACGGCGTGAGGGTCGTGAATTCGGAGGTTCCCGGCCAAGCCGGTGCATTGAACACAGGCCTGGAATATGCGCGGGGCGAACTGGCCATCTTGCTGGATGATGAGATGGAGTCTGAAGAGGGTCTTGTTTCCGCGCACGTTCAGGCGCATCGGACCGAACCCGCAGCGAGAATAGCAGTGACGGGTTATTCTCCAGTCGTTCTTGATTCTTCAGCGACCCCTTACACTCGGATGATGGAACGAAATTACGCGAGCTACTTTGCCGAGTTGGCGGAAGTCGGGCGGAAGAGCTCACCTAATGATCTGTGCGGCTCCAATTTCTCGCTTCCGGTATCCGCGTTTCGCAAGGTCGGCGGTTTTAATGAAAACTACATGCGTAATGATTTTGAGCTTGCGGTTCGTCTGTTGTCTTTGGGCTACGAGGTTCGCTTCTGCCACGCTGCCCGTGCCAAACAGCATCTTGCCATTACTATCGATGGAATCGTCGGCAGAACCGCTGAACGCGCGCACGAGGACTGCCAGTTGGCCCTTGAGTACCCCTGGTGCCGGCCCCATCTCCCTTTCTACCGCGTCCTGATCAATCCTTCTGTTCGAAGGCGCTGGCGCGTGCTGTGGGAAACCGCCGGCGTTGCCGCCGGTGTGTTTCGAATCGCCCGGAGAATTTTCCCGGACAATCTGCGGTTGGGGAACATGGAGTACGCCGCCAGATACTGCGTGGGTCTGCGCAAGGAAATCGGGAGCTGGCGTGCCTTCCGCCGGCTCACCGATGTAAGCTGATGTCCGGCTTGGTGAGTTGTAGCGTAGTTGTTCCTACCTTCCACCGGGCGGAGTCGCTTTCGGAGACTCTCGATTCGCTGGCATCCCAATCCGAGGGGAATTTCGAAGTCATCGTGGTTTGCGATGGAGAAGACCCTCAGACTCGTGTCTTGTCTGAAGCTTACTCGGCAAAGTATCCGTTACGCTGGATATTCACCCCGGAGAACCATGGCCAGCCTTCCGCGCGCAACACGGGAGTCTGGGCGGCCGAAGGGGAACTGGTTCTATTCCTGGATGACGACATTTCAGCATGCGGGGAGTGGCTCGCCCATCATCGCAAGCGCCATCTCGCCGCTGGGAATAACGAATGGGTTGTGGTCCTCGGCAGGCGTCACGATGTCTACCGCCAGCCGCCCCTTGCGCGCACCGAGCGACTGCTGCGGAGGGCAAGCGACGAGGGTCTCATCGACTTCCACGAGCGCTGCATGCGCCTAGGGGGCAGCTTTAGCTGGTTTCCCCATTGTGGTATGAACTCCTCGCTGAAGCGCGCTACTTTCATACTCGTCGGTGGATACGACGCGGCGCCGCCGCTGAGATCCTTTGAAGAGGATCTGGAGCTAGGCACTCGGTTGCTCAATCGTGGAGCCAGGATGGTTTACGAACCGGCTGCAGTCGTGTTTCACAGCGATCCAAAGACCTCGGTTGGCGATCATCTCCGGCTTGCCGCTTTGCAATCCCGGGCCGATCTATATCGGGCTTCCGAGCAAGGGCAGCGGACCGTGCAAACCCAACGGCTCACCTCGTACCACCATACCAAGCATGTGCGCAGGTGGAAAGAGCATCTGGCTTGGGAGCATCCGCGGGAGGTCCGGCGGGCCGCGGAAGTGTGCCGCAAGGTGGCGGACGCTACAGGCTCGCGATTCTTTTGGCGATGCTGGAGCGCTTTGGCGACGTCGGCTGAATACTGGAACGTCATACGATCGGAAGGGATAACGCCTGATTCGCTTTCCGAGTTGGTTGGCTCGCCATTACCCGTCCTGATGTTCCACAGCGTCAGCACGCCATTGAATAATCTGGAGAAGGAGTGGCACATTTCGCCCGCGCGATTTCTCAGTTTTGCGGGTTGGCTGAGAAAGAAGGGCTATCAGTGTCTCACGCCCACAGCCTGGCTCGAAGGCAACAGGCCGTCCGGTCATGTAGTTCTGACATTTGATGACGGCTACGGTGATTTTTATTCGGAAGCCTTCCCGATCTTACAGCGCTTTGGTCTGAGCGCCATCGTCTTCGTAGTTGTGGAGCGAATAGGAAAGTCAAATGATTGGGATCGGAAGCTCATGACTCGCCCCCGGCGCCTCCTCACACTGGAAGAGATTCACGAACTTCAGCGACACGGTGTGACCTTTGGATCGCATTCGCTTACACATCCGCATCTAACCCTTCTCTCAGACAAAGATCTGCGTCGCGAGGTATCTGAATCGAAATCGCGGCTCGAAGACTTGCTTGGCGCCGAAGTAAGCTGCTTTTCTTATCCTGGCGGACGAGTGGATTACCGGGTGCGCGCCGCTGTCGCAGAGGCAGGGTACAAGATGGCGATGTTCGATCAGGGCGGATTGAATCGATGGGAAGATCCATTCCTGATGAAACGGATCAACGTGTCCGAGAAGGACAGCCTGCCCACTTTCGCTCTCAAAGTTGCGAGCGGACGCAGTGTTCCACAGCACGTTTCCGAGTGGTTGATTCGAGTGGCGCGGGAGGGTGTCAATGCTCTGCCAGATCCTCTCCGCCGCAACGTGAAGGATGAGCTTCGGGAAGCGCATCAGACGGCGGTGAAGCGGTGGTGGCGTTGGAAGGAATCGAGGTCGATGCGTTCCGTGCGAATGCCAAAAAATATCGACGAAAGCACTGGGGAATGGCGTAATGGCCGAGCGTGACTCCAATACAGCGCTGACGCGCTGGACGGATCTGACGATGAATGAGTACTGGGGCCTATGAGACCTTCTGAAAGCACGGGCTTGACGTGGCGTAGCCTTTCCCATATGAGGATCATCCTGACAGGCCTGTGCGGCTTAGTAAGCCGCAATAGCTTCCGCCTGCTATGGCTCTTGTGCGTCCTGTATTTCCTCTGCTCTATCGTCCAGGCATCTCGGGCGACGCTCGACTTCGACGAGGTGGTCACTCTGAGGGTTTCACAAATGGGGTCCGTTCGCGGTATCTGGGACTCCCTGCTTGCCGGGTGCGACACTCAGCCTCCCCTCCAATACGTGCTTACACGCGTCTCCCTGGGGCTGTTTGGGGAGGGACTCGTACCCCTGCGCCTACCGACAATTCTCGGCTTTTGGTGCATGGCTCTGTGCCTTTATGCTTGGCTCGCGAAAAGATTTTCAGCCGTTCTCGCTCTCGCTGGCGCATTGTTCCCGCTGCTCACTGCTGCATACCCTCAGGCTCTGATCGCACGGCCCTACGGATTGATGCTGGGGTTCTGTGCTCTAACCCTGCTGTCGTGGCAAAGAGCCGCACAAGTAGGCCATCGGACGCTCGCTCTGACGGGGTTGGCGCTGAGTTTAGCCGCGGGAGTGTACAGCCATTTCTACGCCATCCTGGTCTTCGTACCCATTGTGATCGGCGAGCTCGTCCGTGCCCTCAATCGAAAGTCACTCGATTACCCGGTTTGCGCAGCGATCATAGCGGGTAGTTTACCCGTATTTCTATTGATACCGCTCATGAAGGCCGGACATCAGTACTCGGAGCATTTTTGGGCCCAGCCTGGTCTCGCTTCCGTCCCGTCCGCATATGCGAACCTGCTTGGCGGCAGGGCGCCGCTTTTCTTGATTCTCATTGCCGGTCTCGCCTCCGTGTCTGTTCGTTGGGCATCGAACTCAGCTTCGGCGTCACAATCGAGAGTCAATTTCCCGCCGCACGAGCTGGCAGCAGTACTCTCCTTGGCTGGCATGCCTTTTCTAGTGTGGATCGTTGCTTGCCTCTACACGAAAGCGTTTACTCCCAGCTACCCGATAGTAGCCGTAATCGGCTTAGCCATTTTACTCGTCGTACTTGTGGATACGAATCAAGAGCACCGGATCCTGTTCGGCGGCGCAATGGCACTGTGCTTTCTTGGATTCGCTGCAGTGCAGTTGCGACACTCGGTCAACGAATTGTTTTCAGGCGCCCCAGCAGACAAGGCGAGTTCTCTCCATCCGAGTGGCTGGCAGGGACACTTTGAGCTCCCCGCATCTTTGGATATAGGGGAGCTTCCAGTCGTCATTTCAGATCCTCACACGTTTGGCTACCTGACGCATTACGCGGAGGCTCGTTTCAAGCGACGCCTTTACTATTTGACTCACCATACTGCCGCTGTGCGCTATTCCGGGTACGACACCGATGACCGTCTGCTTGGCGCGCTGAAGCATTGGACGGACTGGAACGTAGAGGACTACTCAGCGTTTGTCGAGAAGAATGGCAAGTTCCTGGTGTACTCAACCGAAGGCTGGCTCGTGCCTAAGTTACTTGCGGACCACGCTCACATCGAACTCCTTGGCCAGTACGAAGACGAGTATTTGTACCGAGTCATTTTCACGCCAGCCGTCAATTAGATTCGAACGAAAGCCATCGGTTCACGTAGAGAGAACTGCGTCCGCAGACACAAGCTGCGCTCTTGTACTTTCCGGATTGGCTTCGTCGATGTGGGTGTTCCCGGCGTCGGGAGACGCTGGGTTGAGTTTGGGCGCGGCACTACTCTGTGCTGCAGACGCAGGTGAACTTTCCCGCACACAAATAGATCATGCTTATTGGGGACCTGAGTTCGGCCGGGCCGACTATGAGGCTGCACTCAACCAGTATGAGGAACTCCAGTTCCGCGAAGATGTGTGCCGTGAAGCGGCTGGCTTTCTCGCACAAGGAGAACTGGTCGGCTGGTTTCAAGGTCGCATGGAACTCGGTCCGCGTGCTCTGGGCAACCGCAGCATCCTCGCCGACCCGCGCAGCACCGCCATGCGGGACCGGGTAAGCGCGTTTTCCTCCGGTGGCTCTCCATGAGCGTTCCAGCGATCCGACGTCCGCTGAACCCCCGCCTCGCTGACTGTGTTTTCCTGGTAGCTATTGTTTTCTTTACAGCCGCGCCCCATTTCGCCCACCTTGGATTTTACAGCGATGATTGGGCAAACCTGGAAACGTTCCGTATCTGCCCAAATCAGAGCACGTTCGGGTTGTTCGCCTGTGTCAAAGAGAACTACCGCCTTGTGCAGTTCTTCCAATCGGCGGCGCTCTACCGCTGGTTCGGACAGAATCCCGCAGGCTATCATGCCGTCAATTCGATCGTGTTTGCGTGCTTGATCCTGCTGGTCTACGCTGTGTTGAGCGAGCTCTCTCAGCCGCGTATCGTGTGTCTTGCAGTCCCACTAATCTATTCGCTCCTGCCCCACTACTCCACCGATCGCTTCTGGATCGCCGCATTTCAGGCGAACCTCTGTATCGTTCTGTATCTAACGGGTGTCTTCGCGCTGTGCAAAGCCCGCCCAGCGGAGGGCTCCTGGCGGCCCCTGTGGGCGGCGTTTTCGGCGATCGTGCTGGCCCTCAGCGTCTTGGCCTACGAAGTCGCAATCCCGCTGTTTGCCTTGCTCCCGTTCTTCGTCTGGCGCCGAACGAAGGCAAGACAGCACAAATACGTGCTCCTGGCTACGATATTATTCGCACTCGGCGCAGTCGCATTCAAGCTGCTGACACAGACGCGGACCAGATTTCACGGCCGTTTTTTGGCGTACCCGGGAAAGGTGCTGCGGCATTTTGCCGTACAGTTGCTCGATTTCAATTACGGCTACTACGGCCTCGGGCTGCCACGCGTCGCTTGGCGCGCAGCCTCGCTCCATCCGCAATTCGCCGGTCTTGCATCCTGTGCGCTGCTTGCGATTCTGGTCTTCTCATACGTGTTTCTGGTCGTGCGCCGACCCTCGACGGAATGGCCCTCGCAACGAACTTGGGCGATGACGATGCTCGCGGGTGCATTGGTCTACGGGCTCGCCTATACCCCCTTCATCGCGGACATCACGTCGGACATGACAACCACCGGTGTCGGAAACCGTGTTGCAATCGCTCTTGCCCTGGGAACTGCGGCGTCCCTCGCGGCGATCATCGGCTTGGCAACTGGATTCGTCCCACACCCCGGTTGGCGTTCCGGGATCTTTTCCGTTTGCGTCTCTGTGCTGTGTGTCAGTAGCTTCTTGATCCTCAATGTCGTCGCGGCTTACTGGACGAAGGCGTACGGCGCGCAACAGGAAATCATCGCGACACTGGCGCAAGAATTTCCCTCTCTCCCGGACAACACGGCCTTGGTACTCGATGGAGTATGTCCATACTTGGGGCCAGGAATCGTCTTTGAAGGCAGTTTCGACATGGAAGGGATGCTTCGGACTTTGTACCGGAACCATACAATCCGCGGTGACATAGCCACTCCCAAACTGGAGGTTCGCGCCGACGGACTGCATACTCTCCTGTACGATCTGGAAAGCCACTATCCCTACGGCTACGATCTGATCGTCTACAACGTCCGGAAGAGAACAAAAACCCGCTTGGTGGATTTTCAAACTGCCCGCTCGTACTTCTCCGGATGGAGTCCCGGTTGCCCGCCGGGGCGCGAGGGTTACGGCGCTCGGATCTTCTGACACGCCAGCCATAGATTCGAAAGTTCAGCCATACATGCAGTGCACTGTCCTACATCTCCTAGGCACCGCTCAGCCCGAGGGCGCCGGCATCGCTCGAATCGTTGCAGCGCTTGCTACCGGACTCGACCCCGCCAAATACCAACTGCATGCATGGTTTCTCGGCCCACCGGGCCCACTCGCCAGTGAACTGCGAGCCCAGGGTGTCAATGTGCGCGAGTTGCATTGGGACCACGGAGCCCGCGATCCGGTTGGAGCCTGGAAATTCTGGCGAAGGCTTCGCGCCGAGAACTTTTCGCTCGTTCACCAACACTTCGGTGGACGAGCGCCCGCATGGATCGCGCGAACCGCCACCGGATCTCCGCTGATTAAACACGTGTGGGGTAACGTGTACGAAGCAGCGGACGACGTTCACCCGATTCACTGCCGAGCTCACGGCGCGGACGCGGTTATTTCAACCTCTCGCTCTGTCGACGAATGGGTGAGCGGTGCCAACCGAACGGTGGTCTACCCGGGGGTTCCAGTGCCGAACGGATCTACTGCGGTTCATGCCCGGCGAGATGGCTCCCAGCAAATCGTCATAGGTGCGGCAGGCCGGCTCGTACCGATGAAGGGTTTCGTCCATCTCATCCGCGCCATGGAACTCCTACGGAAAGAATTCCCCGAGGTTCGGCTCGAGATCGCCGGTGACGGACCCCTGTGCAGCCAGCTTCAGCGCGAGGCGACTCGGCTTGGGCTGGACAGCCACGTGACTTTCCTGGGTTGGCAGACAGAAATCGGTACGCTCTTTGAACGCTGGGACGTATATGTTCAGCCATCCATCATCGAACCGTTTGGCATAGCGGCTCTCGAGGCCATGGCGGCGGGCTTGCCAGTGATCGCGACCAGTGGCTCAGGGTTGGCCGAGGTGGTGGCGGACGGAATCACGGGCTGGCTGGCGCCTCCGGGTGATCCCACCGCGCTCGCAGAGCGCTTGCGCCAGCTACTAGTGAACCCGGCACAGCGAAAACAGATGGGTGCGGCGGGGCAAGACCGTGCGCGGGAGCATTTTTCAACCGGCCGGATGGTGACCTCGATTTCAAGAATCTATGAAAGTCTATTAGCGTCTCGATGACACGGCCGGCCCGCAGCAGTCCACCGGTGGCTGAAGAGAAAGGGAGTACGATGGGGCGATACTGGGAGGCGGTTGGATCTTGCCGTCCCACCGCGTCGTCGAGTGCTTCCGCCCCGGCCTCGCTCACAGCTTTACCCAACACGAATCAAGTAGGTCGGCACTGGCCGATTCACGATAACCGCAGCTAGGATCGCTTTATTGAGCCTAACTTTTTCATCTGGGCAGCGTCCCTCTGACGTGCACAAACGAGAGGCGGCCTAGCAGCATGAACAAACAGGTCATGATTACGGCGGCGACTGAGGCACTGCGGATATGAAAAGGACCGTTTGGCTGGCAGGCTTGTGGCAAGATTTCCGCTTTGGCGGGCGCCTGCTTCGGATGAACCCGGGCTTCTTTGCAGTCGCTACGCTCTCACTGGCTTTGGGCATCGGCGCGAATACGGCCATCTTTGAACTTCTCAACGCGGTTAGGCTGCGCCTGCTACCGGTAGCACATCCGGAGCAACTTGCGGAACTGCAAATCGCCAAGAATGAGCACTGCTGCTCTGGAAATTTCTCGGATCGGCGGCCGAACTTCACCTATCCGCAATGGGAGCAGATCCGCAACCATCAACAAGCCTTCTCGGACATTTTTGCCTGGGGCGACACTCGGTTTAATTTGGCGAACGGCGGTGAAGTCCGTTTTGCGGAAGGACTTTGGGTGAGCGGGCAATATTTTACGACGCTGGGTGTCCGGCCGTTGCTCGGCCGTCTGATCAGCGACGAAGATGACCGCCCCGGATGTGGCTCGCCCGGCGTGGTACTCAGCTACCCGTTTTGGCAGCGTGAGTTTGGCGGAGATTCCCAAGTGCTCGGCAAGAAAATCTCGCTGGACGGGCGGGGGGTGGACGTGATCGGGGTCGCCCCGGCCGAGTTCTTCGGCGTGGAAGTTGGCCGGAGCTTCGATGTAGCCGTGCCGCTATGCGCGGAACCGTTGATCAACGGTGAGCAGAGTCACTCGGCGAAGCGGCACCACTGGTGGCTGGCCGTCCTTGGACGACTCAAATCCGGCTGGACCGTTGAGCGCGCCGCGGCGCAATCCAAAGCGATGTCTGCGGCGGTGTTCGAAAGCACGGTTCCGCCGAACTACAGACCCGACGCTGCAAAATACTATGCGCCGGCGGAACCCGCCGGTTCGGGCGTTTCCTCTCTGCGGAATCGATACCAGGAGCCTTTGTTGCTGCTGTTGGGAATCGCAGGTCTGGTGCTTTTAATCGCTTGCGCCAACCTTGCCAATTTGACGCTTGCCCGCGCGAGTACTCGTGACCGCGAAATGGCGGTTCGCTTGGCCATGGGTGCGGATCGGACACGCCTGATTCGCCAGTTGTTATCCGAAAGCTTCTTGCTGACGCTGATCGGCGCCGCGCTTGGTGTTCTACTCGCACAACTTCTCGGCAGTAATCTCGTGGCGTTTCTCACCAGTAGTGATAATCCGCTGTTCCTGAAACTTGCGCCTGACTGGCGTGTGCTTGGTTTCACTTCGGCAGTCGCTGTTCTTACCTGCGTCCTGTTCGGCCTGGCGCCGGCTCTCCGCGCTACTCGGACACCTCCCAGTGCCGCAATGAAATCCTCTGGCCGCGGCCTCACAGCGGACCGGGATGGGTTTGGGCTGCGCCGCGCGCTCATGATCAGCCAGGTTGCCCTCTCCTTAGTGCTACTCACCGGAGCTCTTCTGTTCGTGGGCAGCTTGCGAAACCTTATGACTCTGGATGCCGGCTTTCGTCAGGACGGCTTGCTGATCGCCGGAATAGACCTCTCGAGGCTGCACTATCCAGCAACACGCCGGGGCGTCTTCTATCATGAACTTCTGGGCCGGTTGCGAGCCACTCCCGGAGTGGACCGGGCTGCCAGTGCCGACATTGTGCAGATCAGCGGATCAGGATGGAATGATTCGATCGAAATTCTCGGTCGGAGCGTGTCGGATCGGTTGGTGCCGTGGTTCGATCGGGTCAGCGCCGGCTATTTTCAAACCATGGGTACGCCTTTATTGGTGGGCCGGGATTTTGATGATCGCGATACTCCTTCGTCTCCCGAAGTCGCCGTCGTAAACCAGGAATTCTCCAAGAAGTTTCTGGGCGGTTCGGATCCCCTCGGCAAGCGATTTCGTGTTCTTTCTGGACCCGGTGAACCCGAGCACGTATATCAGATTGTTGGCCTGGTGAAGAATTCGAAGTATCAGAGCTTGCGCGAGGATTTCAAACCCCTCGTGTTTGTGGCGGAGAGTCAGGAGAAGCAACCGGGAGCGGGGACCCACTTCATCGTTCGCTCCTCGCTACCGATAGGCTCAGTATTAGCGTCAGTCAAGAAGGTGATTCTCGCCCAGGAACCCGAAACCTCGATTCAATTTCAGGTGTTCAACGCTCAGGTTCAGGAATCACTCTTGCGCGAGCGGCTCATGGCGACCCTCTCAGGTTTCTTCGGCTTTCTTGCGGCGATTCTGGCGAGCGTGGGCCTGTACGGTGTTATTTCGTACATGGTTGCACGGCGCCGGAACGAAATCGGCATCCGGATCGCCCTCGGAGCGAACCGTCTAAACGTGATGAATCTGGTTCTGCGGGAAGCGGGAATATTGCTTGTGGGCGGTCTCATCATCGGTACCGCCCTTGCGATCGCCTTGGCACGGACGGCTAGTTCTTTACTATACGGCTTGCAGCCGAGCGACCCCTGGACCGTCGGGCTCGCTGACGCACTGCTTGCCGGAGTCGCACTGATCGCGACGTTGCTTCCAGCACTGCGAGCCTCTCGGCTCGAACCGATGGCAGCGCTCCGAGAAGAGTGAGCGGCGGTCTCCGGACGTATTCCGCCACGCTCCCAGGCCAAACCCCACGCCCTTCCCCACGCCAAAATTTGCCAGACGGCTCTTTTTGTCGAAATCCGCCCCGGAACGAGCCGCTCCGCCAACTTGTCAGCTTGTCGTGATAGCGTCCGATAATGTGACACATCAGGTTCCATGTCCTGGAGCGCCCGGCGGCCGAATCCATGTTCACCAGCTAACCGAACGTTTGCAGGCCCAGCATCGATCAAGACTGTGGCTTTCAGGGAAATCTATCGGTTGACCTGCCACCGATAACATCCATCCTCGGTGTGTCAAGTGCTTACGCTGCTGATGTTCGGCGAGGTCGGCGCTGCCCGCATCCACGGCATTGGCAAACTCTTGCGCAACTCGTTGGCGTTTCGTTGGACAATAGCGGTTAAGCTTGATAGAGGGGCAAGCCGATGCAAGCTTCTGGGCAGAACCCACAGGAATGTCCTTGTTTAGCAGGCGTCCACCAAGACTTTGAGGACAGGTTTGTCGGGGTGGACCGCGACTTCGGCGAAGTGACTGTCGCACACTGCAAGCGGTGCGGACGATTTTGGCTGCATTACTTAATGGAATACGAATATCTGACGGCCGCAGGACGATGGTTCCGTGGGGTCATTACTCCCGAAATCGCCGCATCTGTAAAACCCGCAACTGCCAAAGAGGTGCTAGAGGGACTGGACTGGTATTTTCGCGGAGGAAGCGCTTTTGGAGGCAAGGTTCTTAGAACGTCGCCAGGCCAGTTAAAGTATTGGCTAGGGCCCTGAGGGATTCAAGCGAACCGCGGCACCACCAATTTTTTCTGATAGTCCGAGCGTGCCGCCCTTCCGCCCTGAAGATGCGCTCCATATGCCGAGACCGGCCGGCGTGGCGCAACGTGCACATAACCGACGTGAAATTCCTGAGCAGCGCCGAGGTCAGCCAAACGAAACAAACTCGACGCCATAGCGCTCTACCTGAGGAGTGCAGCTACAGCCTGGGAAGACTGGAGCTGCAGACCCGCTATGGGAGTTTCCCGTATCGATACGACACGATCCCCCTTGACGTGTGAGAGCGTTTGTCTAACCCCGCTTGGCCAATCGATCTCGATTCGATGGGCTTCTTTGCTCGCGCCGAGACCGAAGTGCAATCGCAAATCGTTCTGCGACAGGTAGCTTCCGCCGCTCCGCACTTCGTCAATCTGGCTGCGTCCGGAAGCCGTTAGCCGCACGCGCGCTCCGATGGCGGAGCGGTTCGATTTTGTGCCGGTCAGCTTCAGAACGATCCAATGGTTCGATCCGCCCAGGCTCACGAGTCACGGGTTCTACCGGAGATTGCCGCGCTTATTCGTGGCTCACGCGGAGCCACAATTGGCTGTCACAATCCATGCCGGCTAGTTCCCGCAGCGCCAGCCGGCGAACCTGGCATTGATCGAGGATCCACTTCAGGTCGTGTCGTACTACGCCCGGCACGCTGCACTCGTGGCTGGTGCCGACCCAGCCGTCGCCTTGGTAATCCTCACCGGACGACTGCGCCGGCAAGTACGACGCGAGAAAAATGCTTGTGGAGACCGAATTGCCCAGGAATGAATCCAGCATGGCTTCGATGTGGCGCTTGCTGCCGTGGGTCCAGATCGATCTGGCCAGAAAGAAATCGAACTTCACGCCGAAGATCGAAGAATCGAAGTCAACATTGAAATCGAAATGGGGTTGCTTCAGCTTGATTTCACCGGGTTCAAAGAGATATTGGAGACCGTATTCGACTCGCTGGCGGGCGGGCTCGATGCCAAAATAACCGCCGGGATCGAGGAATCGGATCAGCCAGTAGGCCACCCGGAGACATCCGCAGCCGATGTCGAGGATCTTGGATTCCGGAGCCAGGCCCTCGTTGAGCAGGGCAATCAGTTGTTCGCGGCCCGCCTGCTCGAACGTCGCCGCCGGGACGCCCAGGAAGCCATGCCGCGTTATCATCTCCTGAGCGCGCGCTTCGAGCCTGGACATATCGCTTACAAGACTCCCTTGCGACGGAGATAGTATCCCATCCGTTTCCAGACCGGCCTAAGAAACCTCAACCACGGGTTCTCCAGCACGGCACGGGTGATCCGCCAAGTTGCGGAGTTCCGCAGATCGGCCAATTCATGCTGGGTGCTCGCCAAAGTATTGTTTGCCTGGACCAGCGCCGCCGCCGTGTTTGCGTGTGCGGTTCTTTCCCGGGACAGAGTGGTCTCCACCTGCGCGCGAACATTTTCTGCCTGCGCCCGAGCGGTCTCTGCATCTGCCCGTGTGGCCCTTTCTTGGGCCAGCGCATGTTCCGCCTGTAGCTGGCCATTAATTGCCTGGTCGCGTACGGTCTCGGCGTCTAACCGTGCGTGCTTTTCCTGCGCCAGTGCGGCCTCTGCCTGAAGTCGCGCACTCATTGCCTGCTCGCGCGCGTTCTCGGCGTCTGACCGTGCACGTCTTTCCTGCGCCAGTGCGGCCTCCGCCTCAATCCGCGCATTTTCTGACTCGTGTTCCTTCGCCGCCACTACAGCGAGCACATCGGCCGCGCGGCCTTTTAACGCCAACGCGTGGGATTGCAGATATTGTGCAGCCGCCAATTGGCTGCCGCGGGCATCGAAACTGGACCCAGAGAACCGCTTGAGCACACCCTGGTAAAGATCGATCAACCGGTCCACTGCGCCGCTCAAGGTCGCCTCGCTGCGGACACGCGAGGATACAGCAGCGGCGCAGGCAGGGTTGTAGCGCCTTATCTGGGACAGCACGGTCGCAACGTCCAACGGGAGCGCAAGGGTGCGTACACCGAAGTTCAGAACGCGCAGGCGGTCCCATTCCTCAGGCGTCACCATGGGCCCCAGCCCGCGTGGTCCGCAAAGGATCACCGCACACCCGACCGCCATGGCCTCCAGCGCGGATCGTGCTTTCGCAAAGACGAGATCGTACCGGCCCAGCTCATTTTCGGGTTTTTCCAACACGCTTCCCGTCTCTGAGCCGGCCGCGTCGAGTTCAATCCCTGCCTCGCCGCAGGCCTCTCGAAGAATTGCCAGCGAGCCGTCGTGCCGGAAGGGATGGCCGAACGCGAGAGCCCGTCGGGGTTCCGCCGGCAGGTCTGGCCGTGGACGGTAGCGTTCCGTATCGACGAAATTCAGAAGCACTTGAATTTTGTCGGGCGGGATTCCATGCTCGAAGATCAACCGGTCACGGCAGACGTGATCCACGGCGACATATCCCACGACGCTCGGGAACAGAAGCGGCTCCTCCTCCCATGGCGTCCAGCCGTGACAGAAGCTGAGCGCTGGAACCGCCGGGAAGGTGAGGGCCGCGATCAGCGTGTCGAAGTGATGCTGTCCGTGAATGATGTCCGGCGTCACTGCAACGCGGGCAAGATCGTCGACTACGGGAACCGTCGCCGCGCGCAGAAGCTCCCCGACTTCGCCCATCACGGTGCTGAACACAATCGGCTCGTGCCCGCGTTTGAGCAACTCTACCGCCACATCGTAAATGTACAGTTCGCTGCCGGCTCTGTAGCGCAGTGTGTTGTTCGTCAGCAGAACGCGCATGCTGCGTTGCGCCTACCTGAGACTCGCCAGGTGGCGCAACAGGCGCCGGTGCTGGACCGCGAAATTCCCGCTGACATGCTCGCGGGCATCCAACGGGCTAACGACCACGGAGCCCAAGCTGATGAAGCAGCCATCCCCGACCGACACGCTGTTCGTGACAACGGCCCCGGGTCCGATCCACACCTCCCGTCCGATGCGGGCGTGGCCGTTGACGACGGCGCCGTGGCCGACGAAGGACCGCGGGCCGATCTGCACGTTGTGCGACACGAATGCGTTGTTGCCGATGCGAGCCTCGCAACCAATGCGGGTCGTCTGCCGAAACAGTCCACGGGCGATGGTCGCGTTGGAGAAAATCTCAGCTCCTTCCTCGACGAGCAACGACCCGGTATGCTGCATTTCGATATAGCCTTGCTCATCGCGGCAGGCCTGGAATCCGGCCGCTCCCAACACTGCGCCGGCCCGGACCACCACGCCACGGCGGAGCGTGCAGCCCGGCCCAACCACTGCGTTGGCCTCGATTGTCACATTGGGGCCGATATGGACCCCCTCCGCCGCCACGCTCGCGCGCGGATGAATCCGCGCGGACGCGTCGATTTCGGACGCGATGCGTTCGCCATAAAAGGTCGTTTGATCGGCGAGGGCGTTATGCAGACGAAAAAAATCGCGTCGTGGATGGGCGGTTATTGCCAAACCGAAACGCTCCGTCACGCCTCCGGCGAGGTCGGCTGTGGTGAGCACGGCTGAAATCTGCGATCCGCCGATAACCTGGCGCAGGAACCTGCGGTCTTCGGCAAAGGTCAGCATTCCCGGCGCCGGATCGCTCAAAAAACCCAAAGTTTCAAATTCCGAATCCGCGACGACTTCGAAGGGCACGATTTGCGCCGCATCGAGCAGCCTCGAAGTAGAAGGCAACTGAATTGTCCCCCAAGGATCTGATTCTAGCTGATTTGGACCTAATGCTCGCGCATCGACGTAGAAACCGCAGAAGACCCTTGCAGGGCGGCCTATAATTGGTGTTTGACCGTCAGCGAAATTCTGCCATCGTCCAGCCAGGACGCAATACTCGCTCCCGCAACGGCCCCTTGCTCCTACCGCGATCTGAAGAAGCAAGGTTCGGATGCATACCGGTTTCTGCGCAAACATGGATTCGGACGCGAGGCATGTGTAGCAGTTGTTTCGCCGCCCGGCCCCGAGCTAGGGACTCTGTTCCTCGCGGTCGCGAGCGCTTGCCGCTGCGCCCCGTTGAACCCCGCTCTGACTGCGGCTGAAATTGCTTTTGTTCTGCGGGACACGCGGGCACGAGCCATGGTCGCCGGCCCGGGCACACCGGAGAGCGTCGTCAATGCTGCCCGCGAGACCGGCATTTGCGTGCTTAGCGCGGTGCGTGGATCGCCACGCGCAGGTGATTGGTCTATTGCGCCGGTCTCAGTCTCATCCAAGCCGAGTTATGATGACCCGCCGGGGCCGGACGACATTGCGCTGTACCTGCATACTTCCGGCACCACCGCACGCGCGAAACTGGTGCCGATCCTCCAATCGGCAATAGCGGCCTCGGTGCGAAGCATTGCGCGCTCTCTCGATCTGCGGCCGCGAGATCGAGGTCTCTGCATCATGCCTCTCTTCCACGTGCACGGGTTGGTGGCCGGATTCCTGGCGCCACTAGTGGCAGGTGGATCGGTATGGTGTGCTCCGGGCTTTCAAGCCGGGAGGTTCCTCGCGTGGCTCCACGAGTCGCAGGCCACGTGGTACACGGCGGTTCCCACCATGCATCAGACCATCCTGTTGCGCTCCCGGCGTCATGCGGAGCTGCTGCGATCACACCGTCTGCGCTTCACTCGATCCTGCTCCGCGGCATTGCCTGACGCAGTGTGGACGCGGCTGCGAGAGACACTCGGAGTGCCGATCGTCCAGGCATATGGGATGACCGAAGCGGCGCATCAGATCAGTTCCACGAGTCTCGCCGATCGGCCCGATGAAATGGGCTCTGTGGGAAAGAGTACTGGTCCCGAAATCGCGATCATGGACCAGCAAGGCAATCTGTACGCGCGTGGGACCAAGGGCGAGGTGGTTTTGAGGGGAGAGTCGTTAATACGCGGCTACGAGAGCCCGTCCGAGGCGAACAATACAAGTTTTCACGGCGATTGGTTTCGGACCGGCGACGAGGGCTATATGGATGATGGCGGCAACCTGCGTTTAACGGGTCGCCTCAAGGAACTGATCAACAGCGGTGGCGAGAAAATTTCTCCCTATGAAGTCGAAGAAGTATTGCTGTCGCACCCGAAAGTGCGGGAGGCGGTCACGTTTCCAATACCGCATGCTCTTCTGGGCGAGGCCGTCGGATCGGCGGTTGTGCTCGATGCGGAGGCCCACGTGACCGCCGCGGCGTTGCGGCAGTGGCTTCGCGAACGCCTCCCACGGCACAAAATTCCCAAGCGAATCGAGATCGTCGCGCACCTGCCCCGCGGAAGCAGCGGGAAACTACAACGCATCGGCATGGCTGAACGGCTGGGCCTGGTGTAAATGAAGCGCGTCCCGGAGCGCCCCTCGGCTCCATCCGGCTCCGTGGCGCCCGCTAAATCCTCAGTAGCTATTCCTACCGCAGCGCGACCATCGCATCCCAGCGCGCCGGCCTCGCCGCAACGTAGCAGCCAAGCAGCGACACCGCCACCAGGGTCGCCGCGCCCGCCAGCAACGCGGTCGATGGACCAGGAACGCACCTCTAGGGTAGAATTCGGCGGCCACAAGCGTGCCGATCACGACTGACTGTATGTCACAAGATACACGCGGCTGAGTTTGCGCGGCAACCATTACGCGACCTGGAAAGAACTACATCGGAAAACTCGTAATTCCTACTAAGTACCGCCTCTTCGTTAAATACTAGACCAAGTGCGGGAAACTCGTGACAGTGTGTGACCCGCGGTCACCGAATTGCTTCGCCACGAATCAAGGTTGTACACGGTCCTAACGGCTTCGCCATGATGCATTGATGGTAAAGCCAACATATCTGATTCCCTTCCTAGATCGCGGTAAACCTGCGCATAAGTCTGAGCAAATTTGAGCAGAGCAAAGGAGAAGTGTATGTGGACGAAACTGCGTTTCCACTCATGTTGGCGCACGGTTCGAAATACCGTCCCGCGCTCGTTACTCATTGTGACCGCCGTTCTGCTACTCGTGCTGATTGGGGCGCCGGTCACCAACCGCTCGACGCTTGCCGGCAGCACGGTTATTAGCAGCACGGTGGGCAGCTTCGAGATCGACGGAAACCTCACGGTAGACCACGTGGTCCCGCCCGCCGAGCCCATCGATTGGAACAGTAATCCCTTCCCGGCCGCTCTCACCACCTTCACGGATGCGAGCGGGACCGGCGACGATATCTTCGGCCAGGGATCCAAGGAAAACGATCAGAGCACCTGGGTCTGCACCACCGGAAGCGCTCCCCCGAAGGACGACCTGGTGAACCAGATCTCGATCAACGGCCGCGCCCCGGTTGCCGGCCAGATCGCCGTCCGCTTCTTCTCGGACAACGGGACCCAGAAGCAGTTTCTGTACGCCGACTGGTCCCGGCTGTCCAATAACGGTGACGCCCATATCGATTACGAATTCAACCAGGCCGACCCTGCGGGGAGTCCGGCCAGCTCCGGCTGCCCGCAATTGCCGAAACGCACCGCCGGCGACTTCCTGATCTCGTTTGACACGCAGAACGGCGGCGCGACTATCACCGTTACAGCCTTCACCTGGACGGGCAGCACATTTGCGCCACTCTCCGTGGGAAGTCAGGGGACCTTATGGAACGCGGCGGTCAACACCGTTCCTACGATTACCGGGTTAACCGCGACAGGGACCAATCTTTTCGGTGAGCTTGCCCTCAATGTCAGCGACACAATCGGAACAATTCCCTGCAACAAAATCCTTTTCGCATCCATGAAGACGCGGGCTTCGACGTCGTTGAGCGCCGAGGTGAAGGACCGAACCCGAGTCATGCCGCTCAATTTCACCGTCTTCAATCCGTCCGGCGCGAACGCCAACGGTAACGCCTTCGCGGCCAGCGTCCAGGATACCCTCTTGGGAATCAATCAGATGCTGCCGGCTGCCACGCCCGCCAGTTGCACGCAAGGCGTCTGCAGCTCGCAATCGGGCATCGGTTCGAACGGCAACAGCAACCAGGTGCTGAACGTGGCGATTCCCGCACCGGGCGGCGGCGTTCTGAAGGCGAACGTGCTCAACGCCTCCAGCACCGGCACGGTGGATCCGTCAACAAACACTGCGACCGATGCCGGTGTGGCCGAGTCGGCCGGCGTCAACGTTGTGGCCGGCTTGGTCACCGCCGACGTGGTGCGAGCGGTCGCCACGGCGCAGGCCTCAGGTTTCAACTCGTCTTTCAGCGCGGCCGGATCGGCATTCAAGAACCTGGTCGTCAATGGCGCGCAGATGAATAACGTCAACCCGAATACGACCGTCGATCTTCCGGCGGCGCAGTTCGGAGCCGGCAGCTTCGTCAAGCTGCTCGAGGAGACTGGGTCGAGTTCCCAACCTTCTTCCGGCCAGCTTACCGGCGGGACATTCGCCGCCGACCTGACCGTCAACATGATCCACGTTCACATCTCCAGCTTGGCGCCAACGGGCGAAGCGATCGACGTGGTGGTATCGCACGCTCAGGCCCACGCCGATTTTCCGCAGCCGAGCGGATGCCCGGCGCTGGCCGGCACCGTGAGCGGGAATGCCACGCTGGTCAACGAGCAGGCCGATCCATCGCTATTGCCGGTCGTGTTTGGATTCGTGAGCATCCCGCCGGAGGGCGGACACGATCACCAGGATCTGGATCAGCTATCGACTTCATTTGTGACCGGCGGAACTTCGGTCAGCGACAGCGCGGGCTCGGTAGTCAGCGCCGGCAGCAGTTCCTCGAGTTTTGCGAAAGCGCAGAATGTCTGCCTGCTGCCGAACGCCGGCGCCTGCACGGTCTCCGCTACCGCAATCAATTCGCAAGCCAATAGCACTTCCGGCGGCGGAAAATCCTCATCCGACTCGAACGGCACGAGCTTGCTCGGCCTCTCGGTTGGAGGAATGGCGGTGAGCGACAGTCCTCCGCCCAACACGACCATTTTGCTGCCGGGCATCGGATCGGTGACCCTCAACGAGCAGACCTGCGATGGTGGAGGCGCTCCGCCTTGTAACGGCGCCGGCAGCAGCGGAATACAAGTGCGCGCGATCCACGTCATCCTGAATAATCCGAACGCGCTGGGCGTGCCGCAAGGCGCCAGGATTATCGTAGGTGAGGCGCACGCCGACTCCGCTCACCCGTAAGCGGCTGACCGAGCCGCGACCGGCAGGGAGCGCTACCAGGGTGGTCCGGTTAAAAGGATTTGACCTGACCACCCGCCCCGCAAGACACCGTAATCCGGATTCCGGACTCGACATTCTCCACCGACACCGAGCTGCCGAACAGCGCCAGTATCCGATGCGCCACCGGCGGACCCAATCCAAGGTCGCCACCCGGCGTGATCGCTTCGCCGATGGAAAACACTTCGAAGAATCGCGGAATGGCCGAGGCGGGAATCGTTCGACCTCGGCTCTCGATCGCAACATGGACTCCGCCCGGGGCTGCCTGGCTGCTAACGGTTACCGTTTCTCCGCTATGGGAGAACTTGACGGCGGTCTCCAGCAGGGCTGCGAATGCCTTCGCGAATAAATCCCGTTCCCCCAGAATTACGCCCCCCTGGACGGCGCCGGTTTTGATCCGCACATTGCGCGATTGGGCGAATTCGGCGGCGCGCTCGATCGCCATACTCAGGATCGCGGACACGGATACGGGTTCCTCCGTGAACACGTTCGCATCCACGTCGATCTGCGTGAGGGTCAAAGCATCGTCGAGCATGGTCAGGATTCTCCGGCGGGACAGCCGGAACATCTCACACAGTTCTTCATCGCCGGGACTTGAGCCCAGCTCGTCCAGCAGCAACTCACCCGCTCCCAGAAGCCCGTTCAAAGGCGTACGAAGCTCATGCGAGATAACCTGCAGAAAATCGCTCTTGGATCGATCCAGAATCTTCAGCCGCGCATGCGCCTCCGCAAGTTCGCGCGTGCGAGAGCCGACCAGTTCCTCCAGATGCTCGGTATGCATCTCCAGTGCACGCTGCAGACGGTACAGTTTGAGTTGCGTCTCGACGCGGGCTTGCACCTCGTCGACCTGGAAGGGCTTGGTTACGTAGTCCACGCCGCCGGACCGGAAAGCCTGCACTTTATCTTCGGTTTCGCTTAGCGCGCTGAGGAAAATTACCGGGATACCGGAGAGTTTCGGGCTCGATTTCAGCCGTTCGCAAACTTCAAAGCCGTTCATCTCCGGCATATTGATATCCAGCAGAATCAGATCCGGCGGGAACTCGACGGCTGCGGCCAGAGCCAGCCGGCCGCGTGGAAACGAGCGCACCAGGTAGTCCTGCTGCGTCAGCATGTCTTCCAACAGCTTTAAGTTGGCGGGTTGGTCGTCCACCACCATGATGTTGCCTTTAGCGGCGCGATCCGTGACCTTTGCCGGGACCGGTTGGAGCTGATCGATTACCGGCATACGCCCTCCAGAGAGTGGATCAGCGCATCGTACTCGTACTTGTCCGCAAGTTCCTTCAATGCGCTCGCGGCTTCCATGTTGCGCTCCTGGACGGAGACCAGAAGTTGGTCGAAATGGCCCTTTTCGCCGTTGAGGATGGCGCTGTGCAATTGGGCGATCAAATCCGGCGGCAGGCTTGCGAGTGCGGCCGCGCTAGGAACCCGGGCCGCTGGAATGTCCGGCTCGGTGCTGGTTTCTTCCGTGGAATAACGGAAACGAATGCCCAGGTGCGTTTGAATCTTTTCCAGCAGATCGTCTTCCCGGCAAGGCTTCGGAAGAAAATCGTCGAAGCCGGATCGCATGATGCTGCGCCGGTCTTCATCCAGCGCGCTGGCCGTAACGGCGACGATCACCGTTTTGTTGCCGCCCGGCTTGGCTCTGATCATAGCGGCCGCTTCCAATCCGTCCAGGACGGGCATCCGGATGTCCATCAGGATCAATTGGGGGCTCCATTCCTGCCAGAGGCTGACCGCCGCTTCCCCGTTCTCCGCCTCACGTACCGATAACCCAACCGAAGAGAGCAGCGCTTTCAACCAGCCGCGGTTATTCGGTTCATCGTCCGCGATAAGCACGCGTGGACTCTCTTGGCCGCCTGCAATTCCTATCACCCGGCGCCGTCGCGCGCCTTTGGAAACTTCGCCCGGATTGCCCAACTCCACCGGGATTTCGAAGCGAAAGACGGAGCCTTTGGTCACTTCGCTGCTCACGCTGATGTCCCCGCCCATCAGCCGTGCGAATTCGCGGCTGATGGCAAGCCCCAGACCGGTGCCTGACTGGAGATCGCGGCCGCTCTGGGTTTGAGCGAAAGATTTGAAGAGCTTTCTCTGTTCTTGTTCGGAAATGCCGACTCCGGTGTCCTCAATGCTGGCCGAGAACCAAAGCTGGTCGTCTTTTCGCCGCTGGGCAGAAATCCAAAGTTTGATCGAGCCGCGCTCTGTAAACTTGACGGCGTTCCCCAGAAGATTGATCAGGATCTGACGTATCCTGCCCTGGTCCGCCAGGACCGATCGCGGACACCGGGTGTCCATGATCATCTCGAACCGGAGGCCTTTGCTCTCGGCCCGCAGGCGGAACATGGCAACCAGATCCTCCAGCATGTTTGCCAGATCGAAGTGAACGGGGTTGAGCCTCAGTTGACCGGCCTCGATCTTGGACATATCCAGAATGTCGTTGATGAGCGCCAGCAGGTGCTCGCCGCTGTGATTGATGATGGTCAGATTGCCTTTCGGACCAGGGCCCAGGGCCGGATCGCGCAACATGAGTTGCGAATATCCCAGGACCGCATTCAGAGGAGTCCGGATTTCGTGGGACATGTTGGCCAGGAACGCGCTCTTGGCGCGGTTGGCGGACTCGGCTCTGTCCCGGGCTTCTACCAGTTCAATGGTTCGGGCGGCAACCTCTTGCCCGAGCTGGTCCCGGTGCTGCGAGAGTTCCTCGTCGCGACTCTCGATCTCCGACAACATCTCATTGAAGGTGTCAGTGAGCTGGCCTAATTCGTCGTCGGTAGCCTTAACGGCCCGCACCGAATAACTTTTGAACCGCGAGACAATCTTGGCTGCCTCCGCGATGCTCGCGATCGGCTCGGAAATGATCCGCTGCAGTTTTGCTGCCAGCCCCAGAGCCACGAGGGTGGCGACCAGCAGGATGGCCAATTGAATCGGGCCGAACGTAGCGAAGCGCTCCCGGATTTCGCCCAAATCGGACTCGAGATAGATGATCCCGATGGTCTGGCGGTGCAACAGAATACGTCTGAACAAAACCAGCCGGCCTCCTTCAAACCAGGTCCCATCGGATCGAAGCGCGGGTGCCTTAAATGTGCTTGCCTCGGCGTCGCGGCGGTACACTGCGAACGGTTTGCCGTCCGGCGAATAGATGCACGCTCCCACAACGTGGCGCTCGGCTCTCAGCCCGGACAGGATCTCCTCGGCCGCCTTGGGATCGCCGAAGCTGAGCGCCGCGGTACTGTTCGAGCCTACAATCTCAGCCAGCACACTCAGGTCACTTTGCATGTCGCCGCGCAATGCGACGTAGTCGTAAGCCAGCATCGCCAAGCCGGACAACACCAGCGCCGCGCCCACCGTGATCATGATGATGAGCCGGAGCTTCTGCTTGATGGAGAGGCTGCGATAGGTCATCACTTCTTCACGATTCGGGCCAAGCTCAAGAGTTTTGGACTGATCCTCAGGCTCTGCTTCGCCACGACGCCCATGTTGATATCAATGCGCACGCGGCTGCCCTCCAGGCTGAAGTTGACCGCTCCCCCCTCCTCGAGAAAGCCGTCCGTGTCTCCAACCGTCAGCAAGCCTGCTGCGGGCAGATCTTGCAGGATGGATCGCACCCGCTTGCGTTCGGACGTAGCGATAAAAAGAATCTGGCAGCCGGCAGATTGACGCGCATCCGCAAGGTAATGGACAGTCAACTTCCTGTCGTCGACGGCCTCCGCGTGCGCTGCTTCTTCCAGGGAACGCTGTATCGGGCTTTGTCCCAGTACGCAAATTGCGATCGGATCGGCGGCATTCTTGAAGGTCCCCGCCGGCCATTCCACAAACTTAGCCAGGTTATATACATAGGCCGCCTTCAACTGATATTCGTTGACCGGCTGCGCGCTCGCCGCGATGGCGAGCAGGACTGCCAGGAGATACGCGCGTCTAAGCCGGTTGCTCATGTCGGGTATCCCTTCAGGTCAAAAACGCCACGTAACCTTTCCGAATACGCTGCGTTCGACGAGCGTGTCACGCAATCCATGTGTACTCGGGAATTCGAGATGCGGTCCCAAGAGGTTTTGGCCCACGACGCTGAGTTCCAGGGATTCGCCAAAGCGCCATGCCAAGCGCGTGTCGAAGCGCGTGTAGCTGCGAATACCTGCACTACTCAGGCCTCCAACATAGAACACGTTGCTATCCCACTCCAGGTGGCGCGGGAGGGTGAGCGAAGAACGAATTTGAAATTGCTGTTTGGGACTAAGGCCCGGTGTTTGGCCGATGGTGGAATCCTTGCTGGAGGGGTCCAAAGTCATCACCATATGCAGCATCGAATACCCCGGAGAGATCCGCCAGCGGCTTGTGGCCGTCCAATTCAGGAAGAACTCAGCGCCATAGGTATGAGCGCCCGCTCGGTTCTCCAACACGAGCGGGATGACCAGATGCGCGGGCGCCGGGTTCGTCGTAAAATACGGTGCCTTCGACTCAGCGCTCGTAAGATCGTCGTAGAAGTCCAGGAAGGCCGCCAGATCGAGAGACAGGCGCTTATTGACCTGAGCCCGATAGCCCGCCTCAAAATCGTTGAGTTTCTGGGTTTTCGTCACTGGGCTGCCAAGGATCTTCAAAAGCGCAAAGGGCACCCCGGGTATGGGGATGATCGCGGCGTCTATCCGCAGGCCGCTGTCCAGCACATTGGGCTGCCGTATGGCTCGGGCGGCCGACGCCCAAATCGCATGGTCTTTCGTCGGCGCCCAAACCAGTTGCCCGCTGGGTTCAAATTCAAACCCGGTGTAGTTGTTATGTTCGAATTTCGTGCCTAACGTGAGCCAGAGCGATCTGGTGAGCTGCACTTCATCCTGAACGAACGCGCTAGCGAGATGATCGGTTCGATCCTCGGGTGTGAACGAGGTCGAGTATCCCGGCGTGAAGTGGCCGTGGGTGACGCGAGCTCCCAGCCCCCACACGATGTCGTGCCGCGATCCGGCCGTCAGATGGTGTTGAAAATCCACGTCCACGGTGTTCTGCGCATCCAGGAGGCCGTCCATAACGCGGCTGGAGTAGTCGTTGTAGACCTGTAACGACGTCTCTGAGCCATTTGCCAATGTGTGATTCCAGCGCCCCAAAATGTTTCCAGCCGAGACATGCACCCGGTCGTTAATAGTTGTCTGCAAAGGCAGAGCGTCGGAGATCACTCCCGAATAAGTCTCGCGTTCCCGCAAGTTTTCCATGTCTCCCTGAATGGTCAGCGAGTCCCTGGAGGACACGTCCCAGTCGGACCGGAAGCCGCCGTGAATCGTGCGCCCTCCATTCCACGCGGAAGCCCCGCTGGGCAGGGCGAAATTATCCTGATTGAAGTATCTTCCGAAAAGCCGGTAGGCCCCTTTGGAGCCCAGTGCGCCGCCGTATTGAACCAATCCGTCCGTCGTGGTTTGGGAACCTGCGCCGGCGGTGATGAGGCCGCCCTTTGTATCCTTGGCGCTCTTGGTGATGATGTTGATGACGCCGTTCACCGCATTGGCGCCCCATACGGTTCCGCCGGGACCGCGGATCACTTCAATGCGCTCGATATCCTCCAACGGCATATCCTGCGCATCCCAAAACACGCCCGAAAAAGAGGAGCTGTATACCGACCGGCCGTCAACCAGAACCAGCACTTTGTTTGCATAACGATCGTTGAAACCGCGGATGCTGATGGCCCATGAGTTTCCATCGATTCGCGCGACGTCCACTCCGGGCGCCATGCGCAGCAAGTCCGGGATGTTGGTCGCGCCGGAACTGCGGATATCGGCCTGTGTGATCACGTAGATGGCCGCACCCGCCTTGGAAAGCGCCTGTTCTTTCTTGGAAACGGAAGTTACCTGCATATTCATCAGGTCTTCGAGATTCGTGTGGATCAGATCGCGAACCGTCGGCGTTTCCACCGGACTCCCGAGGCTTGCGGACAAGCTGAAAACAATAATAAAGGTGTGTTGAGTTGCTCGACGGCGAAATTTATTCATAGAAATCCCGGTTCATGCTAAGCTCATCGGCAAGATTCCGGCGAACCGATCCTGACTTTTTCAGCCACGTGGGGCGGCCAATCCCGGCCGCAGCAGCCTTTCAGGCGGCTTCCGATTCGTAGTCCTTTCGGACTATTCCTGGTGTTGTGCCGTAGACTTAACGGCTGCTCTGCCGCACTCCCCCGGCATTGCATATAATCGGCTCGGAGAAACTGCATTCATGAACCTGCTCGCCGGCCTCCTGCGCGGAGCCGCCCTGATCGCGGTGCTGCTTGGTGCCGTGGGCTCGGTCGGGTTTTTGATGCATGCAGGTCAGCGCACTCCCCCGTTCCTGCTGGTCCTCTTTGTGCTCTGGGTGCTCTCCCCGTTCGTGGCCGTCGTATTGGCCGGCTTGGTCTCAAAGCGTTGGCCGGTTCTTACCCGAGCGGCGATCCATGGCGTGATGCTGGTTCTCACGCTGGGTTCTTTGCCCATCTACGGAGCCGTCGTCTTCGGGCGCCTCAGAGCCAAACCCGCTGCCGTATTCCTTCTGGTTCCCCTGGCGTCATGGCTGCTGATTGCAATCGTTGTCCCGATATCCGCGCTAATATCGCGCCAGCAGTCACGTCGCGTCAACGACGCCTAAACCACCCCTGCTCCTCCCAGCCCTTGACAATAAACTGGCATTTACTTTATGCTACAAAGTACTTGTTACTACGGAGGTACCGATGAACGTCTCGCCGAAGAAGCCGCTAGCCCGCCGGGTATTCAAAGGCTTCGCCATCGTGGCGATCATGGGCGTTCTCGGAACCGGGGTGTTGCTGGCAGCCCTCTGGCTGGAGCGCAGGACCGAAGTCACACTCCCCCACACCCACGGGGCCGTTCGCGGTTGGCCGCGCGATCTATGCTTGGACCGGCGACGCGCATTCGGACCCGTTGGCGCCGGTTCCGGAAACCAAACGCGAACTCCTTGTCTGGATCTGGTATCCGGCGGAGACTGGGAAGTCAGTTGCGCTGGACGACTACCTGCCCACTCAAGTGCGGGCGCCGGTCCGTCCGGCCAGCGGCCCGCTGATCTTCCGGCCTCTGAGCTGGGTCTTGGGACTTCTGACCCGGGATCAGCCGAAGGTCCATGTACACAGTATTCGTGACCCCGGCGTGTCGCCGCGGCAGCGATCGTACCCTGTGGTGATCATGCGAGCGGGGGCATCTGCTCCGGTGATGAACTACTCGACGCTCGCCGAGGATCTGGCCAGCCATGGTTACGTGGTCGTGGGTTTCGATGCCCCTTATCGTACCGGACTGGTCGGTTTCCCTGACGGCCGTTTGATCGCACGGACGCCGGCGAATAACCCGGAGCTGTTCTCGGGGCTGGCCTGGGCATCCGCGTGCCTGCAACCGCTTCACAAGCCGTCTACAATGGAAGGCGAGGACCCACCCGATGCCACGTCAGTTCGATGTCGTGATTGAGCGCGACGCGGAAGGCTATTATGTAGCCTCAGTTCCGCAGATCCCCGCGTGCCACACACAGGCGCGGTCCCTCGACGAGGTCACCGAGCGCATTCGCGAAGCCATAGAACTTTGTCTCCAAGACGAGGGCGAGCCGGAACATGATTTGGAGTTCGTCGGAATTCAGCGCGTGACTATCGCGGCATGAGCCGGACACCCCGCGTCACCGGTCCCGAGCTGATTGCCGCCCTCGGAAAGGCCGGCTTCTCTGTTCTCCGCGTGAAGGGCAGCCATCATTTCCTCCGTCACGAAGACGGCCGAACGACGGTTGTGCCGGTGCATTCGGGCGAGACCATCGGCCCCGGTTTGCTCCATAAGATCCTGCGAGACTGCCAATTAACCGCGGAGGAACTCGCAGCATTGCTCTGAATGGGATTAATGACAGCCTCGAGTCGCTAGGGTTGCAGGACCAATCCCAATAGCGAACACACACCACCCACCACCTACCACCGACCACCCACCACCCAGATCGATATAATCACCCAAGGAGAAATCATCCATGAAGCCACTCGGCCTCCTTCTTCTCGCCGGATTCGCCCAGACCGCCTGGTGCGCTACTTCGAACGACAAGCCGCTCCTGCTCCGCAACCCCGCCATCAATCGCACGCACATCGTATTCAGCTTTGCGAACGATCTGTGGAGCGTCAGCCGCGAAGGCGGCGATGCGGTGCGGCTTACCACCAGCGCGGGAGTCGAGACCGATCCGGTGTTCTCGCCCGACGGAACGCAGATTGCCTTCACCGGTGAGTACGACGGAAATACGGATGTCTTCGTCATGCCCGCAACCGGCGGCACTCCCCGGCGTCTCACGTTTCATCCCGCCTCCGACCGCGCCGTCGGCTGGACGCCCGACGGTAAACAGGTGCTCTTCACCTCCGGCCGCACCAGCTACTCGAACTTCAGCCGCTTGTTCACCGTGCCGGTCGAAGGCGGCTTCGAGTCGCAGCTTCCTCTCGACCGCGCGGTGCGAGGCGCTTACTCTCCCGACGGCACGAAGCTCGCTTACATTCCCATCGATCAATGGCAGCGCGCCTGGAAACGCTATCGCGGCGGCCAGACCTCGCCCATCTGGATTGCCACGCTCGCGGATTCTAGCGTCGTAAAGATCCCACGCAATAATTCGAACGACTTCAACCCCATGTGGGTCGGCGACACCGTCTACTTCCTTTCGGACCGCAATGGCCCCGTCTCGCTGTTTGCTTACGACACCAAATCGAAGCAGGTCAGCGAGCTCGTCAAGAACAGCGGTCTCGATTTCAAGTCGGCCTCGGCGGGCCCGGACGCGATTGTGTATGAGCAGTTCGGCAGCCTGCACGTTTACGATTTGAAGGCGCGCAAGGAGCACGCCGTGAACGTGCGCATCTCCGGCGACCTGTCCGAGATCCGCGCGCACTTCCGCAAGATCGCGCCCAACGAGATCCGCGGCACCGCTATCTCGCCCACCGGCGCGCGCGCCCTGTTTGCCGCGCACGGCGAGATCTTCACCGTGCCGGCCGAGAAGGGCGATATCCGCAACCTGACCAAGACTGTGGCGGTAAACGAGCGCGATCCGGCGTGGTCGCCCGACGGCAAGTCCATCGCCTACTTTTCCGATGCCACCGGCGAATACTGCCTGGAGATTCGCGATCAGAACGGTCTTGGCGAGCCCAAGCGTATCGATCTCGGCAATCCGCCCACGTTCCCCTACTCGCCGCGCTGGTCGCCGGACAGCAGGAAGATCGCCTACACGGACAAGCGGCTCAACGTCTGGTATGTCGATCTGGAGAAGCACACACCGGTGCAGATCGATATGGATACCTATGCGGGCCCGACGGCGTTGAACCCGGCCTGGTCGCCGGACAGCCGGTGGATCGCTTATACAAAGAAGCTGAAAAGCCATCTGCACGCCGTGTTCGTGTTTTCGCTGGATCAGGCCAAAACATTCCAGGTGACCGACGGGATGAGCGATGCGCAGTACGCCGCCTTCGACAAGGAAGGCAAATATCTCTACTTCACCGCGAGCACCGATACGGCGCTGGCCAACGGATGGCTGGACATGTCCAGCATGCAGCGACCGGTGACCTCGAGCGTGTACCTCGTGGTCCTTGCCAAGGACCAGCCCTCGCCGCTCGCGCCCGAAAGCGACGAAGAGAAGGCCGCCGCCCCAGACGAGAAGAAGCCCGACGACAAAGCCAAGAAAGATACAGCGGTGCGCGTCGATATCGAGAACATCGGCCAGCGCATTCTCGCCTTGCCCATCCCGGCCCGAAACTACGTGACCATGACCGCCGGCAAAACGGGCGTGTTGTTCCTGGTGGAGGCGCCCGCCGTGCCGTTGCTGGGCCCAGGCCCGCAGTTGTCGCTGCACATGTTCGATCTCAAGACGCGCAAGACGGATAAGATCCGCGACGGCATCAACGGATTCGTGCTGTCCGCCAACGGCGAGAAGATGCTCTACCGGCAAGGCCAGCAGTTCTTTATTGCAACCGCCGGCAAACAGCCGCCAACGCCGCCGGCGGATGGCGGAGGCGCTCTGAAGCTCGACACGATGGAAGCCTACGTCGATCCGGTGGCCGAGTGGAAGCACATGTACCACCAGGCCTGGCGCGATGAGCGCGATTTCTTCTACGACCCGGGGCTGCACGGGCTGAATCGCGAGGCCATCGAGAAAAGGTACGAGCCGTTTCTGGACAACATCGCCAGCCGCGATGACTTGAACTATTTGTTCGAGGAGATGCTCGGCGAGATGACCGTCGGCCATATGTTTGTCGGCGGCGGCGACAGGCCGGATATCAAGCGCGTGCGAGGCGGCCTGCTGGGAGCCGACTATTCCGTCGAAAACGGCCGCTACCGTTTCGCGCACATCTATAACGGCGAGAACTGGAATCCGCAGTTGAAGGCGCCGTTGACGCAGCCCGGCGTGAACGTGGTGGCCGGCGAATATCTGTTGGCGGTGGAGGGCCGCGAAGTCCGGCCACCGGAAAACCTCTACAGCTTCTTCGAAGAAACCGCCGGCAAAGCGATCGTGATTCGCGTCGGCCAGGATCCGAACGGCGCGAACTCTCGCGAAGTTACCGTGACGCCGGTAGACAACGAGACCGGGCTGCGCAATCTGGCCTGGATCGAAGATAACCGGCGCAAAGTGGATCAACTGACCGGCGGGCGCGTGGCCTACGTTTATCTGCCCAACACGAGCGGCGGCGGCTACACGAATTTCAACCGCTACTTCTTCAGCCAGGTGGGCAAGGAAGCCGTCATCGTCGACGAGAGGTTTAACGGCGGTGGATCGATTGCGGATTACATCATCGATTACTTGCGCCGGCCGCTGATGGCCCGCTGGTCAATGCGGGAAGGCGAAGACATCACCGCGCCGCTCGAAGGCATTTTCGGACCGAAGGTGATGATCACCAACGAAATGGCAGGCTCGGGCGGCGATCTCATGCCCTGGCTTTTCCGTAAGTCGGGCATCGGACCGCTGGTCGGCGCGCGCACTTGGGGCGGGCTGGTCGGCCATTACACCGGCCCCGGCGATCTGATCGACGGCGGCAACGTCGGCACTCCCAATCTTGCCTTTTACAACCTGGAAGGTTCCTGGGAGATCGAAAATCGCGGCGTTTCGCCGGATTTCGAAGTCGAAATGGATCCGAAGCTGGTCCGTCAAGGCAAGGATCCCCAGCTCGAGAAAGCTGTCGCCGTAGTGCTGGACCTGTTGCAGAAAAACCCAGTCAACCACGGCAAGCGCCCAAGCTACCCCAACTATCAAAAGCCGTAGCGACCGAGCCGGTAGAGTAGGAGAGAGGGCGATGCGAGGCACGACCCACTCTCCCCTCGTCGAACCGGAGGTGCAGATTTCCCGCGTCCGGCTCTCCT
>WNFJ01296658.1_pt1 | contig 118415 bp, 95 predicted proteins | sample 5400461 | NCBI WGS metagenome assembly WNFJ01 (sample SAMN13153349, study PRJNA577476) | soil metagenome | isolation source: 115 cm saprolite on Douglas fir-dominated hillslope | place: USA:California | collected 2013-09-17
CGGGATTCAACACCTACTGCAAAATGAATGCCGCCAAACCGAACGACAACGTAACTCAAATTATTCTTACACCTTACGCAGGGTCAAGTCAAGAGCAAAACGTCTCCGCCGCCTACCCACATGTTGCCGACCCGGCTGGCCTCGGGAAGCTTCTCCAGGGTCTTGTCGGCGATAAGACTCGCTGGGATACAGCACAGTGCGGTCAAGGGTGTCGGCAAGAGCGAACACAGCCTGTGCCACCGAACTTGTGATACATTCCCCCCTTAGGAGGTTGCATGCAGAGCCGCTTCATAGCTATGGTCTTGCTGGCGCTGCCGGTTGTGGCGCAAGAAGGGAAGCAACATTTCTTGCTCAATAACGGCACGCCGGAAGGACAGATCATCCAGTCGATCACCCAGGAAACGGACGACGCCAAGAAGCTCGCCCTGGCGCAGGATTTTCTGGCGAAGTATCCCAAGAACGAAGGCGCCGGATGGGTGACGGGGCGATTGCAGTCGATCTACCTGACGCAGAAGGAATACGACAAGGCGCTCGATGCCGGAGAGAAAGCGCTGGCGAACGGTCCCAATGACGTGGATGTTTCGTACTACTGCCTGAAGGCGGCCGAGGGCAAGGAAGATGTAGAGCTGGTGAAGAAATGGTCGACGCGGACGTCGGAGGCGGCGCGCAAAATCACCGGTTCGGGCAAGGCGCCCGGCGACGATGACGAGAAGCAGTTCGTGGAATACGCCAAGGGCGTGGACGCCTACTCCGAGTACGTCTTCATGGCACTGGCGCTGAAGACCAGGGACGCCAAGAAGATCGTGGAACTGGGCGAAGCGCTGGAACAGCGCAACCAGAAGAGCCAGTACATGCCGCAGATGTCCGGCATTTATTTGAATGCGATGGCGCAATCGGGTCAAGGAGGGAAAGCCTGTACCAGCGCGAACAAGCTTGCCGCCGCCAACGCGAAGGATGGCGAGGCGCTGCTTTTTGCCGGGGATTGCGCCTTGCACGCCAACAATGCCGCCGGAGCGGTGTCTGCGGTGTCTTATGGGACGAGGGCAGTGGACGCGATCAACTCCCGAGCGAAGCCGGAAGGCGTGAGCGACAGCGAATGGGCCGTCAGAAAGGCCGCATTGCTCGGCCGCGCGAACTGGATCGTAGGCGTTGGAAACGGCGCGCAGAACAAGTTCGGACCCGCCAACAAGGCGCTGCGCGCGGCTCTGCCGATGGTCAAAGGAGATGCGCAGCTCACGGCCACTGCGCTGTATTATCTGGGGAGCGCGAATTACTACCTGGGCAAGGGCATTGGGGACAAGCGGCAGATGCGCGAAGGGTTGCAGTTTTTCGAGCAGTGCGCCGCCATGACGAGTTCACTTCAGGGCGAGGCCGCCAGGAGCGCCCGATTGATCCGGACGGAGTTGGGGATCGCCAAGTAGCGCGTTGGTCCAGAACGCCGGCTGGAAAGCCGGCGGCAGGCAGGAATGCCTGCCCCACAGAGCAGCATAGCCGCAACCAGGAGAAATCTAGCTCTAGTAGTACAAGGCCAAAACCAACAAACACCATGGGGGATTTAGATGCCGAGGACTTTGCGGACGGCTACGTAAAGAGTGGTCAGGCGGTCGGCCGCGGCCGGATCGCTGCGCGCCAACAGGGTGATCAGCTCGTCGCGCGGCGCGAGCAAGGGCAACAGCTTCTCCTGCTGGTGACGAGTGAGGGCCGATTTGTCGCGCTGGTCGATCTCGAAATGCGCGGCGGTGAAAAAGGCGCTGGCTTCCAAGCGGGCGGCTTCATACTCTCCGCGGCGGGCATCGATGGCGGCGGAGCCGAGATCTTTCACGATGCGCGTGAGCGTCAATTCGTGTTCGGCCTTTTCGCGGACCATGGCCTGGTCGCGCGCTTTGATCCACATGGGAACGAATCCGGCGAGAAAGACCACCAGCAGAGTGGCTAGGACGATAAGGCTGCGTCGCATGATGTTATGTTACCGGAGCTGGAAAAACGGCACGGTGACCGATCCAATGGAGCCGGAAGCGGCGTCGCGCACGACGACGCGGACCTGGCTGGCGCGGCGGTCGCGATCGATCACTTTTTTGTAGACGAGACCTTCGCGAGTGACTTGTTGATAGGTGGGTTGGAGCAGGTTGAGCTCGAGGGTTTCGACCTGTCCGTTGTACTGGTTCGCGCGGTCGTCCTTCTGAACGGTGAGGATGTCGAGGCGGCCCTCCCAGCGATTTCCTTGCGGCTCGAGGTGGATGGAGGCGGGGTCGATCTTGACGTAGAGCTCGAGCGAGTTTCGCGCGGGTTTGACGTCGACGGTAAGCCCCATGGCGGTCGCGTCGATGGGACTCCACACGGCATCGCGCAGACCCGCCCGGCGCACGTTCTCATCTTGCGGCTGTTCGGCAAGATCGAAGTAGCCCTTGCGATAGCGCAGATTCAGGCCGGACCGGCCGGGAACCTGCAGTTTGATCTCGTGAAACTTGCCATCGTACTTTTCGCTGGACGGATAGAATCCGAGCGTGTAGGTAACCTGGGTGTCGGCGACCGCGTCGCGGATGGCGTTCTTGAGATCGTTGGTGTTGATGTAGGCGTGCCCGCCGGTGCGGCTGGCCAGCTCCTGCATGGATTCCTGGTTGCGAACGCCGACGGGAGCCCGGGGCGCCGTCAGGTTGGGAGCACCGCGCCGCGAGGCATCGAATCGCGGGTCAGCCATCAATCCGCGGGCATCCACCGGGTAGATCGCGATGTTGGCGTTGTTGAGCGCTTGCACAGTACGGTTGACCTCGTCGGTGAACGTGCGTTGCTCGATCGCCGGGTTGCTCCACTCGGCAAGATTTTCGAAGCCGATCGTGAGCGGGAAGCCGCCCGAAACCCAAATGAGATTCTTACGGCCCGGCAATCGCGCCAGATGGTTGGCGATGAATTCGACGGCGCGCAGTGTTCCTTCGATGCGGTTGGCCATGTAGAAGCTGCGTTCGGCGGGGCTGGCGCCGCCGCCTTGCAGCCACTGATCGAGAAGCAGGGAGTCGCCGCCGAACGGGTCGTGGGAGCCGGCAGTGGCGGGCAGAGCACCGCCCTTGTAGCTCGCCAGCTTTCGGAGCAGTTCGCCGGCATCGGTGGTGTAATCGTGGAGCACGCGAAGAGAGTTGCCGAGCGTGTAGATGCCGATGTGGTCGGTGGGCTGAATCGTTTGCAGATACTTGATCACTTGCTGGCGGGCGTAGGCCTGATCGGCGAATTTGGTGTTGAGTGCATCGAGCAGAATGATGGTGACGCCGGATGGCGCGCCGGGGCGCTCCTCGAGCCGGTTGGTGAATGTGTTGGGCGGCAGTTTCGCGAGTGGGGCGGGCAGTGTTCCGGCGGATTCGACCGAGAAGACGCTGATGCGCTGAACCTGGCCGTCGACTTTGATCTGGAAATCTTCCTTCTTGAGATCCGCGACGGGTCCCTTCCGGTCGTGGACCACGACGCTGACCTGAACCAGGCGCGCCGTCGCTTTGAGGGTGACTGGGGGCGGCGGCTGCTGCGCGGCGAGAAAGGCGGCGAAAGTCACCGCGAGGACCGGCCGGGCGCGTGCGATCGGGATCATTCCATGCTCCTCTTGAGTTAAACACGACTTGGAGCACAGCCACTCTGATGAGGCGATGTCCGCGCGCTGACGCTTGGGGTTGCCGTGGACGCGACACGTGGACTCGGGACCGTAACCCCAAGCGGTGTGTGAGGGGACATGGCTGTGGCAAGCGTCTTCAACCGGAGCTGTGTGGTGGCGCTCCCTTCCGGTCGCGGCTCTGTTCGCTACTCGCCCAGGCTAATTGTTTCCGAATCGTCGTCGCTCTTTTCGGCCTTTGCCGCCGGCAGGCAGCTTGCAATCAAACCTACGAGCTCACTTTGGAACGCAAGGGTCGAATCAAAGCGCGCGGCCGGCTCGGCGGCCAGGCAACGATCGAGCAACTGGATCAGGGCTTCGTTGTTCGGGCCGGGCTGGTCGCTCATCAGAGCGGTGCGCATCCATTCCTGCGTGGCGCCGGTGGATGGCGGGCGGCGGCCGGTCAACGTTTCGACGGCCATTACGCCGATCCCGAAGATATCGCCGCGTGTGTCCACGTCGGCGCCGGCGCGTTGCTCCGGGGACATGTAACCCAGGGTGCCCATGACGACGCCAAAGGTGGTGCGATAGGCATCCGGCAGGGGCTCCTCGGTGTGGAACTTGGCCAAGCCGAAATCGAGAACAACGATGCGCTCGACGTCTTTCTCTTCAGGGGAAATGATGACGTTCTCCGGCTTGAGATCGCGATGGATCACGCCGGCCTGGTGCGCGGCGCGGACGGCGGTGCACAACTGATCGAACCAGTTCGCGGCCCGTTTGGGATCGATCGCGCCGGCCTGCTTCAGTTCGGCGCGCCAGCTATTGCCGCGCACAAGCTGCATGACCAGAAATGCGCCGCCGCCGCCGAGCAGGCCGTAATCGAAGATCGGCACGATGTTGGTGTGCTCCAGTTTCGCGGCGGTTCGGGCTTCTCTTTCAAAACGGCGCAGCGCGTCCTGATTGCCGAACAACTGTCCGGTCAGGATCTTGACGGCGACGCTGCGGCTGAGGCGCAGATCCAGAGCCTCGAAGACAGCTCCCATGCCTCCCGTTCCGATGCGATGGTCCAGGCGATATTTGCCTTCGATGACGCGCTCGACCGGCAAGGTCAGCGTGAGAAGTGAATTGTCCGCTTCGCAGTGTGTGATCTTTCGGTCGTAGCAGGCGCCGCAGACGGGGCACTCGTTCAACAGATTGATGTGCTGGTCATCGAGACGGCCTAGAACCTGGACCCGGACCTGGTGATCCAGTCGCATGCGCTCCTTTAGCCGGAGCACCTCGGAGACCATGGCCATCTGGCCGGCAATGGCCTGCAATAAGTCGCGGTCGCGTTTGGTGTAGGGCTCTTCGGATTTTTTCGGTCCGAGCAGCAACACGCCGCCCAGGCGCTGGTCCGAGCCGGTCATGGGCACGAGCAGCATGTCGCGCAGATCGAACGGCGGCGTTGCTTCGGGGCCGGCACGCTCTATCAGGGCGGAATCGAGCTCGGCGAACATGCGCGCCGTATGGGCTCCTTCCAGGCTGCGCTGGACGTCGTCGGTGAGCAAGGTGACGATGGTTTGCTCGTCCGGCGAGTTGGAGGGATAGCTCATGGTCACGCGGCCTCCGGCGTCCTTGCGAAAGAGCATGTACATGCTGGCCGGATGCAGGGCCATCTCGATTTCCCGCGCAACAATGCGAGAAACATGCTCGAAGCTTTCGTCGCTCTTGATCCTTTCGATCAGGGCCAGCAGGATTTCTTCGCGCTGATAGGCGCTGCGGAAGAAGCTGGTGTCCACCCAGGCGCTGAGCTTTCTGCGATAGCGCAGGCTGACGGCGGCGCTGGCCACGATCAACGCATAAAACAGCCACGAACTGCCCAGCAACACATCGCCGATGCGGCGTTCGGGATGCAGGGCCAGTTGAACGGCCAGGATGATGAGTGGCGAAAAAAGAATGACGCGCAGGACGTTTTTTGCGAGCAGGTACTGCACACCGCGGCGGATGGCGACGCGAATGCCCATCACGCGATGCTTGACGATCGCGTAAGCCAGGGTGATGGCGGTGACTCCAACCAGCAACATGCCGGTGGTGTCCATCCACTCGAAGAAATCGGAATTGACGAGATCGGGGCGGCCTGCGGCACTCAGCAAAAGCTTGGCCAGAGTGCTAAGCGCCATCGGGACGCTAGCCGCCGCCAGGCCGACACCAGCCCAGCGCATGCGACGGCGCGCATCCACGTCCGGCAGAATGCGGTAGTTTCGGATCAAAACGCAGCACGTGGACGCGGTGGTGATGAATTCCAGGATGTACCAGAGGGTCGGCCGGTGCGCGTCAAACGCTTCCAGCGGGAACCAGGACGGCAATAGCGCGAAGCGGCTGGATAGATAGAACGCGTCCGCCAGGACCGGCAAATGGAGGGGAATCCAAAAGAGGGCGGCGGCGGCGTAGAAGGTGATGCGAAGAATGCGCCAGAATCTGCTTTCCGGAACTGACAATGGAAAGCGGGAACCGAAGTCGTAGCCCAGGGCCAAGTGGAACGGACGCCAAAACGTTCCGATCAGCAAGGCCGTAAACAGGGCGGTCCGGTCGAGCGAAGGTTCGAGAGTGGACATGGCGTCCGACAGGAAGAGCAGCGTGCCCAACATGAAGGCTCCGAAGCCCACTTGGGTGGTGGCCTGGTCCGGTTTCATCAAGCCGATCCACAGGCCGACGACGAATAGCAGGATGCTGATGAGCAAGGAAAGGGCGCCATGAAGCCGGAGTTGTGGAGCCGGCGCGATGCGGAGCGAGTAGTCGTGGACCGCTCCGGCGCGGCGGATCCGGACGCGATACACATGGTCCACCCCAACTGCCGCGAGGTCGCCATCGGGTCCGAACTCAGCGGCGCGGCTGGAGCCGTTTATGGCGAGGACTTGATCTCCGGGCGCGAGTTGGCCGGCCGCCGGGCCGTGCGCATCCACAACCGTCACGAACCAGGCATGGCCGCGCGGACGGGCTTCCCAGCCCACGGTGCTGGCAGTTCCGCCGCAGAACGCCGCAAACACGTAAGCGGAGACGACCAGCGCGGCGCAGGCGAGCGCGAACCAGAAGAACCAAGGTTTCGAGCGGCTGGTTCCGGGGGTGCTCATTGGTTGGTACCTATATCGCTCCCTTACGGTCGCGGCTCTGTCTTGTACCCAGCCACGACCACGTTACGGCGAGGAACGTCTCGCGCAGCGTGCGGCTATAACCGCCGTTCGGCGCGCCGGCGTTCCAGGCTTCGAGAATCAGCGCGCCTTCCCGTGCGATGCGGCGAGCCATGCCCCGATTCAAACCGGCCGAAAAAAAGTTTGACCGGCCGGCGGCGCGATCGTCATCCAGGTCGGCCGCATCGTCGATCCATCCGAAAAACCGTCCCAGACGATAGAGCCATTTCAGGTGTGCGCGGTAAGCACGCCGGTCGAACGACGGAACGGTCATCCAGACCGGTAGGCCCATGATGACAAGAGGCAGCGCGGACTTGCGCCGCCAAACCGCCGCCGTATACTCGAGAGACCCGGAAGTCGCTCTTTCTGCATCATACATGCGCAGAATAGCGCTGCGCAGAGTTTTATGCACTCGAGCATCCGGACGCGGCAACGACGCTACGCCGGCGAAGTAGAGATCCACTAAGCGGTTCACAAGGGGGTCGCCGGTTTTGTTCTTACGTCTGCGAGGACCGGTCAGACGGGATCGAGGGAGCACGCGCTCGCCGTCCTGGCCGGAATCGAGGAGACCGTCGTAGATGGTGACGATCAAATTCGAGAGCGCGCCAAGCGAGAGGAGGGCCGGCGCGGGTTTGCCGGGAAACCCGAGGTGGGCGACGGCGAACTCCGTCATAACGTGGCCGAAGCCGAGCAGACGGACGGCGGGTTTTGCTTGGTGCTCCAGCTCAGAGCCGGTTCGTTCCAGCAGACGCTCGTATTCCAGTTCGCCCATGTGATACAGGCGGGCGCCGACATAATCGAAATACGCGCGATCGGGACGGAGGCGGGCGGCGGAAAGTTCGCGCGAGATGCCGCGGCGCACGTCCTTGGTCACGGCAACAACTGTAGCGCTTCGAGGACGGCGGCGGTTGTGAAGATTCTGTTTTGATCCAGGCGGATACTGTAGATGTCTTTGCGTTCGTAGTCCCAATTCCAGATGGCAGAGGGATCCACGAAATCCGGGGGCGGGATTCGAATTCGGGCCGAGGAAGGCCAGGAACCGTCGCTATTCTGAAGTTCGGCAAGCGTGCCGGCAAGCTCCCGGCAGGTTTCGGGATCGTCGAAGCGGAGGATCCTTATCCGGCAGGCTAGCGCGAAGGCGGATCGGCGTCCGGGGAGCGTTCGGGTCCAAGCGAGAGCAGCCCGGAGCGCGGGGAGGTCGGCGGCTGCGCCGTGCTCGCGAAGGGCTTCTACCGCGAGTGCGGTTGCGTACTCCGGATCCGGCCACCAGTATCCATCCCAGTGACCGTCGGAATCCTGAGCACGCCGCAGGTAAGCGTGGACGACGGGTCTCGCGCCGAATTCGGGAAGCGCTGCCGCGGCCGCCGTCACGCAGGCATGGGATGCGAGCCAACCGCGAAAGGAGGCGCCGCGTTTCCAGTGCATGGAACGGCGAACGCCTTCCTGGGAAGCGTAGGTGGCCAGACCGCCGTCCGGACGCAAGCAGCGCTCCAGGAATGAAAGTGCAGGCGCGACATCGGCGGCACGATTCACGGCGCGCGCCAGCCGGCAGACGCAGATGGTGGTGTCGGCGTCCGGCGGCACGTGCTGGTTGTAGCCCCAGCCGTCCTTGGAAGGACGCCTGGAACACAGCAACTCGAGGGCTTGCCGGGCACTGTCTCGGGCCGTGCGCTCGGGGCCGGCTGCCAGCACGGCGGCGGTATAGGCGGTAGTCCATTCGTCGCTGACGCCGGCTTGCGTGTCCCAGTCGCGCCACCAACCGCAGCCGTCACGCGCACCTGCCAGGAATCGCCGGCCGGCTTCCATGCAGGGCCGGTTCCGGCTCCGGGTCACGCTAAGAACCGTTCCACCCACTCAGCGACTCTGCCTGCGCGAGTTCAGAAAACATCACCAGAACGCCAGACTCCACTTTCCTCCGACGATGAACGTGAACCAGGCCGAACATCATTTCCTGCCGGTTCGGCAGCGCCGGGTGGACCTGGCCGTGAAAACTGGCATAGGCGTCCTGCCCCCCCAACTGAAGGGCGAGCGTATTGTCCGCAAACGTGCCGTGGACCTCGCCCACGCGGGCATCCTCCGAGTACTTTTTGTCGCGGAAGGAGAAATCTCCGGAGACCGTGCCGTCTCTAGAAAAATTCAGACTGAGCTTTACCTTGATGGTACGGTCTGCACACACAAACAAGCCATTCCAATTGCCGCTCTTGGGTGTAGCCATTTGCCCTCCTAGTTGAGCGATTGCCTAGAGTTTCGATTGTCTTGCTACTGTAGCGCCGGGCGGGATGGATGTCAACGGGTAGTCCTGCTAAGTCTACGGAGTTAGGACAACATGCGGATGTCGAGGGCGCTCGAACTCGACGTGGAAGCACTAAACCCGTATCGCTTGCGGCCGGTTCTGTGAAAGAATCTGGGGACACGCCTCCAGTGAGTGCTCAGATTGAGGCTTTTCGAACGCTAGCCCGGAGTGTCCCGCAGAGCAGCATAGCCGCAACCAACAAGCTACGTCCAGGCCGCCTAAGAGTCGGCTGCGGCCAAGATTGGCCGCCCCACGCAAATCCTTACCTCTGGCCGGTTGCAAACGGAGCGCCAGAAAATCTTCGCTCGGCTCGGTAAGGTAGGTGCGATCAACCGGCCCTTTTCGAAACAAGACATATGTCACGAAATGCTAAGAAATATCGGTTTCTGCTAAGTAATTTGCTTTGACAACCGGAGGAGCCAACATTATAATCGAACCGCCAACCGGGGAGGCACATCATGGAATACAACGTTTACGGAGAGAAGGTCTCTAGAGCGCGGTGGAAGGAGATGACCACAGCTCTGAAGCGCAGGCAGGAAATTATCGCCGCGGGACTATCGCGGCGCGATCTTTTCAAAATGGGGCTGCTGACGCAGGCGGGCATGTTGGTTCCGATAGCTGGACTAAGCGCTCGCGCTCAGTCGTCTTCGTTCTCGTCCGGGTGTTACAGGGACTGCGGCAGCCAGTGCGCCAGTCCGGCAACCACGCCCTGGACCATGCAGCTTCCTATCATGCCAGTCAAGCAGCCGGTATCATCGCTCAGCCCGACGCCGACGGTGGCTCCGAACACCGGCGCCGGAGAAGGCCGCACGCGAAATCATCAGGCGCCTAACGTTGGTTTGCCGTTTCCCCCGCCGGTGCTGTATCAAGTTACGCAACAGCCTGGCACAGTCACGATGTCGGGCCAACTGCCGGCGCAGACCATTTGGGGGTTTGACGGAATCAGCCCCGGCCCTACATACGTGGCTCATTACGGGAGTGCCGCGCTGGTTCGAAATGTCAACAATCTTCCCTCGAGCAACGGCGGTTTCGGGATCAACTCTGTCACGACGCACCTGCACAACAGCCATACGCCGTCGGAAAGCGATGGTTTCCCATGCGACTACTTCGCGCAAGGCCAGTTCTACGATCAGTACTACCCGAATATCCAGGCCGGATTCGCCTCCGATCACGCGCCCGGCGGCGATATCAATGAGTCGCTAAGCACGCTGTGGTATCACGATCACCGCGTGGACTTCACCTCGCAGAATACGTATAAGGGGCTGGCAGGGTTCTACCTCCTGTTCAATCAGTTCGACACGGGCAATGAGACCACGGGGTTCCATCTGCCCACGTTCCCCGATTTCGACATCCCCATGCTGTTTGCGGACCGGTGCTTCGACCCGACTACCGGCCAGTTGACGTTCGATCTGTTCAATCTAGACGGCATCCTGGGCGACAAGTTCCTGGTGAATGGCGTAATCCAGCCCGTGCTGCACGTTCACCCGCGGCGGTATCGCTTCCGGTGGCTGAACAGCGGTCCTTCGCGCTTTTATCAGATCTATATCACCGACTTGAACAATCTGAGCGCCAACAACCAGTATTGGCAGATCTCAAACGATGGCAATTTGCTGCCGAGTCCGGTGCAGGTTCCGGCGGTCGAGATCGGCGTGGCCGAACGCGTCGACGTGATCATCGACTTCGCACCATTTGCCGGAAAGACGATTTACCTCGAGAACCGGCTGGAGCAGAACAACGGGCGAGGGCCGACGGGCAATTTGCTATCCGCGGGTCAAGGGAACTTGTTGCTTCAAATTGTGGTGGATTTGTCAACGGTCACCGACAACAGCGTCAATCCAGCCACGTTGCCGCAGTTTTACGCGTTGCCCAGTACCACGGCTACACCCCGCGTCACGCGCAATTTCGATTTCAATGTTACGCGCGACGGCCAGTGGACCATCAATGACAAGTTCATGGATTGCAACACCATCCGCTTCAACGTGCAGCAGAACAGCGTCGAGAAATGGGTGTTGACCAACAATGGATTCGGCGATCCCAAATGGACGCATCCCATCCATATTCATTTCGAGGAGTTCCAGATTCTGCAAGGTGCTCCGGGGCTCATTGGCAGCGGGGACAGCCGCTACTACTACCAAAACGAGAACCAGTCAACGGGGACCAACCTTGCCCGCAAAGATGTGGTGCGGATCCTCCCTCGGCAGCAAGTCACGCTGTTCTTCCGCTTCCGCGACTTCCTGGGACGCTATCCGTTGCACTGTCACAACGTGGTTCACGAGGACCATGCCATGATGCTGCGATGGGAGATCGCAACCACCGGCGACACAAACCAGTACCCATAACGGCGGGCGCCAACAAGATCCGGAAAGGAGCAAAAACAATGCAAAAAATGACCCGAAGAAACTGGCTCGAAGCTTCCGCGATCGTTCCCGCCGCCGGCGTGTTGCTGGCGGGCGGCACTCCTGCAACTAGTCCGGCCGATGTAGACCCGGTGATGCAAGCGGCGCGCGAAAGGATCAGGAAACGCTACTTCCCGGATGTGGTCCTGACCACGCACTTGGGCAAAAAGGTCCGGCTCTACGAAGATTTGATCAAGGACAAGATCGTGGTGATAGGTCTGATGTACGCGCGTTGTACCGGGGTGTGCCCGATCATCACCTCCAACCTGGTGAAAGTTCAAAAACTCCTGGGCGATCGCGTGGGACGCGACATTTTCTTCTACTCGATGACTGTTCAACCCGAGCATGACTCTCCCAAGGTGCTGAAGCAGTACGCGAAAATGCACGGCGTGGGTCCGGGCTGGTATTTCCTCACCGGCAAGCCGGATGAGGTCGACCTGGTCCGCCGCAAGCTCGGCTTCGTGGACCCCAACCCCGAGGTGGACAAAGACAAGACGCGGCATAGCGGCAATGTCCGCTACGGAAACGAGCCGCGTTGCTTGTGGGCCATGTTCCAAGGCCAAGCCAAACCGGAATGGATGTTGGAATCGATCTTGTGGGTGGACTGGCCGAAGGAGAAGGCTGCGGCGGGTTGAGGCTGTACCACTGAGTCTTCATTCTTTCGTGCGCCGCAACGATTTCTCTACCCCGCGGACGCCGGCTGGAAAGCCGGGCGGCAGGCAAGAATGCCTGCCCCACACCCGGTCTATAATCACGAAGAGCGAGGAGGAGACCGGCATGCGTCTGTTTGTACGTTTCTTGGCGGGTAGCTTGCTTGTGATTGGAACCGGGCTTGCGGCGGACTTTACCGTCGGGAGCGTGACGGCGAGTGCAGGACATAAGGTGACAGGGCTTATCCGCGTGCCGGCTGGCGTGGATGCGGGCACGAACATTCCGGTCATTGTGGTCAACGGGGCTAAGGCGGGGCCGAAACTGGCGCTGGTGGCCGGGGCGCACGGAACCGAGTATGCGTCGATTATTGCTTTAGTAAAAGCTGGCCCAGTCGGCCGATCCAGCGGGACTCGCCGGAACGCTGATCGTGGTTCCTCTTCTGAATGTCGCGTCGTTCCAGCAAAAGGTTCCGCACCTCAATCCCGTCGATGGCAAGAATATGAACCGGCTGTATCCCGGAAAGCCCGAGGGGACGCAAACGGAACGAGCCTTGTGGGCGATCACCAAGGAAGTCATCGAAAAGTGCGACTACCTGATCGACTTTCATGGCGGAGATCTGGATGAAAATCTGCGCAAGTACTCGTATTGGGCGGACACCGCTAACGAACACCTGGACGCTATCTCGCGCGGGATGGTGCTGGCCTTCGGGCTGGACCATATCATCATCCAGCGCAACCGGCCGTCCGATCCCAGACCTGCCGGCGTCACGACGATTACGCGGCATGCGCAGGAAATTGGGAAACCGGCTATCGCCGTAGAGGCGGGGCACGCAGGCGGGACCGACGCCGAAGATGTGGATGCACTAATTCGAGGCACCGAGAATGTGATGCGGCATTTAAAGATGATGCCCGGCGCGGTCGCGCCCGTGGAGCATCCGCTGTGGATCGCGCGCAGCGTCGTTATCACCAGCGAACAGGATGGGATCTTCTATCCGCTGGTGATTCCGGAAGCCTATGTGAAACAGGGGATGAGGATCGGGTACATGACAGATTATTTTGGTAACAAGATATGGGATGTGACGGCGCCAGTGTCGGGCGTGGTCATCTACATTGGGGCTGTGCCGTCCATGAAAAAAGGCGACAACGTGGGATACATCGGGGAACTCGCGGAGGATAGCCGGCCGCCTCGTTGAGGCCTTCGCCGGAGCCTTCCATTTCTTTGCGCACCTTGCACCCGGCCGCCCCGCCGAAGTACAGTAACCACGTGCCGTCGACCCGAGTGCGGTGGAAACGTGCCTGCCTCTACGGCGCATACATCCTCGGCTCCCTGTTGGTCAGCGTGGGGATTATCGAAACTTACCTCGCCTACCGCAATCCTCCACGGCCTCCGGTTCCCTTCTACAATCGCCTTTATCCTTACGTGATGTTCCGGCCGAACGAGAGCTATATCTACGAGACCACTGAAACCTTCGAGATGTCTCATTACAAGAGCCGCGTCTTCGTCTATTCCAACGAGGACGGGTTTCGCGTCCCGTCTCCCAATTACCGATTGCCGAAACAGAAACCTGCGGGCCAGCTTCGCATCGCGTTTCTTGGCTCGTCCAGCGTGCAGATTGCCAGCACCTTCGATTTGACGCTGCCGGGATCGTTCAAGAAGCTGCTGCAACAGCGCTACCCGGGTCGCGACATCGAGGTGATCAACGCCGGAGTCCAATCCTGCACTTCCCGGCAGTCGTTGGTGCAACTGGTCACAAGTGTGGTCGACTACCAACCCGACATCGTGATCCTCTACGACGGGATGAACGATCTCGGGCTGCCGATGACTTACGAATCGCGGCCGAACTTTCCTTACAACTTTCAGAACATGGAGGAGGCCTGGGATCAATATCGCCAGGGGCGCCGCGACCCGCTGTGGAAGATCGCTCTGGAGCGCAGCTTCCTGTACCGCGGATTGCGCGCGCGGTTCACGCGCGATGGCGCCAGGCTGACTCCGCAAGGCGATGCGCCCGCAGTTTCCAATGTTGTAACGGCCGGGCGTATCCTCTCCGACAAAACCTTCGTCACCGAGCACGTCGCCGCTTATCTTTCCAACTGGAGAAAGCTGATCGATCTGTCGACGGCTTACGACTATCAGCCGATTTGCATTCTCGATCCGGTCGGTGAACTGGACGCTGATTCCGCGAACGGCCTGATGCAAAGGTTTCACTTGGACCATGAGACGGCAGTGCAATGGATTCGCGCCTTCAATGTGCTTTTTGACGAGACGGGCCGCGAGATCGAAGGCATGGTTCCCCAATATCCCCAGGCGGTGATCCTGAACATGTCACGCTTGCTGCCGACGACAAGCTTTTGGGATTTGGCCCACGTTTATGACGAAGTCAACGCTGTCCTCGCCGAGGAGATTTACAAAGCGACTAAGCCCGTGATCGAAAAGCGATTGCAAACCGAGCCACGACCGTGAGGGGTGGTCTACAAATTGTTTACATAACTTTTACGTTTTGTTCCCCTGTCAAAGGAGTCAGAATGGAGGGGTGACGCACAGAAGGGCTGATTGGCAACGGAAGGGTGTGACGTTTGGCCATTGAGAGCTCGGCAGAGTTGAGTCGAATCAGCCGCTTCATGAGCGGCGGCATCCTATTCGGCATGCTGGGGCCGCTGCATCGCTGGATCTGGCGGGACATGCACCGGCGCGCGCAGAAGCTGCTCCGCTTCGGCGAGACAGAAACCGACGGTGGACGCGACTTGGTGCGCGCGGCGGAGTTGACTTCGGATCCGCTGCTGCGCCGTCTCTACCTGGTTCACGCGGACGACGAGTTGCGTCACGGCCAACTCTTCCGTGAGCGCGGATCGGAACTCCTGCGGTCGCTTGCCAATGGATCCAACTCGAGTTTTCAGTCGGAGTGGCTTGTGCCCAGCGGCCACGGCGTCGACGACCTGGAAGTTGACGGGCGCGATGAAATGTTGCTTGCCTTTCTGCACCTGGCGGAAAAGTCCGCCGCCAGCCGTTTCACCGTCTATCGCGAGATACTGAAGGACGATCCGCCGACGCGCCAGATTTTTGACGAGATCCTGCACGACGAGACGTTTCACATGAACTACGCGTTTTCGCAACTCGCCCGGGTCTCGCCGGAATACCACCGGCGGAGGCTGTGGCGCGCGCGGCTCAGCCGTTTGTGGAAAGCGTACTTGCGGCTTGCGGCCGCGCTGGCCGGCCTGCTTGGCGGGCTCATCCTGACCATCCAGTACTTCGTCCTGCTTCCGCTTTTCGCCTGGCTCGCGAAACGCGCCGAGCGCCGGGAGCCGCAGGGATGGGTACCGATCGCGCAGGAGCGCAACGATTCGCTCAAAAGGCAATACTGAGATGAAGATTCTTGGAATCTCGGCGCACTACCACGATTCGGCGGCGGCGCTGGTCGTGGATGGACTACCGGTCTGCGCCGTGCAGGAGGAGCGCTTGACGCGGCGCAAGGGCGACGCGGCGTTTCCGTTGTCCGCGATCGAATGGTGCCTGGAGCACGCCGGCCTGGAACCGGATGCGCTCGACGCCGTGGTTTTCTACGAGCGTCCGATGCTGAAATTCGATCGCATACTCACCTGCGCGTTGCGCGCATTTCCGCGCTCCTGGCGCGCATTCCCCAAGGCGATGAAGAATTCGCTCGGTGAAAAGGTATGGATTCGGGGAATTATTTCGTCGCAACTGGGCGTACCCGGCAGCAAGATTCTGTTTACCCGGCACCACGAGTCGCATGCCGCGGCGGCTTTCCTCACGGCGCCGACGCGCCGCGCCGCGATCCTTACCACCGACGGCGTGGGCGAGTGGACCACGCTCGCGGTTGGGCACGGCGAGCGGCGTCCGGATGGAGGAACGGCCATCACCCTACTGCGCGAGATCCGGTTCCCGCACTCGCTCGGAATGCTCTATTCCACCTTCACGGCGTATCTGGGATTTGCAGTGAACGAGGACGAATACAAAGTGATGGGACTCGCCGCTTATGGCCGCCCCACCATGGTCGACAAGGTTCGCCGGCTGATCCAGCGGACGCCCGACGGCGCATTCCGGCTGGATATGGATTACTTCGAATTTCACAGCACCGCCGAGCGATCCTATTCGTCGCGGTTCGTGGATCTGTTTGGGCCGCCGCGCAGCCCATATGAGCCGATCGATCTGGACACTGAAGAAGGGCGGCGGTACGCCGACTGCTCGGCCAGCGTGCAGCTTGTTCTGGAGGACACGCTGGTAGACATAGCGCGCGCGCTGCATCAGGAGACGGGCCTCGCGGATCTGTGCCTGGGCGGCGGCGTGGCATTGAACTGCGTGGCCAACGCGCGAATTCTCGCCGAGTCGGGCTTCGAACGGATGTTCGTTCCGCCTGCGCCTGGCGATGCCGGCTGTGCTCTGGGCGCGGCCCTCTACGCCGATCGCATCCATTTCGGAAATCCGGATCGGGATATACCCGACCATCCGTTTTGGGGTCCGCCGGTAGACGCGGGCGAACTGGCTCGCGTAGCTCGCGAAGACAACCAGCCGGTCAATGAGCTGGACGACCGCAAGTTGATCGATCAGATCGCCGACGATCTTCACGCCGGCCGCATCGTGGGCTGGATGGATGGCGCTATGGAATTGGGTCCGCGCGCGCTGGGCCATCGGAGCATTCTGGCGGCGCCGCATTCGGCCGAAATGCGCGACCGGTTGAACCGCGATATCAAGCACCGCGAAGAGTTCCGGCCATTCGCGCCGGTAGTGCCTGTCGAAGCGGCCGATCGCTATTTCGAACTGCCGCCTGGAGGAGCGCGGCTGGCGCGCTTCATGTCCGGAGTGTTTCCAGTGCGGCCGGAATGGCGCGAGAAACTGGCCGCGATCACGCACGTGGACGGCTCGGCGCGGCTGCAAGTGCTGGAGCGCGACATGGCGCCGCGCTTGTACGATCTGCTCCAGTCGTACGGCCGGCGCAGCGGCATTCCAGTGTTGCTCAACACGTCGTTCAACGTGGCCGGCGAGCCGATTGTCAATCGCGCGGTGGAGGGTTATACGACTTTTCGGCGCTGCGGGATCGACGTGCTGGTGGCCGGACAAACTCGCGTCTTAAAGCGCGCATCTGCAAAGGAGGCGCTGGTTTGATCAAGAAAGGTGTGATTAAGAAGCGTGGCAGGATTCGGCGCGGGCTGATCGTATTCGCCAGCGCCGGCGGGTCCATCACACAATTGGCGCGCGGACTGTGGCGCAGCGAGTCGGGCAAACGCTGGCTCGTGCCGCTGGCCGTTTTTCTGTGCGTGTTTGGCTTGGTACTGATCGTGGCGACCACCGTCGAGGCGCTCGCTCCGTTCATTTACTCGATTTTTTGACGCATGGATCTCTTCCGCGAGCTGCTGGCTTGCCCGGCGTGCTCAGGCTTGCTCGCGCAGGACTGGTCGTGCGAAAGCTGTCACGCCCGCTACGAAGCCGCAGACGGAATCCCCAACCTGCGCATTCCCGGCGACGCCCGAACCGAGGCAGTGCGGCGTTTCTACGAATGCGCGCCGTTCCCCGGATACCCGCCGCACGACAGCGTGCAGGCGCTTCGAGCGCGCGCTGAACGGAGCGCGTTCGCGCACATGCTCGATCAAGCGATTCCCGGCGATGCGCGGATCGCCGAGATCGGCTGCGGGACCGGACAGATGAGCCTGTACCTGGCGCGCGCGGATCGGGTGGTGATCGGCGCCGATCTGACGCGCGCATCGCTGCTGCTCGGCGCGGCGGCCGCGCAACGGTTCGGACTGGATCGTGTTCGGTTCGTCGAGACCGACCTGCTGCGGCCAGGTCTCGGAGCCGGTTCGTTCGACGTAGTCTACTCGGCTGGCGTCGTGCATCACACGCCGGACCCGCGGGCGTCCTTCGCGCGCCTGGCGAAACTCGCGCGGCCCGGCGGAATGATCGTGCTCGGTCTCTACAACGCATTCGCGCGCATCCCCACGCGGCTGCGGCGCTTTGCCGCGCGCATGACCGGATTCCGGCTGATCCCGTTCGATCCGGTGCTGCGCGACCGCCGGAATGAACCGGAGCGGCGGGAGGCGTGGCTGCGCGATCAATATCGGCATCCCGAGGAACACTCCCACACGCTGGCGCAGGTGCAGCGTTGGTTTGCCGAAAATGGCGTCGAGTACGTACGGTCTTATCCCAGCGCGCTTTTGGGAGACGATCCAGAAGATTTGTTCGAGCGCGCAGCGGACAACTGGCGGGCCGAAGGATGGCTCGCGCAGCTCGGCTGGATTCGGAAGCTGGGGCACGAGGGCGGGCTGTTCGTTACGGTCGGCCAGCGCAATTAACACAACTGTGTTAGCCCGTGGCGCAGGCTCTCAGTTTGCCGACTCGACACTCGTGTCGAGTCTCTTGCTCGGCTCAGTTAGAAGGAGCGTCGAGACGAGTCTCGACGCGGCAGCCTGAGAGGCTGCGCCACGGAGCCCTTTCGGTGCATCATACAAATGGAAGCGCTTCGTCCTCAATGGAACTCTATCACTGGCTGCCACCGGAAGGCATAAAGATCGTTCTGGTTCTCTTCCTGTCTTTCTTAATAGGACTGGAACGGGAAGAGCACAAGGCCAGCATCGACCAGTATTCATTTGGCGGCGTACGAACTTTCCCGTTGATGGGCCTGATCGGTTATGCGGTGGCGCTCCTCGCGAAGGGCCAACTGCTGCCGGTGACGATTGGCTTTGCGGTGGTGGGCGCTTTCCTCATCGCCTCGTATGTGCACAAACTGAGCGCCAAAACGCCGGCGGGAGTTACGACGGAGATGTCAGGATTGGCAACGTATTTGATCGGTGCGCTGGTCTACAACGAACAATACTGGATCGCGACCACAATTAGCGTCGCGGGGATGTTCTTGTTGGAGCTGAAGTCTGCGCTCGAAAACCTGACCAAACGGATTGATCCCGAAGAAATCCTCACCTTCACGAAGTTCCTGCTGCTCACGGCCGTAATCCTTCCCGTGCTGCCCAATCAGAACTTCGGTCCGTTCCAGATCAACCCGTTCAAAGCGTGGCTTGTGGTGGTTGCAGTCAGCGGAGTTTCGTACGGAAGCTACGTTATCGACAGACTGACCAAGGGCCGCGGCAGCGTTTTGCTGGCGGCGTTACTGGGCGGCGCGTATTCATCCACAGTGACAACGCTAGTGATGGCAAGAAAAGCGGTGCACGAGAATCGGCCGCACCTGTTCTCGGGTGCAATACTGATCGCTTGCGGCGTGATGTACCTGCGTCTGGCGGCGCTGGTGGGGCTGTTCAATCAAACTCTGCTGATGACGCTCTGGCCGATCTTTGTTGCGCTGGCGGCACTCGCGATGGCAGTTGGTTGGCTGTGGTCGAGGGCTTCGGGGCCGAAAGGTCATACGGTACACAGGGAATTTCAGCCCAAAAACCCGCTCGAGCTTCGCACCGCGATCGTATTTGCGCTTCTCTTCGTGGGGATGTTGATTGCCACGCATCTGGCGGCCGAGTATCTAGGCAAGGCCGGCCTTTACGCGCTCGCAGCGGTGATGGGAGTTACGGATGTGGATCCGTTGATCATGGGAATCACGCAAGCGGACGCGAAGAGCACGCCGTCTTCCGTTGCGGCGGCGGCGATTCTGATTACGGCCGCGAGCAATAATTTGGCGAAGGGGATCTACGCGTATGCGTTGTCGGATCGCAAGACGGGGAGGCAGGCTTTGGGATTGTTGGTTGGTTTAGCGGCATTGGGATTGGCGCCGCTGCTGTGGTTGGAGAGGTAGACCCTTCCAAGCCTCTGAGCGGCAAGCACAAACCGGCTTCGGAAATACCTGCTTTCCGTGGAACGTCATATAAGTGGGTTACCGTCATGGAAACGGGCGAGCCAAGCCATGTTGTCGAGTCGTTGCGGCATTTGCGGCAATTCTTTGGGCTGAGGCTCAAGGAGATTGGTTCGCTCATTCAGGAAAGCGTCGCGGAGTGGCGTAACGACAATGCCCCGCGGCTTGGCGCTTCGCTCGCCTTCTATACTCTGCTCTCGCTTGCGCCTCTGCTGGTTGTCATCGTGGGCGTCGCCGCGCTCGCTTTTGGAAAGAACGCGGCTGAGGGCCAGCTCTTCTGGGAAATCCGCGATCTGGTGGGTCGCGACGAGGCCCGGGCGATCCAAGACACAATTCGAAACGCCTACCGGCCCGGCACTGGAATTCTTGCTGCGTTTCTCAGCATCGTGACATTGGCGTTCGGAGCGACCACGGTGGTCGTCGAGCTGCGCGACGCACTCAACTTGATCTGGCACGCTTCGGTGGATCGAAGCAAACCCCGGCTCGCGAGCATCGTCGCATTCATTCGGCAGCGCTTCTATTCCTTCGCCTTGGTTTTAGGAGTGGGCTTTCTGCTGCTGGTTTCACTCGTCCTGAGCGCGTGGGTCGCAGCAGTGGGGAAATTCTTCGGCTCATTCCTGCCGGTTCCGGAATCGGTGTTGCATGCCGTCACGCTGGTTGTATCGTTCCTGGCGATCACGTTGATGTTCGCGGCAATCTACAAAATAGTGCCGGATGTTCGCTTGCGGTGGAGCGACGTGATCGTCGGCGCGGCCGTCACCGCGCTGATCTTCTCGATCGGCAAGCAGATTATCGGAATCTATCTCGGAAAGGCCAGCTTCGGCTCGACATACGGCGCCGCCGGATCGCTGGTGATCGTCATCGTATGGGTATATTACTCGGCGCAGTTGTTTTTCCTCGGAGCCGAATTCACCAAGGTGTATACGAGGACCTTCGGGTCGCGCTTTGCCGAAAAGCTGGCAGTGGCAGTGCCGAAGCCTGACAACGTCATAGTCGACGCGAGCGGGGCGCCCAGTCACCCGCCCGCGTAACGAAGCGTAACTAAAAGCCTCCGGCGGGTGTCCAACAACGTGACACGCGGGCTCTGCCAGGGCGCGAAATACTTGTGTGCTGCGGCGCTGCTTGCCGCGGGCGCGGCGGCGCAAGTATCGCAATTTGAAGGCCGGACGATCGTCGACATCCAATTTTCGCCGATGCAAACGCTTGATCCGGCGGATCTTGGCAGAGCCCTGCCGTTGCGCAAGGGGCAGCCGCTGCACGCCGACGACGTCGCCTGGGCCATCGACGGCCTCTTCGCCACCGGGCGCTTTGAAGATATCGTCGTGGAAGCGGAGCCCTCCGGCAACGGCGTGGTGCTCCGTTTTGTCATCAAAAACACCTGGTTTGTTGGCGGCGTGACGGTGGAAGGAAAAGTGGCGGAACCGCCCAATCGCGGGCAGGTGGCCACGGCGGCGGCGCTCGTTTTGGGAGTTCCGTTTCACGACGAGGACATCGCGAACGGCGTCCAGAGCATCAAGAAGGTTCTCGAAGCCAACGGCCTGTATGAAGCGCAAGTCACTCCCACGGTGGAACGCGACGATCAGGCGCAGCAGGTTTTTGTCACCTTCCAGGTGAAGGAAGGCAAACGCGCGAAATACGAAATGCCCGTGATCCAGGGCGACACCAAATTGTCGAACGATACCATTCTGCGAGTCACGGGCTGGCGTCTTCCGATTATTCACTGGTGGCGACAGGTCACCAACTCGCGCACGCGCAACGGTGTGCGCGGCCTGCTGTCAAAATACGCGTCGCAGGACCGGCTGAAGGCGCGAGTGGAATTAACCAAGCTCGACTACGACGCGCAACACCGGCGCGTGCAGCCGAACCTGAGCGTCGATCCCGGTCCGAAGGTGAAGGTGACGGCCGTCGAAGCGAAAGTTTCGAAACGCGTGCTCAAGCGATACGTGCCGGTCTTTCAAGAAGGCACCGTCGATGACGATCTGCTGGTGGAAGGCAAGCGCAACCTGCGCGACTATTTCCAGAGTCTGGGCTACTACGACGTGGATGTCGATTTTCGCGTGCAGCCCCCGAAAGACGATCTGGAGACCATCGAATATGTGATTTCGCGCGGGCAGCGCTACAAACTGGCGCATGTAACGGTGACCGGCAACAAGTATTTCGATACCGACACGATTCGCGAGCGGATGTTCATGGAGCCCGCCTCGTTCCGGCTGCGGCATGGCCGGTATAGCGAAGCCTTCCGGCGAAAAGACGAAGAGAATATCGACAATCTGTACCACGCGAACGGTTTTCGGGATGTGAAGGTAGCGTCCATCGTCGATCGCGACTATCAGGGCAACGCCGGCGAGATCGCCGTGACGGTGAAAATCGACGAAGGCCCGCAGTGGTTTGTCGAAAAGCTGAGCGTTCAGGGCGTCGCGCAGGTGAACCTGGAGGATCTGGAGGCGAAGCTTGCGTCCAGCCCTGGCCAGGCTTTTGCGGACGTGAATATCGCCAGCGATCGCAATTACGTGCTCACCTACTACTACGGGCGCGGCTTCCCCGCCGCAAAGTTCAGCGCCAAGTGGCAGGTGAACGGCACGCCTAACCGCGTCAACTTGGTCTATACGATCACGGAGGGCGACCGGCAGTATGTCCGGGACGTCATCAAATCCGGCCTGCACACTACACGCAATAGCCTGGTCGACAAAAAGATCACGCTCAAGCCGGGGGATCCGCTTTCGCCAATCGAAGAAACCGAGATACAAAAACGTTTCTACGACCTGGGCATCTTCGCGCGAGTGGATACGGCGATCGAGAATCCGGAAGGCGAAACGGCGCACAAATACGTTCTCTACAATTTCGAGGAGGCGAACCGGTACACCATTTTGATGGGGGTGGGCGCTCAAGTGGCGCGCTTTGGCACGCCGAGTTCGAGCAGCCTGGCTTCGCCCGGCGGAACAACCGGGTTCAGCCCGCAATTCTCGCTCAATGTGAGCCGGCTGAACTTTCTGGGGCTCGGGCACACGGTCTCGTTTCGCGGCGCATACTCGACCCTTGAGAAACGCGCATCGCTGAGTTACCTGCAGCCGCGTTTCCACAATATTGAAGGACGCGATGTCACGTACAGCGTTCTGTTCGACAATACGCTGGACGTACGAACTTTTGCAGCGAAACGGGAAGAGGGGTCCATTCAGGTCTCGCAGACGTTTTCCAAATCGCTGAACGGGCTGTTCCGCTTCGCGTACCGACGCGTGAGCGTGACCAACATCGTAATCCCCGTGTTACTGATACCGCAGTTGGTGCAACCGGTGCGGATTGGGATTCTTTCGGCGAATTTCATACAGGACCGGCGCGACAATCCAGCAGATCCGCACAAGGGCATCTACAACACGGCGGACGTCGGGGCCGCGGGCAAGTTCTTCGGCTCGCAGCGCAGCTTTGGACGCGTACTGTTGCGCAACGCGACGTATTATAAGCTCACCAGAAATGTCGTTCTGGCGCGGCAAACGCAACTGGGAGTGATCGCGCCGTTTTCGCCGCCGGCCGGACTGAGCCCGCAGCAATCCATTCCGCTGCCCGAACGATTTTTCAGCGGCGGCGCGGATTCGTTGCGCGCATTTCCGTACAATCAAGCCGGGCCGCGGGACACCGGCGAAGCGATCATGCGCGGCGGAGCCAGTTCACAGCCCACGGGATTTCCGCTGGGCGGGAATGCGCTGTTCGTAAACAATGTCGAGCTGCGTTTCCCCTTCATCGGCGACAACATCCAGGGCGTGTTGTTCCACGACATGGGCAACGTCTACAGCTCGCTCGGGAATCTATCATTTCGCTTTCACCAGAAAAACGTACAGGACTTCGACTACGCCGTGCATGCGGTCGGTGTGGGCATACGCTACCGGACGCCGGTAGGGCCGATTCGCGGCGACATTGCATACAGCATCAATCCGCCGGCTTACGTCGGATTCAAAGGGACGCCGCTGGAACTGCTGCAGTGCAACCCCGCCGCGCCAGCGACGGGCGTTTGCCAGGGGGTGCCGCAGCGGATCGGTCATATTCAATTTTTCTTTTCGATTGGGCAGACGTTCTGAAGTATGGGTTACTTGTCTTCAAGTCGCTTCGGGGTGAAGAAATCTGGGGACACGCCTGCGGGAGTGCACAAAGTGGACGCGTCGCGGAATCCAGCCCGGAGTGTCCCCAGATTTTTTCACAGTGTTGTTCTGCTGTTTCTGGTGAGCGCCTTGGAGGGGGCGGTCGTCATCGATCGCATCGCCGTGATTGTGGGGCAGCATGTGATCAAGGCAAGCGACATCGATCGGGATCTGCGATTGACCGAGTTCATGAATCGGGAGCCGCTGAACCTCAATCGCGAGGCGAAGCGCCGGTCCGCGGAACGGCTCATCGATCAAGAAGTCATCCACATGGAAATCCTGACCGGCGGATACAGGCGGCCGTCGGACGCCGAAGCTGACGCATTCGAAAAGCAGCTCGAGAAAGACCGCTTCGGCGGCTCCGCGGTGCAACTGCGCGAATCGCTCGCACACTACGGCCTCACCCCGGAGCAACTTCGCGAGCAGTTGCTGTGGCAATTGACCGTCTTGCGATTTATAGAGGAGCGCTTCCGCGCGGGCGTTCTGGTGACGGATGACGAAGTCCGTTCTTATTACGACCAGCATCTGGACGAGATTCGCAAGCAGAATCCCGGCAACAGCATGTATGAAATACAAAAGCCCAAGATACGCAGCTTGCTGGAAGGCGACCGCATCAACAAGAACTTTACCGACTGGCTGGAGGAGGCGCGCAAGCGCTACCGGATCGATTACCGACAGGAAGCACTCGAATGAGCAGACGACTGAGGATTATTCGCAATATTGCCATCGGGTTCGTGGCTCTGATCGTAGTGTTGGCGATGGTCGCCATCCAGGTTGTGCAAACGGACTCGTTCCGGAATTATGTCAGGCAGAAAATTATCGCGTCCACGGAGGAAGGCACCGGCGGGACGGTGGAGATCGGTTCATTCCGGTTCGACTGGCGGCATCTGCGCGCCTCCGTTACCGATTTCGTGATTCATGGCAATGAACCCAGGACCGAGGCTCCGTTCATGCGCGCGCAGCGGGTGCAGGTGGACGTCCGTTTATTCACCAGCGTGCGGCATTTGCTCGATGTGGCCTATCTTTCGGTGGAACGGCCCGAAGCGAACATCATTGTCTCTCCGGATGGGCGAACCAATATGCCCATGCCAAGGCAGAAAACCGCGTCCAACACGACGCCGCTCGAGAACGTCGTGGACCTCGCGGTGGATCATTTCGAATTGAGCCACGGCGTGCTGGTGTTCGCCGCACAGAAGCAGGATTTGAACATGCGCGGCAGCAATCTGCGCGCGGAGCTTTGGTACAACGTCCTGCGGCAGGGATACACCGGCAAAATCTCGTTCGAGCCGTTGTACGTCGCGTCCGGCCGGAACACTCCTGTGAATTTCACCGTCACGCTGCCCTTGGCGTTACAGCGCGATCGTATCGATTTACACGACGCATCCATCACGACACCGGAAACCAAACTTCTGATCAACGGCTCGGTGGAAAATATGCGCGATCCGAAGTTTTCCGCGCATGTCAACGGGCACGTCGCGCTTGCAGACTTGAAAAACGCCGCCAATATCCAGCTTGCGCTGGATTCGAAGAACGTTCCTTCGGCCGCCGACCTGGATGCGAACGCAAGCATGTCGAACAACACGATTCAGGTAACCGGACTGCGTCTGGGCATCGGACATTCGGAAATCGAGGCTTCCGGGACGCTGAAAGATCCGAAGGGAGAAGGCTCGCTGGATTTCAAGAGCCGGCTTGCATTGGGGGAAATCGGCCGGCTGCTGAAAATAGAGGCGCGCCCCGAAGGGACCGTGGCCGTGAATGGAGTGGCCAAGCTGGATGCCAACAACAATTACCAGGTTGCGGGCAACATCCAGGCGAAAGGATTGTCGTTCCAGCAAGGCGGGCAGCGCATCGGCAACATCGACCTCTTCTCTGCATTGCATTTCGATCCGCACAATCTCGACCTGAAGGGATTGCGGCTGGCAGCATTTGGTGGAGAATTTCACGGCGACCTGTCGATGCAGGATTTCGCCCGCTACCAGCTCCGCGGAAATCTGCGCAACTTGAGTCTGCGTGCGGCGGCTCGCGCGATGGGCGAGAAGCAGTTCGGCTACGACGGCACTGTCTCCGGGCCAATGGATGCGCGAGGAGATTTCAAGGCAACGCCTGCAACGCGCGGATTAACCGCGCATGCAAAGCTGGCGATCGCACCGGGCCGGCAAGGCATTTCCGTTTCCGGGCGCTTGTACGCGGATTATGATGGCGCGGCCGAAAGCCTGCGCGTGGAGAATTCCTACATTGCGCTCCCGCACACACGCCTGACGTTGAGTGGATCGCCGGGCAGCGGGTTGAATCTCGCGCTTACCACGAGCGACGCGAACGACCTGCTGGCTGCAACTTCGATGAGCGGCAAATCGCCGCTCAATCTGAACGATCATCAGGCGACTTTCACCGGTGCGGCGACCGGGAGCCTCACTTCACCTCATCTTGCGGGTCATATCGCGGCGACGCGGTTCAGTTACGAAGGCCGGCAGTTCGATAATCTCACCGCGGATATTGCCGTTGCGAACAATGGCGCGTCCGTCCGCAACGGCAGCCTGACGCGTGGGACCATGCAAACACAGTTCACCGGACAGGTCGGACTGAAGAACTGGCAACCAACTCCGAAGCAGCCGGTCTCCCTCGACGCCACGGTTCGAAACGGCGATCTTGCGGACATCCTGGCACTCGCGGGCGAGAAGACCACAGACTATTCCGGCGCTCTGAGCGCGGACGTGCATATACGAGGCACGGTCGGCGATCCGACCGGCACTGCCAATCTGCAAGCGGCGAATGGCGCCATCTTCGGCGAGCCGTTCGATCGCATGCAAGTGCAGGTGAATCTCGCCGACCAACTGGTAACTGTCCCGGCCGCTTCCATTGAATCCGGCGCGGCACGCGTCAATCTCACAGCCGAATATCATCATCCGCGCGACAGCTTCAGCACCGGACAGTTGCATGCGCACGTGCAGAGCAATCAGGTGGATCTCGCGCAGATCCACAATTTGCAGAAGGAGCGGCCGAACTCGGCAGGGCTACTGCAGTTGAACGCGGATTTGTCTGGAAACCTTTCCGAAGTGAAGGACCAGAGCGAATTTCAGCTCACCAGCGTCAATGGCGACGCTTCCGCGCGGGGTCTGCGATTCGAGGGAGAGACCTATGGCGACTTGAACGCTACGGCGCACACGAGCGGGCAGACGGTCGGGTATAACCTCACTTCCGACTTCGCCGGCTCGAACATCCGCATCAACGGCAGCACGCAGCTTACACGCGAATATCCCACGACCGCCGACGCCAATATCCAAAATCTGCCGGTAGAGCGAGTGCTCGCCGTAGCGCAGCGCAAAGACATTCCGGCCAAAGGGATTCTATCTGGGACCGCGCACTTCACAGGTACCAAAGACAAGCCGGAGGGCACTGTCGATCTGACTCTGACGAAGGCGGTGCTCTACGACGAGCCGATCGATCGCATGCACGCGCAAGGCAGCTATCTGGCGAAGACCGTGGACGTACGGCAACTGGAGATTGTATCCGGGCCTTCGCGCATCGATGTTACCGGGCGTTTCGATCATCCGGAGCACGATCTGGAAAAGGGCGATCTTCAGTTCCGGGTGAACAGCAGCCGCCTGGACCTCGCGCGCATTCACAACGTTCAGACGCGCAGGCCGGGATTGGGAGGCACGGTTCAACTCACGGCCAGCGGCACCGCGGAGTTACGCGAAGCCGAGCCGCGGCTGATGGTGAAGAATCTTGACGCCGACGTTGCGGCCAACCGGATCACGGCGCAAGGGAAGAACTACGGCGATCTTACCCTGAATGCGAAAACCGCCGGCGACAAGGTGAATTTCGTGCTCGCTTCCAATCTGGCGAATTCGTCCATTAAAGGGCAGGGCAGCGCGCAACTGGTGGATCACTATCCCGTGGATGCCCAATTGACGTTCAGCAACGTGACTTGGACGCGAGTTCGCGATTTGTTGGGAACCGAAAACGGCGAGCCTTCGAGCTTCGAAGTGGTGACGGACGGACAGGCTACCGTGCACGGTCCGGTTATGAAGGTCGACGATCTGCGCGGCTCCGTTCAATTGAGCAAGCTGCAATTGAGTTCGATTCCGGGACCGGCGCGCGGGGCCAAGCCTGTAACTCTGCAAAATCAAGGGCCGATTTCCGCGAGCCTGGATCGCCAAATGGTTCGCATCGACAGCGCGCACTTAACCGGGCCGCAGACCGACATTCAGGCCAAAGGCATCGTGTCGCTCAAAGATCAGTCCATGGACCTGACGCTGAACGCGAATGCCAATCTTGCGCTGCTGCAGGATTTTGACCGCGACATCACTTCATCGGGGAACCTTGTGGTCGCCACCACCGTGCGTGGCACTGTTAATGACCCGTCCGTAATCGGAAAGGCGGAAGTTCACAACGGATCGGTGAACTACACCGGGTTTCCGAACGGGATCTCGAACGCGAACGGCGTGATTGTATTCACTGGAAATACCGCATCCGTTCGCAATCTGACGGCCGAATCCGGCGGCGGAAAGCTCACATTCGGCGGCTTCGCGACGATGAGCGGCAATCCCCGCTTCGGACTTCGCGGAAACGCATCGTCCGTGCGCGTGCGTCTGCAACAGGGCGTAAGCGTCGTCGCCGACGCCACTGTGAACTTGACGGGCACGCGAGATGGAAGCCAGTTGTCGGGCACCGCCATGATCACCCGCGTTGCATATGCGCCACAGACCGATCTCGGTTCATTCCTGTCGCGCGCTGCTCCGCCCGTGCAGGCGCCTACGACGCCTTCGCCGCTACTCGACAACATGAAGCTGGATATTCGCGTGCAAACTTCGGACGCCATGTCGGTGCAGACTTCGCTAGCCGAGAGCCTGCAGGCTCAAGCCAACCTGCGCATCCGAGGCACGGCGTCAAATCCAGGCGTGTTGGGCCGCCTGACGATCACGGAAGGCACCATAACATTCTTTGGCGCGAAATATAACGTGAACTCGGGGACCATCGCGTTCTACAATCCGGTTCGCGTCGAGCCGATCCTGGATATCAGTCTCGAAACGCACGCCAAGGGCGTCGACGTGGTGCTGCGCGCCACCGGTCCCGTGGACAACATGAAACTGAGCTACACTTCCGATCCGCCGCTGCAGTTCCACGAGATCGTGGACCTGCTGGCTTCCGGAAAGACGCCCACATCCGATCCGACGCTGCTGGCGAATCAGCCATCGCAGCCGCCGCAGACCTTCCAGCAGATGGGAGAATCAGCCCTGGTGAGCAGGGCCGTGGCGGATCCTGTGTCCAGCCGGCTGCAGCGCGTCTTCGGCGTCAGCCAACTGAAGATCGACCCGACGTTCGCAAGCGGTTCGCAACTCCCGCAAGCGAATTTGACGCTGCAGCAACAGGTGGCCAGCAACCTCACGTTCACCTACGTGACCGCACTGAACAATGCCAATGCGCAGACCATTCGGATCGAGATGACCCTGAATCCGCAGTGGTCGGCGGTCGCGACGCGCGATCAGAACGGTCTCTTCAGCGTGAATCTACTGTACAAGCGGCAGTTGCGCTGACGAAACTGGACGGCCGCGGTTGTTATCGCCGATAATATTGACGGGAGCACCATGCAGATTACCTTAGAGATTCCTGACGAGTTCGCCTCGCCTTTGATGCCCGCGGGTCAGGACCCCTCCCGGGCGGCGCTCGAAGCCATCGCAATCGAAGCCTATCGCGAGCACCGCATAACCGGTTATCAATTGCAGAAGCTGCTCGGCATCGAATCTCGCTACGAACTGGATGGATTTCTCAAGGAACACCACGTTTGGCTGGAGTATTCCGCCGAAGATTTCGAGCGCGAACGTGAGGTCAGTGAGCGGCTCTGGCAGAAGCGTCCGGCAGAACTTGCCACCAACTTTCGCGCGAGCCAGAAGCTCATTCAAACCTTTCTCGACCGGGATGCCGAATGAAATCTCGCGTGAGTACGCGACAAGGCACAAGCGCCAGTTGCGCTGAAATCAGTAGCGGCGCCAGTATCCGCCGTAATAACGCGGCCCGTAATAGCGCGGCCTTACCCAGTAAGCGCGCGGATACGGCGGGCGAGCCCAGTAGCCTGCACGCCAGCCGTAGCGCGGACCGACCGGATAGTAGTAGCCGTCGACCCGCGCGTAGCCAGTATCCGGATAAGCCGGCGCATAAGCGACCACGGGCGGGGGAGGCGGCGCGTAATAGCGCGGACCGAATCCACCGACGCCAATTCCAACGAACACGCGCGTGCCGGCGAACATGGAGCTTCCGGCCAGGAATAGAAGGGTGAGCAACTTGGTCTTCATCTGTCTTCTCCTCTGGTAACACTTGATGCAACTCATGTACCAAGCATTAACAGCCTGAAAAACAGAAGGATAGCTATAACCCGCGTGGTTGGCGTGCACCGAGGCTGGTGCTTTTCGGCCATTGCTAAGTACTCCTATGCTTGCGTGGCGCAGGCTCTCAGCCTGCCGACTCGACACTCGTGTCGAGTCACGTGCCCCGGACGAGTGGGAAGCGTCGAGACGAGTCTCGACGCGGCAGCCTAAGAGGCTGCGCCACAGGCGCTGAATGCGTCAACGAACTCCTGAAATGGCGCACTGAAGCATACGGGCGCGCTTCAGAGCACTGTAGGAACGATGGTCAGCTCCGGAATCACGGCGCGCGGCGGCAGCTTCGCGCAAGCGAGAATCGCCTCCGCCACATCTTCCGGCAACAGCGCTTTGGCGAGCAGCTCGGCTGTGGGCTTGACGGGACGTTTGTCCAAAATCTCGGTATCCACCAGCCCCGGACAGATCACTGTAGTTCGGATGCCGTTCTCTTTTTCCTCCACGCGAATCGCGTGCGCCAATCCGATCAGCCCGCGCTTGGTGGCCTGATACGCCGCGCCCGAAACATCCGGCGCCTGGCCGGAAACCGAGGACACGTAAATGAGCTGGCCGCTTCGAGCTTCGCGCATCGCCGGCAATACCGCCTGCGTGATGTAATACGCGCCATCCAGATTGGTGCGAATGATCTCGTCCCAAATCTCCGGCCGCATCCGGCGCATGGACCGGTCGGGAACGTTCGTACCGGTCGCAAAGACCATGATGTTCACCGGACCGAATCTGCGGCGCGTCTCCTCGCACAACCGATTCATTTGCGAGACATCCGTCGCATCGGAGGGAAAAATCTCAAGCCGCAGATTCTCGGCGGCCATCGCGGACTTCAGCTCGAGCAGCCTGTCCTTGCGGCGCGCCGATGCCATCACCTGGACGCCTTCGCGCGCCAACATGATCGCGGTGGCGCGCCCGATCCCGCTGGATGCTCCGACTACCAGAGCGACCTGGTCCTTTAAAGAAACAGGCATCAGTAGGAATGGAGCCGCGCGCTCGGATCGCCCGTGGGCGGCGGTGCATGATCTTCCTTGGCGGGCGAGCCGAGCAATTCCGTGAAGATCGGCTTCAGTGCGTCCGCCCAGATCTGGTATCCCTTGGCCGAGGGATGCAGTTTGTCGGCGTTCATCACGCCCTCGAAGAGTTTGCCGTCCCGATCCGCGAGTTTGTCGTTGACGTCCAGATACCGGATTCTCTTGGCGTCGGCGAGCTTGGAGAGATTGCGATTAATCCTGCCGATCACCGGCAGCGCAGCCATATTGTCGTTGCGCGGGAAGATGGCCGTCGCGATGACGGTCGCGCTCGGAGCCTTGGTTTCGAGCACGTCGAGAATTGCTTTCAAGCCCCTGGTAATCTCAGCGACCTTAGCGTCATCGCCCTCGGGCGCCGTCCGACTGCCGACATTATTGGTCCCAGCCAGCAGCACAATAATTTTCGGATTCACTCCATCGAGTTCGCCGTTTTCCAGCCGCCAGAGAATGTTTTGAATCCTATCGGCGCCCCAGCCGAAATCGGCCGCGTTCCAGCCGAAGAAGTTCTGCTTCCAGTTCGCCAGCAACTCCGGATAATCGGTGGCTCCCCAGCGGCGCGTGATGGAGTCGCCCTCGAAATAGATGTCGATGCCGCCGCGTTTCGCTTTGTCCAGCAGTTCTTCGTGGGCGAGAAGGGAGTTTCGATCGGTGCGGGAAAGAGCCGTCGGTCCGGGCGGCGCTGTGTGCTGGATGAATTTGTCGACCCAGGGGATAAAATACTTCCAATTCGGCCCGTCCGTGTGTCCGCCGTCGTGCTGCCGCCAGGCAAGCTGGCCGTCGAGCAGGCTCACGTTCACCCCAGGCATCTTTTCCGTCTTATAGTCGTCCGGTCTGCCCAGATCTTTTGCGCCCAGCAGCCGAAAGACAGGGCCGGCGGCGATGGCAGCCATATAGCTGCCCTGCTGATCCAGCCATTTGGCATCGCCTTTCTCCGGCACGCCGTAACTGATGAAGGTCAGGCGCGGCGCGCATAATGCGATCAGCTCGTGCGCATCCACGGGCAGGTCGCCTGCGTTCTTGCTCCCAAACGTAGCCTCCGACGCGCCGTACTTCAGAAAGTTGCCGGCCATCCAGTGATATTCGCCCGTTCCGGTGAGGTTCTCCACGGCTTCGCCCCAATTGCGGCGATGCAGTTTGGCGCCGCCTTCGCCTGACGAGCCGACCAGCACGACAGCGAAGCGAGTGTCGAACGCCATGGTGATCAGCGCAGCCTTGCCATAGCGCGAAACGCCTTCGATGCCGACGTGTCTGGCGTCGACGGCTTTGTCGGTTTCGAGATAATCCAGGCCGCGCGACGCGCCCCAAGCCCAAGCGCGCAAGGAACCCCAATCGTCGCGCTTGCGTGGCTGGCCTTTGTTGACCAGGCCGATGATGCCCTTTGTCAAACCCGCGCCGTTGTCGGCTTGAATGGTGGTGGGAACGATCGAGGCATAACCCCAGCCGTCGGCTATGAGCTGTTGCGTTGCTGGGGGATCGCTGCTGGCCGGAGGAACGCGTCCGCCGGGCGCCGGCGCGCCTGCGGGTCGAGGCGGGCCGGCGAAACGGAACATCATCATCACGGGAACCGGACCCTTTGCGCCAACCGGCGTGACCAGTGTCATCTGGATATCCACGCCGATCTCCGGGTACGACGAATTATCCACGTGCCCGACAAGCTGTTTCTCGATGACGGGATAAGGGCCGGCCATGGAGTCGGTTGTGCTGGTAACCGTCCAAGTGACCTTCGGCACAGCGCGAGGAACGCGGCCCAAGACCTCGCGCTCGAAGTCTTCGATGATCTCCGGCCGGCGCTGCTTCCACCACATTTCGGCGGTGGCGGCCTTTTTCCCGTTTTTCAGCTTCAAGACCTCGGGCAGATTCGGGAAAGGATTCGCGGCAGCCTCGTCGTAGTTGGCATGATTGGGCGCTTTTTCATTTCCGCTAGGGCCGGGCCGGAGCGCCTTGATCCCGAGCTGGTCCAGCATGTTCTGATGGTCCTCGGTAGCCGTCCAATTCTTGGCCGACGGAGGCGATGGCTGCGCCAGCAGGTTGGCTGCGGCCAGAAGCCGCGCCATGAAAAAGCTGAAAGACGCAGAGTTCATAGACTCCAATGTACTCCTTTGCACTTGCACGTTTGCGAGGCTGGTCCCGTCTAGCGTAACGAAGGAGTATAGTCCGCTATGCGTGCATTTCTGATTACCACGCTGGTTGCCGGCGCGATGTTTGCGCAGAACCCGCCGGAAGGAACCGTCGAAAAGACGTTGCATTTCACCAATACCGAGAAAACGCAGGACCTTAACGAGATTGCAACCGTCGTCCGCAGCATAGGCGACATCCGGCAAATATCCGTTGACTCGGAACAGAAAACTCTGACAATCCAGGGCACGGCTGCCCAGATTGAACTCGCTGCATGGCTGTTTGGCGCACTGGATCTTCCCACGCCTAGCCAGGAATTCGGCACGCGCGAGTACCGGCCCCCGAACGGAGGCGACGATGTGGTTCGAGTGTTCTACGTTGCGCACATTGAACCCGTCCAGAACCTTCAGGAAGTCGCGACAACGGTGCGCTCGATCGGGACTATCCGCCGGCTGTTCACGTATAACGCGCTAAGAGCTGTGGCGCTGCGCGGAACCGCCGGCCAGATCGCATTGGCCGGGTGGCTTCTTCAAGAGTTCGATCAGCCCGCTAAGGACGCCGCCAAACACGAATTCCAAGTTGCCGCCAGCGGCGACGAAGTGGTGCGCGTGTTTTATTTGCCGCAGACCGAGACCGTGCAGCGCTTCCAGAAAATCGCCACCGAGGTTCGCTCGAGCGCCCAAATATACCGGCTTTTCACTTACAATGCTCCCAGAGCGATTGCCTTACGCGGGACACCTGCCCAAGTTGCCGTGGCCGATCAGATGATCAAGCAGCAGATTCAATGAATCGGCGCGGCCCGACTCAGACGATGGCTCGAATCACCTCGCCCTGCAGTTCCGTCAGCCGTTCGCGCCGGCCCTGGTGCAGATACGACAGCGCGTTCTGATCGAGCCCTAATTGGCGAAGCACCGTAGTGTGGATGTCGCGCAGGTGATGCGGCTGGTCCACGGCTCGCAAGCCGATCTCGTCGGTCGCTCCCACAGCGACGCCGCCGCGCACTCCGCCGCCCGCTATCCACATCGAGAAGCCGGTGTTGTTGTGATCGCGCCCCTTGCCGCCTTCGGCTTCGGGAGTGCGTCCGAATTCGCCGCCCCAGACGACCAGCGTCGTATCGAGCAGGCCGCGCTGCTTCAGGTCTTTCAGCAAGCCCGCGATCGGCTTGTCGATGCTTGCCGACATGCGCAGGTGATTCTCTTCGATATCTTCGTGCGCGTCCCACTGCGTCACAGCCGGGCCGCCTGACACCACCACAACCACTCGCACACCCTTCTCGACAAGCCGCCGGGCCAGCAGGCAGCGGCGACCGTAATCGTCAGTCGCCTGATCGCCGACGCCGTAGAGATCCTGGACGTGTTGCGGCTCTTTCGAAATATCGAAGACGCCGGGAGCCTCGGTCTGCATCTTGAATGCGAGATCGTACGTGTTGAGCCGCGCGGAGAATTCTTCGTCATCGGCGGCGGCTCCGGTCCGGTCGAGTTCACGAATCAAATCGAGAGTCTTGCGGCGCTGGCTGAGCGAAACGCCGGAAGGCAGTTCCAGATTCAAAACCGGCTTCCCGCCGGCTCGGAAAACGCTCGGCTGGTAGACGGAAGGAAGAAATCCGTTCGAATATACGGGCTGGCCGGCTTCGATGGTACCGCCGGGATCGGGCATCACCACGTAGCCGGGCAGCGAGTCGCTTTCGGAGCCCAGGCCGTACAGCATCCAGCAGCCCATGCTGGGAAATCCGGGGATGATGCGTCCGGTGAAGAGCTGGTATTGCGCCGCGGAGTGCACGAAAGCGTCGGCTTGGCAGGAGCGGATGACAGCCAAGTCGTCGGCGCACGTGGCGATGTTCGGAAACAGGTCGGAGATCCACAGGCCGCTCTTGCCGTGCTGCTGAAAGGTCCGCTTGGTGCCAAGAAGTTTCGGATCACCCTTGATGAACTGGCGTTTGACTTCGCCGAATTCCTTGGGCCGCGCCTGTCCGTTGAGCTTGTTCAGCAGCGGCTTGGGATCGAAAGTTTCCAAGTGGCTCGGCCCGCCTGCCATGTACAAGAAGATGACCGATTTTGCCTTGGCGGCGTCGGGGATTTGCGGACTTTTCGGGGCTAGCGGATTCCTGGTGGCGGCGCGAGCCTGCTCCTGCTGCAACAACGCTCCGAACGCGAGCGAGCCGAATCCGCAGAACGAGTCGGTGAGGAATTCCCGGCGGTTGCGCGTCCATTTGCAGTGCAAGCTCATTTGGTGTCGCTCAATTCACATACAGGAAATCGTTCATCAGGAACACGGCCAGCGCAAACTCACTCAGTGGCCCACGGTCCTGAAGATAGCGCAACGCGGCCCTCTTCTCCGCTGCGGTGGCATCGCGGCCAAGAGCGAGCTGGAAAACCCGGCCGATCTCGCGATCCCGGTTCGCGCCGGCTTCGCTCGCTACGCGGTCCGCCAATGCTCGCGCCATTGTGTTCGAAAACTCGCCGTTCAGCAGTTCCAACGCCTGGGGGGCATGCGTGCTCTGCTCGCGGCGCGCGCAGCTTAACTGCATATCCGGCGAATCGAATACTTCTAGGAACGGCAGCGGCATATTACGTTTGTGAAACAGATAAATGCTGCGGCGATTGAACTGGTTTGGATCGGGATCGACGCGCCATTGCGCAGGATTGTAGATCAGCTTGACGAGATCCGGCTCGATGGGCACGATAACGCTCGGGCCGCCTTCTTGGCGATTCAGCCTGCCGCTCGCGGCCAGCATGGCATCGCGCAACTCCTCGGCGCTCAGACGCCGGCGCGGGAAGCTCCACAGCAACTTGTCCTCAGGGTCCTTTTCCTTTGCCTCAGCCGGTGCTTCGCGCAGATAATCCTGCTGGTACGTGCTGCTCAGCAGAATCAGCCGGTGCAGCGGCTTCATGCGGAAACCGGCCTCGACGAATTGGTTCGCCAGCCAGTCGAGCAGTTCGGGATGACTCGGCCGCGCGCCCATCCGTCCGAAATCGTTGGCCGTTGCAACAATGCCGGTTCCGAAGTGATTTTGCCAAATGCGGTTCACCATCACGCGCGCCGTCAGCGGATTCGCCGGGCCGGCGATCCATTTCGCCAAAGCCAGCCGCGGCGTAGGAGTGTGATCGTCCCATTCGGACGCACCATCCGGCAGCAGGACGCCCAGTGGGCGCATCTTCACTTCATCTTCGGGCCGCGACGCATCGCCGCGAGCCAGGACATGCACGGCGGTGTAATGCTCCGGCTGCTCCTCCACTGTGTGCAGCGCCGGAAGGGGCGGCGGCATCTCCCCTTGTTTATCCGCGATCTGCTTGATCAGTTCGGCGGTCGCTGCGCCGCTCGCCTCCTTCAACTTCGCGCGCAGGCTCTTCAGTGCCGCTTCGATCGGCTCCGTCTGTTTTTTCCATTCGGCCTGTTGTTCCGCCGTCGAGAGCGGAATGTCCTTGTGATATGTGGTGGCGAAGAATGCCTGCATCCGGTAGTAATCTTTTTGCCGGATGGGATCGAACTTGTGATCGTGGCAGCGGGCGCAACCGAGCGTGACGCCCAGCATGGCCGAGCCGATCGCGTTGGTCATCTCCACCAGGATTTCGTTCCGGTTGTACGCGGCATCTTGGTTGCCCGCGTTCTTGCGCAACGCCCCCAGCCGATGGAACCCGGCGGCGACCAGCATCTCCTGGTCTTTGGGATCGATTTCGTCGCCCGCCAGTTGTTCGCGCAGGAACCGATCGTAGGGCTTGTCCGGGCGAATCGAGCGGATCACGTAATCGCGATAGCGCCAGGCGTCGGAGCGATGTGTATCGTACTCGAATCCGTCGCTCTCCGCGAAGCGGACCACATCCAGCCAGTGCTGCGCCCAACGCTCTGCATACGCGGGAGAATCGAGCAAGTGCTCAACCAGGCGCGGCCAGGCGTCCGGGGAGCGGTCGCTGGTGAAGCGTTCGATCTCTGCAGGTGAGGGAGGCAATCCGGTGAGGTCGAAGTAGACGCGACGGATCAGCGTGCGGCGGCTTGCGGGCGGCGCGGGCTTGAGTCCTTCGTTGCGGAGCCGCGCCAGGACGAACGCGTCAATCGGATTGCGAACCCACTGCCGGTCGGCTGCGGAGGAAAAGGATGGAATAGCCGGATGCGCGCGCGGTTGAAACGCCCAGTGCCGGCGTTCGGCGGCGGAGTACGTCTCGTCAGCCCGCGCCGCGACCGTTGTCAGCGCAAATACGAGCAACACAACCAGTTTCATTGCCGCGCCCACTAATTATCACAGCGGCCGAAGCGAACGCCCCGATCGGATGATATCCCAATGTCGCTTACTTTTCCCAGAGCTGCGCCAGGCGCCCCCCGTGCAGTCAACAAGATCCAGGTTAGGCCGACGAGGGCGTCGGCCGCGGGACAGGGGTCCCGCCCCACAGAATTAAGGGACATTGGGATGATATCCTGCGCGCCGATTGTCAGAGGCTGCGGAAAAAGTCCAGGCTCAAGCCTGTGGGCTTGAGGCACGGCAACAGAGACTTTTTCCGCAGCCTCTAACAATCGGCGCAGAGGCGGGTTGCCAACCCGCCGCAGGTTTTCAACCGTGCCCCACATAACCGATCAGAAGGTCACGCGCAGCGCCAACTGCATTCTCCTCGCCAACGCCGCGCTGGTGAACTGACCGAAGGTTGTCGGCTGAAGCGCTCCGCTCTTGTTATCGAACTTGATGTTTGTGTCCAGCCCGCTAAATTGCGTGTGGTTCAGAGCGTTGTACGATTCGAAACGGAACTGCGACTTGAAGCGTTCCGTTATCTGGAAATTCTTGAACAGCGAGATGTCCCAGTCTTCGCGCCCAGGCCCGCGAAAGACAAACTTGCCCTCGTTCCCCAAAGTTCCCGCCGGCGGCAGCGCGAACGCCGCGGGATTCACGTTAAGGCTGAACGTGCGCTGATCTTTCGGCAGTACCGGATCGCCGACAATCATCGGCCGCGCCGCATCGGTCGGAGACCCGGACCAATTGGTGGCGTTCCCGGATGTGAGCGACAAACTGGCAGTCTCAGGCGGACCACTCATCATGGTCAGGATTCCCGAAACTTGCCACTTGTCGAGCACGGCCCTGCTCAAAAGCGAAACACCTCTGCGTTCCGGCAGCAGCCGGCTCCCTCGGGGCAACTCCCAGATCCAGTAACCCTTCAGGATGTGCGTACGGTCGAATCCGGCCAGTCCATAATTCCAGATTCTGGGGCTGACCAGAGTGCTTAGGTTGGTCGTGTCGTTGTCCGCATAATCCATCGCCTTCGACCAGGTCCACGCCAAGCCTCCCGATACGTGGCGATTGAAGCGGCGGTTCGCCGTGACCTGGAGCGAGTGATAGCTCGAGTTCGCGACGTAGTCGTAGTAAAGGATGTCGCCGTAACCTTGGTAGCGCCGCAGGTATTGTGAAGCGAGCGGGTTTCCCGGATTGCTGGGATCTTGCGCAAATGCCTGGTAGGTTGTGCCCGCGGCGATCGAGTTCAGATTCTCCTGCGCAAACAGATGCCGCCCCAAGGTGGCCACATAGGCAACGTCCACGATCACGTCCTGGCCCACGTCGCGCTGCACTCCGATGCTGTAGCTCATGGTGCGCGCCAGGTTACGATTCGGTGTCATGCCGTGCGTGCTGGAGGGGAACAGGAAGCCGGATGTATTCAGGAAGGTTTTAAGATCGCCATAGAAGATTTGCGGCGACAATTGATTGGGCGGATCGAGTTCCAGGTGGTAGCTCCACAGGTCCTTCTCGTGCATCTCGTAGAACACTCCGAACCCGCCGCGAATGGCCATCTTGCCTCTGCCGGTTGGATCGTAGGCGAAACCGAATCGCGGCCCGATCCGAAAACCGCTGTTCGGCCGCAGCCCGGCGGGATACTGCGAATTCGTCAGCAGGTTGATGGTGCCGTTGTACGGATCGCCCGTGCCTGGTGCAATGGCGCCGATCAACGTGGCGGGATAGATCGCTCCCGTGATCGGATCCTGCGCGCGCCGCTGATTGTTGATTCTCACCGGAGTCATCAACTCAATCGCGTTCGCCGGGTTCCACAGCGAGGGCAAAAAGCCCGCCTCCTGCCGCCGGAAGCTATGCCATGGCTGCGACCATCCCATGCGCACGCCGGGATCGAACGTCAGCTTGCGCGTAATTTTCCAATTATCCTGCGCGAACCATTCGAACGACGTCGTTCCCTCATATAGCGGCGGCCGCGTGTTGGCCTCCGTGTAGCTCTTGAAATTTCCCAGCAGCGCATTCGCGAAAGGATGATTGGCATCGTTCGGATTGTTCGAATCCGTGCTGAAATCCACGGTGCCGTTCCAGTTTCCCTGCTCTCCTTTCACCGCCTTCCAACGCTCCACGTAGAGGCCGAACTTCGTGATGTGCGCTTCGCGTGTATGCGTCAGCGTGGCATCGCTAAACAGGGGTGTCTCGGCACCACGCAACGGGAAACGCGCGTTCAGGCTAGTGTTCGGCGAATTGGCGATCACTCCGCTGAATGTGGCGTTCGGCGCCAGGCCGTGCGGGTTGTTGGCCGGCCAGAACTGCGCGATGTCCACCCCCGCGTGCTGTCGATTCAGCCGCGCATAGTCCGCCGGATTCAGCGCCGAGCCATCCTCGGTCCAGCGCGTGACGCGCGCCGATGCTTCGAGAATCAAGCTCGGGCTCAGAATGCGCACCACGGAGACTACCGGCGCGTGCGAGACGTTGGTGTAATGGCTCGGCATCCATCCCCAGTTGGAATTGCCGGCCGAGACCGCCCAGCCGCGCTGGTCCTCGAGCCAGTAGTTGTACTTGAGCCAGATGGTGGTCCGTTCGTTGACGATATAGTCGATGCGATCGCTGTGCGAGGTCTTGGGGATATCCAGGCTCTCCTGAGTCTGGAAGTTGTACTGATATTTCGCAACCGCCGGGTCCGTCACATTGGGACGCGGCAGCAGCTTCAAGTAATTCTGGCCGCTGGTGTTGATCCGGTCCGGCGGAATGATGTTGTCCGCAAACGGCACTTTGTTGTTCAGAGGATCGTTGATGATGGGCTTCTTGCCGCTGGAGCTGAGGCTCTTGCTGAAATCGCCGTTCAGTTCCAGATCCGTCGGCACGGTCAGGTTGCGGATAGGCTGGGGCCTGCGCTCATGGATAAACTCCAGCGACGTGAAGAAGAACAGCTTGCTCTTTTCGGGATGGAACAACTTGGGAATGTACACCGGTCCCCCGATGTTGAAACCAGGGGACTCGACGCGGCGCGGGGACTTCGGCAGAATCTGCCGGTTGTTGAAGAACTCGTTGGCGTTCATCCATTCGTGGCGGTAATAATCGTAAGCCGCTCCGTGATAGCGCTGCCCGCCGCCCTTGGTGATCGCCATGATCCCGGCGCCGGGCTTGCGCCCGAACTCCGCCTGGTAGTTGCTGGTCACGATACGGACGGATTGAATCGAATCCATGCTGACGAAATTGTTCCCGTTGCCGCCATTGCTGTTCTCGATGGACCCGCCGTCGATGGTGATGCTGTTCTGGTTCGACCGGTTGCCTCCCACATTGAACGAAGCTCCGCCCGAGAATCCCTGTATCTCGGCCGTTCCCGGATTATCCACGACACCCGGCATCAGCGCCACCAGCGTTGCAAAGTCGCGATTCATCACCGTGAGATTCTCGACTTCTTCGGAGGTAATTACTCCGGATCGCTCACCGCTCGTGGTCTGCACTGCGGCCACGTCGGCCCGAACAGTCACGGACTCGGCGACGTCGCCCAGCTCCAGCCGCAGTTCGCCCAGCGCCAGGCTCTGATTTGCGGTAAGTTCGATTTCTCTGCGTTCGCAGGCCTTGAAGCCTGGATGCTTCACCGAAATCCGGTACATTCCCGCGGCGATGGCTTGGAACTGGAACAGTCCTTCGGCGTCACTTGCCCCTTCCCGCACCGCGCCCGTTGCTTCGGAAACCAGGTGAACCGATGCTCCCGCGATGGGGCTCCCGCCCTTGTCGGCAACACTTCCCGAAATCGAGCCGGTGAGCTGTTGCGCCCCGAGCATGCGGCACAGCAATAGCATCGATGCAACACCCAACGCTCGACTGCGGAGAAAATCGGCCATAGACGCCTCCCAACCGAAGTGGCCCGCCAACCCTCGGACCCGATGCGCTATCGATCTAATATGCCCTATCTTTACCGGTAAAGTCAATCGCCGGCTTGCGTGCGTTCCAGGGCAGTTATTCCCGCTGGCTTTCCCTGCCAACGGCTGATAGACTCGATCATCGAACCCAGTTTCGCGTAGGCCAGCACATCTGAATTCAATGGCTTCCTTCATCTATGCCCTAATCGGCGCGTCATTCACGCTCCTGACGGCTTGGGCTCTGGGCGCCATACTACTCCGCAAGCTCTCGCCAGCGCTACACGGTATGGAGCAACGGCTCCTCGCCATCGTCACGGGCTCGGCGTTTCTCAGTGCCATCGTATTCACGCTTGCTACGCTGGGGATCGCGCGCAAGGGAAGCTACCTGATTCTCGGGCTATTAGCCGGCGTGGTCTCGTTCTGGACGGGAGCGCATCGCGTCGGCGGCGGCAAGCCGTTTCCGCCCTTGCCTCCTGCCTGGCAATGGCTGTTTGTTGTGGCGTTTGGCGGTCTCACGGTTCTGCATCTCTTCAGCGCCGCCCAACCGGAAATATATCCCCGAGAGATCACTCAGCACCTGTCCCAGGTTGACCAGGCACACGGGTTTCGCGCCGGCATTACGCTGCCAGAAGGCGCCGAACTGCTTCTCCCCGCCTTTGCTGTGGGCAGACATGTAGCTGCTGAACTGGCCGGCCTTGGAATTCTAGCCTCGCTATCGTTTCTCGTTCTGTGTTACGGCCGGCGTATTGGCCACCCTGCTGCGGGCGTGGCTGCCGCGCTTGTAATATACGCGATTCCCGCAGTTGGCACGGTCCCGGTGGCGGCGCTATTCGCTCTCTTCTATTTGCTTCAGCTCTTGGACGAGCAGCATACTCTGCCACTCCTACTATCCATCGGAATCCTTGCCGGGTACTGCACCGTTGCCAATCCCGCGGCGATCGTGGCGTTTCCTTATGCCATCGGAATGATGACCTGGAAGCTGTGGCAGCGCCACGAGCCGGTATTTCGTTCGCTAATCGTCACTTCGCTCACGGCTTTCGCGTGCAGCGTCCCCTGGGTGGCTCAGCAGGGAACGCCGTCGCTAGGTTTGCATGGCTGGCTCCCACAACAGTATCGCTGGGAGTTTTTGGCCGTCGCGCTCGCGTGCGCGGTCCCGTTACTTTGGGCGTTGCGGCTTTCCGCAGGACGGCAGTTGCTGTTGGGCGCAAGCGTGTTCGCAATCCCATTGTTCACCGCGCCATCCACACAGGTTCTTGCATGCGTGGAGCCATTCGCCATGCTCGCAGTGTGCGTGGGTTGGTCGAATCCAGCATTCGGAACGCGCTACGCTCGCGGCCTGGCGGAATTCGCGAGCCGGACCCGTCCTGCCTTCTCCCTTTCAGCGCGTTCTATCCGATTCGCGGGCGCGATCATCCTGGTTTCGTACTTCGCCTTCTTTAGCTGGGATGGCCTGAACGCACGCTTTAGCGTTGACGACCCGTCGAACACATTTGGGTATTGGAGCCGTGGCGCCTGGGCGTTGATTCGCGCGCAGTTCGAATTCTTCAGCACCTACTACCGGCCCATGGGCGGTCTGTTTTACCTGCCCATTTACGAACTCGCTGGATTCAATCCGCTCCCCTATCGCGCCGTGGCCCTGCTGCTGGTCCTTTGTAATATTGCCTTGTTCTATTACGTTGCGAAATCGATCAGCGGATCCGAACGAATCGCTTGGGTTGCCGCGGTCCTGATCGCCTACCACCCCCAACTGGCCGACATCGTTTACCAGGTCGCGGTGATCTACGACGTGCTCTGCTTTCTCTTTTATTTCGCGGCCTTCGCCTGGTATCTGAGAATCCGCGCGCGTGGACAATTTGGCACCTGGCGCCAGACTGTGGTGTTCGCCGTTCTTTACATCTGCGCTCTGAATTCCAAAGAGATGGCCGTTACGCTGCCTTTGACGCTGGGGCTGTTTGAGCTGCTGTTTCATCCGCCTCCGAAAATCGCTCCGCGGGCGATATGCACGTGGCTGCTTCGAGAGGGCAGGGTCTGTTTGATCGCGGCGGTGCTGACTCTGGTTTATGTCATGGGCAAAACCCTCGGTCCGGATCCCCTGATCGCGATGCCGGGTTACCAGCCGGAGTTCACCGTGCAGAAGTTCATGAACTCGATCGCTTCGAACATGCGTACGCTGTTCTATTTGCCGGATTGGTTCGGGCCGCGAATTGCAGCCGGCACGCTCGCAGCACTCCTCGTTGTCGCGTGGATCAAGCGAAGCAGATATGTTGCGTTCTGCGTCCTTTTCGCGGTGCTGAGCGAGTTACCCATCGCGTTTATTGGGCGTTCCGGCTCTTGCCTCTATATTCCGTTCGCTGCTTGGGCCATGCTGGTATCGGCGGCTTTGTGGGCGGTAGCGCAACTGTTGGCGTCGATGGTTCGCAGGCCGATGGTCGCGGGCCAACTGGTGGCCATCTTCCTGCTTTTCAACGCGAGACTGGCGTGGTCCCAAACACAGTTTGCGCGAGGCTTTTTCGATAGTACAAACGCGCCGGTTTGGTCCGCCATGCAACAATTCTCCAAATTCGAGATTCATCCCCCGAACGGCGCCAGCATTGTGTTCCTGAACGATCCGCTGCCGCCGTTCACAACCATGTACCTCGCCTACTTCCGGTTTCAAGATCTCTCCTTGCATATTCGGCTGAGCAAGACGACGCTGCTCGAGAGCGAGCTTTCCGGTGCAGACTACGTTTTCGATTATCGGGATGGCAGGTTTGTGCTGATCAAGCCGTAGGCGCGGCCTGGAGGCGCGGGGGGGAATCGAACCCCCGAATAAAGGTTTTGCAGACCTCTGCCTTACCACTTGGCTACCGCGCCCTGGGTGTGAGCTGCTCTTGCGGAGTCCTGTTCGCAACATACCGCGTGGCGGGCGTGGAAGTCAATTGTGGTGCTTCAGCGAAGTGTCTTTGCGCGATGCGGTTGTAGCCGTGATCTCCGGGACCACGGGCAGCAGCACGTGCGACGGATATGCGTTGCCGTGGTATACGGTCTGCTCGGCCGGCTTCAGAACTGTTTCGTCGACCAGCGCGCGGCCTGTATTGGGATTGCGGTCGAAGCGCGGAAAGTTGCTGCTCGAAATCTCCAGGCGGATGCGATGGCCGGGCAGGAAGACGTTGCTGGTCACGCCCGCGTCGATGGCCAGAGGGTAGACTTCATCCGGCTGCGCGAGCTCCGCTTTATCGATCCCGTGCCGGTAGCGCAGCCGCAGCAAACCGTCGGTGAGATTGCGCGCTTCGCCGTTCGGAAACACGTCGATGAGCTTGGCGCTGAAATCGGTGTCGGGCGCCGACGTGGAAGCGTACAGGATCACGCGGATGGGTCCGGTAACTTCCAGATTGCGCTTCAAGGGGTCGCTGGTGTACACCAGCACGTCGCGGCGCTTCTCGATTTGACGCTGGTCCATGGGGCCCCACGGAAAAATCTTCGGATCGCAACAGACTGCGCCGCCCATCGTGGGAACCGGATCGTAGGGCTTGTACGTGAAGTGGTCGGGCTTGGCTTTCCGGTCTGATCTCCAGGAGAGCGCGCCGTCGCCGCTCAGCGTATTGGCGTGGCCTTTGCTGGTGAGGTACAGCGGCGTGGAAAGCGCGCGAGCGAGCGGCCATTCCTGCTCATCGCGCCAGCGGTTCACGCCCATCACGAAGATATGGACCGGCGCTTCATCCACTTCGGCGCGCGTTTTGTGCCAGGTCTCCGGCGAAAAATGCGTGGCCGGCTCCGGAGTTCCTTTCAACCAATGGTCGAACCATTCGATCTGATAGGAACGGATGGGAGCGCTGGAGTCGTTGCCAAAATCGATTCCGGCGAAGGGGCTGGACATGTTGTGCGGCCACGGGCCGATCATGATCCGATGCTTCGTGTCCGACTTGCCCGCTTTGTGGAGCGCGGCGAACGCTTCGAGATCGCTTTCGACGAAATTGTCGTACCAGCCGCCCACGGAAAACACCGGCACGCGGACGCGCTCGATTTTTTCGCGGACGCTCAGGTCCTTCCAGAACGAATCGTAAGTCGGGTGGTCGAGGACGCTCTGGTAGAAACCCACGGTTCGAGTGGTGGCGGCCCGGTCCGAGGTGCGCAGCGGAAGGTGGCTGATGTATTCGCCGAATTTCGGCTTGGGAACGCCGGGAGGCGTGAGGTTCTGCGAGAGCCACAACAGGCGATGCCCCAGCTTGACGGCGCCGCCGGAGGAGTAGAAGCGGTCGAGGTAGTCGTCGCATCCGGAGACTACCGGAAAAATCGCCTTCAGGTGCGGGTTGTTCAGCAGCGCGACGCGCCACTGCGCGATCCCCAGGTAGGAGCCGCCCACCATGCCGACTTTTCCGTCGGACCACGGTTGGGCGGCGATCCAGTTGAGCGTGTCGTAGCCGTCGGGGCCTTCCTGATTCAGGGCGTCGAACACGCCTTCCGAGCCGTAGCGCCCGCGCACGTCCTGCAGCACGACTGCGTAGCCGTGATCGAGGAAGGACGAATAACCGCCCGGACTATCCGCGCCCTTGCCGTAAGGCGTTCGAACCAGGATCGTGGAATGATGCGCCGCGCCGGCTGGATGGAAAACGTTGGTGTCCAGATGAACGCCGTCGCGCATCGGGACACGGACATGCAGCAGCTTCTCGAACACAGTCGTGGCTGCCGCGTTGAGCAACGCAGCGGACAACAACAGCGTTGAGAAGATGCGTCTAGCCCCTGACACCTGGCACCTGACACCTAGCACCTAATTCTAGGGCTTGCAAATACTGGGCTGCAACTTTCTCGGGTGCGTGGAACTCGCGGATGTGGGCGGCGGCGCGCTGGCCGATAGCTCGGGCGTCGGCGGGAAAGCGAGCCAGCCAGACCATGAATTCGGCCAGCATTTCTTGTTCCGCGACGCCCGAATCCACGCGCATGCACGCCGTTTCCGGAAAACGCGAGTTCTCCGGCGTACTGCTCAGGATCACGGGCTTGCCGATCCCCATCAGCCGGATGGGGATGCCCGAAGTTTGGCCCGCCGAGGGATAGCGGAGGTTGATGCAGGCGTCGACCGAGGCGGCGTACCGCCAGAATTCGTGTTCGGGTGTATAACCGACGCGTTGGATTCCGTCTGAAGTGAGCAGCGGCTCAAGCGAACGGGCGAGATCGGATGAAGCGAAATCGCCCGCCACCAGCAGCGCCATGTCAGCCGAGCGGCGCGCGCGCTGGAATGCGCGCAGCACGGTGGCCAGGCGTTTCGATTCGCGCAAGTGTCCGAATACGCCAAACAGAAATGGCTGCGGCGCGCTGCGATCGACGGGGATTTGCGGCGGCTCGAACAGGTGCGGGATTTCGTGGATCGCGGCGCCGGGCGCGTGCTCCTTCACCATCGCAGCCGCGCGCGGATTGTGAACGATTATTGCGAGTGACTGCTCTGCCACGCGCTTGAGCATGGGGTAGCGGAAGTATTCGGGATCGGCCGCTGAGTGAGCGCGGCGCCGCCAGAGATCGCGCGCCAGGTCTTCGCTCCAGGCGCCGTAATTGTATGTGAATTCGGCGATGTAGTCCGGCTCGCTCAGGCTGCCGAGAAAGAAGTGATGAAACACGGCATCGTGCAGCACGGCGACGCCCGGTGTTTCGAGCGCGCGCCGGTAAATCTCGCGATGGAGCTGGTTGTTTCCGATGTGATAGAGGCAGACATCGGCGTGAGCGGCATTCAGTTCGACATTGCACAACGGCGCAAGCGCGCGGAGCAATGCGGCGGAATAATCGGCTACGCCGGTGCGCGACGGCGGCATGGGGGAGAAGAAGCCGAGTTTCACTCTTTTTTCCGCGGCCCGAACAGCGCCGTACCCACGCGCACGATGGTCGCGCCCTCCTGAATGGCCACTTCGAGATCGTGCGACATTCCCATGGAGAGATGCTGTAAACCGTTCGCCTCCGCAAGCGCACGCAATCGCGCGAAATACGGGCGCGACGGCTCGGCGTCATCGGACCAGGGCGGCATGGTCATCAGGCCCAGCAGCCGTAGATGCGCGCAATTGCGGATCGCTTCAATCAGAGCCGGTACATCTTCCGGAGCAGCGCCAGCCTTGACCTCTTCGGGAGACAGCTTCACTTCAATCAGGACGTCCAGCGGCTTGCCCTCGGCATCCAGGCGGCGGGCCAGTTTCTCCGTATCTACGGTCTGGATCACGTGGAAGGTCTCGACGGCCTTTTTCGATTTATTGGACTGGAGGTGCCCGATCAGGTGAAATCGCGCCTCGCCGCAGTCGCCCAGTTCCGGGCGCTTGGCCTCGAATTCCTGCACGTAATTCTCGCCGAAATCGCGAAGACCCAGCTCGTAGGCTTCGCGGATTACGGCGGCCGGAAACTTCTTCGTTACTGCGACCATCTGAATGTCGCTACGTTTCCGCCCGGCATCTGCGGCCGCGTTCGCGATCCTGGTCTCCACCTGGTCTAATCTTTCTTTGAGCACCGGTCGATTACTAGGGTAACGCAGGGCTCCACCTGCGACCGCTCGAAGCTGCCCTCCTTCGATTCTTTAAAGTGACAAAACCTGGACGCAATGTGGGGCAGCCTTTCCAGGCTGCCGCCGGGCTTCTGCCCGGCGTTTCACAGGCTGAAGCCTGTGCCACCAAGATCGAGCGCTTCCTCGAAGCCAGCCTCGAACCGGTGTTGTATGAGCCTGGCGAAGAAGCCATCGCGATCTCGGCCGGCAACTTCGTGCTGGAACTGCGCAACGATGCTCTCACCCTTCAGGCGTGGGACGAACGGCGCAATCTGGTGCGCCGGGTGACGGGCATCGACCAAGAAATCCGCGGCAAGCTGGTCCTCGCGACGGAACGGTTCGGCAAACGCGCGGGAACGTTGTCGCTCGTGGACGTGCGGCGGCGCAGCGGCGAGAACGTAACGCTGAAGAGCGCGCGTCTGGAGTTTCGGGAGTCGTTCCGGTGCTTCTTGCGGCGCCAGTTTCCCACGCATAAGATCGCCGAGATCAGCACCGAGGCCGACCTGGAACACAGTCTCTCGCCCGCATATCCACGCGCATTGCTGCGTCAAGGCGGTTCGGGGTGGGCGGCCATCGGCGCGGCGCCGGACGCAATTCACGTCGACGGCGTACTGACTTTCGGGCTGATCTGGCTGGATTATCTGCGCCACCGGGAACCGGATCTCGCGATCCACGGTCTGATCCTTTATCTTCCGGCCGGACGGGAAAAGACCACGTGCCTGCGCCTGCTTTTCCTCGACCACAAGGCCGCGCAATACGCGGCTTATGTGTATACCGAGGAGCGCTTGGAAGAACGGATCGATCTGCGGGATTACGGCAACCTCGACACGCGTTTGGAGCCCTGCCGCAGGCGCCTGCCGTCGGAACTAGATGGCACGCTCGCACCGATCCTTGCGATTCCCGGCGTGTCTCATATCGAGCGCGCCGATGGCGAGTTGAGCCTGCGCGTGCACGGAATGGAGTTTGCCAGAACGGCCGGAGAAACGCTGCTGTTTGGGCTCGAGGCGCGCCGGGCGGTTCATTCATCGAACACGGACGAAGTGCTGCGTCTCGCGCAGGAATTGAGCCGGATGCGGTCTCCGGCCGCCGCGGACCATTTGAATCCGTTGTATCTCCGGGCCCAGGAATCCTGGCTCGAATCGCAGGTTCGCCAGCAAATCGAGCAGATCGACGCGCGATTGCTGGCGTCGCCGGTTTACGGGCAGGTGCCAGCGTTCGCGGCCGCCGAGCGCGGCGTCCTGGATTTGCTGGCGATCGAACGCGATGGAAAGCTGGCCGTGATCGAATTGAAGGCGTCGGAGGACATCCACCTGCCGTTGCAGGCCCTGGATTATTGGATGCGCGTGAAGTGGCACTTGGACCGGCGGGAGTTCAGCGCCAAGGGCTATTTTCCCGGCATGGAGCTGAGCCTTGAGCCGCCTCGCATCCTGCTGGTCTCGCCCGCGCTCGATTTTCATCCCTCGAACGAACGCGTCCTGCGCTTCTTTTCGCCGGGCGTCGAAATCGAGAGGGTCGGGATCGGCTTAGAATGGCAGAGGGAGCTTGAAGTGATGTTCCGCTCCCGGTGGCGCCATGCCGGTCAAAGTTTTCCAGCATAAAGTCTTCCAGCACATCAAGGAAGCCATCGGGCATCTTGATCCGGACGAGATCCGGAAACATAGCGAGCGGCCCCTGCGGCTGTTTCTCTATGCGTACAGCGAAGCAGCCTACCGCGAGATGGAGAATTTCTTCGCACCGCCCGAGTTGTCCGCGGAGCGGCGGGCTGAAATCGCCTGCGCGATCTATCGCGCCGCGGAGGGTTGCGTTCCGTGCGAATCGCACGATCTGGAGATCTACTATGAGGATTCTCCGGGCGGCGGGCTTGCGCGAGCCAATCAGGTTTTTGCCTTTCACGCGCAGAATCCGGGGCAGGTGGTGCATGACGTGCTGGACCAACGGCCGGATCTGGCGGTTCCGTTGGCGGTGCACATCCATCCCTTCCGCGAGGAAGTCTCGCGGCGAATTGTGAAGAAGGTCGCCAGGGAAAACGCACTCTTCGCGCTGGCAACCGCGCTGCCGGACGTCATTCCTTTTATTTCGCTGCCATGGGCCATCGGGGAATTCGCTTCGGACACGGCGGTGATCACGGCCAATCAGATCCGCATGGCGTTTCTGCTGGCCGCCGCGAGCGACCGCGACGTGGGTTATCGCGAACAGAAGGGCGAGATCGTTTCCATCGCGTTGGGGGCGTTCGGGTGGCGCGCGCTGGCGCGGGAGTTGGCGGGCAAGATCCCGCTTGGCGGCGGCTTGATCCCCAAGGCCGCGATCGCGTATGCCGGGACGCGCGTGGCGGGGATGTCGATCGAGCGCTACTACCGCATCGGCTGCGGATATTCGCGCGCAGAGCGCCGGCTGGCCTATGAACAGGCCCTGGAACGAGGAAAGACGTTCGCCTTATCTCTGCTGGACGGCTTCAAGAGCAAGAAACTGAGCTAGTTTCCGGCGCAAATACTGACCAGTCAAAGTAGGTTGGGGACTGTTACGGATTCTGCTCCATGTGCGATGAAGCACCGGCGTTAGTGCGAAATCGGTAACTGTCCCAAAACAGTGCTCCCAGCCGACAGCATCAGTCCAGGCCGAACAGGCATGACCTCTAAGCCAGCCACATTCCTAAGTACCCTCTGGAACTAGGCATTTGAGTTCGGCTGCTGGGCTCTCAACTTCTGAAGAATGGGCCAATCGCTAAAGGCCAAGAACAACAGCATTACGATGTTTAGAAACGGCACACACATCAGAAGGCCTAGTGCGCCGGGATAGCCAGCTTTGGAAAAAATCTTCCAAAACGGCCAGAGAAAAACGAACGCAATGACAAATATCACTAGTAGGAGTTCTGGCAGGCCAATCGAACGCAGCATGAGTTTCTCCTTGCAGGCCCTCACAATATCACAGAACTTAAGTTTAGTGCTCGCAGGCGCTTTACAGTTTGCACGCTTGATGGCATGAACGCCCGACCGCCCATTCCGGTGGCCTCCGGCAACGGAGAGTTGCTGTGCGAAGCAGGGGATCGATTTAAGCAAGATTGATTGCATAGCCCACCGATGGCGTGTATCGGCCGGGCTCTTCGAGAGCAGTTCGGACGAGACCAGAGAGGGCCCCTGCTCTCATAACTGCCTTGGGCGGACGGGCGGCCCCGGCCGAGCATGTCGGCATCCGCCGGTTGCTTTACGCGCGATGGTGAAACGCCAAATACATCCTCAGTCTACTTCTGCCCTCTTCAACCGCATCCCAGATAGCTCGATCCTTACTGGGTTGTCTCCGGAAAACCCCCAAACGGAAAGGGCTTCCGCAGTCTGGATCGGTCAGGACTGTTCCATCCCCTCTGACAAGCTTGGCTTCCCAGTGTTCCGCGGGCCAGAACGTACCCTCGTGGTGCTGTGTTGTGACAATCCTGGGCGCGATCGCCGCGCCGTGGGTGAAGGTTTTCATCCTTTTCAAATCGCAATTCGCTCGACAACCGAATTGAGCGGCGGAAACTGAGCTAAGCTAAAAGCAGGAGGTCTTATGTTCCTTCGTGTCACTCTTGTTTTCCTGGCGATAGTGAGCATCGGCCTCGCCGACACTTTGACGCTTCGCAGCGGTCAGGTTGTGCGTGGCGAATACCTTGGAGGCGATGCCCGTCACGTCAAGATGGCGGTGGCCGATCGTGTGGAAACTTACCTGGTGGACGACGTGGCGGAACTGCAATTCGGAAGTGGAGGGCGAAGATCTTCCGAAGAGCGTAGAGATACCGGATTCGCGCCGGCGCAGCGTCCGGACCAGCCAGCGTACTATGCGGGCTCGCAGATTCCTGCAGGCACGTCCGTCACGATTCGAATGATCGAGAGCGTCGATTCGGAGCAAGCGCGGCTGGGCCAGTCGTTCCGTGCCAGCGTCGACGATCCGGTTATCGCGAACGGCCAGACCGTGATTCCACGCGGCGCGGATGCCGTGGTGAAGCTGGTGGAAGACCGCCAGTCCGGCAAGATCGAGGGCAGAACAGTTCTGACCCTGACGCTGACGGAAGTCATCGTTAACGGGCGAACCATCGACTTCACGACAGGCGACGTCTCGCAGTCCAGCGGCTCGCGCGGAGCCCGCTCGGGCAAGGTAATCGGCGGTACGGCTGCGCTGGGTGCGATCATCGGAGCGATCGCGGGCGGCGGCAAAGGCGCTGCGATTGGAGCCGGGGCGGGCGCAGCAGCCGGTACCGGTGTTGAACTGGCCACGAAAGGCCAGCGCGTCCGGGTTCCCTCGGAAACCCGCTTAACGTTCACGCTGCAACAGCCTGCCAATCTATGATAGAGGTTGCCGCAGGCACCTAAACCCGTCGCTCTCGTGACTGGCGCGAGCCGTGGGATCGGCCGCGCTATCGCTATCGAGCTTTCGAAATCGCACGCCGTTGTGGCGACATATCGCGGGAACGTTGCGGCAGCCGAGTCGTTGCGCGCTGAAACCGGTGCTGAGATTATCCGCAGCGATATCAGCTCGGCGAATGACCGCGAGACGCTGGTTGCGCATCTTCAATCGAACTACGGACGCCTGGACCTGCTGGTGAACAACGCCGGAATCGCGCCGCGCGAACGCCGTGACATGCTGGAGGCCACCGAGGGCAGCTTCGATGAATTATTGGCCACCAATCTCAAAGGTCCGCATTTTCTGACGCAGCCGATCGCGCGCTGGATGGTGGAACAAGGCCGCGGACGGATCGTGTTCATCACGTCGATCTCGAGTTACACGGCGTCGGTGAATCGCGCGGAGTATTGCATTTCGAAGGCCGGGCTGAGCATGAGCGTGGCCCTGTACGCGCAGCGCCTGGCGGCCGAGAACGTGCAAGTTTTCGAGATCCGGCCGGGGATCATTCGCACGGACATGATCGCGGCGGTGGAGAAGGCCTACGAAGAAAAGATCGCAGCCGGGCTGCTCCCACAGCGCCGCATGGGCGAGCCGCGGGACGTTGCGCGGGCCGTGCGCGCGATCGTCGACGGCCTGCTGGATTATTCAGTGGGACAAGTAATCGACGTAGACGGCGGTTTTCATTTGAAGGCGTTGTAGAACCGGAGAATCACGGATGATCGATCGAACATTTGTTTATCTTTGTCTAATCATGGCCGTGCTGGCCGGAGGGTGCCACCAAGCCAAGAACGCCCCGGCGAAACAGGAGGCGCCACAGGCCCAGGCGTCCCCCGATGTCGCGAGCGATTCGGTCGTGATATCCGAGTTCTCCGTGGGCGATAAGTTCGCGGAAGACCGTCTGGTGCGCGGGTTCTTTGAAGCTCACGGTCCTTGGCGCTTCACGGCCAAGAACTTCGCCGTGCGCATCGACGTCCCGCAACCGGTTGCGGCGACGCTTCTCGACCTGGACTTCAATGTGCCGGATGAATTGATGCGTGTGGTCCCCGAGGTGACGCTGACTTGCCGCTTCAACGGTCAAGAAATCCTGAAGAAGAAGTTCAAGACGCCGGGCCGGCGGTATGAGGAGATTCCCGTGCCTGCCCGGCTACTGGCCAAATCGCCGGCCGATATCGAGTTCGAGGTGGACAACACATACCGGGACGAAGAACACAAACGCGACCAGGGGCTGATCATGGTCGGCGTGCAGTTAAAGCATCCGGGCGACACCGTGGAGACAGCCGAGACCGACACCAAGAACGCACGCGATGCTTACCAACGGTTGCTCAAAATGCGGAAGGTGAGCATGCCGGCGGAGAAGCAAAACGAGTTGATGAAGCTGTTCCACGAGCTGGACGTTTGGAAGTACGTGTGGTTCCATGGCGTGCAAATCGAAAAAAATCCCCTGGATCTTTGGATGATGCAGCAGATCTTTTGGGAGCAGAAGCCGGAATGCGTGGTCGAGACAGGGACGGCGTGGGGCGGCTCCGCGCTGTATTGGGCGCACGTGCTGCGCGATCAGGGTCTCGACAACTCACGCGTCTTCACGGTCGACATCGACGACCACATCAAGAAGGCGTCCGCCGATCCGCTCTGGAAGTTCGTGACGTTCTACAAGGGCAGCTCGACGGATCCGGCGATCGTCCAACAAATCGCCGCGCAGGTGAAGGGGAAGAAGACGATTGTGACGCTGGACTCGGACCACTCCATGAAACACGTGCTTGAGGAGTTGAAAATGTACGCGCCGATGGTGACGAAGGGCAGCTATCTGATCGTCGAAGACACGCACATGGACGGTGTTCCAACGTCTCCGGGTATCGGGCCGGGTCCCATGGCGGCCGTGAGGACTTTCCTCGCACAAGGCGGCAGCAAGGAGTTCACGCCGGATCTGGGGCGTGAGGCGTTCATCATGACGTTTCAACCGGGCGGGTGGCTGCGGAAGAAGTAGGGGCATAGGTAGCGTGACGGTGTTGCCGTCATGCCACAATGGAAAGAATGCCGCGCAAATTCTTCGGCTGGTGGATCACAGCCGCGGCCGTCATCACCTTCGGCCTTTCGGTCGGGATTCCCTACTACAACATCGGATTCTTTTACGACTACTTCCAGCGCGAGTTCCACTGGTCGCGCGCCGACATCACGCTGGGTTTTCCGCTGGCTGCGGCGCTGACCATCTGGTTTGGCCCCATCGTGATCCATCGGTTCAGCCCGCGCAAGCTAATCCTGGTGGGCACAGTCTTCACCATGATCGCGCTGACCGGCTTCGCAAAAATGGGGGCGGCGCTGGCGGTTTATTACGGGTTCTGGGTTGTCTATACGATCGGCTATTTTCTTTCCGGCCCGATCCCGCACCAGTTGATTGTCTCGCATTGGTTTCGGCTGAATCGTGGCAAAGCGATGGGGATCGTTTACGTGGGTGTCGGACTGATGGGTTCGCTCGGCTCGTTTCTGGTGAAGCCGCTCACGGAAAAGTTCGGCTATCACATCGCGCTGATCACGCTTGCAGCCATGCTTTTGCTTGCCTGGCCGCTGGTGCTGTTCGTCATTAAGGACAAGCCATCTGACATCGGCCAGAATCCGGATGGCGCAGCCTCACCATCGGCCGAGGCCAAGATCCAGTCCCACACGTTCAGGGAACTGCTCGGGAGCTGGTCATTCTGGCTGCTTCTCATCGGGAGCTTCTGTTCCATCGGCTCCATCGGCGCGGTGAACTTCCACATGAAGTTCGTATTCCTCGATAACGGCTTCGAGAAAGGGCCGATCGTGGACGGTGCGTGGCGCACGGCGTCGGTATTGATTCTCTGGTCGAGCATCGGTGGCCGCTTGCTGATCGGCGGCATGGCGGACCGGTTCGCGAAAAAGTGGGTCATGACCGCGACCTATTTCCTGGTGGCGGGCACGATTCCGATCCTGCTGATTGTCCGTCCGTCGAGCGAGACGTACCTCTACGCATTCGCGATTCTGTTCGGCTTCGGGATGGGCGCCGATTACATGCTGATCCCGCTGATGGCGGCCGAACAGTTCGGCGTGAATTCGCTGGCGCGGGCTATGGCTGTGATTCTGCCCGTCAATACCATCGGCCAGACCTGGTTCCCGTACTTCGTGTCGGTGCTGCGCGACAATGCGGGCAACTACACGGTTGCCATGAGCGCCGTGCTGGCAGTAGCTTTGATCGGAGCGCTATCGATCGCGATCCTGCCGCGGTTTAGAGAACTGGGCAACGCGATGGACGCGCGCAAGCCGTTGGGAGCCGCGGCGAAGTCTTAAGTTTTAGGGGGATTTTTCTTAGTGGCGTGCTGATGTATACTTGTTCGAGCGTTCTTCACAACCCGAATAGAGGAGGGCCTGCGACATGTCGTTTCGGACCAGTGTCCTGTTACTGGGGGTGATGTCTGTTTCCGCTGCCGTTGTCGCTAAGGCCGATCCATGCCCTGCTTTCTCGACAAACAATCTGCCAGCTTTCATTGCGTTGGGTACAGGAAGTTGTACTCTTCCGAACAACGCCACAATATCAAACTTCCGCTACAGCACGTCCACGGTTGGCAGCGTTTCCGCACCGGCAATGTCTCGCCAGGGCGTCTGCGCGTACGCAGCATGCTCAGGCGGATCAGAGACCTCTCAAGTTTCCGCGGTGAGTGAGTTCTTCGCCGTCCAGGACACTAACGGATTTCAGTACCCAATTGGGCCAGGCAACAGCATCAGCTTCAATTTTGCCTATACCTTCACCCCACCGCCGGGTCTTAACGTTACTGGCGCAGGTATCAGTGCTGGCGGTTTTGGCGTTCTAGGCGGTCCTTTTCCGTCGGGGTATACAAACGCCGTAACTCTGTGCCTCGGAGGTACATTCTCAGGCTTTCCAGCCGGAACGTGCAACGGAACGGTCCTTAACCTGCCCCCTTATACATTCAGTGGACCGTCTCCGCCTCCGCCGCCGCCACCGCCGGTGAGCTTCGCGGCAACTTTGAGTATAGACGTGCTTGTCTCTACTACCTTAAGTCAGAACATCAGCAGCGCATCTCCAACACAGGATTTCGTGACTACTCCGGTACCCCCTCCGACGCCGCTGCCCCCGTCGATCATACTCGGGCTGACGGGGATCGGGACTCTGGGCCTCTATCAGCTCAAACGAGCAATAGCGCGACGCAACGGAACCATGTAAGGGCCCTGACCCGAAACCGCCGCCAGCGCGTCACGTGCCGCCATGAACGTGGGGCTCAGGGAAAACAACTCCCGAACCGACTTGCCGAGGGCACCGGCGATCTTCACCAAGCTCCTGACCGATGGATTCCTCAACCCCCGCTCAATCCTCGCGACGTAGGACCGATCCAGGTTAAGTTATAGTGAATATTCATGGCTGGCCGGCAAACCCCAAAGCGTTTCTCCCTGGTTTTGATCAAGCCATCGCATTACGACGACGACGGATACGTCATCCAATGGCTCCGCTCCGCGATTCCGTCCAATACTCTGGCGGTTATGAATGGCCTGGCTCTGGACTGCCAGGAGCGTCGCGTACTCGGCGATGACGTCGTCATCGACATCTCGGCTGTCGATGAGTGGAATACGCGCATCAAGCCGGAGCGCGTTGCGCGTCAGATCGCCCGCGGCGGCGGCCGTGGCTTGGCTGCCCTGGTGGGCGTGCAATCGAACCAGTTTCCCCGCGCCATGGATATCGCGCGCCGCCTGCGCGCGGCCGGCGTGCAGGTCTGCATCGGCGGGTTTCACGTGTCCGGTTGCATTGCCATGCTGCCGGATTTGCCTCCGGAGCTCAAGGAAGCCATGGATCTGGGCATCTCTCTTTTCGCGGGCGAGGCCGAGGGCCGCTTCGAGACCGTTCTTCGCGACGCGTGGAACGGCGCGCTCCAGCCGCTGTACAACTACATGGACGATCTGCCAGCTTTGGAAGGGGCCACGATCCCCATCCTTCCGGCCGCGCAAATCAAGCGCACCGGCGGCAGCATCACCAGCTTCGATGCCGGCCGCGGCTGCCCGTTTCTGTGCTCGTTCTGCACCATCATCAACGTGCAGGGCCGCAAATCGCGACGGCGGTCGGCCGACGATGTCGAGCGGATCGTCCGGCAAAATGTCGCGCAGGGGGTCCGCCGCTTTTTCGTCTCGGACGACAACTTCGCGCGCAACATGGATTGGGAAAAGATTTTCGACCGCCTGATCGAGCTGCGCGAGAAGGACAAGCTGAACATCAAGTTTGTGATCCAGGTGGATACCATGTGCCACCGGCTGCCTCACTTTATCCAGAAGGCCGCGCGCGCCGGAGTGGTGCGCGTGTTCATCGGGCTCGAGAACATCAACCCCGACAACCTGGCCGGGGCCAAGAAGAAACAGAACAAGATTACCGAGTACCGGAAAATGCTGCTCGAATGGAAGCACGCCGGCGTTACCACGATCGCGGGCTACATCCTGGGCTTCCCGAGCGATACGCCGGAATCGATCCGCCGCGACATCAAAATCATCCAGCGCGAGCTGCCGGTCGATCTTTTGCAGTTCAGTTGCCTGACGCCGCTGCCCGGCTCCGAGGATCACCAGCGCCTTTACAAGGCGGGTGTGCCAATGGATCCGGATCTGAATAAGTACGACGTGGAGCATGTGACCACGGATCATCCGCTTATGTCGAGGACCGAATGGCAGCAGGCGTATCAGGATGCGTGGGCGGTCTTTTATTCGCGCGATCATTTTGAGACCGTGATGCGCCGCGCCCAGGCAACCGACAGCGGCCCGGGCAAGGTGCTCACGCAATTGATCTGGACTTACTGCTCCGTCGCACTGGAGAACGTCCACCCTTATGGGGGCGGCTATTTCAGACGCAAGTACCGCAGGGATCGGCGTCCATCGCTCCCGTTCGAGAACCCGTTTGTTTTTTACCCCCGGTATGCGATCGAACTGCTCTACAAACATTTCAAGCTGGCGCAGGCGATCTGGCGCTTCCGGCCGTTCGCGGTGAAATTGAGACGCGATCCGGAGGCGCGCAACTACACCGACGTGGCGTTGACTCCGGTGGCGGACGAAGAGTTTGATTCGTTCGAGATCTTCACCGCGACCGACGCGGCGAAAGCGGCGGTGATGAAGATGCGAGGCCAGACTCCCGCACCCGCGGCGGAGAAGAGCACGCTGGTGAAGATCGGGCAGTAACCGGTTACTGCGGAATTGCGGGAGCCGCAGGTGAGCTCGAATCGCTGAGCGTGAAGTTCACATCCACCTGCGTCACCACTTCCACGGGGTTTCCATTCAGCAGAGTTGGCTTGTAGACCCATTGCGCCACGGCATCTTTCGCAGCCGCGACCAGCAGAGGATGACCGGAAATGAGTTGTATATCCAGCACTCTGCCATCCTTGCCAATGGTGACGGTGAAGCGAACCACGCCCTGTATGCGCGCCTGCTTGGCCAGCGGCGGGTATACCGGCGTCACTTTATCGATCAGGTTGACGGCCTGGACATTACCGCCGACCCGGATTTTTCCGGGCGACTCCGCTTGAGCCGCGTTTTCGAGCGACACGGTGATGGTCACGGACTTCTTGTCCGGAGTGGCTTGGATACCCATCTTCAAATGTTCGTCGACTTCTTCCAGGGTTGCGGAGAGAGCCTCTACAAAAGCCGGCGTGAGCCGATCCCCCTCATGGACCGTCAAGCGACTATCGAGTTTCTGTTTCAGCGGCTCGGGCACTCGCAGCAGCAGGCGTTCGACGGTGGCGAAGTCGGCCGGGGGCGTGACGTTCTGCCGCGGAGGAGCCTGCCTACTCTCTTCGGGCAGCCGGAAATCGACAGTCGCCTGAGTTTTTGTCGCGGACTTGGAATCGTAATGCCATTGCAGGACGGATTGAAGCGCGGCTTTGCGCAATTCCTCGGGTCCGCTGAGCACGCGAGCGTCAGCGACAGTGCCGGTTTCGCTGAGCGTTATTTCAACCACTACCGTGCCCTGAATGCGCTTGGCCAGCGCCTCCTTCGGATACACAACCGGCGCGCGATGCAGAACCGTCACCGCGCCCGCCTGCACGGTTACGCCCGGCGCGTCGATTTTTTCTTGCGGCGCGGCTTGCAACGGGAACGATTTCACGCCCAGCCAGCCGGCCAGGACAAGCGCGGCCGCAAACGCCGCCAGAGAAGAGCTCAATCGCAATTTAGACATGGAAACCTCTTTCAACAATGAAGCCACTCGTTTTTGCAAGTGGCGCTTTCGCAAAAATGGGGACGCCGGGACCAGATCGAGACCCGCTCTGCCCGCGGCCATTGCAAGCAGCGCCTCCAGGTACTGCTCGCGGGAGTTCAAAATCATCACTACTTCGCGATCCACCGCCTGTTCGCGGGCAAGCTGAATCTCGGCAATCAGCCACCACATCGCGGGATGAAACCAGAACACCGACAGAACGCATTCTTCGACTACGGTGAACAGCCAGTCGCGCCGCTGCACGTGCACTAATTCATGGCACGCGATGGATTCGTCTTCGAGACACGCTTCGGGCACGAGAATCACGGGATGGAGAAGCCCGAACGTGACGGGGCCGGCGACGTCGCTCGAAGCCTGGAAATCGGCAAAGACGCCCATGCGTCTCTGCAGTTCCTCAAACGCTCCGGGGACGAACGCGGAATTGCGGCGGTAGCGGCGAATTCGCCAAAAGCCCAGGCCGAGCATTCCAAACCGGATCGCCGCGCCCGCGCCAACAATCCAAAGGACGAACTGCGCCACCGGGAACGGTGCTCCTTTGGAGTGCCGTCCGTTTTCCACGGGCACAGCCGGTCCGCTCGAGACTTGAACGGCCGACACGGTCTTCTTCCACGGAAGCCAGGGTTGTATCGCCGGGAGCAGCAGACAGGCCACGATCAGCGCCTGCCAGCAAAGCAGCCGGACCCTGGGGATTTGGATGCGCAGCAGATGCAGTAAAAGTGCGCCAACGCTGGCGATCACGGCAATCTGCAGGCTATAGGCAATCAGGTTCTCCAACCAGACGCTCAGCATGTCAACGGCCCTCCCGAACCATACGGGAAATCTCATCCAGATCTTGTTCCGAGAGCTTGCGGTCCTCCATCAAATGCACCAGCAGCGGCTCAGCGGAACCGTTGAAAACACGGTCGACGAACTCGCGCACCATGCCCTTGATCACCTGATTCTTGGGCTTCGAGGGACGGTACACGTGCGCTCGATCGTCTTGGGATTTCCGCAGGTACTTCTTCTGCTCCAGGATCTTCAGCATAGTCAACACGGTGGTATAGGCGATCTTGCGGCACTGCAGCAGATCCTCATAGACGTCCCGCACGGTGGCCTGTTCGCGCCTCCACACGATCTTCATGATCTCCAGCTCCTGCTCGGTCAGGGTGGGGCTCTTGGTTCGCATACTAATAAATTAGTACTAAATCGGTCGGATGTCAAGGGGGTAGTGCAAAAAAAATTTGACGCACTACCAAAGGTGTCGATGGCCGGGGCACGGATTCGTTCCCGTTCCCCGCCGAGGGCGGCGCGGTTGTGCCTGTGGCCATTGATTTTTTCGCAACCAGCTTGTCAGTTTCCGACGCGCGAGCGGATACTGGGAAAGGATGCACGATCCCCACCTGATAGTGCGTGCTAGCGGCTTTCATCCCTGGGACGCGATGGCTCCAGCCGCTCTCTCTGGCATCTTGCAGCGTGGTCCTTTCCGGTCCTCCGTGGAAACCGGGTGCGGTGGCAGCACGATCGTTCTATCGCATGCCAGCGATCAGCACGTCGCTTTTGCGATCGAAGGTAAGGACCGGACCATCACTGAGCTGTGTAAACAAAGCGATCTTCGAACTGAAAACGTGATCTTCGTCGAGGGGGAGACCAAGGACACCTTGCCTGGATACCAGTTTGAAGGCGAAGTGGACTTGGTGCTGCTGGACGGGCCACATGCCTACCCGCTGCCGCAAATCGAGTTCGCGTACCTCTTTCCCCGGATCAGGCTTGGTGGATGGTTGGTCGTGGACGATATCCAGATTCCCTCAGTCTACGAACTGTTTCACTTTCTGGAGATGGAATCAGCAGTAGCACTGGAGGAAGTAGCAGTTCGCACGGCATTTTTCCGGCGGATCAGCACGGTTGGACATTCGCCGGACGGCTGGGCGTTACAAGGGATAAATCGGCACTCAATCTTACGCTACTCTTGGCGCGATCGACTCCGCCGCCTGCTGGGCAAAAGCTGATTGATTTTTTGTATTCTGGGTGCATGGTTTGGGCGGCATGAGCCGGGAATGGATCGATGTCTCGATCCCGCTCGAAAACGGCATGGTTTGCTGGCCTGGAGATGCGCCGTTTGAGCGGTTGGAGACGATGAAGATTGCCTCGGGCGAAGCCGCGAATGTGTCCAAGTTCTGCTCGACTGTGCATATCGGCACTCACATGGACGCGCCTCGTCATTTTCTGGACGACGGGCGCGGGATCGACACGATGCCGATTGCGGCGACTGTTGGCCTGGCGCGAGTCATTGCCATCCGCGACCCGGAGGTGATCCCGGTAAGAGAGCTCGAGCCGCATCGCGTAAGCAAGGGCGAGCGCGTACTCTTCAAGACCCAGAATTCCAGCCGCCTCTGGAAAACTCGCACGTTTCAGGAGAAGTTCGTTCACATCCCTCAGGATACGGCCGCATATCTGGCCAGCTGCGGCGTTCAGACCGTGGGAGTCGACTACCTCTCCGTCGGCGGCTTCGACACGGACGGCCCGGAGACGCACCGCGCACTCCTGGGAGCGGGCATTTGGATCATCGAAGGCTTGAACCTCGAACATGTGGAGCCGGGCGATTATGAAATGATTTGTTTGCCCCTGCGAATTGTGGGAAGTGATGGAGCGCCGGCTAGAGCCGTCCTTCGACGGCTCGTTCATTAGGTCCTTGGTTCTCTGGTTACTTGGTTCACCGAACTAATGAACGAAGGAACCAGGCGGCGGATATGATATGGTCGAAGCATCAGGGAACGGCGTATGAAACGGGTTGTTTGTTTCTTGCTCACTGCCGCCTGCGTCACCTTCGGCGCGTCTGCGCCTGAAATTCTGAATCACGTCGCTGAAACTTATCGGGGTTTGCAGGCTTATGAATTCGTCGTCACGCGGACATCCGACTTCAGCGCCCGCGGGGCGATGCGATCCGAGGAATCGCACATCGCCCTTGCCGCTATCAAACCGGGAAAATATCGGCTGACGCTCAAGGATGAGACGAAGGAATTGATCCTGGTCGCCGACGGAGAAACCACTTGGACCTACATTCCGAAGTTGAAGCAGTACACCAAACAGCAAGCCGTTGTATCGGGCAACGACGATGAGGAGTCCACCGACCAGGAGCAGGCCGACACGCTAACCAGAACCTTGAATTCGCTGGTCGGGCTCTACGAGGGTCTGGCGCGGTACGCACCCTCCGCGACGCTGGCCAAGGACGACAAGATCAAGATGAGCGGCGACCGCATCGACTGCTACGTGATCCAGCTCCGCTTGCCGAACGGCCAACACCAGCTCTGGATAGACAAGCAACGCTTCCTGGTGCTGCGGCATTCCCAGCTTGTCCGGACCACCATGAGCGGTCTCCCGGTGGAGGTGCGGGTCAACACCAATTGGAAGGAGGCGGAGATCAGCCTGCCGCCTGAAAACGATCTGTTCAGTTTCGATCCGCCTGCCGGGAGCACCGAAGTGCAGGCGCTCAATCTCCCGGGCGAGCGCGTGCTTCTGACCGGCAAGGCCGCGATGGATTTCGATTTAAAGGACACGCAAGGCAACCAGGTTCGCCTGAGCGATTTTCGCGGAAAAATCGTGCTGCTGGATTTCTGGGCCACATGGTGCCCGCCGTGCCGCAAAGAACTGCCGAGCATTGAAAAGCTCAACCGCCAGTTCAAGGATGGGGACCTTATCGTCCTGGGCATCAATGACGAAGATTCCGGCACCGTGAAGAGCTTTTTGAAAAAGCATGAATACACGCTAACCACTTTGATGGACTCTAAGAAATCCTTGCACCGCATGTACGGAGCGCGGTCGATTCCCACCGTTATCGTGATCGATCGCAGCGGAACGATCAAGGCTCACTATATTGGGACTAGGAGCGAAGAGGAACTGTTGGCGGCTTTGAAGACGGCCGGGCTCGTTCCTTAGTTCTTTGGTTCTTTAGTTCCTTGGTTCAACCCACGCGGGCGCAATGAACCAATGAACTAATGAACCAAGGAACGAGCCTCCAGAACCATTCTCATCCCGTACTTCGTACGAAGCGTAATCAGAGGCAAGGGTTGCACCCTTTGTCCCGCCGTTAATCGGAGCCTCCATTTTTGAGCTAGCGTTGCCAGGATGAGGATGCCTTCCATCCACGCGAAGCGCTCTCCGATGCACACGCGGGCGCCTCCGCCGAACGGGAAATAGGAAAACTTCGGGCGGGCGTCGCGCGCTTCCGGCGTCCAGCGCTGGGGATCGAAGCGCTCCGGTTCGGGGAACCAGCGCGGGTCGCGCTGCATGACGTACGGGCTTACGATGCAGATCGACTTTGCGGCAATCTCGACGCCGCCGAGTTCGAACGGCTCTTTGGCCATCCGGCCGATGGCCCATGCCGGCGGATACAGCCGCATCGCTTCAGCCAGCACCATCTCGGTGTAACGCAATTGCGGCAGGTCGCCCATTTGCGGAGTGCGGCCCTGGAGAACCGAGTCGAGCTCACGATGCAGGCGCTGTTCGCATTCCGGATTCTGTGAGAGCAGATACCAGGTCCAGGTGAGCGCATTGGCCGTGGTTTCGTGGCCGGCGAGAAACAGCGTGAGCGCTTCGTCGCGCACCTGGGTGTCGGTCATGGAGCCACCGTCCGCCTCTTCATCCTGCGCGAGCAGCAGCATGGAAAGCAGGTCGCCCGCATCTTCGCCGCTCTGACGGCGCTCGCGGATGAGTCCGTAAATCGTCTGGTCCAGCCGTGCCCGCGCCTTCTCGAATCGGCGAACGGAGGGAAGCGGCAGCTTTTCGAGATATTCCGAGAACGGCATCATCAGCAGGTTGAACATTTTCAAGACAGTGGTGAGCGCCGCGCCGATCTCGGAAGCTTCGGATTCGATCTCGGTGCTGAACAACGTCTTGCCGACCACGGACAGCGTCAGCCGCATCATCTCGTCCGCGATGTCGAGCGTACTTCCGGCTTTCCAACGATCGCGCAACCGCGCTGCGTAGTCGCTCATCACGGCTGCGTACGCCGCGAGCCGGTCGCGATGGAACGCGGGCTGCACCAAGCGGCGCTGGCGCAAGTGGAATTGGCCTTCGCTCGTCAGGAGGCCTTCGCCTAACAGAATCCGGGCGCGCTGCAAGGCGCGGCTCTTGGTGAAATTTGCCTGATTGCTCACCAGGACGTCGCGCACGTAATCCGGATGATTCACCAGGTAGGCGTGATAGGGACCGAGTCGGAAGTAGGGCAGGTCGCCGTACTGGCGCGCTGCGTCCATCAGAAATGCCAGCGGCCTCGCGCGAAACGAAGCCAGGCTGCCGACGAAAGGAAGGCTCCTCGGCCCGCGCGGTTTTTGCGCCGTTAATGGCACGCTTACTGCTTCGGCTGGATGGTTCTCAGAATCGTGAACGGATCGACGTCGAGTGTCACGCCCACAAAGCCGATGCACATTTCGTCTGTAGTCCGCTCGCCCCAGCCCACCGCCACGATCGGATTATTGGGATTTCGTGGATTGCCGTCGGTGTTGTCGAACGTGCAAGTAACCTTCACTTTGGAATAAGCCGGAATCGGCACCGGATCGGTGTAAGTGTACGCGCCCTGCCAATTGAAGTCCCACTTGTCTTCGTAAATCATGGGCGTGACTTTCCCGCTGGAGTCGATCAGATCCGCCTTGATCTTGGTCCCGATGAGATGCATGTGCGGAAAGATCAGGATCGCTTTGGCGCTCAGCGGCAACGGCACCGGCGGAAACGTGGCTACAACGTCCTGCACCTGGTTCGGAGGAACCTTGAAGCTAGTGTTGACTACCGGAATATTGTACAAGCGCTTCTGTACAGGTGTCCGCATGAAATACATGCCGATCTGCGATTGATCGGGCCCGGTGATGCCAAACGGATGGTAATGGACCTGCATGACGATGCGCGACTTGCCGGGTATCATAAGTCCGACACCATCGGGCAGGAAGTGCGGCCGGGTGCCCGGCGCCCAACCCGCGACGCCGCCCAGAGCATCCAGCGCTGCCAGAATATTCGTGGTGTCCACGGGAATCCCCGGGCCTCCGAAACAGTTGTAGCCCTGGTTACCGTCTTGCCCATCCAGCTTCGCGGCGGTTCCGGTTGTATCGGCGAAGATCAGCACGTGGTGCACGATCTGCCGGTTGCCCGCGCGCACATCGATGGCGCTGAAGAACGTGTCGCTATCCAGCCCGGTGTCCGGCAGCACGAAGCAGCGATACAAGTCCGAACCCATTGGCGGCGTGAAGCTCTGCGGAACCGTCAGCGTGATGTCGGGATCTCCCAGAGCCCACACGCTGGTATTGGCAGGCGGATCCGGAAGATCGGCCGGATCGCCCTGGTTCATTCCGTTATCGATCCAATCCAGGATGGCTTGCTTTTCGTCCGGGGTCAGCGAGTAATTATCGCGGAAGTCGCCATAGCTGGCCACGGGCTTCCACGGCGGCATGGCGCCAGTACTCACTGCGCGCCGGGAATCGAACGCCCAGGTGACCGCGTCGTCGTAGTTGTTCAAGGAGAACGGCGCGACGTCGCCATCGCGATGGCAGATTTGGCACTTCGCCTGATAGATCCGGGAGATGTCTCGGGAGTAATTGGGTTGCGCGAAGGCGACGGAGCCGAGCGCGAGCAGGAACAGGAACGCTGCCGTTAGGCGGACAGGCATATCCGATAGTGTACAAAAGAATAGGTGCTAGGTGTAAGGGGCCGGTCTCGCCGACCCCTTCTGCGATCAAATTGCCTCGGCTAGAAGCGCAATTTCACGCCGAGTTGAATGATCCTCGTGAAATTCGCAGATGCGCCATAGCCGCCCAGGGTAAGAGGGTTGAATTGGCCGCTCAGGACGCCGAAGTTGTTCGGGTCCTGCAGGCTGAGTCCCGGGCTCCCCCCCGCACCGCCAGGATCCGACCACTGCATGTGATTCAGGGCGTTGAACATCTGGGCGTAAATCGTGAGGCCCACACGTTCCGTAATCTGTGTATCCTTGGTGATGCCCAGGTCCAGATTCCAGCGCACCTGCCCGCGCAGGATGCCGGCGCCGCCGCAGTTCCCATCGATGCCCAAGATGTACGGTCGGAAGCTGTTGAAGACCGCTGTCGGGTTCGAAAATATATTGACGCCGGAGCCACCCTGGCTGGAATCTCCGTTCACGCCGACGTTTCCATCGCTCTTGATATTGAAATTCGGGGAGTTGCTGTAGCCTCTACTGGAAATCGGAACCGCTGTGCAGCCGTTGCCATCGAAGCCATTCCCGCGTTCGTCGCCAGAGCCCGTGAAAACGCCGAGCGGCAGCCCGCTCCCGAGAGTGAAGACGGGCGAGATGGACCAGCCGCCGAAGGCCCTGGTGGCCACTGGATTGGTGTTGGCCCAGCGCCGGCCCTTGCCAAACGGAAGAGTGTACGTACCAAACAGGTTGAAAACGAACTTGCGGTCAAAGAACTGCGGGCCATAGTCCTTGCGGAGATCCCAGGGATCGTTCACGTTGTTCAGTGTGAATGATTGGGGAATCCCAATGGTACCCAGCGCGTGCGCGTAAGTGAAGTTCGAGTTGAGCGTCAAGCCATGCGAGAACCGCTTCTGAAGCGAGACAACCAATGCCTGGTAGTTCGAGTAGCCGTCCGCTGTGTTCCCGTAACACCAGAAGCACTGGTTGGTCGATGGAAGGCCCGTGCCGAATTTGAAACTGCCATCCAGATCGCTCCACAGGCTCGTCACATCCTGCGTCAGGATGTTCGAAGATTCGCCGGCCGCAACCGCGGCCGTGCAACTCGGGGCGCCTTTGCAGAAGCTGGTACCGCCCAAAGCCGCTTCGAACCAGGGCTGCGGGGAGAGGTTTTTCTGACCCGCATTGAGCTGGTTGTAGAGGCCGGCGTAGGCCTGCGCGAATGTTTGGCCATTCAGCTTCATCATGTAGGGCACATCGTTGATATCCTTGCCCTGAAAGAGGTGCCTGCTCCAACTTCCGACGTAGCCTATTTCCAGGACCATATTGCCCTTCAATTGCCGCTGGATGCTGAAATCGATCTGGTCCGAAGAGCCTGGGCGGAAGTTGCTGTCCAGGTAAGCCATGAAGTTCTCATAAGCGGCGTTCACGCCTGGCTGGACCGGCGACGCTAACGTCTGCGGAATATTCGGCAGAGGTACGCTGTTCCCGTCCGTTCCGAGGCGGAAAGCAGTGGCTGGAGTGGTACCGCTCGATCCCGTGCACTGTTTCCCTACAGAAGGGTCCTGGCACGATACGGGGTTCAGGAAGCCGTCGCCCAAAACCGGCGTGGATACCAGATCGATGCCGAGATTCTTGGTGTAGAACCGGCCGTAGCCGGCCCGGATTACCGTGGCCTTGTTACCGAGCAAGCTGCCCAGCCAACCGCCGCTCGCGCTGGGATTCCAAGCGATGGAGACCCGTGGTGAAAGCTGCTTGTAAAACGGGCTGTAGGGATATTTCTGCCCGACCGCGCCGACGGGCGAGAAGCCAATCGTCGGGTTGTAGATCTGCCCGCTATTGGCAGCAGACAGACGGTTGGCCAAGTACTGGTCCGTGGTGATCTGCTTGTTGTTCTCGTCCACCAGAGTGTCCTGGGACCCGTTCAACTCATAGGGCGGCATCGAGATGGTGTAGTTTAGGCCGTAGTTCAGCGTGAGGTTCGGCCGGATGCGCCACGCGTCGTTGATGTACAGGCTGTAATTTTCCACCCGGCTGTAGGAGGCCACCGGCGTGCCGAGCGGATTCAGCTTCAGGTCTTTGCCGGTGCGCGTGGCCACAATGTTGGCCTGAGCCACAAGGCCCAGCACTTGGGAGTACAGCGACCGGTAGTTCCCCACTTGGCTCGCTGGCAGGCAGTTGGACGTCTGTGCCGCGGTGCAAGGCACGGGCTGAAAATCCGACGTGAACTTGATGCCGCTGCTTTGAATGATGTACTTGAGCTGGGTCAATCCTCCCACGACGTTGTCATACCGGTCGAAGTGGAACCACTGGTGGTAGAAGTCGCCGCCGAACTGGATAAAGTGCGTACCCTTGAGCCAGCTCACGCCATCGCGGAAGTCGAAATCGTGCCCATTCCACAGCCGGTTGCGAGCCTGCTGGCTGTTGATATTCAAGGGAACCAGCGCGCCGCTGTCCGAACCGATGGCGACACCCGCCGGGATACCGGAGACGTAGGGAGTGGCGCCCGCTCGCAACCACTGCCAGAAGTTGCGCAGGTAGCTGAAGTGGAACTCGTTCGTTATGGAAGGCGTCACATTGGTGGTCAATCCCGCCACCACGTAGCGCGGCTCGAACGGGGTTCTGGAGGCCACTGCCGCCTGGCCTTTCGTGTCGCCAGGCAGTACGCCGCCGATATCCACCTGGTTGGTGGTTGGATTGTTCTGAGAGAAGTACCGATAGCTGGCGAAAAAGCGCCACTTGTCGGAGAAATCGTGATCGATCCGGACGACAGCGAAGTTGGTCGTTAGGGGATAACTCAGACCGGAGATGTAACCGAACGTGTTGAGGCGATCGCCGGCCTTGAAATCGTTGGGCTCCGGCTCAAAGGTGTTCCAGATCTTGCCCACGATCGGATTGAGACCGATTCCACGGGGATCGCAAGGCAGGTTTCCCGCAGCGCCGCATACCATGGCCTTCTTCAGGTCGTACTGTACGGGATTGCCACTGGCGTCGCGGATCTGGATTATGCCTTGCCGCAGCAAGTCCGAAGGGACGGCCCTCTCGTACGGGCCGGTGCGCGGGTAGCGCTCGCCTTCGTAGTTCACGAAGATGTACGTCTTGCCGCCGAGCATTTTCGGCAGTATGGGTCCGCCGAAGGAGCCGCCGAACAGGTTGTAATGACCCTTTGGCTTCTTGATGGCATGGAAGTTGTTGTACCAGTCATTGGAACTGAGCCAGTCGGCCTGGAAATTCTCGTAGCCGGCGCCGTGAAACGCATTGGTCCCACGCTTGGTGGTGACTAGCACCTGGCCGCCGCCGGAGGTTGCGAAATCGGCCGTCATGTTATTGGTGTTGACGCGAATCTCCTCGATGCTTTCCACGGGTGATGGCATGGCGCCGCCACGCCGTCCGATATAGATGTTGTTGTCTCCATCCAGATCGCTGCTATTGTTCCCGCCGTCAAGCTGGAACGTGTTCTGATCGGCCATGTTGCCGGCGATAGTGCCACTGGTAATGCTGCCCTCCGCCCCAAAACTGGGAATGGCGGTGGGCTGTATGTACAAAAAGCTCGAAACCTCGCGCCCGATCGCCGGCAATTTCAGTAGATTGTCGCCCCCAACGCTGGCGCCCATGGTGGAATTGAGTGTCTGCAGCTCCGCACCGGCACTGGACTCCACCGTCACGGTCTCGGTGACCGCGCCGACTTCGAGACTCGCATTCAGCGTTAGGGTCAATCCCACGGCTACTGCTTGATGGGGTATGACGACAGTGCGAAATCCGGGATGGCCAATGGTGAGGTCGTAAGTGCCCGTCGGAAGCTCGCGGAAGGTATAGAGTCCCGCGGTATTGCTGGTCGCCTTGCGAGCGATGTTCGTGCTCGCGTCTTTGAGCGTTAGCTCAGCGCCTATGATCACCGCGCCGCTCGAATCCGTGATCCTTCCGATGATAGATCCGGTTGCCGTGCCGGCCTGGCCGAACAAGTTCATGGCGCAGAGGCCCAGCAGAATAACGATCACTAAGATGCTTAGATTCTTCATGTTCTCCCTTTCCCCTTCTCCAAAACAAGGATGAGACCGCTTATTATGGTGAAACCATTAGAAAGAAACAAGCACCACTGGTAGATCCTAAACCTCTTTGTACGGATTGTCAATAGGTTACAGGCAGCTACACGGGTTACCGACCGATGACACGCCGGTCGCACTCCGGGCGGGCACCCCGGTAACCCCAAGCGTCAGCGCGGGGACTCTTCCGCACGATCAGTGTTCCATGGACAGCCGAGCGATTCACGAAGAGGCTGAGGACAAATTGGTATAAGATTAGGGGAACCTGTATGGCTCGGCGTTCCGCCTTGATCATTCTGGCTGCCGGGGCATGGATGCGTGCGGCACCGGCACCGACCTATGTGGGAGCGGCTGCCTGCGCGAAGTGTCACGCGGAGGCCTATCGCAAGTGGTCGCAGTCGAGGCACAGCAAGATGGTGCAACCGGCCACTCCTGAGAGCGTCAAGGGCGATTTCAGCCGCAGCCAGGTCCAGTTGCGCGGCTCCAACTACCTGCTGCGCCAGAGTGACGGCGTCTATTACATCACCGAATCCTACCTGACGGGCAAAGAGCACGAGCACCGCATCGATTACACGCTGGGGAACCGCCGTATGCAGCACTACCTGACTACCCTTCCCAGCGGCCGCATTGTCGTGCTCCCCCCAACCTGGGATGTGCTACGGAAGGACTGGTTCCACAACCTGGACATTGCCGATCCGGACCAGACCGATGAAGTTCAAGTGCAGATCTGGAACAAGGGTTGTTATTCGTGCCACGTCAGCCAGGAGGAGAAAAACTTCAACCTCGAGACGGACACGTATAAGACCACCTGGCTCGACTTCGGCACCAACTGTGAGCGCTGTCATGGCCCCGGAAGCGAGCACGTGGCACGCCGCTCCGCTGCGACGCGCCCGCGCACGGCCACGCGCGACATCGTGGTCCAGACGCGTCTCGATCCGGCGCACAACAGCATGGTCTGCGCGCAGTGTCACTCATTTCGGGACGTCTACGCCTCAGGTTTCACGGCCGGCGCCGACTACTACGACTACTTCCTGCCCATCCTGGAGTACAACCAGCCGCTCGACCACGACCCGTCTTACTGGCCGGACGGCCGTACTCGCCGTTTTTCGAACGACGCATTCGGCTTGTGGCAGAGCGAATGCTTCCTCAAAGGCGGCCTCACTTGCGTCGGCTGTCACACTGCCCCGCATGACGTTGACATCGAGAAGAACCCGCAGCTTCGCCCCGACGCCAACGCCCTTTGCACGCGATGCCACACCGCAATCGGCAAAGCCCTGACTGCGCACACGCATCACGCCCCGGCAAGCGCGGGAAGTTCGTGCGTGGAATGCCACATGCCGCGGACGGTGTCGGGTATCAAGGCCGAGATTCGCGATCATTCGATCGGCATTCCGGTTCCGGAGAACAGCATACAATACGACATCCCGAACGCCTGCAACAACTGCCACAAAGATCGCGATGCCAATTGGGTGCTCAAACAGATGAACGCGTTGTACCCCAATCGCTTGCGCCAGAAGCTCATCCAAAGGGCGGATGCGTTCGCCCAGGCGCGCGCCGGCAATCCGGACGCGATCCCGAAGCTGCTGGAAATTCTTGGCAAACCATCGGAGGGACCTCTGACGCGAGCGAACGCAGCCGGCCATCTGACCCGCTTCTCCAATGACCCGAGGGTCTTCCCGGCGTTGGTGCGCGCGCTCGCCGATCCGGAAGCGGCAGTGCGCGTGGTGGCGGCGCTGCGGATGAATCCGAATCCCGCCAACCGCGAGGCTGCGGTGACGGCGCTGGTGCGTGCGCTCGGCGATCCAGCCACTACCGTACGCGTGGCCGCCACAGTCGCGCTGGTCAGCATGGGAATCAGCCGGCTTCCGGGTGACGATGGCGAGCGATTCGAGCGCGCCAAACAGGCTTTTCGCGTGCGCGCCGATCTTAATTCCGATGATCCGGAACAGCTACTGGGAGCCGGCAAGTTCTACTTGCTCGCAGGAGATCCCCTCGCCGCGATTGGCGCGTTCCAGGCCAGTCTAAAGCTCGATCCCGAGATTCCCGCCCGGTATTATCTCGCCTACGCCAAGGCTCAGCAGGGCCACATCGAAGAGGCCCGCGAGATCCTTCAGGCCATTCCCTCCACCGATGCTCAATACGCCAACGCGCAAAACCTGCTGAGGACCCTCGCGCGCCAGCCCTAAGGGCGCGACTTCGAGCGCCCTTCAGCGGACTTCTTCTTGCATCTTCCTAACGATCTTCGTCACCATGCTGCGCGGGCTGAATCGCACGGATTGCGCGAGGAGCTTGTTCCCCAAGCCAGGAATCACCACGGACTTGCCGGCCATCAGCGCGCGGTAGCCTACTTCCGCCACCGTGCGGGCGTCCATGATCTTCCTGCCTTTCACCAGGCCGGAGTTCTCCATCTTGCCGCGCTCCTGGAAACCTGTTGCCGTCGGGCCCGGGCACAGTGCCGTCACCGTCACGCCGGTGCCTTCCAATTCATTCCCGATCGCTTCGGAGAAGGAAAGCACAAACGCCTTGGTGGCGTAATAACCCGCCATCAGCGGACCGGGTTGGAAGGCCGCCGTGGATGCGACGTTCATGATCCTGCCGCTCCGCGCGGCGATCATTGACGGCAAATACAGTTTGGTGAGGATCACCAGCGCCGTCATGTTGAGCTGCATCATGCCCAACTCGTCTTCGAGCGGCGTCTCGGCGAATTTCCCGTACACTCCGAAACCGGCGTTGTTCACCAGCACATCCACTTGCGGAATTTCGCTGTGGATTTCTTCCGCGGCGCCGGCCACGGACAGGTCTTTGGCGATCACTCGTACCTGCGCAGGCTTCAACTCGGCGGCGATCTCCTCCAGCCGCTGCCGGTTGCGCGCCACCAGCACCAGCGTGTATCCTTCCCGCGCGAAGACTCTCGCCAGTTCGAGCCCGATGCCGCCGGAAGCGCCGGTGATCAGGACCGTTGCCATATCGTCACCAGCGCCTGTGCCTCGGCCGAGCGCCCTTCGCCGACCGGCCCGACTTTTTCCGCAGTCTTGAATTTCACGGAAACCTGGCCGACATCCAGACCGAGCGTTTCGGCCAGTCTCGCCCGGATTGCCTGGCGGAAATCTTTCAGTTTCGGGCGTTCGAGGATCACCGTGGAATCCACGTTCAAGATTGTATAGCCCTCCGCGGCAACCAGTTCGCGCGCGTGCCGCAGGAATTGCAGACTATCGGCGTCTTTCCACCGCGGGTCCGTGTCGGGGAAGTACATTCCAATATCGCCGAGGGCGGCGGCGCCCAGGAGAGCATCCGTGATGGCATGCGCAAGGACGTCTGCGTCGGAGTGCCCTTCCAATCCGAATTCAGAAGGAATCGTTACGCCACCCAGGATCAAGGGCCGGCCCGGCGCGATGCGATGAACGTCCCAGCCCTGCCCGACTCGCGTGCCGTTCAAGACGATACCCGGACTGCCGTCTCCTCGGCCAGAAACAGCTTGGCGAGATCCATATCGGTCGGCTTGGTGATCTTGATGTTGCGGTCGCTGCCCGGTATCACGCTGACTTCCACCTGCTCCAGGCGTTCCACCAGGCTCGATTCGTCGGTTCCCGCGAATCCATCCTCGCGCGCCTTGGCGAATGCCTGTTTCAGCAAATCGTAGCGGAACACTTGCGGTGTCTGCGCCAGGATCAGGCGCTCGCGCGGAATGGTTTGCCGAATCTTGTTGCGATGCACCTGCTTCACGGTGTCCACCGGCACGATTCCGACGATCGCCGCTCCGGTTGCAGCGGCTTCGGCAAACACCTTTTCGAGTACCGCGTGCTCGATAAACGGCCGCACGGCATCGTGCACCGCCACCAGCTCAGTTCCAGCGCCAAGGGTCGCCAGGGCGTTTTCGACCGACTGCTGCCGGCTGTCGCCTCCTTCCACCAATCGCACGGGCTTGCCAGAGCTCTCCTGGACAAGCAGGCCCGCGACCCATTCCATGTCCTCGGCGCGCAATGCGACGACGATTTCAGCGACTGCGGACGACGAGACAAACTTGCGGATGGTGTGCAGCAGAATCGGCGATCCCTCCAGCAGCATGAACTGCTTGCGGCTGGTTCCCGCCTTTTCGGGGACAGCGCGTCCCATTCGAGTTCCCAGCCCAGCGGCTGGGAGAATTACCGAAACTTTCACTTATCCGGCTCCCACGCCCGAACCTTTCGGTTCGGCCGGTTGTTTCTCCGAAGTCTGTTCCCGGGGTCCGCTGTGCTTTTCCGCATGAGCCTTGTCGTGAACGGTGTGAACGCGATCGTCGAACCGGCCAAAGATCATCTTGCCGGCCGTGGTTTGCAGAACACTGGTAACGGAAATATCGATGGTGCGGGAGATCATCTTCTTGGCATTGTCCACCACCACCATGGTTCCGTCGTCCAGGTAGGCGACGCCCTGGTTGTATTCTTTGCCTTCCTTCAGGATGAAGACGCGCATGGTCTCGCCCGGCAATACGATCGGCTTCAGCGCATTGGCCAGCTCATTGATGTTTAGGACCTCGACCCCGTGAAGCTGCGCGACTTTGTTCAAATTAAAGTCGTTGGTCACGATCTTGCAGTTGTAGACCTTGGCAAGCTCGATCAGCTTCATGTCCACTTCGTGAACGTTGGGAAAATCGTCCTCGAGGATTTGGATGTTGAGCTGCGTCATCTTTTGGATGCGCTGCAGGATGTCCAGGCCGCGGCGTCCGCGGTTGCGTTTGAGCGAATCGGCCGAGTCGGCTACAAGCTGCAGTTCCCGCAACACGAACTGCGGGATCACCAGCGTCCCATCCATGAAACCGGTTTCGACGATATCGGCAATGCGGCCGTCGATAATGACGCTGGTATCCAGGATTTTGAACGACTGGCTGGAGGTCTGTTCGCCGCCGAACAGTCCGCCCAGGGCGCCCAGGTTCAGCATGTCGCCTTTGCTGGCGCCGACCACCAGGCCGACATATCCCATCCAAAGCAACAGCAGAAGCTCCAGGAAAGAAATCGTCGAGGAATGGCCGGGAACGGCGCGCTCCAGGATCAGCGAGATGAAGTAAGCTCCGATGATGCCAAGCAGGGATCCGAAGGCTGCGCCGAACAGGCGTTTGAGTGTTGTTTTCCGGACCTGGATTTCGAAAATTACGATGACGATGCCGAAACCCAGGCCGGCTGCTGCTGCGAATTGATCGGAAAGACCGAATGGAGTCAGGTACCAGGCTGAGACTGCCAGCAACAGAACGAAGAGGACACGAATAAGTATGAGACTGGTCACGAAACCACCCCCAGTGAGCGGATTCTCCCCTAAAAACGGAAAACGAAATCCACGTCAGATTAGCGTCCCTCAGTATACCACCGGCAAGCAAACCGAGCCGCGACCGGTAGGGACGTTGTTTTTAGAGAACCTTGGCTAATTCTTCCGCCAATGCCGTATTGGGCCCCTGCGGTCCATTCTGGGCGCTCTGGGGACCTGGGCGTTTATGCTTTCGCCCGCCGCGTTCGCGTCGCGGGCCGGCGGCCGCGCGATGGACCGGACCGCTTGGTCCTTGTCCGGGTCCCGCGCCGGGGCCTTTCGATTTCGGCGGCTGTGCTTGATTGGCGCGCAGCAACCGGTCTTCGAGCGGTGCGCGATCGAAGCGGCGGATGATCAGGTTCATCTCTTCCGAGTTGGGCGTATCGATGAAAGCGAATCCCTTGGATTCCTGCGTCTCGGGATTGCGAATTACCTTGACGTCGTCGAAGGCGAGGTTTTCTGCAGTCAGCCAAGACTTGATGTCGTCTTTGGTAACCCACACAGGCAAATTTCCAAGAAATACTGTAAAGGCCATTCTGAGCTGTCGTTAACTCCGTTTTTGGGGATTTTGCGGAACCGCTTCCCTGATCTGATCCATGAAAGCATCTCTATCGTAGCACAGCCGTGACCCCGCAGTAAACCCAAAGTCTTTGTGCAGATGATCTTACGCCGGCGCGGCTGAAGGCGAACCGCTCTGAGACGAGAAGCGCCTGGCAGCCTCTGCGTTGCTGGGGACCGGTGAGGTCGATGATTACGTTCCGGATGTCGGATAGTCACGAGGTCGTGGCTTCTCGCGTAGCGCCGAATCTGAAGTTCGTCCATTGAAAGAATTCCATAACGGCGCGATTACAATCAGATTACAGGAAGTCTCGCTGAGTCTTACGAATCGTCGAACCTGCTACGCTGTGGCCATGTCTGTCAGAGTGCTCTCAAGTGCGTTGCTCGCACTCGTGGTGTCACTGTTCGGCCAACGCAGACCCGTACTGAACGACGGCGACATGCACGGCGACGCGCCGTTCCTCTTGGAAGACGGTTGGACGCCGCTGCTCGACGGAAAAGATCTCGCGGGCTGGCATGGGCAAGGACCCAATAGCCAATGGTTCACAACCACCGGCATTCTGTGGGACCGGCTGTTGGGGCCAACGCGTCTGAGTGCGGTTCCCGGTCCAGTGCCAGGAGCCAAAATCCTGAACGGACCCAACGGCCGCACGGTCAACTTTGTCACCGACCAAAAATTCGGCGACATCGAGCTGTACCTGGAGTTCATGATTTCCAAGGGCTCCAACTCCGGCGTGTATCTGCATGGGCTGTACGAAGTGCAGATCTTCGACAGTTGGGGATCCACCGAGCCCGTTACTTCGTCGGATTGCGGCGGCATCTACCATCGCTGGATCAACAATCAGGGCGTGGGCGGCTCGGCGCCGAGCCGCAACGCATCGCGACCGCCGGGTCAATGGCAGTCGTTCTACATCTGGTTCCGCGCGCCGCGCTTCGACGCGAGCGGGAAGAAAACAGCCAACGCCAAATTCGTCCGCGTGGTGCACAACGGCTTCTCGATTCAGAACAACGTGGAAGTGGATGGACCAACGCGCGCCGCGATGAATATTCCCGAGGCGGCGGAGAATCCCATCATGCTGCAAGGCGATCACGGACCGGTTGCGTATCGGAATATCTACGTGCGGCCGTTGCGGGAAATCGTCGAGCGGTAATTCGTTCCTTGGTTCATTAGTTCCTTGGTTCCCAAGCGACCGCCAAACCAGGGAACGATAGAACTAAGGAACGAGAGAACTGAATTTGACCGACCTAGCAACTTTGACCGCCGGATTCTCCCGCAATTCCGCCAGCACCTTCTCCGGCACCGGTTGGTCGGTTTCGATGATCGCAACCGCTTCCTCGCCCGCGCTTCTGCGGCCCAGCGAAAAGGTCGCGATGTTGATGCCGTTCTTCCCAAGCACGACGCCGATATGCCCGATCACGCCGGGAACGTCCCGGTTCATCAAAAACGTCAGGTTGCCATCCAGCGTCGTCTCGCAATAGATGCCATCCACCTGGATCAGCCGCGGCTGATCCAGCACCACCGCTCCTTCCACTGAATTGACGCCAGTGTCGGTTTCGAGTTCTAGACGAACTGAGTCAGTGTGCGCGACGCGCTTGTCGTGACGCTCCTCCACCATCAGGCCGCGATCGTCCGCGATCTGCATGGCATTCACGGCATTCGCCTTTCGCGCGAGTGAACGCTGCAGCACGCCGGCCAGCGCGGCGTTCCGCACCAAGTGCGTGTTGTGCTCGGCGATCTTGCCGAAATAGACCAGGCGGACGGCTTTCGGATTCCCGGTGGAAAGATAGGAAACAAAATTCCCCAGCCGTTCCGCCAGGTGGCTATAAGGGCCGAGCGTCTTATACTGTTCCGCCGTGAGGGCGGGCATGTTCACGGCGTTCAAGGCTACTCCGTTCTGCAGATATTCGACGATCTGCTCTGCGATACGCAGGCCCACTATTTCCTGGGCCTCCTCGGTGGCGCCGCCGATGTGCGGCGTGGCGATCAGGTTTTCCATTCCCAACATCGGATCGTCCGGCGAAGGCGGTTCCTTTTCGAAAACATCCAGCGCGGCGCCGGCCACCTTTCCGGAAGCCAGCGCTTCCTTGAGCGCCTCCTCGTCGATCAACTCGCCGCGCGCGCAGTTCACAATGCGCACGCCGGGCTTCATCCGGGCGAATGCATCGCGCGACAGCATGCGGCGCGATTCCCGAGTCAGGGCGGTGTGCAGCGTAATGTAATCGCTTTGCTCGTAGAGCGCGGGCAGGTCCACCAATTCGACTCCAGCGTCCTTGGCGGTCTGCGGATTCACGTAGGGATCGGCGGCCATAATGCGCATCTCGAAGGCCGCCGCACGCTTCACCACCTCGCGGCCGACGCTGCCGAGCCCCACGATTCCGAGCGTCTTTCCGCGCAATTCCGTGCCCAGGAATTTCTTCTTTTCCCACTTGCCCGATTTGGTGGAGACGCTCGCGCGCGGAATGGAGCGGGCCAGCGATAGCATCAGCGCCAGAGTGTGCTCGGCCACCGACGCTGCGTTGCCGCCGGGTGTGTTCATCACCAGCACGCCCGCTGCGGTGGCGGCTGGCAGGTCGATATTATCCACGCCCACGCCCGCCCTTCCGATGACCCGAAGTTTGGGCGCCTTGGCGAGCACCGCAGCGTTCACCATCACGGCGCTGCGCACAATCAGCGCGTCGGCAATCGCCAGGTGCGCGGCGTAATCCCGGGGATTTGAAACAACGACACTCCACCCCGGCTGCGCTTCGAGAAGCTTCACCGCGGCGTCTGACAGCGGCTCGGCGATCAGAATCTGCATTTCGTCGATGCTTAGACCGTGGCCGCTTCTTTCGCCAGGGCGACGTCGGCGTAAGCGTTCTGGACCGCCGCAACTCCAGTGCCGAACTTCACCGGCACTCCGTTCGCGGCCAGAATGATTTCGAGTTCCGCAATGAACGCAAAGAGGTCGGGAAAATCGAAGTACCCGAGATGCGCGATGCGGAAAATCTGGCCTTTCATGGAACCCTGGCCGTTGGTGATCACGGAACCGAAGCGGTTGCGATATTCCTTCACGATCACGCCCGAATCCATTCCCCGCGGCGCTTTCACCGCGGTCACGGCGGAGCTGGGCGCCTTAGGAGCGAGCAATTCCAGGCCCAACGTGGTAACAGCCGCGCGCGTCGCGCTCGCCAGCATTTGCGCGTTCGCCACCAGCTTGTCCATGCCGATGGACTTGATGTATTTCAAGGCCTCTGCGAACGCGAGCAACAGCGATGTGTTCGGCGTCCAGCTCGATTCGCCATTGGCGGCGCTTTTTTTCTCTTTCTTGAGATCGAAGTAATAGCGCGGAAGCTTGGCGCTCTCGGCGAAGGCCCAGGCTTTGGGGCTTACCGAGAGGAACGCCAGGCCGGGAGGAATCATGAATGCCTTTTGCGATCCGCCGATGACGACATCCAGACTCCAGCGATCGATCTCCAGCGGCATGGTGCCGAGCCCCGTAATGGCATCCACGACGAAGATTGCATCCGTCTTTTGAATCGCTTCGCCCATCGCGCGCACGTCATGCGCGGCCCCAGTGGAAGTCTCTGACGCTTGCACGAAAACGCCGCGGACATTGGCCTGCGATCCGAGCGCGTCCGCCACTCGCTGGGCGCTCACCGACTCGCCGTATGGCTCCTGAAGCACGATCGCATCCAGGCCCCATGCTTTGGCGATTTCGGCCCAGCGCTCGCCGAATTTTCCGGCCGAGCACACGATCACGCGGTCGCCGGGAGAGAAAAGGTTGGCCACGGAAGCTTCCATCGCGCCGGTTCCCGAGGCCACCAGTGCGAGCACATCGTTCGACGTGCCCATCACTTCCTTGAGATCGGCCAGCACGGCGCGGTAGATCTTGCGAAAGTCTTCGGTGCGGTGATGTATGTCCGAACCCATCATCGCGTGCAGCGCCTGCGGGAGCAGCGGCGTGGGTCCGGGTGTCAGTAAGCGTTGTTTCTTGATATACATGAGAGGGATTAACTAAAAGGATAGCAAACGCGATGGCTTTACTTGACCGGATTCAGAGCGACATGGTGGCCGCGATGCGCGCCAGGGACGAGATGAGGTTGAACGCGATTCGCCTGATCAAGGCGGCGCTCAAGAAACAGGAAGTCGATTCGATGAAGGCGCTGGATGAGGGCACGGAGCTACAAGTGCTGAGCACGCTGGTGAAGCAGCGGCGCGAGGCGGCCGACATGTTTCGCAAGGGCGACCGGCCGGAGCTGGCCGATAAAGAGGAAGCCGAGCTGAAGCTGATCGAAGGGTACATGCCGGCGGCGCCGAGCGACGAGGAGATTGACGCTGCGATTTCGGCGGCGCTAGCCGAGACCGGCGTCACGGCGTCCAAGCAAATGGGCGTGGTGATGAAGGCGGCGCAGGCCAAGCTGGCCGGCAAGCGCGTGGACGGGAAGGCACTGAGCGAGAGGGTACGCGCGCGATTGTCATAAAAACCGTTCTTTGGTTCCTTCGTTCTTTAGTTCCTTACTTCCTTCGTTTCGAAATTGTTACCGAGCCGCGACCGGAAGGGAGCGTTTCCGTGTAGCACTCGATAGTGCAGCCGCACTACTCCATCCGCGAATTGGCGCGACGAAAGTAACGCCAGCCGAACCAGGCGGCGCCGCGGTTGAATCAGCGGGATGCCTGCGCGATAAGCACCGGGACCACGTGGATGATGAATTCGTCGATCTGCCCCGCATCGAGAAATGCACCGGTGAGTTCCGCGCCGCCGGCCAGTCAGATGTTCTTGCCCTTCGTGGCGCGGCGCTGGTCGCGCGGAGAGTCTACCTCCAGCGGAACAGCTTTAGCGCCAGCACGAAACAGACGATCAGCCAAGCACCCACGATGCTCAACTGCGGCGCAACTTGCGTGAGGCTCGCGCCTTGCAGCATGTTCATGCGCAACGCGTCGATCACCGCCGTCAACGGCAACGCCTTGATCACGGGCTGCAGCACGTGCGGAAACCTCTGTGCAGAAAAGAAGACGCCGGAAACGATCCACATCGGCATCATCACCGAGTTCATCAAGCCCGACGCCGCTTCGATGGTTCGGACACGCGAAGCGACCAGCAATCCTAAAGCGCTGAAAGAGAGCGAACTCACCAGGCACAGCGCCGCCAAGTCGATAAACGAACCGCGGACCGGTACGCCGAAGACCAGCGTTCCAAATCCCAACAGCAGGCCCACTTCAGCGACCAGCAAGAGCAGCCGCGAAAATAAAAACGACAGCAAGTAATGATCGCGGCGCATGGGCGTCGCAACCAAACGCTTCATCAGCCTCTTGCGGCGCGCATCCACGATCGCGAATCCCATTCCCCAAATGGCGCTGCCCATCAGATTCATTCCCAGCAGCCCCGGAATCAGGAAATCGATATAGCGGGAGCCTGCCTCGCGCATCAACTGGTCGCTGGCGGCAATGGGATCCACGCGGCCGGCGGCCTTCTGGACGGCGCGATCCACGAGCATGCGCGCAGTGCGGCCTTCCGGATTGGTGTCGTCGTATCGATACACCACTGAGCCACCGGATCCCGGCACGGCCAGCAGCGCAACCTTGCCTGTGCGGAGCGCTTCATCCGCCGCCTGGAGAGAAAACTGGCGCACGTCGAGAAGTTTGTCCTGCTGCAGCGCCCGCGTCAGCTCCGGCGTGACTGTGGCGATGGGCAAAATGTCGGCGGGGCGGTTGCGAAAGGCTATCCCCAAGCCCGCTGCCAGAAGAATCGGGAAAATAAGCACCCAGAAAATCGCTTCCGGTTCACGTACGAACTCGAGAAACCGTACTTTAGTCAATTGCGCCAGTGGATGGTCCGCCCACGCTGCCGGGCGCGGAGACTTTCCCGCTGCCTCCCTCGTGCGAGCGCCAGGAATCGCCGCGATCTCACTCATCGCGCAAATGACGCCCCGTCAGCGCGACAAAGACGTCCTCCAGACTGGCGGAATGTGTGCGCAGCTCGGTGAGCGTAACGCCCTGTTGCTCGAGTTCGCTGAGCAGGGCGGGCACCGCGTGGTGCAGTTCCGTCACGTGCATTTGCACGGTTCCATTCGCGCTTCGGACATCGCGGACGCCCTCCATGCGCTGTAACGCGGCAACCTCAACCGGTTTGGCGCTCTCGCCCGTCGAGAATTCCACGACATGCTCGGCGCCGATGGATGCAATCAGGTCGCGCGGCGTACCGAGTGCGATCACCTTGCCGTGATCCATGATGGCGACACGGTCGCAGAGCCGTTCGGCTTCGTCCATGTAGTGCGTGGTGAGCAGAATGGTCCGGCCCGAGTGCTTGAACTCTTCGATCAAATCCCAAAGCTGGCGCCGCGCTTGCGGATCCAAGCCTGTGGTCGGCTCGTCGAGAAACAGAAAATCGGGATCGCCGACCAATGCGCAAGCCATGGCAAGCCGCTGCTTCTGCCCGCCGGATAGATTGCCGACGCGTGACTTCTGCTTTTCTTCGAGTTGCACCAGCGCGATGACTTCGGACGCCTCCGGCCCGTTGCGAAAAAAACTTCGGAACAGGCGCACGGTTTCGAACACCGTGAGCTTCTCGGCAAGCTGCGTGTCTTGCAACTGAATCCCCAGCCGTTGCCGGAGTTGGGCGGCGTCCGAATTCCAGCGCATGCCGAGCATCTCGACCTCGCCGGAGTCGGCCGCAATCAAGCCCTCGCAGATTTCGATCGTGGTGGTTTTGCCCGCGCCATTGGGTCCCAGCAGTCCGAAGCACTCGCCCGGACGCACTTCGAGGTCAAGATCGTCCACGGCGAGGACATCCTTATAGGCCTTGCGGAGCTTGCGGACAAGAAGCGCGGGCCGCGGCGCATGTTCGCCCATATGCCCAGTATGACGTTCCTACGTTCCCCGCACCCGCGCCGAAAACGCTTCGTACGCCTTCGGGTTTCCCCGGTTCATGTACTTGATGGCCGCCTTCGCCACCGTCTCCATGTTCGACGCGATCTGCGGATTGCTGTTGACCTTCCTCCATTCCGGAAGCAGGTCGCGGATCTTCTCCCAAACGAACAGCAGCTCCAGCCCGCTTTGAAAGAACAGTTCCTGATTCAGGACGCCGGCCGTGATGAACGACGCCACCATCTCCCAATACGTCACCACCATGCGGAAATAGGCGTCCTGCTCGGACCCAGGCGGGCACAAAGCCTCACGCTCCGCCATGTTGCTGGCCTTGAATTTCGCAAACCACTTCCGCGCCTCGCGCAATTTCTCTTCCCGCCGCATGTCGTACAGCTTCAGGATGAGATTCACATCGTCGTAGGTCGCTTGGTTGTCCATATGTGATCCAGTGTATCGTCAGGGAAGGAAGGTTGACAGAGGAAAGAGTTTATGAAGAAACGCAGAAGCAAGGCGAACGACGAGTTACGCCCTGAATATGATTTCCTCCAGTTGTTCCGGGGAGCAGTGCGCGGGAAGTATGCGAAACGCTACCACGCCGGAACAAACCTCGTTCTGTTGGATCCTGACGTGCGCAAAGCGTTTCCAAGCGAGAAAGCTGTGAACGAAGCTTTACGCTTGGTGATCGAGCTGCGAAAGGTCAGCGTGCCGCAAAGAAGCGCCCGCCGATAGCCGCACTTTTCCAGCAACCTTCCTAGAGAACTTCTCCGCCTTCCCGGCACCTATATCTGAAGGATGAGTATGCCTGCGCCCGCCCTGACCAAAGAAGACGAACTGCACTGGCTCGCGCTGCGGCTCGTTCCCGGCCTCGGCACCCGCAAAGCCGGGCAGCTTGTGACCCAGTTTCGCACCCCGCAGGCCATCTTCCGCGCTTCCCGTTCCGAACTCGAGGCCAGCGGATTGGCCGGCAGCATCGCCCAAACCGTCGCCAGCGGTTGCACCTTCGAAGACGCCGTGGATCAGCAGCAGAAGATGCTCGAAACCGGAGCGGCGCTGATCGCCATTTCTGATCCGCGCTACCCGCCCCGGCTGAAGGAAATCTTCGATCCGCCGATCGTCCTTTTCGCTCGCGGCCGCGTGGACCTGCTCCAGTCCATTATGCTGGGCGTAGTTGGCACGCGCCGCCCCACGGCCTACGGCATCGCCGCCACCGAACGCCTGTCACCCGATCTGGCGCAAGCCGGTCTCACTATCGTCAGCGGCATGGCTCGCGGTATCGATACGTCAGCGCATCGCAGCACCCTCGCCGTCGGCGGCGACACCATCGCGGTATTCGGTTGCGGAGTCGATCAAGTGTATCCCGCGGAGAATCGCAAGCTAGCCGCTGAGATCGCCGAGAAGGGCCTGCTCATCTCCGAGTTCCCGATGGGATCGCCCGCCTATCCGCAGAATTTTCCCATCCGCAACCGCATCATCAGCGGCGCGGGCGTTGGGGTCCTCGTCGTGGAAGGGGCGCAGTACAGCGGCTCCGCGATCACCGCAAGAATGGCGCTCGAGCAGCAGCGCGAAGTTTTCGCCGTCCCCGGTAACATCACTTCCAAAATGAGTTGGGGACCCAACCTGCTGGTCAAGCAGGGGGCCAAGCTGGTTCAGGAATGGAACGACGTGCTGGTGGAACTTCCCGCCGACACGCGCCGCGCCCTGATCGCCAAGGCGCAAGCCCGCGCCGGCCAGATGCCATTGGAAACAAACGGCGAAGAGACCGGCCCGACCCCCGAGATCAGCCCCGCCAGCCGCACTTTATTCGCCCGCCTCAAGCCCGATCTCCCCACCCACGTCGACGAACTAATTGAAACTTTTGATACCCTGACACCATCAGAGATAATTGCCGCACTGTTCGAACTCGAGATGCTCGGGCTTGTGAGGCAACTCCCCGGCAAGAACTTTGTTAAAGTGTGGTAGGTTTTAACCAGCTTCAGTATTCGTACGGACTCATACACCATGGCTAAATCTCTCGTCATCGTCGAATCGCCGACGAAGGCGAAAACAATCGGCAAGTATCTCGGCAAGCAATTCGTCGTCAAGGCTTCGCTCGGGCACGTGAAGGATCTTCCCAAGAAGGACCTCGCCGTCGACGTCGACAAGGAATTCGAGCCGCGCTACGAAGTCATCGAGGGCAAAAGGAAGCTCATCGCGGAACTCAAGCAGGCGGCCAAGGGTATGGAGTCCGTGTACCTGGCCGCCGACCCGGATCGCGAGGGCGAGGCCATCTGCTTCCACCTGCAGGAAGAACTGGACGGTTCGAAGAAGGGCCCCAAGTTCTACCGCGTCATGTTCAACGAGATCACGGCCAACGCGATCCGCAAGGCGTTCGAAAAGCCCGGTTCCGTGAATCTGAACCTGGTGGACGCGCAGCAGGCGCGCCGCATTCTTGACCGCCTGGTCGGCTACAAGATTTCGCCGTTGCTTTGGGACAAGGTGCGCCGCGGACTTTCGGCGGGCCGCGTCCAGACCGTTGCGCTGCGTCTCATCGTGGACCGCGAGCGCGAAATCCGCGCCTTCGAGAAGCGCGAGTACTGGACCATCGACGTTCAGCTCAACGCCAGGAAGCCGCCGGTCCTGACCGCCCGTTTCACCAAGAAGGACGACCAAGCCATCGAGGTCCCGGACGAGACCACGGCCAAGTCTCTCGTCGATCAGGTTGATGGCGCGAAGTACATTGTTCACTCCGTCGCCACGCGCGAGAAAAAACGAAATCCGGTTCCGCCGTTCATCACTTCCACGCTGCAACAGGAGGCCTCGCGCAAACTTCGGTTCAGCGTGAAGCGGACCATGATGCTGGCTCAACGGCTGTACGAAGGCGTCGAGCTTGGCCCGGAAGGTTCGGTGGGCCTCATCACCTACATGCGAACCGACTCCACGCGCGTTTCGAACGACGCGCTCGACGAAGTTCGCGGGCTGATCAACGCTCGATTTGGCCCGCAGTTCTGTCCCGCGGCGCCCAATATTTATAAGAGCAAGAAGGACGCGCAGGATGCGCATGAGGCCATTCGTCCCACTGCGGCCCCGCGCGCGCCGGAGGAAATAGCGCAGTTCCTGCAGGAAGACGAGCTGAAGCTGTATCGGCTGATCTGGATGCGATTCGTAGCGTCGCAGATGCTGCCCGCGATTTTCGATCAGACCACCATCGATGTGGCCGCCAATGGCAAGGACGGCGCCACCTACATGTTCCGCGCCACCGGCAGCGTTCCCAAGTTCAAAGGTTTCCTCGAGGTCTATGAAGAAGGCAAGGACCAGAAGGACGAAGAGGACGAGGAACTGAAGCATCGTCTGCCCGCGGTCACGGAAGGCGAGGAGTTGAAGTTCAAGAGCGTCCTGCCCGAGCAACATTTCACCGAGCCGCCGCCGCGCTTCAATGAAGCCACGCTGGTGAAAGAACTGGAGGCCGACGGCGTGGGACGGCCATCCACGTATGCTTCCATTCTGTCCACGATTCAGGAACGCGAATACGTGAAGAAGGAAGGCGGCAAGTTCGTGCCCACCGAGCTGGGTATGGTGGTGACGGACTTGCTGCTGGAGAGCTTCGAGGACCTCTTCGATCTGAAATATACGGCTGGTATGGAAGAAAAGCTGGACGAAATCGAAGAGGGCAAGATGGACTGGCGCGAAGCCATGGCCGAGTTCTACGGGCGCTTCAAAAAGGATCTGGCGCACGCCGAGCGCCACATGACCGACATCAAGCGCATGGAGAAGCCCACCGATCTGGTTTGCGACAAGTGCGGCAAGCCCATGGTCATCAAGTGGGGGCGGCACGGCAGCTTCATCGCTTGCACCGGTTATCCCGATTGCACCAATACGCGCGAGCTGGCAGTGGATCTGCCGGATGTCGACACAGCCGACCTCACTGAGCAGGATGCCGAGGAATACTGCGAGAACTGCGGCCGGCCGATGGTCTTGAAGAAGGGGCGCTTCGGCCAGTTCTACGCCTGTTCCGGATACCCGGATTGCAAGACCACCAAGCGCATCGGTGGAGAGCAGAAGAAAACCGATGTTCCGCTCGACGAGAAATGCCCGCAGTGCGCCAGCAATCTGGTGTTGAAAAATGGCCGCTTCGGCGAGTTCACCGCGTGCAGCAATTATCCGAAGTGCAAGTACGTGAAACAGAAGACCATTGGAGTTCCCTGCCCGAACTGCTCGCAAGGCGAGGTGGTGGAGCGGCGTTCCAAACGCGGCAAGACCTTCTACGGATGCAGCTGCTACCCGGATTGCGACTTCGTCGCGTGGGGTAAACCGCTTGCGGAAAAATGCCCGGAGTGCGGTTCCAGCTACCTGGTCGAAAAGTGGCTGAAGGCCGGAGCCGTGGCGCAGTGCCCCAACGCTGAGTGCAAGTACAAACGGCCGCTCCCGCCGGTGGAAGCGACGGCATAAAAAACTGGAACCGCTTGGTTACGCGCGCGGCTCAGTAACAGAGCCGCGACCGTCAGGGAGCGGAGCGAATTTCAGGGTTGACAACGGTCAACCATTTCCCATACACTGTTAGACAAATGGCCAAGCACGATTCCATCGGCCAATTCGAACAGTTGGTTCTCACCGCAATTCTGACGCTCCGCGAGGACGCTTATGGCGTGACGATCCACGAAAAGGTGGAGGAGCTTGCGCATCCCAAGGCAGTCTCGCTCGGCGCAGTGTACGTCACATTGGACCGCCTCGAGGACAAAGGTCTGATTGCTTCCTGGCTCTCGGATCCAACGCCGCAACGCGGCGGCCGGGCCAAGCGCTGCTACAAACTGGAGGCTCTCGGCGAACGCGCCTTGCAGGAATCGGCCGCGACCGCGAAGCGCATTTGGGACAGCATCGCACAAACCTGGGGCAAGGAGTGGGCCAAGGAGTGGGGGAAGCGGTGGGGTAAGGAGGCGGGCTGATGGCCGCTCCGCCAAGAGCGATCGAGATGCTGGTGGCGTTCCTGCTGCCGCCGGTTTGCCGCGAACACGTGTTGGGCGATTTGCACGAGCGATGCTCCGGCGTGGCGCAGTACATCATGGAGGCGCTACGCACAGTGCCTCTGGTGATTGCTAGCCAGATACGCCGTACCACTGACGTAGTCGTGTTGTTCATGGAGGCTGGTGTCTTGTACAGCGCGTTTGCTGCCGCCGCCTCGTTCTTGGACCCGGCGCTTCTGACTGACGAGCGCGGACTCCTGCGGCTGGCGATCCCGCCGGCGATCGTGCTGGCCGCCTTAGTGCTGATCGACGCATATGCCGATCCTCGGAAGCGCTCGCCGCTGAGGCCGATTCCGGGCGCCGCTCTCGCTGTCGGATTTGCGCTCTTGTCGCAGGCTTTACCGCAGCGGATCATGATCGCCGGCGGCAGCATCAGTATCCTGCTGATTTCCGCAATGCGGATGTTGTTCCCGCCGGTTTCCGACCGGCCACAAGGCGTGAATGTGCCCGCCTATTGGCAAAAGCAGGCTGTGGAGCCGGTCGCGGCCAAGGCCATCGTGGCCGCGGGCGTCGTAATCGTTATCACGCTGTTGATCGCATATCAACTTGGCAAGTGAGATTCGGCGTAAGATAGAGCTACGGCGCCCGATGCCAGGACCCGACTACGGTATCGATGCTCCCAAGCTGGTCAAGCGATTCGCCATCCGCGGCGGCATGCTGATCGCTTTCGCCGTGGTGCTCTATTTCGCAAATCGCACCAGCAATCCCACCGCTGCCACGTCGCTCGGAAGCATGCTCTCGGCCATCGGCTTGACGTTCCTGATCGTCGCGGCGTTCATGGTCTGGAGCAGCCGCGTCGCCAAGCTCAAACTGCGCGACCGGATCCTGGATACGATTCCCTGGCGAGGCGACGAGAGCGTGCTGGATGTCGGCTGCGGGCGCGGTTTGATGCTAGTCGGCGCGGCCAAGCGCCTCAAGACAGGTAAAGTGACCGGCGTGGATGTGTGGCAATCGGACGATCTTTCGGGCAACAGTGCGGCCGCGGCGCTGGCAAACGCGAAAGCGGAGGGAGTTGCAGAGCGCGTGAAGATTGAAAATGCCGATGCGCGCAAGCTGCCCTTTGGAGCGAACAGCTTCGACGTCGTCGTATCCAGCCTCACGATCCACAACATCGATTCCAGCCCGGAGCGCGCCAAAGCAGTGCGCGAAATCGCGCGAGTGCTCAAGCCGGGCGGTCGGCTCGCGATCTTCGATATTTTCCACGCGGCCGAATACGCCAAGGCCCTGCAGCAGCTCGGACTGACCGATGTTCAGCTTTCGGGGCTGAGTTTTTTGTGGTGTGTTCCATCTCGGACGGTGATCGCGCGGAAGCCGTGAGCGGGCAGGTGTGGTCTCATAGAAAAGATGCACGCTGAACGCACTCGCCTCGGGGAGGCGACTCAACGGGACAAGCACTGGAAGCGCTGGGGTCCATATCTTGCCGAAAGGTCGTGGGGAAATCCGCGAGAAGATTACAGCCCCAATGGAACAGCGTGGGACTACTTCACGCACGATCATGCGCGTTCTCGAACCTATCGCTGGACCGAAGATGGCATCGGCGGCATTTGCGATAATCACCAGCGCGTCTGTTTTGCGCTGGCGTTCTGGAACGGGCGCGATCCGATTCTGAAGGAGCGGCTCTTCGGATTGGGCGGTCCGGAAGGCAATCACGGCGAGGATGTCAAGGAATATTATTACTATCTCGACTCCACCCCCACGCACTCCTACATGAAGTGCCTGTACAAGTACCCGCAGTCTGAGTTTCCCTACTCGCAACTGGTGCATGTGAATCGCAACCGATCGCGATTGGAACAGGAATTCGAACTGATCGACACCGGGGTTTTTCACGAAGACCGTTACTTCGATATTTTCGTCGAATACGCCAAGCACGATGTGGACGACATCCTGTGCCGCGTGACGGTGATCAACCGCGGGCCGGATCCGGCGTCACTTCATGTGCTGCCGTCCGCGTGGTTTCGCAACACCTGGAGCTGGGGCTACGGCACGCCGCGTCCGGAGTTGGCTCGTTTGGATTCCCACACCGTCGTGATTCGGGAGAGATCGCTGGGCGAGTTCAAGCTGTGGCTCGAAGACGCTCCGCCGCTCCTTTTCACCGAGAACGAAAGCAACACCGAGCGGCTGTGGGGATATCCCAACGCGCATCGGTACACCAAAGATGCCTTTCACCGTTACCTGATCCACGGCGAGCAGGGTGCAGTGAATCCGGATGAAACCGGAACCAAGGCGTGCGGCGTTTACCATTTCGAGCTGGAACCCGGCGGTTCCAAGGTGCTGCATTTCCGCTTGTATTCCGGAAACGCGGCGTCGCCCGACTTCGACGATGTTTTTCTGGATCGCGCGAAGGAGGCCGACGATTTTTACAACTTCGCTCCCGCGCGCTTGTCGGATGACGCGCGCATGGTGCAGCGCCAGGCGTTCGCGGGCCTGTTGTGGAGCAAGCAGTTTTATCACTATGTCGTGGAGCAGTGGTTGAAGGGCGATCCCGCGATGCCCCCGCCTCCCCCGGAACGCAAGTTGGGCCGGAATCGCGGCTGGATTCACGTTTACAACGACGACGTGCTCTCCATGCCAGACAAGTGGGAGTACCCCTGGTTCGCCGCGTGGGACCTGGCATTCCACATGATTCCTTTTGCGCTGATCGATCCCGATTTTGCAAAGAACCAGCTTGCACTGCTGCTGCGTGAGTGGTACCAGTCGCCCAACGGCCAACTTCCGGCGTACGAATGGGAGTTCGGCGATGTCAACCCGCCGGTGCATCCCTGGGCGTGCTGGCGCGTATTCAAGATCGACAAGAAGCTGACCGGTAAAGCGGACTATGCATTTCTCGAGGCCGCATTCCACAAGCTGCTGATGAATTTCACCTGGTGGGTAAACCGCAAGGACTCCGAGGGCAACAACATTTTCGAAGGCGGTTTTCTGGGTCTGGACAACATCGGCGTGTTCGACCGCAGCAGGCCGCTGCCGACGGGCGGCTTCATCGAACAAGCCGACGGGACTGCCTGGATGGCGATGTTCTGTCTCAGCATGTTGCGAATCGCCATCGAGCTGACGCCGCACGACGGCTCGTATGAAGACATCGCCAGCAAATTCTTCGAGCACTTCCTGTATATTTCGAGCGCGATGAACAGCCTGGGCGACGGCGGGCTGTGGGATGAACAGGACGGCTTCTTCTACGACTGGCTGCGGCTGCCGGACGGACGGAAAATTCCATTGCGCGTGCGTTCGCTGGTAGGACTGATCCCGCTGTTTGCGGTAACGACGCTGGACGCCGAAGCGATCGATAAGATGGACGGCTTCAAGCGGCGCATGTCCTGGTTCATCAAGCATCGTCCGGACTTGTGCGGCAATATCGCTTCCATCACGCGGCATGGAGTGCAAGAGCGTCAATTGCTCTCGATGGTGCAACCCTCGCGGCTGCGGCGCGTGCTGGAAACCATGCTGGATGAGAGCGAGTTTCTTTCGCCGCACGGCATTCGCGGCATTTCGCGCTTTCACAAGGATCGTCCATTCGTGCTGCGCGCCGATGGTCAGGAGTATCGGGTGGATTACGAGCCGGCGGAATCGAGCACTGGACTGTTCGGCGGAAATTCGAATTGGCGCGGGCCGGTCTGGTTTCCAGTGAACTTCCTGCTGATCGAATCGCTGCAACGCTTCCATCATTATTTTGGGAATGAATTCCAGGTGGAGTGTCCGGCAGGCTCCGGTGTGATGATGAATCTCTCGGATGTGGCGGCCGAGCTGTCGCGCCGCATGTCGCGCGCATTCTTGCGGGATGAGCATGGCCGGCGACCGGTGTTCGGGGGCGCGGAAAAATTCCAGGCCGATCCGTATTTCCGCGACCACATCCTGTTCTACGAATATTTCCATGGCGACAACGGCGCTGGGCTGGGGGCGAGCCATCAGACGGGCTGGACGGCGCTGGTGGCCAAGCTGCTGCAGCAGAGCGGCGAGTAGGGTCCACGGTGATGCGGTTCTCCGTGGCGCGGAAGGCCTTGACCAATTCCTCGTTCCGTTTGGCCTGTTCCAGGTTCACTGCGGCAACGTCGTAGTGGCGGCGTGCCTGGGTCGAGCATCACCGTCCTGTGTGCAAAACTGGCGCAGAGTAAGTTGGGACAAGTGCGTCATTCGCGCAGCAAGCGGGCGCGTCTGTCGTGCACCAGCGCAACCGTAGCAAAGCCGCCGAAAGATGCCGGCGCGAGCGCCTGCCCCCTTTATTGGGATCCTGCTCGAAGCGCGGAAAATTTTGCTCGAACCCAGACGCGGCACCGGCGGCCGCCAAGGCGGTGAGCTTTCGCTGCTATGGAACGAGTCTTTTTCAGCGTCCTAGTGGGAGACGGATTTCGCAATCGCAGGTTTCAGCGGTCCCAGAGCCTCTGCCAGGAACTTACCGAAAAGGACCGCACTGTCATACCGGGCATACACGGTTCGCCATTGTTGCGCGGCTTGGCGGTAGCGCGGTTCAAAGAGCAATTGTTCGAGTGCTCGCCGGAGGTGTCTTTCGGAAGCCTCTTCCACGCGCACGCCGAGTCCGGCGCCACTTTCGGTGAGGAAGGCGGTCGAAAGATGCTGATCCGCATTACTGGGTATTGCGAGCACCGGGGCGCCTGCCGCGATGGCCGGATAAAGTCCTCCGCTGCCTCCATGAGATACGACGACGTCGGATAGCGCGGCGGTGTCCCTGATTGGGAGCAGGTCGGCAACGTAGAGGTGTGGAATTGTGGCCGAAATGTCGCGCCCGGAGGTCGACAGGATGATGGAAACCGGAAGACTGGATAAAGCTTCCAACAGAGCCGGCAGCGCTCTTAATGGACCGGAGCTGCCGAGGCTGACGAAAACCTTTGGGTTGGGATCGTCGAGCATGCGCTCCCACCATGCGGGCTTCGGCGCCGACGGCTCCCACGGGCAGATGCCAATGTAATGGTGATTCTTCGGTACAGCGGAAGCGGGTACGAACTCGGGGATATCCGGATATAGCACGTGGTCGCCATCCGTGTACATTCTTCGAAGGTCCGCCGGAAGCGCCGCGATCCCGAATTCTTGTCGCACGCGATTCATCTGCGATACGTGAAGCGCATAGGCCATCGGTTCCGTCAGTTTGTAGAGCGGGCCGAGCAAACGCGGAGGTATGGCCCGGGTCAACGGAAGCTCGGGAACGATCGAATAATGCTTTGTATACGGGCTCCAGTAGGCGTTGATCATCACGGCAAACAGCGTGCCTTCGAGCCGTGCGCTCATCGCGAGAGAAAGACGCATATCGCCGACCACCAGGTCCGGCCGAATGCTTCGGATCAAACTGCGATCCTCGTTTACATAGCCGCGCAATACGTCGGCGGGAAACATGGGCGCGCCTTTGGCGATGTTCGCCAGAAACTGCTCGCCCGGCATGGTATGAAGCCCGCCGATGGCAAAGGGCTTGTTCCGGAGATGGCTGGAGAAGCGAGGGGGAGCGTAGAAGTGGACCTCGTACAGCGACCGATCGAGTGTTTCGGCGAGCGCCAGCGGACGGACGAAATGCGCCATTGTAGCGCCTTCAGCCAAGAACAGGATCTTGGGGCGATGGCTGCTCACGTCATGCCGCGGCAGGATGAATGTCCGCGGGTTCCTCCAGCTCGGCGCGGAGTTCTCCCGCCGCAAGAATGCGAGTCACTTCATGCATGAACCGCGTGACTGTCAGACCATCCCAAACCGCGTGGTCGCAAGAGCACGAGATGGTCATAATCGGGCGAATGCAAACCGCGCCATCCTCGGCCACCACTCGTTCTTTGACCCGTCCGGCGCCAACGCCAATACCGACGAACGGCGTGAGAGGAGCGAAGAAGTCCAGATCCTTTAGAAAGGAGATATGAACGGTGCCCATGTACCGCCGCCGCCAAGTGGCGCTTCTAAGGAAGCGGCGCACGAGGGCCGACCTGATCCATTTGCGATTCAACACCAGCGCCATCCTTCGGAGGAACTTGAATTCGGCCGGCTCGCCGGCCCTGAGAAGGGCGGCCTCCCTCTCCATCGAAGCCGCAATCCCGAGTAGTTTCTGCCGGCCGACGTCGCGCAACAACATGGACGTGGGCAAGAACCGGTCGCCGGTACCGCCGACCGGCACGGCGGCATCCACCGTATCGGGAAAGAAGCGGCGCGAGCTTTCCATGAGACAGTGCAATTTCCCCATGCGATGGAGGGCCAGGCCGACAGCGCGGACGACCAGGTGACTGTACGTAAGCCGTAATTTCCGCTCTCGCGCATTATGGATGATCTCGCGGCTCTTACTCATGTCTATATCCGTCGCGACGAAAAAGCCGGGGCGTTGAACGTGCCGGAACAAATCCGCGGACCAACGTTCGGTGACATCAAGCGGTTCGAAGCATTCGGTTTGCGGCATGCCGCAACCTCCCTGCTTCCCTATCGGTTGTCCATGGCCTCGAACTTTACGATGACGCGCAAGCCTACCGGCAAGTCGGAGCCGTCCTGGAGTCGAACTAAGGTCTCGAGGATGTCCCGGTCGGACTTTTCGGACGGGTCCGGGGACTGGGTGTGCTTGCGGCCCATGGTTCTCGAAACACTCTCGACGACACCCGTGTAGCGGTCGTTCTGCGCCGCCTCCGTCGATACCAGGACGTGCTGCCCTACCCGGACCTTCATGACGTCGCGCTCGTCCACCTCCGCCCGGACCCGGCGTATCGACAGGTCCGCCAGGGTGAAGAGCGGTTGCGGCGCCATGGTGCTGTAGGCCTCGCCCGGTTTGATCAAGACACGCAGGATAGTGCCATCCGTGGGCGCGATAACGTCGCATTTGGCCATCTTCTCACGGAACGCGACCACGCGGAAGTCGGCCGCCCGGATATCGGCGTCCGCCTTTTCGATCTCTTCTTTCAAAGCGCCGGCTTTCACGAGTTCCTCATTGCGCCGCGCTTCCTTCATTCTTGCCTCGGCGACGTCATAGTCTCGCTGCGCCTGGTCGAAATCCATAGCCGCGACCACTTTGCTTTCGCGCAGCTCATTCATGCGCTTCAGCCGGGTGGCGCTCTCCGCCAGTACCGCCTTGGCAGCCGCGGTTCTTTGCTCCGCGGCAAAACGTTCTTCATCCCTGCTGCCGCGCAGCAAGCGCGTCTTTAATTGGCGCGCGCTTTCCCCCTCGGCCATCGCCGACAAGTAGGAAGCTTCAATGTCCTGGCAGTCGATGTGGGCGAGTTTCGCGCCGCGAGCGACGCGTTCACCCTCCTGGACAAAGACGCTCTTGACAATCCCGTCGGAAGCCGCGCCGACCTGCACGGTCTCGGTACGGCCCTCCGTCCGCCCCGAGCAAGCCAGCACTATATTGGGGCGGGCGGCCGGACGATCGGCTCTTTCGGATGCCATCACGTTCTGCGAGATGCTGCGAGAACACCCCGGTACAAATAACACCGCGCCGGCGATCAGCGCGGTTAAGATGCCATGCAGTTTAGATCTGTCCATGTACAGTCAACCTCTCTTACGATGCTTCTCGAAATACGGCCCCGTCTCGTAGGACGACGGTGCGATGCGCGGCGGCTTCCCAACGCGGGTCGTGGGAAACAACCACCACCGTAATCTTTTCTTTTTCAGCAAGTTCGCGGAAGATGCCGGCGACCTGCTCGCCCGCATCCGAATCGAGCGAGGCGCTGGGTTCGTCCGCGAGTAAAATGGCGGGGCGTTTTACCAGGGCGCGAGCTATTGCTACGCGTTGTTTTTCGCCGCCGCTCAACTCATCGGGAAGGAGCGATGCTTTCTCCTCCAGACCCAGCCGGGCCAATAATTTCCCGGCTAAGGCGTGCCGCTCGGATTTTGACCGAATGCCGGCGATCTGAGCGGCTACCGTGATGTTGTCCTCGGCCGAGAGCGAGTCGAAAAGCCGAAACGCTTGGAAAACGAAGCCGATGCGCTCGCGCCGTAGCGTGGTGCGTTCGGCCTCTCCCAGGCTGCCGACCTCGCGGCCTTCCACATACACCTTTCCTGAGTCCGGTTTGAGCAGGCAACCGAACAGAGAGAGCAGCGTCGTCTTGCCGCTGCCCGATGGTCCCATGATAAGGTTCAGAGTGGCGGGAGAGAAATCCATGGAAACGTCCTTCAGCGCATTGCAGCGAGCCGCGCCCCTGCCGTAGGCGACACTCGCATTTTGGACGGCCAACAACGCTTCAGGCACGGAAAACTCTCGCTGGTTCGACTTTTAACGCGGCTCGAATCGACAGGTTGGCCGCGATCACGCACATTAGCAGCGTGGGAAGCCACACCCCGGCCGGCAGCCACCAGGGCGTCTTGATCCACGCGATGACTTGCCGCGCGCCGTCTATCGCCGGTAACGTGGCCAGCAGCCCTAGCACGCAGCCTGCAACGCCGCACAGGAGCGCCTGCGCCAGCACAATGCGAACTACGAACCACTTCGACGCCCCCAACGCCTTCATGGTCGCGAATTCCTCGAGGTGTTCCATGGTGGTTGCGTACACCGTCTGAGACACGATCACGAGCCCCACCAAAAATCCCAGGATGGCGGCCACCAGAATGCCCCCGCCGGCGCCGGTCTGAGTCAGCCAGTACGTCCGGGATTGCCGCGAGAATTCGTCGTGGGTCCGGACGTCCACTTCGGGGAGCCGCTGTTGCAGGAAGCGCTTCACGTCGGAGGAGGAATAGCCCGGCTTCAGGCGCAACAGGATGTACATGGAATCTTCCGGGCGAATCCCCAGGTATTTCACCGCGTTGGTATAGGAAGTAAACACATAGGGGGAGCCGACGAATGAGCTGAATCCGTTGACCTCGCGAAGCACACGTGCGCGGTGCTGATTGATTTCGACGTCCACTGGAATCGCCGTTACTTCCAGGTCTTTGGCGTTGCTCTGATCGATGAGAACGGCCTCCGGTTCGAGCGCCGTGGCGCCGCCTGGAACATAGGGCACCGGGAAGCGTCTTCCGACCTCGGGGTCGGCGCCAATCAATGCCACGGCATGATGTTTTCCGTCGCCTGACCGGTACTCGGCATAGGAAATCACCATGCGGCTCACGCGATCCACACCGGGAGCAGACTCGGCGATTTCCATAAGGCGCCTCGAAAGGGGCGCCGAGAAATCGAAACACAGGACTCCGCGGGCTGTAATCCATAGGTCGGAATCCGTCACGTCAACCAGCTTCGACGCTGCCCTGGAGAAGCCGAACAGCAGGCTACCCTGGAACACCATCAGGAAAACGGCAAAAGCGATCCCAACTACAGTTGCGAGGAAGCGAACCCGGTCGTGCAGAATATTTTTCCAGGCCAGCCGCATGATCCAACCCCTACACTACGGCGTACCAGCATCCATCGGCAGAGTGGGACGCTAACTTCAGCGTTTAAGGAAACAGTGTACCAGAGGTTGGAAGGTTTCGGGAGAATTTTTGTGGGGCCTGGCTAGTAGAGCTTTTCAGCGCCGCGGGCAGGATTGCATACGCCGCAAGATAGGCCGCAGGACCGGGACGGGATCTGCGGCCTTCACTACGGGTTCAATAAGATGCGTCGCTTAGGCCTTCGACCTGCGTCTCGTTATGACGACCAAGACGATCAGTCCTGCTCCGATCAGTGTCATCGTGGCGGGCTCCGGAACAACGTTCGCCAGAAAATCGCCGCCGGCCGGTTTCGTAATGGACCTGCCGCTCGAGAAGTCGGCCGGCATACATGTACCGGAGGGGCAGAAGAACAACTGAATATCGCTCGGCGTCATGCCGGTGATCGGTGTCGAGAACTGGCCGATCCAGTTCGAGGTGCCGGCGCCGTCCGTCGCTGTGCCGAACACCGCAAACGAGACGTTCGTGCCCGTCGCCGTAAGCGTCAAGAGGATCGGTGAACCACCGAATACGGAACAGGAAAGACCGATACCCGAGCTTGGGCAGACCGTGTTGGCCGATCCGGGTCCCGCTCCGGTAATCGTGAACAGAAGCGATGGATGTGCGGCAAATTGGATGAACGGATTGTTCGCCGCAAGGCCCGCACCCAGGACAATCGGATTCCCATTCGCGAACTCAACGCCCTCGGCCGAGACCAGGCAACCCGCTGCTCCGAGCACTCCGGAAGGGCAGCCCGCAAACATCAGAACTGTCGTGTTTGTTACTTCGGCGTTCCAGGGCGGGCCCGGCGGGATCGACGTGGTATCCGTGCTGTACGAAATGCTGCTTAGACTAACGGTTGTGGTTCCGTTACCGGACGAGGTCTTCAAATCTCCAATGATACTGGCTGAAGCAACCGTCCCGAAACATACCAGAACAAGCGCAAGAAGCGCGACCGTCGGCAAACGTAAAGCTTTCATCTTGGCATTCCTCCGATTTCGATGCTCTCTTTGTCGCCCCAAGGGAGCGACACAGAGGGTTCAACCTCCTACTAGACTCAGCAGCCCACAAAACGTGTCCTTTTTCTTGTTGGCTGCGGCCAAACCCTCTTTCCTCCTAAGGCAGTTTAGAGTATACTCCTAGGTTGCTCCCCTGTAAAGCTCGAGAAAGTACTAGACGATCTACACGGTGACGGGTAGGAATTCTAGTTCTGCCCTGCAAAACGATGCGACAAGCTGGTATAGCCGCCGAGTGCCTTGTTTTCTGCCTCTCCAGGGAGAAGAATGGAGAAGATCGAAGCGCGAAGTCCGCTCTCGACGGTACAAGCCCCATTTCAACAGTAAGGCATACTACACATGACTCCTAAGTATGTACACAATTGGCTGACTTGTGGCAGCCGCAGGCTCGTGTTGCTTGCACCCGAGGGGGCACCTATGTCCAATGGCGTAGGAAGCCCGGAATATGCCCCAGATCTCTATGATCGTCTCCTCGCCGACGTGCAGAGGCTTCGTGGCGCAACTTACCTGGAAGACGGAGCGGTTTCAGCCGCCGAGTTGACCGCGGACGGGCGCCAAGTTTCGTCCGCGGATACGCGATCTTGGCACGTGCTGTCGGTAGATGCGGGGGGCACGGTGCGCGGTTGTGCTCGTTATCTGCCGCACGGGAATCGTGTTTCATTCTCCGATCTCATGCTGAGGAAAGCCGCCCTGGCGCGGCATCCGGTTTGGGGCGGCAAACTGCGGCAGGCAGTTGAGGCGGACGTAGCGCTGGCCCGCCGCCGGCGAGTCGAATACGTCGAGGTGGGCGGCTGGGCGCTGCATGAGATTGCCCGCTGCACCCGAGAGGCGCTCCGGATTGCACTCGCAACTTACGCCTTATCTCGAAGCCTCGGTGGCTGCATCGGGATCAGCACGGTTACAGTTCGGCATTGTTCGGCGGCTATTCTGCAAAAGATCGGCGGCCGTTTTCTGGAATTCTCCAACACGCCGATGCCCCAGTACTACGATCCCCAGTACCGCTGCGAGATGGCCCTGCTTCGTTTCGATTCCAACGAGACCAACCCCCGTTACACGAGCTGCATGGAAGAGCTTTGCCTCCAATTTCCCGCCGTGCCGGTACTGCATAAGTCCGCGCACCAGGCCGATCAAGCGGCTTGGCAGTTCATCGCGGAGGGAATGCTCGCCTGCGCGTAATCGCGGACCCCTGCAATAATGGTCTGGTGCGCGCTGCGAGGATCCCTGATCTGGAAGCGGCGCTCGTTCAATGGCGATCCGCAATCGGAGCGGAGAACGTCATAACGCAGGCTTCCACGCTTGCCGCGGCAGAAACGGCGACATTCTTCACGACTCCTTGGATTCCAGCCGTCATCCGTCCGGGCAATCGCGAAGAAGTACAGGCATGCGTCCGCATTGCCAATGCTGCCCGCGTGCCGATTTATCCTGTGAGCGGCGGCAAGAACTGGGGCTACGGTTCCAAAGTTCCCTCCGCCGATGCCTGCCTGATGGAACTTATCCGGATGAACCGGATCGTCGATTATTGCGAGGAACTGGCCCACGTCACGGTCGAACCCGGCGTGACACAAGGGCAGCTCTACGATTTTCTGCGCAGCCGGCGGTCGCGTCTGTGGATCGATGCGTCAGGAGCGGGTCGTGACAGCAGCGTGGTAGGAAACACTCTCGAACGAGGATTCGGACACACGCCGTACGGCGACCACTTCGCCAACGTTTGCGGTCTCGAGGTTGTGCTCGCCGATGGCGAGAACGTAGATACGGGATTTTCGCGTTTCCCAGGCGCCAAGGCCGGCCCTCTTTATCGCTGGGGCCTCGGGCCCGTGCTCGACGGGCTGTTCTCCCAATCGAACCTCGGCGTCGTCACACGCATGACCTTGTGGCTCATGCCGGCGCCGGAGTATTTCCAGGCGTTCTACTTTCGTTGCGACCGCCACGACGACCTGCCGGAGCTCATAAACGCGCTGCGGCCGTTGCGTTTGAATGGAACGCTTCGCAGCGCCATGCACATCGCGAACGATTACAAAGTAGTCTCCGCCATTCAGCAATATCCGTGGGAGGCAACCGGTGGGTTGACTCCTTTGAGGCCCGAGGCGATGGAATCGCTCCGGAGGAAGTATAACTGCGGCGTATGGAACGGATCCGGAGGTATGTACGGAACGCGAGCGCAAGTGGCGGAAACCAGGCGCCTGGTACGGGAAGCATTACGTGGACGCGTCGCCAGGCTACAGTTCCTGGATGACCGCAAACTCGAACTGGCGGGGCGCTTCGCGAAACTCTACGGCGCCGTTACAGGCTGGAATCTCAGCCGTGCGCTGGAGCTCGTCCGGCCAGTTTACGGACTGATGCAAGGGATTCCCACCGACCAGCCCTTGCGCAGTTGTTACTGGCGCAAGAGGGCGCTCCCGGAACAGATGGACATTGACAGAGATCGCTGTGGGCTGTTGTGGTGTGCGCCCATCGCTCCGCTCGAAGGCGCGGACGCCGCTATCATCTCTGACGTGACGGCGCGAATCCTCCTAAAGCACGGATTCGAACCGATGATCTCGCTAACTCTGCTCACTGAGAGAACCATCGGCTGCGTGATCGCGATCACCTATGATCGCGACGTCGCAGGAGAGGACGAAAAAGCCCTCGCCTGTCACGAGCAACTGCTGCGAGAGTTGAATGAACGAGGCTACTTCCCGTATCGCCTGGGCATCCAATCGATGGACCAGATGCACGGAGTGAGCGGCTACAATTCCTTGCTGGGGACGTTGAAGGATACGCTCGACCCGAACGGCATACTCGCGCCGGGGCGGTATGAAACGCGCGCCAACGAAGCTCCCCGGGTACCGCGTACGGTGTACGGCGCGGAGTAACTTCGAGAGAAGGCGTGGCTTGGCTTGTTATCGAATGTCCAGTCCTTTTTTCGGAGGCAGGCGATGAATCTCAACGCCTGCGTTTTGGATCAACATCGCGGTGTTTGGGTCGAGCACTACGGATAACGGTTCGTGGTCCGCGGCGATTTCGAGAGTTTGTTTTTTTGACGTCATCTCGATCTTTTCGATTCGGGTGTCAACGAGGACTTCCAACGGGAGACGGTAGGCTTCGCCGGGCTGCGTCTGGGCGAGTTCAAGGCTGATTTTCTTCGTGGCCGGATCGTAGCGCCATCCACCTTCGAGGACGGGCGATCCGGGGCGGCGAAGCCATTGCTCGAAGAACCAGTCCAGGTCCGCACCGGAGTTCTCCTCCATCACCCGGCGGAAATCTTCCGTGGAGGCGTTGCTGTCGCGGTAGCGGCGGTAATAATCGCGGATGCCCGCCCAAAACTTCTCCGTGCCGATTTGGCCGCGAAGCATGTGCAGAGTCCAGCCACCCTTTTGGTAAACGATCTGGTTCAACACCTTCTTCATGTCCGCAAGGTTGTTGTGCAGGACGGCGACGCCCGGGAGTTTCTTCTCATTGGCGAAAACGGAATCGCGGCTGCGCTTGAGTCCCGCGACGAAGGCATCGCGACCTTCGTAATGCTCGGTGCATAGCAGCGCGAAATAAGTGGCGAAGCCTTCGCTCAGCCAAACGTCGTCCCAATCCTTTTCCGTGACGGAGTCGCCGAACCATTGGTGCGCAATCTCGTGCGCCACCAAACCCGTGGCGGGCCGGCCCTTGACGGCGGCCTCACCATAGAAGATCGCACTGGCGTGTTCGGTTCCTCCGCGCAAACCGGCAGCTTCGACGTTGGCGAGTTTTTCATAGGGGAATGGGCCGATGTGATCGCTGTAGAACTCGATGGCTTGGCGCGCCGGGCCCTCGAAAGTGGCGATGCCCGCGTCGCGATCCTGATGGTATACCCAGGTTTCCAGTGGAATGCCGTTTGCCGCGCGGAAGTGGTGCGATGCGAACTGCGCCACGCCGACGGCATTCAGCCAGGACGCGATCGGGACGGACTGTTTCCAATGCGTGAGACGGCGGCCGCCGCCCAGGTCCGTTTGCTCGTCGAGCAAACCATTCGCTACCACCTGATATTTCGAGGGCGCCGTGATGATGAATTCGCTGGTCGCCTTGTCGTACGGATGATCGATCATGGGCAGCCACTCACGCGCGAGATTAGGCCAGTTCTGGCTGAAAAATGTCCGCTCCTTGTACTTGTTGGTCCCGATGCGGAGGCCGGCGGCGGGGATGCCATGGTACCGAACCGTGAATTGACGGATCGTTCCGGCCGGGGGAGGCGAGTCGAGCGCGATGAGCAGTCGATTGAACTGGTGCGTGAATCGGCCAGCCGCGCCGAGAGACGTCACGGCCGATACCGTCATGCCTTTCCCGGCAGCGGGCGATGCCAGGTCGAGTGCGACCTCGGAGATGCCATCCTTGACGAAGAGCAGATTGATGCTAGCCTCGCCGGTAATTTCGTCGCTGTCGTCGCTGAGGGTCACGCGGAAAACGTAGTGCTGAGCGTCGATGCCGGTCTGGCGAGGGTAGGTGTCGGCGGAGAGCAAGAAGGTTGAGATGAGGGACACGGCGGCGTAACGCCGACGCCGGCTGAAAGTCGGCGGCAGCCAGGAATGGCTGCCCCACAGGTTTAGCGCGAGCATGAAGGCCTGTGTTAGTTTTTAGCACATGATCCAAACACAAGTGGCGGACCGCATCGCTACGCTCACCTTCAATCGACCTGAAAAACTGAATGCGCTGGGCTCGGAGCTGATTGCCGGCTCCATCGAAACGCTGCGGGCTTGGTCTGTTGACCCGCAGGTCGGCGCGATCGTGTTAACCGGCGCGGGACGCGCTTTCTGCGCGGGCGGCGACGTATCCACGATGGCCAAGGATACGGAGCACTCGCTCGAAGAAAAGATCGACCGCCTGCGCGAGTGGCAGGAGCTTTCCTGGCTGCTCTACAGCATGCCCAAGGTCACCATCGCCGCGGTGAACGGATTCGCGATGGGCGCCGGGCTGGGCGTGTGCCTGGCGTGCGATCTGCGCATCGCGTCCGATCAAGCCAAGTTCGGGACGGCCTACGCCAAGGTCGGATATGGCGGCGATTTTGGCACTACCTGGCTGCTCACGCACTACGCTGGCGCGCCGAAGGCGAAAGAGCTGATGTTCTTGGGCGACATCATCGATGCCGCCGAAGCGCATCGCATCGGATTGATCAACCGCGTAGTAGCGCACGATCAATTCGAGAGCGAAGTGCGCCAGTGGGCCGCGCGCATCGCCGCTGGGCCCCTCACCAGTTTCCGGTACATGAAAGCCAACATCAATTTCGCGACGCATACCGATTTCCGCACGCTGCTCGATCGCGAGTCCGAGACGCATCTGCGCTGCGGAGAAACTGAAGATCACAAGGAAGGCGTCCGCGCGTTTCTCGAAAAGCGCGCGGCGGCGTTTACAGGGCGATGAGCGAATACAAGCAGATTCTTTACTCGAGGGAAAACCGCGTCGCGACCGTGACGCTGAACCGGCCGGAAAAGCTGAACGCGTATTCGGAGGTGATGATCCACGAGATTCTGGACGCGCTGGCCGATGCGCGCGATGACGACGGGATTCGAGCGGTGATCCTCACCGGCACCGGACGCGGGTTCTGCTCTGGAGGCGACATCAGCCGCGATTTTCAATATCCCAGCCGGTATCGCGGCCACAGGCTGGAATCGATGCTCGAGATGCGCGAGAACATGGACCAGTTGGTGACGTTCCTGCAGCGCATCGACAAGCCGACAATTGCGGCGGTTAACGGGGCGGCGGTTGCGGGCGGCCTGACGCTGGCTCTGAGCTGCGATTTTCGCATCGCCGCGGAGAGCGCGCGTTTGGGAGACACCAGCTTGAAGTTCGCGCTGATTCCCGACGAGGGCGGCGCCTATCTGTTTCCTCGATTCATGGGCCTGGAGCGCGCATTGAAGATGTCGCTGTTTTCCGAAGTCTACGCGGCGCGGGAGGCCAAGGAACTGGGTCTGGTGACCGAGGTGGTCGCCGATGCCGAGCTGATGCCGGCGGCCCGCCGCTGGGCGGAGCGATTGGCCGAGGGCCCGCCCATCGCGATCCGCATCACCAAACGGATGATGTACAAGCAACAGAGCATGAGCCTGGAAAACGCGTTGGAAGACGCGGCACTATCCACCATCGCGGTTAACTATACACACGATGTGAAGGAAGGCATCGCCGCCTTCCACGAAAAGCGCAAGCCGAACTTTCAAGGCAAATAGGCTGGGCGCTTTGCGCGATAAGATGGACTCATGCCGGGCGGCTGGTACGAAGACACGGATCCCAAAGCACTTCAGGTTTTCGTGCAGCTCTATCGGGACATGACGCCCGGCGAGCGCGTGGCGCGGGTGTTTGAAATGTCGGCCTTTCAGGAGAATTTGCAGCGGGCTTCAGTGCGTTCCATGTACCCTGAGGCCGACGCGCGCGAAGTCTTCCTGCGAGTCGCTGCCCGCCGGCTCGATCGCCGGACCATGATCGACGTTTACGGTTGGGATCCGGACCTTCATCGGTGATCGCGCTCGCGGCCGCTTTTCAGGATCTTCTCGCGGCATTCGATCGCCTGGAGACTCCATTCCTGGTCGGTGGCTCGGTGGCCAGCAGCACACACGGCCTTGCACGACAAACCAACGACATCGATATCGTGGCGGATCTCACGCTGGACAATACGGCGGATTTTTGCGTTGCGCTGTCGCCTGCCTTCTACGTCGACAGGGAGGCGGTCGAGAATGCTATCCGTCAGGGCCGCGCCTTTAACGTGATCCACCTCAAAGGCGCCTATAAGTTCGACGTTTTCCCGGTTTGCCAGGACGAATTCGCTAGATCCGAACTGTCGCGACGACGCTATGCCACCACCACGATCACGGGACTCGAGAATATCGAATTCCCGGTGGCGAGCCCCGAAGACACCATCCTCGCGAAGCTGGTCTGGTTTCGAAAGGGAGGCGAGGTGTCGGATCGCCAATGGCACGATGTGCTGGGTGTGATCCAAGTTCAAGCCGGCCGCCTCGACATCCAATACCTGGAACAGTGGGCCGCCCGGCTTTACGTCTCCAGTTTGCTCTTCAAGGCACTCGCATCGTCCTCGTGAGTTTAGGCATGCGACGCGGCTGCTCTGCTAGTCTCTTGTTATGACTTCCCCCGCGGAAAAGACTTCCGTACGACCGGCCGAGATCGGGGAGCGGCGGCCTCGATTTCGTAGCGCGCGAACGTCCCGATTCACCGAATCCGTCATCCGCGAAATGACGCGCCTGGCCATGGAAACCAACGCCGTGAACCTGGCGCAGGGCTTTCCGGACTTCAGCGCGCCTGAGCCGATCAAGAAGGCCGCGCAGGAAGCCGTCGCAGCGGACTTCAATCAGTACGCTATCACCTGGGGCGCCAAGCCGTTTCGCGACGCCATCGCCGCCAAATACTGGAAGTGGTACGGGCTGGATTACGATCCGGAGAGAGAAATTACGGTCTGCTGCGGATCCACGGAGGGTATGATCGCCTCTATGCTGGCCGTTACCAACCCTGGTGACGAGGTGATCGTTTTCGAACCGTATTACGAGAACTACGGCCCGGACACGTTGCTATGCGACGCCACGCGGAAGCTGGTCCTGCTGCGCCCGCCGGACTGGACCTTCGATCCCGATGAGCTGCGGCGCGCGTTTTCGAAGAAAACCAAGGCCATCATCCTGAACTCGCCCAACAACCCCACCGGCAAGGTCTTCAGCCGGGCCGAACTCCAGGTGATCGCCGACTTGTGCGTGCAATTCGATGCACTGGCGATAACCGACGAGATTTATGAACACATTTTGTACGATGGAACATCTCATTTCCCGATTGCGACGTTGCCGGGAATGCGGGAACGAAGCGTGTTAGTGAACAGCATGAGCAAGACCTACTCGGTGACCGGGTGGCGGGTTGGATGGGTGCTGGCTGCGCCGGATTTGTCGGATTCGATCCGTAAAGTCCATGATTTTCTTACGGTTGGCGCGGCGGCTCCGTTGCAGCAAGCGGGTGTACTGGCGCTTAAGATGCCGGACGCGTACTACGAAAAGCTGGCCGCCGATTACGCCGGCAGACGGGACATGCTGCTAGGGCTTTTGGAGGGGACCGGTTTTAAGTGTTTCCGTCCCGAGGGAGCGTATTACATCATGAGCGACATCCGTGAGTTTGGATTCGCGGACGATTATGCGTGCGTGCGGCACTTGATCGAGCATGCCGGCGTGGCTGCAGTGCCCGGATCGAGCTTCTTCGCCGATCCCAAAGATGGCTCAACATTAATTCGCTTTTGTTTTTGCAAGAAGTATGAGACGCTGGAAGAGGCGGGTCGCCGCCTTCGAAAGCTTTAGTTGCCCTGAGCCCTGTAGCTGACCTGCTAGGTAGCAAGAGTTCCGGCATGTCCCCCGGCTGGAGGTTATTATGCTGCCAAACTTTCTGTTGCCTGAAAGCATCGCCCGAGCAGACGGCGTCGGAGCGGAGATTGATCTCGGCCCTAACCGCGGGAAATTACTAGTTCTCACGTTGGGCATTAACCGCATCATCGAACAAGAGAGCTTGGAAGTCTCCGTCTGGGGTTCCTCGGACGGCGAGACTTGGGGCGTGCGGCCGCTGGCCACATTCCCACCCAAGTTCTACTGTGGGCTCTATTCGACGCTGCTGAACCTGTCCGGGCGGCCGGATTTGCGCTATGCGCGGGTGCAGTGGAAGATGAGCCGGTGGACGCGGGGAGAATCGCCCATGTTCGGCTTCTACGTGTATGCCGAGGAGTCGGGATCGCGCGTGAGCGCGGCAGTCGCATAGGCTGCGCCGCTAAGGTGTTCGGACGCGGCCGGCGAGCTTCCCCAGGAGAAACCCCAGCGACACACGAACCTCTTAGGTGAGTCTACTTATCGGCGTCCCAAACAGGGGCGCTACCCCTCGGAGGAAGCGCTCGCAGTCCCGCTATCGCTCGCTCAACTCCGGCTGGACTGCGGGCGCATGGGCGCCGCCGGCGGCGTGATCAACCCCGTTTACACCAGCTCTTCATCGGCAACGTGCTCGGCGCGCTCCTCGAGATCACGCCAGAACATCGAGACCTCGCCGCCATCTACGAGCACATCTACCAAGCCGGACAGCTTCGGCTGGGCTGCAACGGTAACAATCAACCCCTCTCGAACCGTGATGAGCCGCGAACCGGATTCGACACGTTGCACGGCCAGAAGCGCCGACGTAAGCCGGTACCGGTGAACTTGCTTCACAATTTCCCTGATTTCTAAACCAGCTTACCGCTCACAACGAACCGTTGTCAGCTAGGAAAACTCCTTGAAATCGGGATAACAGGCAAAATAGGGGTGAATGATCTAACGCTCTGGCAGCGTCTTCTCAACGGGAGACCGTGCCCAAAGCGGTGGGGCGGCGCGGCCTGGCTTGGCGGTTGGATGATCCGGTACACCAGCGCGAGCCGCATGCTATAATTTCCCCACTGGCACGGAGCCGAGAAGTATGGTGCGGGCTAAGCGTCCGACAGTATTATTAGCCGACGATCATTCCATGGTGGCCGCCGGCCTCGCCAAGCTGTTGGAGGACGAGTTCAACCTGGTCGCCACGGTGCAGGATGGCCGTGCGGCCGTGGCCGCCGCCGAGGAACATCGCCCCGACGTAGTGCTGCTGGATATCACCATGCCGCTGATGAATGGGATCGAGGCCGCGCGCCGTATCCGCACGCAGTCTCCGGAGTGCAAAGTGATTTTTCTCAGCATGCACAGCGACCGGGCATTTGTCGAACAGGCGTTTGCCGCCGGTGGTTCCGGCTACGTGCTCAAACGGTCCGCTGCATCCGAATTGCCTCTGGCCATCCACCAGGTCCTGGAAGGCAAGACCTATATCACTCCTCTGCTTAGCGACTTCACGCCGCAGGATCTTATTCAAACCGATCGCGCTCGTCCCCTGCTATCGGCGCGCCAGCGTGAAGTGCTGCAATTAGTGGCGGAAGGCAATTCCGCCAAACAGGTGGCCGCCATTCTCAAGATTGCACCCAAAACCGTCGAGTTTCACAAAGCGCTTATCATGAAGAAACTCCATCTCCGGACCATGGCGGATATGATCCGGTATGCGCTTCAAGAGGGGATTTCCGGTAAGTAAGGCCGAACGAAACCAGGATCAGCTTTTTGCGGTAGTGTCCACGGGCGGCTGAGCGCAAGGCGCCTCGACGGTAATCTCTGTGCCGTTTTGGGGAGCGCTCTTGATCTGGAACATTCCGCCCAGCAGTCGAATTCTCTCCCCCATGCTATACAGGCCCAGCCCGCCATTGCCACGGATTGCTTCGCGAACGAACCCGTTTCCCGCATCCTTGACGATAAGCTGAAGACCTCGTTCCATTCCCGTCAGGCTGACCTCGGCTGCCGTCGCTCCGGAATGCAGCGCGATATTCCGCAGGCTCTCCTGGAGCACCCGGAAAATGCCTAGCGCCGTGTCGGACGGAATGTTTTCGGGAACGTCGCGCACGTGCACCTGCACCTCGATTCGCTCGCGCTTGCCGAAATCGTGCGCATAGCTCTCCACAACCACTCCGAGTCCCAGCGTATCCAGCGCGGCCGGATGCAGCCGGTACGCCACGCGCCGCAGGTCGTCGGAAAGGCTCGCGATTTGCTGCTGGAACTTTTGCATCTGGCCCCGAAACTTTTTGGGCGCCGGCGGATTGCGCGCCAAGGTCGACGCCTCCATTTCCACCAGGGCAAGCCGCTGATTGAAGTCGTCGTGCAATTCGCGCGATAGGTGGCCGCGTTCGCGCTCTTGTGCCAGCAGCAGGCCCGCGCTGAAGGCTTGCAGTTCTTCGCTGCGCTTTTCAGCGCTGTCTAATACGGAAGAGTCGAACTCCGTGCGCGCCGTCTCCACATCGGCCAGTACCAGGACCGCACCGTCGATTCTGTTGTCCTCCGTCCGGTACGGGCGAATGCGCAGCAGACAGCGGCGCCCGCTGAAGTCCTTCACATCCAGATTCTTGGGAGTCAGGTTTGCAATTACGTCCGTGATCGAATGGTCCAGATCGTGCGCCTCCAGGTTCAGACTGACTTGTTGGATGGATCGGCCTATGTCGGTTGGCATCAGATTCAGGACTCTTCCCGCCGCGGGCGTGAATCTGCGAATTCGAAGATCGTTGCCCAGCATCACGATTGGGACGTTCACGGCGCCGAGCAGATTCGAAAGATCGTTGCCGGTTTGGGTCAATTCGGAATTGCGGTTCTGCAGCTCTTCGTTCACCGTATTCAATTCTTCGTTGATGGATTGCAGCTCTTCCTTGGCGGTTTCCAGTTCTTCGTTGGTGCTGCGCAGCTCCTCGTTCGAGGACTGGATCTCTTCGTTGGCCGAGCGCAATTCCTCATTCGACGATTCATGCTCCTCGGCGAGCGACTGCAGGTACTCTTTGGCCGCGGCCAGGTCCTGGCGGAGCTGCCGATTCTGCCGCTCTACGGCGCTGAGATCGCGCCGCCTGCTGGGCCGCTTGCCCGTGTCCGCCCTTTCCTCGACACGAACCGGCTCGAAAAGGACCAGGTAGCGGCGCGCGCGCCGGTCGAGTTTCTTGAGCGGAATCACTTCCAGGTTGAAGTTCAAGAAATCCGCGCCGCGCCGCACCCGCAGTCCCGCGTGCCGGGCGGCTTTGTTATCCCGTCGCGCCTTGTTTACGGCATTGCGAAGCTCGACGAACAGTCCTTCCCGAGCCATCCGCAGCAGATTCAGACTGGCCGTCCCCGGAGACGGCTCCAGATAGGGGCTGGTGTGCCCGCGAAACTGCACGATGTTCAAATCGTCATCCACTACGACGCCCGCTGGGGCAAACCTGGACAGTACTATCCGATCGGCTTCTCGCGACAGTTCGGACTCCGGCCAATCCTCCCCTTTGCTCGGGTCGCCGGATGTCTCGACGGCCGGCTGCTCGTGAACAAACTCCGTACCAAAGCGCCGCGGGCCCGGACGGCGCGTATAAATCTTCAGTTTCTTGCTGACTGGCGCAAACAATTCATCAAAAGTGCCGATCGATTCCGAAGTGCCCAACAGAAGGAACCCGCTTGGCTTCAAAGCGTAGTGGAAAATCTCCAGCGCCCGCTTCTGAAGCAACGGACCCAGATAGATCAGAACGTTGCGGCAACTCACCAGATCGACTCTGGAGAACGGTGGATCTTTGACGATGTTCTGCAATGCGAAAATGCACATCTCCCGGATGCGCTTGCTGATTTGATATCCGGATCCATGTTTGATGAAGAAACGGCGGACCCGCTCATTGGATAGGGATTGCACCACGCCTGCCGGGTAGACTCCGTTGCGGGCTTTTTCCAGGGCAATCTCGCTGATATCGGTTGCGAAAATCTGAATCGGGACCTCGCGCTGGCGCGCCTCCTCAAACTCCACCAAGGCTATCGCGATGGAATAAGCCTCTTCGCCGCTCGCACATCCGGGAACCCAAATACGGATCGGCCCCCGGTTGCCGCGCCCCCGGTCGAGCTTCGGGAATACAAATTTCTTCAAGCCTGCGAAAACGGCCGGGTCGCGGAAAAACTCGGTGACGTTAATCAGGATGTCCTCGTAGAGCGCCCGCACCTCCGCCGGGCTGGATCGGAGTTCCGCCAGATAGGTATCCACGCTGTCAAATCCGCGCAACGCCATCCGGCGCATAATTCGGCGGTGGATCGTGTTGCTCTTGTATAAGGCGAAGTCCACTCCCGTGGACGCTCGCAAGAGCGCCACGATTTTAGGTATCCCATCCGGCGAGTCCGGCGACTGTTTCGTTTTCCGTGATTTCGCCGGAGCGATGTAGGGATGCTGCCCCAGCCGCGCTAGTTCCGCCGCTATTTGCTTCGGAGAGAGAACGAAATCGATGCATCCGGCTGCAATCGCGCTGCGAGGCATGCCGTCGCTCTTGGCCGATTCCAGGCTCTGCGCGAACGTGATGCCTCCGGCCGATTTGATGGCCCGCATCCCCAGAGTGCCGTCCGATGCGTTCCCGGACAGAATCACTCCGATCGCCTTACGCCCTTGATCTGCCGCCAGCGACCGCAAGAACGGATCGATCGCCATGTGCGGCCGTGGCGCGGTCTGCCGCGAAGCCAGCCTCAGCGCGCCTTGAACCAGCGTGATATGCACATCCCGCGGAATCACGTAGACGTGATTCGGCTCCACCTTGAGACCGTTCGTGGCCTCCTGTACAGGCATTTTGGTGCCGCGTTGAAGGATTTCCCTGAGCAGGCTGGCGTGTTTGGGATCCAGGTGCTGCACGAATACGTACGCTAAGCCGGAGTCTGGCGGGAGAGCCTCCAGCATTTCGATGAATGCCTCCAGCCCGCCGGCCGAGGCGCCGATACCCACGATGGGGAAGGAGGCTGCACGGACATCCTCGGATTCGTCCGCGGCGCCAGAGGAAAGAGACGGCTCCGTTTCAAACGGCGGCTGTGGCTCGGAACGGGCTGCGCTTCGTGTTTTTTTTGAGAGCCGGCCCTTGACTCGACTCTTTTTCGTTGCCATACTTCAACGTCACTTCGATCAAGTGTTGCACATTCACCGGCCAAGTGGTACAGGCTTTCAGCCAACGTAGAGATAGCCTCGGAAGAAGGTGACGTAGGTCCAAATCTTTCGAAAGCGCTTTTACCGCGCTTTACACTAACGGAAGTGCAACACGGCAAGCCAAATCGCGTCAGGCGTTCGTCCCGGCAACTACATCCGCGCGCGTCTTGAGATCCTGCATGAAAACTCCGACGACGTGTCCGTCCCATGGCACCTCGACTATCCCAAATCGGTGTGGCTCGTCAGGTACGTGCAGGATTGTACTCGCCGGGATGGTGATGATTTGCATCCCGCCTTGGGGTACGCCGAAAACACCGGTAATAGCCTCACGCAATTTATAGGTCATCGCGTGCTGATCATGCTAACACTTACTAAGTCGTACATCAGCCTAGGAAAAATACTTGCGCTAAGACTCTATATGCTGGCTACAGATGTGCCATTCTGAAGAACTACTGATCAGGCTGGTAATTCTCCTAGGGAAACAGGTGAGTTGCCCGCTGCGTCTGAACAGGAGTAAGGCCCCGGAGAGGGCAGATGCAAAAAACGATGCGCCCGCGCAAGCTGGTTGCCCAACCCAACGCGCGGGCGCACGATTTTCGAGAGCCCGACGGCTAGCAGAATGGAGGGGTCCAATTATGCCTGTCTCAAGGTATCGCCTCAATAGCCCCATTACGGTTGTGGTCTGCGAAAACGACCGCCAGCGACTTACGGAACTTCCGGCCGGATCCGTGCTTCTTGCCGCGGATTCAAAGCCCCACCTGCATAGGATGATCAGCGCAACCTGCAACGGAGAAACCATCTTCGTGTTTGCTCGCGACCTTGAGGAGCGGGCTGAATCCACGGAGCCGGTCAAGCGATTGGCTCCCGCGGGCGTCGTCCCGGCTACACCTGGGCTCTGACAGCACTTCGAGCTCGGGCAGATCCTGTAAAGCGGACCCCCTGGTCCGCGGTACAGAGTCTTCATCACTTTTGGTGGGCCGCAGGCCCTTGTGACACTCCCCGCCGGTCGCGGCTCAGAATGCTGCTAGAAAGCCTGTGCGGCGGGATGCGAGAATAAGCGCATGGCCCGCGAGTTTGCACTCACGCCCCAGTCCGTCCAGCGCATCGAAACGGCGCTCCGCCGCATTGTCACCAAACTGCCCTCGCCCGAGTCGCTGCCGATTCTGGAAAAGCTGCATCGCTACGAGCCGCTCGCCATGCGCGGGCAGCCCCCTGTAGTCTGGGACCGCGCCGAAGGCTTGCAGGTCTACGACGCCTACGGCAATTGCTGGATCGACTGGTCTTCCGGCGTGCTCATCACCAACGCCGGTCACGGACGCAAGCCCATTATCGACGCCATCGTCGATCAGGCATCATCCGGACTGCTTACCAACTACGGCTTCCCCAGCGAGATTCGCTCGCGCCTGGTCGAAAAGCTTGCCGGTCTCTTGCCGCCGCAGCTTCAGAAGATTTTCCTGCTGACCACGGGCTCGGAGGCCGTGGAATGCGCCATCAAACTCGGCCGCGCGAATGGCGTAAAAACCGGCGGGCGCGCGAAGAACGTCATCGTCTCCTACACCGACGCCTTTCACGGGCGGACCTTGGGCGCACAGCAGGCCGGCGGCATTCCGTCGCTGAAGGAATGGATCGTCAACTTCGATCCAGGCTTCGTCCAGGCGCCGTTTCCCGACGGATTCCGCACACCGGACACGTCCTTCGATTATTTCGAGCGCTGCCTTTACGAGCAGGACGTCGATCCGAGCAACGTCGCCGCTGTGATCGTCGAAACATACCAGGGCGCGAGCGCGGCTTTCGCGCCCACAGAGTACGTGCGCGCGTTGCGCGACTGGTGCAGCCGGCATCGAGCGTTGCTGGTACTCGACGAAGTCCAGGCCGGCTTCGGCAGAACGGGCACGATGTGGGGCTTTGAGCACTACGGCATCGTTCCGGACCTGGCGCTGTTCGGCAAAGGCATTTCGAGTTCGCTGCCGCTGGCGGCCGTCGCGGGCAGCGCCGAAATCATGGACTCGCAGCCCATCGGCACTATGACGTCCACGCACACCGGCAATCCGGTCTGTTGCGCGGCGGCGCTCGCATCCATCGACCTCGTCGTTCGGGAAAAACTGCCCGCCAATGCCTGCCAGGTGGGCGGCACGCTGCATCAACGCTTGCGCGAGATACAGGCCCGATTCCCTCAAATCGGCGTGGTGCAGGGCCGTGGGCTCGTCGCCGGACTTTCCAGCGTCAAGCCGGGCACAACCACGCCCGACCCCGATCTCGCCTGGGAGGTTGTGCGTCACTGTTTCGAAAGAGGCGTGCTGATGTTCGCGCCAGTCGGATTCGGGAGCGCAACCGTTAAGATCTCTCCGCCGCTGGTCCTCACCGAAGAGGCCGCACTCGAAAGCACCGCCGTTCTCGAAGAGGCGTTTGAAGCGCAATGCAAGTAACCATCGTTGGCGGCGGAATGATCACGCACGATCAGATCCTGCCGTCGTTCTATCAACTGCAGCGGCTGGGACTCGTCGGCGACGTCGCAGTCTGCGCGCGCCACACGAAGACGCTGGAAACGCTCGCGGCTTCGGAGGCCATTCGGCAAGCCTTCCCCGGCAAGAACTTCGGCGCGCTGCCCGGCGATTACCGCGAAGCGCTCGCCCGGATGCCAGCGCGCAACCTTGTCGTGATCGCGCTCCCCGATCACGTGCATTTTGAAGCGATCGTCGCCGCGCTCGAAGCCGACCAGCACGTGCTGGCAGTGAAGCCTCTCGTCCTAAAGGCGGCCGAAGCGGAAATCATCGAGCGCGAAGCCTGCCGCCGCGGCCTGTTTGTCGGCGTCGAGTATCACAAGCGCCTGGACGACCGCAGCCTCATGGCCCGCCGCAAATATCGCGCCGGAGATTTCGGCGAATTCCGCCTCGGCACTGCCTGTCTGATGGAGAAATGGTATTATCGCCACTCCAATTTTCAGAACTGGTGCACCACAGAGAACTCCGACGCGTTCACCTACATCGGTTGCCACTACGTCGACCTGGTGCATTTCATCACCGGCCTCCTGCCGGTATCGGTGAGCGTCTACGGTATCGAAGACAAGTTTCCGAACGGCCAAAAAGGCTATCTCTGGACCGATGCGCGCATAATTTGGAACAACGGCGCCTGCCTCAATATTCAAAATTCGCTGAGCTTTCCCGATGCAGCGCCCGGCACGAACACGCAGGGCTTGACGCTCTATTGCGCGGCGGGCGATAACGGCGCGCTAATCCGGCATTCCGATCAGTATCGGGGACTTGAATACGTCTACGCCGATAAGACTTACGCCGAGCCCAGCCCCGACTATTTCCAATACGTCGATCTCGGCGGCCCAGGACTGACGCCGGTCGGCTACGGCTATCGGTCCATCGAATATCTGTTGCGCTGCTGCCTGCGCGTCGACGCTGCTTCCGATCGCCAGCAAGCGCTTCGCGAAATTGATGCGGAAGGAATCGCGGCCACGCCCTCCAACAGCCGCTACAACGAACAGGTGATCGAAGCCGCGCGGCGCTCCATCCTGAACGGCGGCGCTACGGTTGCAATTTGAAATCCACCGTGATGGTGGTCACCACTTCCACCGGTGCGCCGTTCAGCAGCGTCGGCTGATAGCGCCATTGCTGCACTGCTTCCGCAGCCGCTTTCGCCAGCTCCGGATCGGCTTTGGTCAGCGCGCTTAGCGACATCACGTTGCCCTCTTTCGAAATAATCGCCCGCAGTACCACGGTCCCCTCGATCCCTTGCTGGCGTGCGTTTTCCGGATAGGTTGGCGCAATCCTTGAAATGAGCCTGGCCGCCAGGACGTTGCCGCCCACACGGATACGATGCGGCGCCGCGGCAGGGCGCGCAACTTGGCCAGCCGGCTTCTGGCCGATCACTTGCAACCGCTCCGTAATGGCCCCGAGTTCCAGGGTGACGTCCAGCCGCTTGTCATCGCTCCCGTTCAGAAACACGTCATCCAGATGAAATACCTTGAAGCCCGGCAAGCTGATTTCCAGCTTGTAGTGCCCGGCGGGAATCGACTTGAACGAGTACTCGCCCGCCGCGTCGGCGACCACTGTCTCCTTGGTTTGCGCATCGAGTTTCGTCGCCACCACTGTCGCGTGCGGAATCACGGCGCCGCTTGCGTCGTAGACCACACCCGAAATTGTGCCTGTCGTCCCAGGGGCCTGCGCATGCATCGACGCCAGCGGCACAACCATGCACGCCGCAGCGATGCTCGCCAGCACCGTAGCCCTTCTGCTCAACTTTTTGCGATTCACCTTCGCGTCCAGCAGCGCCACCAGCCTGCTCTCCAAGTGCGACTGATGCGCCATCGCCACGGCCATCGCCGGACGCGCACCGGGCTTGAGCGTGCGCACCAGTTCCAAAAGGTGCCCGGCGTATTCCGGCCCGTTGATACCCAGGCGCAGCACGCCGTCGTCGCAGGATCGCTCGCGTTCCTTGCGGAACTGCGCCGCGCCCAGCCACATCAGCGGATGGAACCAGTACAACGCGCACGCGGCTTGCATCAGAATCTGCATCAGGCAATCGCGCTGCTGCACATGGATCAGTTCGTGCGCGAGAACCAGTCGCAATCGCTCAGAGGGCCATTCGCGCCGGCTCGGCGGCAGAAGAATCACCGGGCGAAACACGCCCCAGGTCATCGGCATGGCGATGCCATCGCTCTCGACGAAGCGCACGCGGCCTGCGCCGATGCGCGCTTCGAGATCGGCCGCTTCCTGGAGTGCGCCGATGCGTTGCGCAGTCCTCGCGAGCCACCACATCCGGGCCATTCCCGCCCCTAGCCGGCCCAGCACCATCAGCAAGCCGCCTGCCCAGAGGATCAAAATCCACGGCAGCGGCTGGCGTTTCGCAACCGATGCAACCACGGCCGCGCTGACAGGAGCGACCAGACCGTCAGTGAGCGCGGCGGGCTCGAATGCCAGGCTTGGCTGACGCAATCCGAGCGATGGCGTCACGAGCGACAACACCGGCAACACTAGCATGCAAGCCGCCACCGCAATCCACACCAGGCGCCGCGCCGAAGCCGACGCGCGCCGCAACGCCAGCGACAGCAGAAAGGCCGCAACCAGAATCACGCTGGCCTTGATCGCCTGACTCAATAAAATTCCGCCCATCGAATTCATTTCCAATCTCCTTTTGCTTTGGCCTGATCGATCATCCCCGCCAGCCGCTCCAGTTCCTTTTGCGAAAGCTTCGCGGCCGACAAATCCAATAATGCTGCAACAGCCTGCTCAGCCGATCCGTCGAAAAACGTCTCGAGCATGTGATTCAAGGCCGACCGCTTGGCTCGCTCGCGCGCGAGCGTCGGAATGTACACATAATGTAGCGCCTCCTCTTCGTGCCGGACGTGGCCCTTTTCTTCGAGCACGCGCAGCTTGGCGCGCACGGCCGAATAACTGGGCCGGTCCGGCAGGCTCTGGTGCACCTCAGCGGCGCTCGCCCGCCCGCGCTGATACAGAATGTCCATGATCTGCCGCTCGCGGCGGCTCAAATGCACGTGAGGCTGTTTGCGTCTATGCTGCATAAACAGCAGTATGCTGCAAACGTAGCATACCTGGAGCGGCGTTGTCAAGCCCTGGGTTGAGGCTATGCCGTCCGAAGTCTTTTCATCGAAACGAAGCGAATCTCAACCCGCTTGTCCAGGGCCTCCGCAATGCGTTTGAGCAGGCTAAGGGAGTGCCCATCGTAGTCCGCATCTTCCAAGCGGCAGATGACAGATGCACTCGTGCCAATCTTTTTGGCTAGCTCGCGCTGGCTGAGTCCGGCCTTCATGCGGAGGTCATAAATCTTGCGGGCGATCTCGGCGTTGATGACCTCTTCCTCGTACTCCTGGACGAGCTTCGGGTTGTGGCCGATGTAACGGTCATAAGTGTATTGCAAAGCCCCTGACCGAAATTTTCGTTTCCCCTTAGTCGTTGCCATTGTTCACTCCTTTGGCTTAAAAGTGTGCCGCTCTGGTGTTGCCTCAAACCTGCCCTTGCGCCTCACAGCAAGGTCAATTTCGCGTGGCGGAACTGCTTTTTCCTTGACGAGTCCATGCGAGACGACAACCGCGACGCGCCCGTAAAAGTAGTAGAGCATCCTATAGTGAACCCCTTGATAGCTTGCCCGAAGTTCATAGATGTCGTTCCGGAGGTAATCGGCTTCAGGCCTTCTCAATTCATGGCCGAGCTGCTCGAGGCGCTCCAGCTTGGCCTGGCATTTCTGCATCACCTTTGAAGGAAGCGTGTCGAACCAATGGATAAGAGGTACCGTTCCATCCTCTTCCTGGTAATAAATGAGTTCAATGGTAGCCAAGCCGCCTCTTTCCATGTTTGCATTTTTGCGAACAGTCGTCAATGCACCAGGACTGGCACGAGCGGCGGAGCCGCCTCAAGCGGCCAGACTCGGCCAGCCATAGTCGGCGGGTGGAAGCTGTTGAATGGGCCGAGAAAAGAAAAAAGTGGCGAGAGACACAAAAGGTGTACTTGGCATTTGGGATACCGGCCATTGGCGGGCTGGCGACTGGTCTTTGATGCGTGTTGGTGTACACGTCTTATGTCGTTGAGGCGAAATGGGTTATTTAGGCGCATTGGGCTTTGATGACGCTAGAACGAGCGGTTAGCGTCATGCGGATTTTTC